>Ga0268386_10001319_pt1 | contig 16999 bp, 19 predicted proteins | sample RVTome_15_FD_200260 | JGI IMG/M metagenome (GOLD analysis project Ga0268386, IMG submission 200260) | Soil microbial communities from uranium-contaminated site in the Upper Colorado River Basin, Wyoming, United States - RVT150D86... ...
CGTCGCGCTCACACCGCCACCCTCGGACGAGGTGCACGCCGTGATGGCCAGCACCAATGCCACGGTTGCCAGGTGTAATCGTTTGGTCATGACGCAGCTTCCAGGGCGAGGTCGACGATCTCGTTCAGAGACGCTCCCGAGGGCCACTGCAGCTCCCGGTCTGGAGTCAGCCCTCCGTTGGCGACGGTGGCGCCGTCTGGCGTCGACCAGCGGGCGACGGCCACGTAGAACTCACCGCCGTTTCTCAAGGTGAAAGGTATCTGCACTGCATCCTTACCGAAGGTGGGCGAGCCGATGATCACCGCACCCCGCCGATCCCGGAGGGCGCCGGCAAGAATCTCCGCGGCCGATGCCGTGCCCTGGTTGACCAGGACCACCAACCGGGGTTGGATGGCGAGGCCCCCGGGCTCGGCCCCGTATTCCAGGTGCTCGCGGGGCGCATCGCTGACCATCACCAGCCCGCCGTCCACGAACTCGTCGGCGATCTCGACGAGCGCGTCGATGTACCCACCGGGGTTGTCCCTGAGATCCACGACGAGAGTCTCCGGGCCCTCATTCGCTATCTCCTGTAGGGAATCGGTGACGAGCTCGGGGATATCGAGCTCGAAATCGGGGATCCGGATGTATCCGACGCCCGCAACGGGCACGCCGTACTCCACGGTGGGGATCACGAGCTCACGGCGCTCGATGGAGAGCTCGAGGGCCTCGCCTTCCCTGGAGACGGACAACTCCACCACGCCGGTCTCGTCCCCGGCGATCTCGGAGACGATCGCAGTGAAACCTCTTCCCTCGACGTCGGTCCCATCGACCGATGTGATGACATCGCCCGACTCCAGCCCGGCTTCGAACCCGGGATTGTCCTCCAGGACGACGACGACCTCGAGCCGGCAGGTGGCAGTGACTTGGGTGCATTTCGACCCGACGGCGTCACGGGCATCGAGGACGACGCCGATCCCGCCGACGATCCCGCTGAGTCGCACCGACCCGGCCACGTCGGGAGGCAGGTAATAGGTGAAGGGGTCGAGCCCTACGTCGATCATGTGCATCATGGCCGCCTCGACCGCGGGACCGACCGCGATCGAGCTCTCCTCGATCTGCACTGCGAGCTCATCGCAGAGAACGGTGAAGGCCTCATCGGGAATGGCGCAGAAGAAGGTCCGGGGCGGCGGCTCCGTCTCGGTCGTGGTGTGCTCCTGCAGCCCGCGAACGGCCACGCCGGCAAGCGCCTCGGCGTCGATAGGACTGTCCACGTACCAGGTCTCGAGCAGGTCGAAGATCTCACACAGCGGACTGAACGTGACCGGGGGTGAGACGCAGTTCTGCATCCGAACCTCTATCCCGGGCGGGGTGGTGACGGGTGCGGTGGCCGCGGGAATGGTGTCCGTCGGGACCGGGGTGCTGGTCACCGAGTCTACGCCGAGGCAAGCGGTGAGCAGGATGGCGGCGGCTAGGAGACGTCTCAACCCGGTCATTATGAGACTTCGTCAGCCATTACCGTCCGCACGGTGAGTCTTCGCGTCGTGCTGAGGTCGCCATTCGAGGAGACCGTTGCCAGGGACATCGTGGCGGGAAAGTGGGAAGAGCCGACCGGAGCCGCGGGAGAGACCCTTGGCGAGGGTCTCTGGGCCTTGCCCGGCCTGGTCGACGCCCATGCCCACCTCGCATCGGCGCAGCTGTTCGAGGCTGGGTCCTTCGCCGAGGCCGTTCCCCGGGCCCGTCATGCCCTCGAGGCTGGCGTGACCATGATCTTGGACAAGGGTTGGAACGACGACACCACGATCCGGGTCATTGACGCGATTCCCGAGGACAAGCGGCCGGAGATCGAGGCGGCTGCCCGCATCATCGCCCCTCCGGACGGGTACTTCCCTGGGTTCGCACCCGGGATCGAACCGGACGATCTCCGCGATGAAGTGGCCGCGCAGGCGGTGGCGGGGAGGGGCTGGGTCAAAGTCATCGGTGATTGGCCCCGGCGTGGCCGCGGGCCGGTGGCCAACTTCGACGAGGCCGAGTTGCGCGCCGCAGTCGAGGTGGCGCACGCTGCCGATGTGATGGTGGCGATACACACCATGGCCCGGGAGGTCCCCGCGGCAGCCGTCTCCGCCGGGGTCGATTCGATCGAGCACGGCCTCTTCCTCGACGAGGACGATCTCGGCGTCCTGGGAGGCCGCGGCGGAATGTGGGTTCCGACCATCCTTCGCGTCGAGGCCACCATCGCCCAGATCGGAGTGGCCTCGAGTGGAGGTCGGCTCCTCGCCGAGGGACTGGGGGCACTCAGTCGCCTGCTCCCCGTCGCCATCGAGGCCGGGGTCCATGTCCTCGCCGGCACCGATCTCGTCGGCGCGCCGGCCGACGTGGCCGCCGAGGCGAGGCGGCTCGGGGAATTTGGGATGACGCCGGCCCAGGTGGTGACGGCCGTGTCCACCTCCGGGTTCGTGGCTACGGGGCGTGATGCCACGTTCACCCCCGGCACCCCGGCGAACGCGGTGTTCTTCGAGGCCAACCCGATCCTCGAGCTGGGGGCCCTCTCCCACCCGCGACATGTGATTCGTCTGGGCAGGGTCGTTTGAGACTCATCCTGGCCTCCTCTTCCCCACGCCGCGCCGAGCTGCTCAACCGGCTCGGGCTCGACTTCGTAGTGAGCCCGGCGGACGTGGACGAGTCCCGTCATCCTGAGGAGGGTCCCGGGGTCTATGTCGAGCGAGTGGCCCGGGCCAAGGCCCTCGCAATCACCGGCTCGTCGGATGATCTCATCGTTGCCGCCGACACGGCTGTGGTCCACGACGGTCACGTGCTGGGCAAGCCCGGCCATCCTGAAGAGGCGCGATCGATGCTGCGGCGTCTTCAGGGAGACACCCACGAGGTCTTCACCGGGATGGCGGTGGCCCACGACGAGATCTTGGAATCACTGGTGGACGTCACCGAAGTGACGATGCTGCCGCTGACCGACCAGGAGATCGACGACTACGTCGATCGTGGGGAGCCGATGGACAAGGCCGGTGCCTACGCCCTGCAAGGACGGGGCGGCTTGTATGTCAAGTCGATCTCAGGGAGCCCATTCACTGTGATCGGGCTTCCCGTTCACCTGCTCCCCCGGCTCGTGGCTCGGGTGGGGGCACGACTCGATCAGTTCGACCTTCGGTCTAACTTGTGATGACGATGAGAAGGCTCGTTGTGATGATCGCTGTACTCGCCGTGGCATGCAGCCCGGGAGAAGCCGCTGACTCCACGGTCACCACGGGGACGGCCACCTCCCTGGCTACCACGACCCCCGGCGGCGGGCCATCGACCACTGTCGCCGTGACGACCACCACATCAGCCCTCACCACCACGACGTCATCACCCGCGACGACGACCACCGGGCTCCTCCCCGGGACCTGGGCCGATGGGGCCCTCATCACGACCGACTTCGGCGCCTTGGGCTGGTGGGAAGGGAGTGACTGGCTCGATGCCGAGACCCAAGGTGCCTTGCCGGTGGTCGGTGGCGAGGACTACCAGACGATCGTGCTCGACGAGTTGGGGCGCACTACCGCCGGGCCTCAGACGACCGTCTGCGAGCCACTCGATCTCATCGGGGTGGAGCTGGCGGACGCCAGCCTCTTGGGGAGCTTCCCCGGCCCCTACGGAGTGGCGATCTCCGCGCCCTGGGTCCTCCAACCCCATCTGTTCGAGGTGGCCGTCGATGACGGCACCTATGCCGGGTTCGCTTCCGATCTGCTCGCCGAGCGTGGGCTGGACTTGGCCGGCCCGGTGGTGAAGCAGGTGATCCGGGCCGATCTGGAGGGCGACGGCGTCAACGAGGTGATCGTGGTCGCCGAGGAGGTGGCGCCCGGGTTCCTCCTGGAGGTTGGGGACTACTCCATCGTCTTCCTGCGCAAGGTCGTTCAGGGCGAAGTCCAAACCGCAATACTGGAGGAGACCGTGGTCCTCGACGAGGACGATCAGTTCGGCGGGGCCCATCTCGTCGGGGCGGTGGCCGACCTCAACGGGGACGCCAAGATGGAGGTGGTGACCAACTCGGCTTTCTTCGAAGGGTTCGGCGTCACGGTATGGGAGTACGTGGACGACGACCAGGGACCGGTCCTCCGTCTGCAGACCGGTTGTGGCAGCTGATGGAAAACCCTTTCCTCGACAGGCCGACATACGTTGCCCATTCCGGGCTCGAGCTCACGGAGGCCTCGGTGGACCAATGTGAGGGGCGGTTGGAGATCGCGCCGATCCATCATCAGCCGTACGGTGTCGTTCACGGCGGGGTCTACTGCATGATGATCGAGACCTTGGCCTCGGCCGGCGCCGCTCTCTGGGCGATCGAGAACGGCATGGGAGGGGCGGTAGGGCTGAGCAACAAGACCGACTTTCTCCGGGCGACGACCGACGGAGTGCTCCTGGGGAAGGCGACTCCAATCCATCGGGGACGCACCCAACAGCTCTGGCAGGTGGACATCACCCGGGGCTCCGACGGAAAGTTGGTTGCTCAGGGTCAGGTCCGGCTGCAGAACGTCGACACGACGGAGTTCTGATCTGCGATGCCCGAGGGAGACTCCGTCGCCGGGCATGCACAACGCCTGAGACCGCTGCTCGTGAGCCACCGTGTCGTCGAGGTTGGAGGCACCGCGCCCTCGGTGCGGGCCAACTCGCGGCGGATGCTCGACGCCGATGTCGACGGAATCCGCACCTCGGGCAAGAACCTGGTCATCGACTTCTCCACCGGCTATTCGGCTCGAATCCATCTCGGGATGTCAGGACGCTGGCAGGTCGGGCCCGTCGTCAGGACGGTCCATGGCTCGGCGCGTCTGATCCTGGCCACCACGAGCCATCGGGTGGCATGCCACGCGGCGCCAACGGTCGAAGTGGATCGGACTCCGACCATCGACGACGAGCTGGCGCGCCTGGGCCCCGATCTGCTCGGTGACTTCGAAGTAGCGGAGTTCCTGCGCAGGGCCCGGATTGCGAATGACACGTCTCTCGCCGAGATGCTGATGGACCAACGCGTGCTGGCCGGCATCGGGAACGTCTACAAGTCCGAGCTGCTCTTCCTCGCCGGGATACATCCCGACACATCCACGAGCGAGGTGTCCGACGCCCAACTGCGGGCCATGGCGGCGGAGGCGAAGAGGCTGTTGGCGTCGAATGTGGGATCGCTGCGTCGCAGCACCACCGGCTCGCATGCCCGGGGTCAGGAGACCTGGGTCTACGGGCAGGCAGGGATGGGATGCCGTCTCTGCGGCACCCGGGTGGAACGAGGCAGTCATGGAGGCCGAGTGACCTACTGGTGCCCGCGGTGCCAGGCCCGGCTGGGGGTTGGCGACCCACCCCAATAGCATTTGGTCATGACCCTCGTCATTGGTCGGCTCCAGGTCGACCCGCCGGTGGTGCTCGCCCCGATGGCGGGTGTCACCAACGCACCGTTCCGGCGGCTCTGCCGCGAGTTCGGCGCCGGGCTCTATGTCTCGGAGATGATCGGCGCCAGGGGTCTTGTCGAGAAGAACGAGAAGACGCTGGCCCTGGCTCGCTTCGATTCGGACGAGACCCCCCGTTCGCTCCAGCTCTACGGGACTGACCCCGGGCCGCTGGGCGAGGCGGTGGCGTCTCTCGTCTCCCAACACGGCGTCGACCACATCGATATGAATTTCGGTTGCCCGATGGGCAAGGTCACGCGTCACGGTGGCGGGGCGGCGCTCCCGTGGAAGAAGGACCTGTTCCGGTCGATCGTGCGAGCCGCGGTGTCAAATGCCGGTGCGGTGCCGGTCACGGTCAAATTTCGCAAAGGCATAGACGACGATCACCTCACCTATCTGGAGACCGGGCTCACCGCCGAAGAAGAAGGAGCGGCCGCCGTGGCCCTGCATGCGCGCACGGCACGTCAGCTCTATTCGGGAGACGCTGACTGGAAATCGATCGCACTACTCAAAGAGACCGTCGCTTCGATCCCAGTGCTCGGGAACGGGGACATCTGGACTGCCGACGACGCGGTGGCGATGATGCAGGTGACAGGGTGCGATGGCGTCGTCGTGGGCCGGGGTTGTCTCGGCCGTCCCTGGCTGTTCCGGGACCTCGTCGACGTCTACGCCGGACGGGTCCCGCAAGGCCCGCCCAACCTGGGTGAGGTGGGACGGATCATGCTGCGTCATGCCCGACTCCTCGTCGAGCACTTCGGCGATCCGCACGGCATCAACCTCTTCCGGAAGCATCCTCCCTGGTATCTCAAGGGCTTTCCGGTGGGTCACGTCCTCCGTGATGCGTTCGGCCGCGTCGGGTCGGTCGACGAGCTCGGTGACCTGCTGGGAAAGCTCGACGGTGCCGTCCCGTTTCCCCATGAGGCACACCGTATGGTGCGAGGGCACAGCCATGGCCCGCGCCAGGTGCGTCTCCCGCACGGCTTCCTCGACGACCGTGCCGGCGAACATCTCGATCGCGAGGCGGACCATGTGGTCAGCGGGGGATGACGCCACCCCTATCGTCGATGGAAGGTCGGGTCAGAGCCGGGTCACGTCGTGCGACCCGGACCTGAGACGACTGCCTGCGAGGGCCCAGATCGTCCCTCCGATGAAGGAGAGCGACCCGACCACGATGATGAGCACGAATAGTTGGTCCATGCCCTAACAACCCCAATCCAGGGTTCCGGGTTGCGTCAGCGGGTAGCGAACCCGGCGATCGCCGACAGCATGACGTGGGCAGTGACGTCGAGGGTCTGGTGATCGATGTCCGCGGCCGCGTCGACCTCGACGAAGTCCATGGCCGTCACCGAGTGGTGCGCTGCGCACCGCGCCACTCCGTCGGCCAGCTGGCGCACCGAGAGGCCACCGGGCCGGGCACCTGGACATGCCGGGGCGAAGACCCGGTCGAGCACGTCGATGTCGACGTCGACATAGATCGACTTGCAGGTGGCGCCGAGCCGGCCGAGGGCGACGTCGATGGTTGCCTTCATGCCGATACGCTCCACCTGGTCGATGGTGACCGTGGTGATCCCGGCGTCGTCGCAGTACGCCCGGTACTCGGCCGAGTTGGCGAATGAGTGGATTCCGATCTGGACCACGTTTTGACCTGGCAGCCCGTGCTCCTCGATGAGCCCCCTGATGGGCGTGCCGTTGCTGGGCCCGTTCTCCAGGGAGCGAACGTCGTGGTGGGCGTCGAAGGTGATGACGCCTACGTCGGAGAGGTCGTCGGACTGGGCGGCGACCAAAGGGCGGGTGATGGCGTTGTCTCCCCCTATGTAGAGCTTGAGTCGGGCGGAGGGCAGGCCGCCGGCGAGCCGCATCAGCTCACCGATCAGCGGCACGGCGCCCAACTCCGACACGGCCCAATTGCCCACGTCTCTCACCGCCACCGATGAGAAGTCGACACCCAGCTCGCCGTGGAAGGTGGAGAACCTGTTGAGGCGGCGTCTCAGCTCGAGAGGGGTGAGGTCGGCGCGGGACGGCGTCAGGCTGGCCCGTGACGAGGGCACACCGACAACGACCAGATCGGGGTGGGCACTCTCCCCGGTCAGCCAAACGCCGGCGGGCGGCCAATGCGGGTCAGGAATCGACATCGAGCATGGGCATGTCGACGCCGCGCTCCCGGGCGACCCGGCGCGCCTTCTCATAGCCGGCGTCGGCGTGTCGCATCACACCAGTCCCCGGGTCGTTGGTCAGGACGCGCTCGACACGAAACGCACCCTGATCGGTCCCGTCGGCCACGACCTGGGCGCCGGAGTGGATGGAGTTGCCGATGCCCACGCCGCCCCCGTGATGGACCGCGACCCAGGCCGCGCCGGAAGAGACGTTCAACATCGCGTTGAGGATGGGCCAGTCGGCCACGGCATCCGACCCGTCGGCCATGGCCTCGGTCTCGCGGAACGGGGAGGCAACCGAGCCCGAGTCGAGGTGGTCCCGTCCGATCACGATGGGGGCGGAGACAGCACCGGAGTGAACCAGCTCGTTGAAGCGAAGTCCGGCCCGATGGCGCTCTCCGTATGACAGCCAGCAGATGCGGGCGGGAAGGCCCTGGTAGTGGACCCGCTCGCCGGCCATTTGCAGCCAGCGGAGGAGCGGGTCGTTGTCGGGGAAAAGGTCGACGAGGGCACGATCCGTGGCCGCGATGTCCTCCGGATCACCACTCAGCGCCACCCACCGGAACGGGCCGGAGCCTTCGGCGAAGAGGTCACGGATGTATGCGGGGACGAACCCGGGGTACGAGAAGGCATCGGCATATCCGGCGATTTGTGCCTCCCCGCGCAGGTTGTTGCCATAGTCGAAGACCTCGGCCCCCTCTCGGGCAAACCCGACCATGGCCTCACACTGGGTGGCGATCGACTCCCGGGCCGCCTTGATGTATGTGTCCGGGTCGTCCTCGCGGAGGGAGGCGGCCTCGTCGAGGTCGTACCCTGAGGGTATGTACCCGTAGAGAGGGTCGTGGGCGGAGGTCTGGTCGGTGACGATGTCTACGTCGAGATCCATCTCCAACAGGAGAGGGAAGAGGTCCGCGGCGTTGCCGAGGAGACCTATGGAGAGCGCCTTTCTGGCTGCCTTGGCCTCCGCAGCCATCTCGATGGCGTGTGGTGCCGAGTCGGCTCTCATGTCGAGGTAGCCGGTTTCGAGTCGACGTTCGATGCGGTGCGGGTCGACGTCGACACAGAGAGCGACCCCGCCGTTCATGGTGATGGCCAGTGGTTGGGCACCGCCCATCCCGCCGAGGCCTCCGGTGAGCGTGAGCGTCCCGGCGAGCGTGCCACCGAACCTCTTCTCGGCGATGGCGGCGAAAGTCTGATAGGTGCCCTGGAGGATGCCCTGGGTGCCGATGTAGATCCACGATCCCGCGGTCATCTGCCCGTACATCATCAGACCCTTGGCCTCGAGCTCCCAGAAATGCTCGAGGGTGGCCCAGCGGGGGACGAGGAGGCTATTGGCGATTAGTACCCGGGGTGCCATCTCGTGGGTCCGGAACACACCCACCGGCTTGCCCGACTGGACCAACATCGTCTCGTCGCTCTCGAGCCGCTCCAGTGTGCGGACGATGGCGTGCAGTGAGTCGAGGTTGCGGGCAGCCTTGCCCCTCCCGCCGTAGACGATGAGGTTTTCGGGGTCCTCGGCGACGTCGGGGTCGAGGTTGTTCAGGAGACAGCGCAGCGCCCCCTCCTGGAGCCAACCTTTGGTGTTCAGTTCGGCGCCGTGCGGGGCGTGCAGCGGGAAGGTGAGGTCGAGCATCGCATCGGGAGCCTAGATCCACGCCGGGGCGGACATGGCCCGAGGGAATCCGCTGGGGCGAGAGCTCCTCTTGGCTCGATGCATCGCGACCCTCCCTGATCCTACTTGCGCAGCATTCCGTCGAGGCGCCGTGAGGCGATGGCGGCGCCGATCAGCCCCATGACCAGGAGGTAGGCGGCGTGGCCCAGCATCGACAAGTCGACGAGCCCAAGGGTGAAGCCGCGTAGCAACTCGATCCCGTGATACAGCGGCGAGAATCGGGCGACGATCTGCAGGGCCGGTGGGTACACATCGATCGGGTAGAAGGTCCCCGAGAAGAGGAACAAGGGCATGGTGACCAGTGACACCAGGTCGAAGTCCTGCCAGGACTTCATCCACGTGCTCGCTGCCAGACCGGCAGCTCCGAAGGCGAAACCGACCAGGGTCGCCGCGGGGATGGCGAAGATCGACAGCCACGACTCGGTCATGCCCAAGAAGAACATGACGATCACGAACGAAGTCGAATAGAGGACGCCACGTAGGAGCGCCCACCCGATCTCCCCGATGGCGATGTCGACTGGCTGCATCGGGGTGGTCAAGATCCCCTCATAGACCTTGCCGAACTGGAGCTTGAAGAAGATGTTGAAAGTGGTCTCGATAACCGCCCCGTTCATCGCCGATGCTGCCATCAGGGCCGGAGCCACGAAGGCGGCATAAGGCACGGCCTGTCCGCCCGGCAACGCGACATCCCCGACGAGCGCTCCCACCCCGATGCCGACCGCGAATAGGTAGAAGACGGGCTCGAAGAAGCCACTGAACACCACTTTCCACAGCCGGCGGTAGGCGATGAAGTTCTTCTCCCAGATCCGCTGGGCACGGAAGGGCGTCATCTTGCCCAATGGGCTGATCCGCGAGGGAGCCGACACGCTCATGGCCGGATCCTCCTGTCGAGCAGGCGGATCGACAGCAAGATCCCGATCCCTGTCATGACCAGGAGGTAGGCGAGGTGTGTCCACATCGGCAACGAGGTGATGATGGAGGAATCCGCTGCGGGCAGAGCGAGCTTCCTCACCAACTCCACCCCGTGGAAGAGAGGAGTGGCATAGGCGACCGGCTCCAGCCAGTCGGGTAACTGGCTGATGGGAAAGAAGGTCCCTGAGAAGAGAAACAGCGGGACGATGGTGAACCGAAAGAGAGTCGAGAGACTGCGCCCGTCCTTCTGGTTGATGGTCCAGGCCGTGATGCACGCCGTGAAGGCGATGCCGGTGAGCACCCCCGGCGCGATGGCTGTGAGGGCGGGCCCGATCTCGAGTGCGCCGAACAGCACCGCGATCACCGCAAATACCACGAGGGTGAACACGAGCCGGCCCACTCCCCAGATCAGCCTCCCCCAGATGATGTCGTTGGGACCCAGTGGTGTGGTGATCGTCCCGTGGAAGTTCTTGCGCCAGAGAATCCCCGCCATCACTGGGAAGGACCCGTCACCGGCGCCGGTCTGCATGGCGTTGGCTGCGATCAGGCCACTCGCCACGAATGCCAGGTAAGACACGGACAAACCCCCTCCCGAGCCCTCGTCGACCAGGGTCCCCAGACCTGCACCCATGGCGGCGAGGAAGAAGACTGGGTTGACGAAAGATGTGATCACCGTGCCCCGCCAGGTGCGGCGGTAGGCGATGACCTCCGACTCGGCGTAGCGGAGAGACCTTCGAAGCGTCGTCATCAATCGATGAGCCCGCGGCCGGTGAGTCTCAGGAAGACGTCCTCGAGCGTCGAGCGGCGGACCAGCACCTGATCCGGGTGGATGCCACGTGAGTGCAGGCCTTCCTGGGTGGCTTCGGCATCATCGGTATAGAGCAAGACCCGGTCCGCCAGCACCTCGAACCGAGCGGAGAGGCCTTCCATCTTGAGCACCGCATCGTCCTTCTGCCCGTTCTGGAATCGAAGCTCCACGACTTCGCGCGGGGCATATTCGGAGATGAGTTGGCGTGGGGAGCCCTCAGCGACGATCTTGCCCTGGTCCATCACCACCAGCCGGTCGCACAACTGCTCGGCCTCGTCCATGTAGTGGGTGGTGATTATCAGAGTGGCTCCTTCCTGCTTGAGCCGGTAGAGCCGGTCCCAGAGGAGGTGCCGCGCCTGCGGGTCGAGACCTGTCGTGGGCTCGTCGAGGATGATCAGGTCAGGGTCGTTGATGAGGGCTCGGGCGATGATGAGCCTCCGTTTCATGCCTCCAGAGAGTGGCTCCACCGCCGAGTCTCGCCGCTCGCCGAGTTGGGCGAACTCCAGGAGCTCATCGATCCGGGGGTTGATGTCCGACTTCTTCATGTCGTGATAGCGCCCGTAGATGTAGAGGTTCTCGGCGACCGTGAGCTCGAGATCGAGGTTGTCCTCCTGGGGCACCACACCGAGCCGCTTGCGGATGGATCGCCCGTCGACCATCGGGTCGATGCCGAACACGGTCAACCTCCCCGCGGTTATGGGGCTCACCGTGGTGATCATCTTCATGGTCGACGTCTTGCCTGCTCCGTTGGGGCCGAGGAAGCCAAACGCCTCCCCTTCCCGGATGTCGAAGTCGATGGCGTCGACCGCGGTGAACTCGCCGAATGTCTTGGTCAGGCCGCGCGCCGAGACGAGAGATTCAGTCATCAGTCGAGGGACGGTAGTGCCGCGTCATGACAAGTCTCGTTCGAGTCGAACCCTGGCCGAACAGCTAACCGAACTCGAAACGGGAGTCCTCGGGCGTCAGGATCTTCCACGAGAGTGACGCCGCCGGTTGATGGGCATGGAGCAGGTCTCGAAAGTCCTCGACGGCCCGCTCGATGGCTGCGACGGCCCCGTCGTGCAGGCCCTCCACCGTGATCAGCACCTCCCGGGTGCCCGGTCCGGCGGCGCTCTCCGCACTCTGTCGCCAGCACCATCTTCGGGCGCTGACCCGACCGGTCTCGTCCACGAACACGACTTCGCCGGGATCGGGGTTGACGGGTTGCCCGCCGCCGAGGTCGGTGAACACCTCATCCCCGCGCGCGAATCGGACCGTGGTCTCCCCGACGACACGCTCCTGGTCGAACAACGCCACCGGGACACGATGCGAGATGCTGACCAGGTTGGCCATGTCGACCAGAGCATTGATCGAAGGGATGTCACCCTGCTTCGTAAGACGTCGGAGTAGGGCCTCGGCAGCGTTGCGGTATTGGGTGGGCTTGACACCGAAGGCGGTGAAGGTGCGACGCCAGGCGGCGATACTGGGGAGGTCGGAGAGGGGAGTGTCACCTATCGCCGCGATCACCTGCTGCTGGGCCCGGAGGTAGCTCGCGGTCAGCTCGGCGGGGGAGGGGCCGTTGCCCAGCCCACTGGCATGGATGACCCCACCGCGTATGCCGGGAAAGGCGACGCAAATCTCTGGTGCGTAGGCGAAGCCGCCCATCCGATCAGTACGCCTCGAGCTTGACCACCTCTGTGGCGGGTTTCCGGCCGCCGAACCGGCGCGGCTTGGCGTCGGCGGTGGGATAACCGAGAGCGATCGCGTACTTGGCGACGGTGCCATGGGGGACTCCGAGGAATGCGGCGGCCTCCTGGTGGCGATGCAACGTGATGGGGCAGGAAGCGACACCGATCGCCTTGGCCGCCAGCATCATGTTCTGGGCGGCGCGGCCGATGTCGAACATGTTGCCCCCGGGCTCCTGCACCAAGACGATGGTCGCAGTCGAATCCCGCACCGGCTGGGTGAAATCCCCGTGCTCGGCCAATCCCTGGAGACGCTCGGGCTCGGTGATAGCGACGAACGACCAGTCCTGGCGGTTCTTCGAGCTCCCCGTCCACCGTCCTGCCTCGAGGATCGCACCGAGGTCATCGGTGTCCAGCGGTTTCCTCTCAAACTCTCGAATGGCCCTGAGGCCGACCACGAAGTCGTAGTTCTCGGACATGATGAGACCTTACGCAGGCTCACTCACGGGGATAGACGATCAGCTGCGTCGCCCGGAAGTAGGCGAGTTTGCGGCCGGAGGACTCGTCGCTCACCTCGACGTCCCAAACCTGGGTGGTCTTCCCCCCGTGGATCATCCGGGCTTCGGCCAACATCGTCCCTTCCAGCAGCGTGCCGGTGAAGTTCGATTTGAGCTCGATGGTGGTGAAGCCGGTTGCACCCTGGGGCCAGTTGCCCACACACCCATAGCCGGCAGCGGTGTCGGCCAGGGTGATGACCGCCCCGGCGTGGAGGTAGCCGTTGGGGGCGAGATGGAAAGGCTCTATCGCGCACCGCATCCTTGCCGTGCCTTCCGCGATTTCGATCAACTCGAGGCCCACGTGACCCGGGAACGTCTCCAAACTGGCCTGGCGAAGGAAGTCGGCTATCGCCTGACGATCGAGTTCGTACGACATGAGCCGGCGACCCTACCGCCGACCGTCGAATAGGTTGTGCCCGACCCACCCGACTGGAGTTCAAGACCGATGCCCACGCCCACTCCGCACATATCCGCAGCCCGGGGAGACTTCGCCCCTTCGATCTTGCTGCCCGGCGATCCGCTCCGTGCCAAGCACATCGCCGACAACTTCCTCGACGAGGTCAACCTGGTCAACGACGTGCGCAACATGCTCGGCTACACGGGCACCTACGACGGCCTGCCGGTCTCGGTGATGGGCACGGGCATGGGCATCCCGTCGGCTTCCATCTACGCCACCGAGCTGGTAAATGAGTATGGAGTCGAGCGTCTCATCCGTGTCGGATCCTGTGGGGGTGTCAGCGACGAAGTGACGCTACGGGACGTCATCCTCGCCATCGGCGCCTGCACGGACTCACTGGTCAACCGAACCCGATACGGCGGCCTCGACTTCTCGGCGACCGCCGACTTCGGGCTGCTCAAGGCGGCCGACCAGGCCGCTGCGGCCCGGGGCATTCCGGTCAAAGTGGGCAACGTCCATTCAGCCGACCTCTTCTACACCCCCGACCCCGACGCCTTCACCAGGATGGAGAAGATGGGCGTGCTGGCTGTAGAGATGGAAGCTGCCGGTCTATACGGCGTGGCCGCCGAGCACGGGGCCCGTGCCCTGACCATCTGCACGGTATCGGATCACATCAAGACGGGTGAGGCGACCACGTCGGAGGAGAGACAGCGCACCTTCGACGAAATGGTGGAGATCGCTTTGGAAACGGTGAAGATCGACCTCGGTTAGCCCCGCCGACGAGGGGTTGAGACTGCGGCCAAGAAAACGCTGACGATGGTGTTTGGGCACCGCGACTTGAATGATACGTAATGAGTGTCCCTCATATTGCTCATTACGCTAAGGTGCCCGGCTCATGTTCGGGAAAAGGGCCGGCATCAAACGGGGCGTTGGCGACGCGCTGCCGCTGTTCGTGCCGGCCGTCCCATTCGCTCTCGTCATCGGCCTCGCCATCGTCGAGTCCGGGATCAACGTCTTCGCCGGCTGGTCGGGCTCGTGGCTCATCTTCGGTGGCGCTGCCCAACTGACCCTGGTCTCCCTGCTCGGACCGGGTGCCGCGGTCATCGCCGCGATCACCGCCGCCCTCGTCGTCAATGCCCGTCATCTCTTGTACTCGGCTGCGTTGACCCCAACGTTCCAGAGCCAACCGACCTGGTTTCGCTGGGTTGGGCCCTATGTCCTCATCGACCAGATGTTTGCCCTGGCCACGCTGGAGTCGGAGAGTGACCCGCCCGCTTTCCGCATCTACTACTTGGCAGCCGGCGCAACCTTCTGGACTTTGTGGCAGATCACCACCGCCGTTGGCATAGCCCTGGGCCCGGTGGTCCCCGAAGATTGGAACCTGGAGCTCGCGGTGCCACTGCTCTTCATCGGCCTGATCGTCCTCGGGATCGACAAGCCGTCCAAGGTGGTGGCTGCCCTGGTCGGCGCCGGTGTCACCTATCTCTTCGCCGGACTGCCCAGTCGCAGCGGGCTGCTCGTAGGGGCCCTCGCCGGCGTCGTCGCCGGCGCGATCGTCGAGCGGATGAGACGATGACGACCTTCCTGGCCACGGTCATCGTGGGGTTGGGCACCTATCTGAGTCGGTCGGTGTTCATCCTCGCTCTCGCCCGCAAGACTATCCCGGACTCGGTCCTCCTCATTCTCCAATTCGTCGCGCCGGCGGTGCTCGGTGCGTTGGTGATCGCGCTCTCGACCGACGAGGGTGGGTCGGTGGCGATCGGCCTCCCGGAGCTGTCGGCGTTTGCCGTCGGCGGATGGATCACCCACAAGACCCGAAACCACATCCTGACGCTCGTGGTGGGCATGTCGGTCTACTGGATCGTGGGCGCCCTGACCTGAGATCAGAAGACGATGGACAGGCAGGTCAGCCCACCATCCGCCGCCTGGATCTCGGATACGTCGATAGGCGTAGTGGTGACTCCGAGATCAGCCACGCCGGCCGCGGTCCTCGGCGCGTTCGCGGTCACCAGGACCTCATCATCACCGAGACGGAGGGCACTGAAGCGATGGCGCTCACCATCGGCCTCGTACAGCACCCGGAGACCGGAGAACAGCGACTCGTCGACCGTTCCGGGTGTGACCACCACGGTGTCGGCGGTCACCGGGAGGACCCCCGACTTGAGATGGAGCACTTCGGCCACGGGGACGATCACGACCTCGAGCCCGATGTCGTGCGCCACTGCGGTCAGCTGGGCGATGCCCTCGTCATTGGTGCGCTGTGACCGACCGACGTAGAGCATTTCACCCATCAGCATCACGTCGCCGCCGTCGAGAGTCCCGGGAGCTTCGAGCTGGGTTGTCTCGAAGTGTCGCCCCAGCTCGTCAAGCACCGGCCCGGTCTCCCCGCGACGGGATTCGGCGCCGGGCCGCGTAATCACCGCCATGTCACCGACGATCACCGCGGTGTCCTCGACGAACACACAATCGGGATAGTCATCATCGGCGGTCAGCGTCGTGACCTCGTATCCAGCGCGCTCCAACTCGTGGACGTACTGCCGATGCTGGGTCTGTGCCACGTCGACGCGTGGGGAGCGCCCATGACCGGTTATCGCTCGATCGAAGGTGGTGGCGAGTTCGCGGACGAGAGCGTGCGGCATCCCGTGATGGTATGCGACCTCGCCCGACGGGAAAGTCGGCGGAAACCCCCTGATTCGGGCGACGCGAGGGCACGCGTCGGGTTTAGGTTCACTCCGCCGCTCGGACCGCCCCGGCCCGGCGGCGGGAGGAGCTATGACTGACACACAGGAGCGGGCTCCGGCACCTCGCACGGGAGGTGGTTCCGGCCTCGACTCGTATTTCAAGCTGAGTGAGAGAGGAACCTCTGTCGGCACCGAGGTGAGGGCAGGGTTCACCACCTTTTTGGTGATGGCCTACATCATCTTCGTCAACCCGGGCATTCTCTCCGAGGCTGGGTTGGACGCGGCTGCCGTTGGCGCCGGAACGGCCCTGGTGGCCGGTCTGCTCTGCATTCTCATGGGTGTAGTGGCCAACGTCCCCATCGCCATGGCCGCCGGTCTCGGGATCAATGCCGCCGTAGCTTTCGGCCTCGTCCTCGGCGACGGTCTCACCCCGGAGGGGGCGATGGGCGTGATCGTGCTCGAGGGCCTGATCGTGACCGCACTGGTCCTGGTCGGTTTGCGGGAGGCGATCATGAACGCCGTGCCCGTGTCGCTGAAGCGGGCCATCGGGGTGGGCATCGGGCTGTTCATCCTGTTCATCGGGTTCGTGAGCGGTGGCCTGATCGAGGGCACAGGTGCACCATCCGCCCCTGTCGGGTTCGTGTTCCCGAACACCGCCGGCGCCTGGGTCACCTTGATCGGCCTTGCCATCACGGTGGTCCTCTACGCGCGGAAGGTCCCGGGCGCCCTGATCATCAGCATCCTGGCCACGACGTTGAT
>Ga0268386_10001320_pt1 | contig 16999 bp, 14 predicted proteins | sample RVTome_15_FD_200260 | JGI IMG/M metagenome (GOLD analysis project Ga0268386, IMG submission 200260) | Soil microbial communities from uranium-contaminated site in the Upper Colorado River Basin, Wyoming, United States - RVT150D86... ...
ACAACTACGGGGCCGAGTTCGGACAGGCCGGAGGGGCGCAGGTCAACGTCGTCACCCGCGGCGGGACCAACACGTTCCATGGCAGCGGGTACTACTACGCCCGTCGCGACTCCTGGAACTCGAACGAATACTTCCTGAAGCAAGCCGGGCAGCCCACGCCACCCCTGAAGTGGGACGACTTCGGCGGAACCGTCGGCGGGCGGATCATCAAGGACAAGCTCCTTTTCTTCGTCTCCTACGAGAGGAACGCGGACGATCGCACCGACGTCCGGAGCGGGTTCGTGCCCACCGCGGCCGAGAGGGCCGGGGACTTCAGTGGAGCCCCGCTCGCCGGCTGCACACCCGAGGTTCCGATCGATCCGCTCACCGGCGAGCCGTTCCCCGGCAACGTGATCCCGGCGCACCGAACGAGCCCCGCCGGGCGAAGTCGTGGCGCTGATGTCAAGCAGGCGTGACACCTTGAAGGCCCATGCGCCCCCAAGTGTCGGCGGCACAGCATCCAAGCGGCTGACAACGGCGCTTGTCACAGTGTCAAGCGGCGACGACAGCACACGCAGCGCCGCCGCCGCCAGGCGCATGGAGGAGCGCTGGGCGGCCCTGCGCGGGCAGGCCGACGCCGACCGCCACGAGGCGGTCCTGGCCAAGCTACGGCAGCAGGCGGAAGACGCGGCCGCTTGGCGCGACAGGTGCCTGACGTATTCCAGGGCTTCAGCGGGAGCCGCCCCTCGATCTGCTCGGGCGCCATGTAGGGCACGGTGCCGAGGACGACACCCCCCCGGTTAGAGGGAGACTCTCGGTGGCGCCGCTCTGGGGTGCGAGCCCACCTTGGGGCTCCCACAACCTGGCCAGGCCGAAGTCCAGGACCTTCGTCCCCTGAGGCGTGAGCATGACGTTCCGAGCTTGAGGTCGCGGTGGACGATGCCATGGCGATGGCACGTGCCGACGTGCCCGAGGGTAACGAGCTCCTCTCGAGCCCGTCAACGACTCGTCACCCGTCGAGCGGATCGATTTCGGCGGAGGCCCGGCTGGACGCCCGCCCCATCTTCTCCCGCCTTCCCCCTCCGTCAGCCACCGATCGGCGTGTGCGCGGAGGAACACGTCGACGCGCGCCTGGACGAGTCGGCGATACGTGATGGCGCGCCACAACCTGGGAACGTCAGCGTCCGGGTTGAGGCCCCGGGGCGTGACGTTCGATGGCGTCAACGCCTGGGTGAGGACTATCAGAGCGAAACTGCGACCCGGTACCGACTCCCGCCCCCACCGGCCCCAGGTGGCGGTCGAACCAGGCCAGGACCTCCGCGATGAGCGCGAGCCGGTCGCGCGGGATGTGGCCGCCCTCGAGCCGGGCGTGCCGCTTTTCGTCCTGAGGCGCGGCGAGCAGCTGGAACATCGGCTTCTGCGCTATCTCGACCGGGCAGATGAAGTCATCCCTGCCGTTGACCATGAGGGTGGGAACGGTCGACCGCGGTGCGAAGTAGACCGGGTCCACCTCGGGGGCCATATTGCCGTACAGGCCGCCGGCGAGCAGCACGGTGGCCTTGAAGCGGGTGTCCACGGCCGTGAAGATCGGGCCGTAGACGGCCCCGGCGCTGAAGCCGTAGTAGCCGATCTTCCGGGCGTCGATGTCGGGGCGCTCCTCCAGGTAGTCGAGCGCGCGCCCCAGGTCCTTCGACCAGAGCACGATCATGTCGCGCCACTCGTTTCGCGCGAACGTGAACGGGACCCGCCTCTCGTACAGTCCCTTGTATACCGGGTAGATTAGGGCTCGCCCGCTGCGAGGGACGAAGTCGAACAGGTAGGCCGAGGCCAGGGCCTCGCCGGGGGGCATGAAGAACGCGTCGTTGCCCGGGAACCAGACCACCGGCTGGAACGGGAGCTCGGCATTCCGCGGAAGGAACAGGTGTGCCCGCATGCGCTCGTTTCCGTAGGCCGCAGCGAACGAGACGGTCTGCTTGCGCCAGTGATGCGAGCTCTCGTCGGTCGATTCGATCCTTGCCTCGAGGCCGGTCCGGTCGTAGGCGTACATGCGTCGATACGCCTCGAAGATCGGCTGGCTCACCGGCTGCTTCAGGCCGCCCAGGTACGCGGGCGTGAGCGGCCCGAGCAAGGACGGGTCGAGCGGAGCTCGATAAAGTGCGCACCGAAAGCCGGCGCTCGGGTCCCGCGACAGCGGCGGCTGCGCCTCCGTGTTGACCCGGAACATGTAGCTAGGGTCACTCCATGACCCGCCGAGGATGAAGCGGCCAGCGCCGGACTCGTTCCAGCACCACTCCTTCACGTTGCCCGCCATGTCGTACGTCCCGAAGTCGCCCAGGCCCGCGTGGCTGCCCACGGCCGCCGGGCCGTCCCTCCCGAAGTTGCTGAGGCGGACGATGTCCGAGAACTGGTCCTGGGCGTTGGCTGCGGACCAGTGGAACAGCGTAGGGAGGCTCTTGCCGACGGAGCGGCAGTAGGCAGCTGCCTCGTACCAGCTCACGCCTCCTACCGGATGGTCCTGTTTGCCTTGGTCGTACGCGCCGAACTCCCAGCCGGCCGGGCCGGGCTGCCCGGTCCTGTCGACGAGCCTGGCCATGGCCTGTTCGTACGACAGCCTCCGCCCGGCGTCGACGAACGGCTCGGTCCAGTACTCCTGCTTTCGGTAGCCGCCCTCGTCGACGAAGTTCTTGAAGGCCCGGTTCGTGACCTCGTAGCGGTCGATCCAGTAGTCGGCGAGCTCGACCGGCGCGAAGCCTAGCCGTTCGTAGGGGCCTCCGGGTACCCGGACCAGGTCCTCGGGCCGGGAGCCTTCGGCATCGAGGGTGAAGCCCGTGGCGAAGGCCAGCAGGGGGCGGGCCCCGAACGGAGCCCCTTCGAACGGCATGGAGCCCTGCCTGGTGATCTTCCAGTGCGCGAGCGCGTAAGGGATCCGAACGCCCTCGAGCGGCGTCTCGCCGAGGCGCAGCCAGGGGGCATCTGGCGGCGAGCCATAGCCCTTGACCTGCAGCTCGGCGCCGGCCGGCTCCGTGACGATCGAGATCGGGAACGTGACGCTCTCGATCAGCTTGCGGAGCTCGGGGTCTCCGGGGATCCTCTCGCTCAGTTGCCGGCCAAGGCGAAAGGCCTCGTAGATCTCGCCGGCCTCCGCGAGCCGCTCGACCTCCGCGAGCGAGTCGCGCTCCATCCATCGCACCAGGTCGTCGCGGAAGCCGACCCAGGCGAGCACCCCGCCGATCACGGCCAGCGCGGCACCGGTCGTCGCGAGCGTCCGCGGGCCGAGCGACAGCCGTCGCGGCGCGGAACCCAGGTTCTCGAGACAGAGGCCGAGCGCCTCGCGAAGCTCGCCGGTCGAGCCGTAGCGCTGCGCGGGGTCCTTGGCCAGGCAGCGTTCGACGATGTCCTCGACCGGCCGCGGCGTCCCGGGCTTCAGGCTGCGGAGCGGCGGCGGCTGATCGCGCAGGATCGAGCTCAGCACGGTAGCGACCGAATCGCCCTGGAACGGGCGCCGCCCGGACAGCATCTCGTACAACATCACCCCGAACGAGAACTGGTCCGAGGGGTGGTCCACCGGCAGGCCCGCTGCTCCTGTTCCGGAGACATGTAGGGCACCGTCCCCAGGACCAGTCCCTCGCGCGTCGAGCAGCTGAGCGTCGTCAGCTCGCTCACCACGTCGGCGTCCCTGGGGAGCTGCTTGGCGAGGCCGAAGTCGAGCAGCTTCGGGTGGCCGTCGCGGGTGATCATCACGTTGTCGGGCTTGAGGTCGCGGTGGACGATGCCGCCTTCGTGGGCGCGGGCGAGGCCCTCGGCGATCGACGTCGAGAGCCGCAGCGCTTCCTTCGCCTCCAGCGGTCCGGCGCGGAGCCGCTCCCGTAGCGTGACTCCTTCGACCAGCTCCATCGCGATGTAGCGGGTGCCCGCGTCCTCGTCGATGTCGTAGATCGTGACGATCACGGGATGGTTCAGGGCGGAGGCGGCGCGTGCCTCGCGCTCCAGGCGGCGCAGGCGCTCCGGCTCGGAGGCGAGCTCGCGCGGCAGGACCTTGATCGCCGCCTGGCGGCCCAGCTTGACGTGCCGGGCGCGGTAGACCTCGCCCATCCCGCCCGCGCCGAGCGCGGCGCCGATCTCGTACGGGCCGAGACGCGTCCCCGCGGCCAAGGACATCGTCACCCTCTTGTCGGCTGATTCGCCCGAATGTTGCCCTGGGAATGTGAAGGAATCAACCGTGCACCGTCCGCGCGGCCTCCCTGGCGCAATGCAGGAACACAGCCATCCACGTCCAGCTTGCGGCCCTGCCCCCAGGCAACTCCCGCTGCAACCCGACCGTTGCAGGATCCCGCGGCCAGAGGGGCATTACGCCAGAATGCCCGGGAGGGATCAGTCCGTCGACGCCTGCGCCGCCGCGACCAGCTGCTTCACCCTGGCGATGAGCGTCCTGGGCTCGAAGGGCTTCACCACCTGGCCGTCGGCGCCGACCTTGGCGGCGCGGGCGGGGTCGAAGGGCTCGAAGGCGCCCGAGAGCAGCAGGACCGGGATGTGCTTCAGGTCGGGCTGGGAGCGGATGAACTCGCAGACCTCGTAGCCGTCCTTCTTGGGCATCGCCACGTCGGCGATGACGAGGTCGGGAAGCAGGGTCTGGACCTCCTCCACCGCCTGCTCGCCGTCGCTCACGGTGTGGACCTCGAAGTCGTGGTCGAAGGTCAGCTGCGCCACCGCCCGCACGGTGCTGCTGTCGTCCGCCACGAGGACCGTCGGCTTCCGCTCCACGCTTCCCGCCTCCACCGGGCGCTGGGCGCGCGCCCATGCCGGCGTCGAGCCCGGCCCGGACCACCGACGTCCCGACGACGAGCCCCACACACTACGCCCGCGCCTGCGCCCGGTCAATGAGACTCGTCACCAACCTCGCCGACGGGACCTGTTTGCCAACACCGGCGTGCGACACGGGATGCGCCGACACGCGCCGGACGCGGGCCGGCTATACTCGATGTGACGGATGGAAGGCGTCCGGTGGGCGCGTGATCGGCGATGAGGCGGGCTGGCTATGGCCCTGTACCTCGTTCTGTTCGTCGCAAGCCCGCTGGCCCATCACGACCTCGCCAGCCACATCAAGCCCCCCGGCCTGAGCCAGCGCGTCCACACGCTACGCTGGCAGGGAGCTCGCCGGACCCGTGCACGCCGAGCGGGCCCTTCTCGAAAGGGGACTCCATGCACGATGTCGTCGTCCGCAACCGCAGGTTCGACCGCGGCGCCGCGGCAGTCCGAAAGCAGCCGGCCACGGCCGCGGGCCTGACCGGCGCGGTGTTGGCGGCCGTCCTCGCGGCGTCGGAGGCCGCGGCGGCGCAGACGCCGCCGGCAACCGCCGGACCGCCACCCGTGGCCGTGGTGGAGCAGATCCGCCAGGAGCTGGCCGCGCTCAGGGACGAGTACACTCGGCGGATCGCGGCGCTCGAGGCCCGGCTGGCCGTCGTGGAGGTGGGAGGGTCTCCGGCCCAGCAGCCCCCGCCCGTGCCCGCACCGACAGCACCCCCCTCGACCGCCGAAGCGGCGGTGCCGCCCGGCGCCGCGGGCGCGGGCGGACCGTCGGGCAGCCTTCCGCTCTACGGCGCGGCGGCGGCGACGTCGAAGGTCTTCAACCCCGACATCGCGGTGATCGGCGACTTCCTCGCAGCCGCGGGCGAGAACGGCGTGGACCCGACGCCCACCCTCGAGATGCACGAGGCGGAGGCGTCGTTCCAGGCGATCGTGGACCCCTACGCGCGCGCCGACTTCTTCTTTGCCTTCGGTCCGGAGGGAGTGGAGATCGAGGAGGGCTTCCTGAGCTTCCCCACCCTGCCGGCCGGCCTCCTCGGGAAAGCGGGCAAGCTCCGGGCCGCCTTCGGCCGGGTCAACACGTTCCACAACCACGTCCTGCCCTGGACGGACCGGCCCCTCGTCACCCGCAACCTGGTGGGCGGCGAGGAGGGGATCGGGGACGCGGGGATCTCCCTCTCGCGCCTGGTCCCCAACCCCGCGTTCTTCCTGGAGGCCACCGCGGAGGTCTACCGCGGCGAGTCCGAGCTTTTCCAGGCGCCGCGACGGCGCGACCTCACCTACCTCGGACGGCTGAGGGCCTACCGTGACCTCACCGAGTCGGTGAACCTCGACGTCGGCGGGTCGTTCGTCCACGGCCACAACGACCAGGGGCCGGGTTTCACGACTCGCCTGTTCGGCATCGACGCCACCTTCCGCTACCGGCCGCTGCGCCGGGCCATCTACCGCCGGCTGGTGGCCCGCACGGAGCTCGTCTGGAGCCGCCGCGAGCAGGAGGAAGGCACCGAGCGCGCCTTCGGCACGTACGTCTCCGCCGACTACCAGCTCGCCCGGCGCTGGTTCGTCGGCGGCCGTTACGATTACGCGGAGCGGGCGGAGGACGCCGCCCTGGCCGACAAGGGAGGCTCGCTCCTGCTGACGTTCTGGCCCAGCGAGTTCAGCCAGGTCCGAGCCCAGCTCCGGCGGACGCGCTTCGCGGAGGGCGAGACCGCCACGGAGGTTCTGTTCCAGCTCCTGTTCTCGATCGGCGCCCATGGGGCGCATCCGTTCTGAGGCAGATCCCATGAAGACCACGGCGCCCATCGTCGCCGCCCTCCTGCTGCTGGCCGCTCCACACGCCCGGAGCGCCGAGCCGCTCGACGTGGTGGCCACCACCGAGGACGTCGCGGCGATCGCGAGGGAGGTCGGCGGCGACCGCGTCAAGGTGGAAGCCATTGCGCGCGGGTACCAGGATCCCCACTTCGTCGAGGCCAAGCCGAGCTTCATCCTCAAGCTCCACCGGGCCGACCTCCTGGTCCTGGTCGGCCGTGAGCTGGAAACGGCGTGGCTGCCTCCGTTGATCCACCAGAGCCGCAACGCCAGCATCCAGCCGGGCGCCGAAGGGTACCTCGACGCGTCGCTGGGCGCCCGGATCCTCGAGATCCCGGCGGGGCCGGTCACCCGCGCCATGGGAGACGTGCATCCCCTGGGGAACCCGCACTACTGGCTGGATCCCGCGAACGGCCGGCGCATCGCCCAGGCGATCCGGGACCGTCTGTCGCGGCTGGGCCCTGAAGACGCCGAGTACTTCGCCTCGCGCTACGCGGCATTCGACCGCCGGCTGGCCGAGGCGGAGAAGCGATGGGATGCCCTGATGGCGCCGTACCGCGGCCTGGAGGTGGTCACCTATCACCGCTCGTGGCCGAACTTCGCCGAGAGGTTCGGCCTGCACGTGGTCGGATACGTGGAGCCCCGCCCCGGGATCCCGCCGTCCCCGAGCCATACCCTGAGCCTGATGCGGGAGATGAAGGCCAAGGGCGTCAAGATCCTCCTGGTGGAACCCTATTTCGACCTGAAGACGCCGAACGCGGTCGCGCGCGAGACGGGGGCCCGGGTGGTCGTGTTGCTCCCGTCGGTGGGGGGCGAGAAAGGAGTGGACGACTACCTCCAGCTTTTCGACCACAACCTGGGCACGCTGGCGGCCGCCATCCGCGAGACCGGGGCCCGCTGATGGACCTCGTAGTCCTGCAGTTCCTCGCCGCCCCCTTCGCCGCCAGTCTGATCCTGACCGGGATCCACGCCTACCTGGGCGTCCACGTCGTGGAGCGCGGCGTCATCTTCGTGGACCTGTCGCTCGCCCAGATAGCGGCCCTGGGAGGGACCATCGCCCTGCTGCTCCCCTTCGCCGGGCACGATCCCCACGGCCCCTGGGTCTACTGGATAAGCCTGGCGTTCACGTTCGTCGGCGCCGCGGTCTTCTCGTTCATCCGCGGCACGACCACCCGGATCCCGCAGGAGGCCGTCATCGGGATCGCCTACGCGGTCGCGTCCGCGGCGGCCATCCTGGCGATGAGCCGCTCCACCTCGGAGGGGGAGCACCTGCGGCACATGCTGGTCGGGAACATACTCGCCGTCTCCTGGGGGGAGGTGGCCAGGACCGCGGCCCTGTACGCGGTGGTGGGGGCGTTCCACTACGCCTACCGGCGGCCGTTCCTCCTGATCTCCCTGGACCCGCGCCGGGCCGAGGCCGAAGGGTGGTCGCTGCGGACCTGGGACTTCCTCTTCTACGCCTCGTTCGGGTTCGTGGTGACGTCCTCGGTGGCCATCGCGGGCGTGCTGCTCGTGTTCTGCTACCTGATCGTCCCGTCGGTGGCGGCGATGCTCTACGCCGACCGGATCGGCTCCCGCCTCGCCATCGGCTGGATCATGGGGACGGTGGTCTCGGCCCTGGGCATCTACCTGTCGGTCGTGCTCGACCTGCCCACCGGCGCGACCATGGTCTGCACCTTCGGGCTGGTGCTGATGGCGATGGCGCTGGTCCGGCCGATCCTCGGCCCCAGAGCCCGCCCGTCCTGACGCTTGTTGGGCGGGCTCAGCCGGCTACCAGGGACTCGACGTACGCGGCGATGGCGGGTGCCGCGGTCAGCCCGGGCGAGTCGATGCCCACCAGGTTCACGAGCCCCGGCAGTCCCCGCGCGCACTCCTCGGCGATCACGAAGTCGCGGACGGGCTGACCCGGTCCCTGCAGCTTCGGGCGGATCCCGCTGATGTCCGGCTCCAGGTCGGCTTCCGTGATCCCCGGCACCAGCCGGCGCGCCGCCGCCGCGAAGGCCGGCCGACGGGCCGGATCGACGCGGTAGTCCTGGCGCCGATCCGCCAGGTACTCCACGTCCGGCCCGAAGCGCAAGCGTCCCTCCAGGCCCACGACCGCATGGACGCCGAGGCTCACCGGTCCGGGCACGGGGTAGACGAGCCGGGACACGATCCGCGACCGGGAGGCCGCGACCGAGAAGTAGCTGCCCTTGCAGTACCAGAGCCGGTAGCCGGCGGCGTCCACGTCGATGCCGGCCAGGCCGGCCACCCGGTCGGCGTCGAGGCCGGCGGCGTTGACCACGCGCTCCGAGGTAAAGGCCTCCTCGGTGCCGCCGGTCCTGACCGTGAGCCGGTAGTCGGACGAGCAGCGCTCGACCGCGACGAGCTCCGTGCGGAACCGCACGACGGCGGCGGCGTCCCGCAGGACGCGGAGATAGTGCTCCATGAGGCCGTGCGCGCTGACGATCCCGGTCGTGGGTGACAGGAGCGCCCCCGCCGACGCGACGTTCGGCTCCAGCGCCGAGACCTCCCGGCGGGTCAAATTTCGAAGCTCGACGCCGTTGGCTCGGCCGCGGCCGAGCAGGTCGTCGAGTCGCGGCGCTTCCTCCGCTACGCATGCCACGATGAGCTTGGCGGTGCGGCGGTACGGAACCCCGTGCGCCTCGCAGAGCTCGTACAGCCGGCGGTTGCCCTCCACGCAGAGCCGCGCCCTCAGCGATCCGGTTGAGTAGTACATGCCCGCATGGATGACCTCGCTGTTGCGGCTCGAGGTCTCCATGCCCGCGCGCGGCTGGCGTTCCAGGACGACCAGGTCGGGATGCCGCGGGGCGAGCCGGGCGGCCACGGCGAGCCCGACGACGCCCGCGCCCACGACGGTGATGCCGGTGTCGGCCATCCGCGGAATCTACCATCCAACCGCGGGTCAGCCGGCGAGGCTGAGCAGGTCGGAGAGGATGCCGTAGGCGGTGGCGCGCAGGTCCGGGGCCTCCTCGATCAAGCTGATCGAGCCGAGGAGGTCCGTGGTGATCCGCAGGATGGAGCCGGTCCCTTCAACCAGGGCGAAGGGATGGCCGAGGGGGACTTCGCGGGCCTCGACGCTCCCGAGGACCCGGCCGCCGGCCCGGGAGGCGACCGCCACCATCTTCAGGCGGCGGCCCCGCCCCGGAGCATCACGGACCCGGGCCAGGTCCACACCGGCGAGCGTCTGGCGCTCGACGTCCTCCGGACGCAGCTCGGTGTGCATGAGGGCATTCGCCAGCGCCGACAGCTTGACCGCCGTGTCCCAGCCGTCGAGGTCCAGGCTGGGATCGGCCTCGGCCACGCCCGCGCGGCGCGCTTCCTCGAGAGCGTGCGCCACGCTGGCGCCGCGCTCGACCGCACCGAGCACCCAGTTCGTCGTCGAGTTCAGGATCCCCTCCACGCCCAGGACGGTGGCCCCTCGCAGGCAGTGACGGGCCAGGTTGAAGACCGGCGCGCCGTCCATGACGGTGGCCTCGTGGAGGAACCGCGCGCCCTTCTGCGCTGCCAGCGCCATCAGGGAGCGGTAGCTCCAGGCCACCGGGCCCTTGTTCGCCGTCACCACGTGCCGTCCACGCTCGAGGGCCGCCCGCGCGTGCGAGAGGGCAGGCTCCCCGCGACGGACGACGTTCAGGGGCGACGTCTCCACGATCGCGTCGTAGCCGAGGCAGGTCAGGGCGTCGAGGGTGCCGAGGTCTGTGTGGTCGGGATGGTCGGGCGTGAAGCGTCCCGCCGTGCGGTACTCCGCGAGGGCGGACCCGAGCGCGATACCGGCCGGGTTCGCGAGCGCACCGCTCGATCCCGTGGTGATCGCGACGACCGAGACGGCCAGTCCCTCGAGGCCCGGGTAGGGGGAAGGGTCGGCGAGGATGCCCGCCAGCGTGCGCCCCACGTTGCCGAAGCCGATCAGGACGACCCGGAGGGGGCGGCCATCCCCGGCGCGGGTCATGGCCGTGCGCGTGCACCGTCCGCGATCTCGGCGACGCCAGCCACCAGCCGGTCGATCTCGTCGGCCGTGTTGTACATCGAGACCCCCATCCGGAGCAGCCCACCCCGCTCGGCGAGGCCAAGGGCTTCGACCGGCCGCGCGGCGTAGAAGTCCCCGTCCCAGACGAGCACCCCCAGCTCGCCCAGCCGCCGGGCCGCCGCCGCCGGTGTCACGCCTTCGATCGTGATCGAAACCGTGGGAGCCCGTCGGGGCGTCGAGAAGTCGGGACCCCAGACCCGGACGCCGGCGAGCCGCCCGACCCGGTCGTGATAGGAGGCGGCCAGCATGCGCTCGTGGGCCTCGATCCGTTCCATCGCCGCGACCACCCTCTCCCGCAGCCCCTCTCCCCGGCCCCAGGAGGCGACGTATTCGATCGCCGCCTTGACCCCGGCGAGGGCCGCGTGGTTGAGGGTCCCGGTCTCGATCCGGTCCGGCGCCGTCGGCTCCTGCGTTCGCAGGCGGTCGACGGGCAGGCGCTCGAGAAGGCCGGGGCGGCAGTAGAGCAGGCCCAGGTGAGGCCCATAGAACTTGTACGCCGAGCAGAGGAGGAAGTCGGGGTCGAGCCCGGCGACGTCGATCGGAAAATGGGGCGCGTAGTGGACCGCGTCGACGAGGAGCCAGGCCCCGACCGAGCGCGAGAGGCTGCGGGCGAGGGCGAGGTCGTTGACGGTCCCGAGGGCGTTGGAGGCGCCGCCGAGGGCCACCAGCCGGGTTCGCGGACCGACCATGCGCCGAAACTCGTCCTCGTCGAGGCGCCCGTCGGGCCGCAGGCGCACCTCGCGGACCAGGACGCCGCTTTCGCGGAGGGCGAGCCAGGGGCCGCGGTTGGCCTCGTGGTCCAGCTCGGTGATCACGACCTCGTCGCCCGCCTCGAACACCCGCGCGACGGCGCGGGCGATGGAGAAAGCCAGGGTTGTCATGTTCTGGCCGAACGAGATCGTGCCGCCTCGGGGCGCGCCGAGGAAGGCCGCCGACGCCTCGCGCGTCTCCTGGATCAGCCGGTCGGTCTCCGCGGTGGTGACGAACTGGCCGTGGGTGTTTGCGTTGGAGGTCCGGTAGTAGGAGGCGATGGCCTCGATGACCCGAGCCGGGACCTGCGTCCCGGCGGGGCCGTCGAGGAAGGCGAGCGGCCTCCCGCCGAGACGGCGCTCGAGGGAGGGAAAGTCGGCACGGCAGCGGGTGAACTCGGCCGGCGTCTCCACTGCGGCGCAGTATAGCGTCGCCGCGCGCCTCAGCAGCCCAACGTGGTCAGTGACACCGTGCGGACCCGGGCGCCGTCCAGCTCCACGAGGAAGACACGCTGCCAGCGGCCGAGATCGAGGCGGCCGGCGGCGACGTTGAGGGTCTCCGAGGCGCGGAGGAAGAGGGCCTTGCAGTGCGAGTGGCCGTTCGGGACCTCCCCGGGACCCATGTTCACGGTGCGGACGGCGAAATCGTCGTGACGGTAGGCGAGGGCGCGGGGGGCAGCCCTCTCCAGGGCGTCGCGCAGGTCCTGAAGGAGCAGCGGCTCGTTCTCGTTCACGACGAGTGCGGCGGTGGTGTGCCGTACCTGGACGTTGACGATGCCTTGGGAGATGCCGAGAGCCTGGACCCGCTCGGCGATCCGGTCGGTGACGTCCACGAACTCCAGGCACGTCCCGGTAGTGACCTGCAGGGTGGCCCGCTCGACTCGGAGCGCCGCCCCCGTCTCACCCTCCCGCGCCAGCAGCATGGCCATCCTCCCTCCGGCGGGCCTCGCCGGACGGGGAGAAGATCGTTCCACGGGGGCCGCCAGAGATGACACAGCGGTGAGGGAATGGTGAGGATCTCTGGCGGCGGCGGGGGTTTTGTGGTTGGATGGGCCTTTCCAGCCCGGAGACGCCTTGAACGACGATGTCCGCCACGACTGGACGCCGCAAGAGGTGGAGGCGCTCTACGCTCTTCCCCTCACGGAGCTGCTGTACCGGGCCCAGACCGTCCACCGGCGCCATCACGACCCCGCGGTCGTCCAGCGCTGCACGCTGCTGAGCATCAAGACCGGCGGCTGCCCGGAGGACTGCGCCTACTGCCCCCAGAGCGCCTGGTACGAGACGGGCGTCGAATCCGGCGCGCTCATGGACAAGGAGGACGTGCTCGCGGCGGCCCGGGGGGCCCGCGATGCGGGCTCGACACGGTTCTGCATGGGAGCCGCCTGGCGGGAGGTGCGGGACGGCGCCTCCTTCGACCGCGTGCTCGAGATGGTCGCGGGCGTGGCGCAGCTCGGGATGGAGGTCTGCACGACCCTGGGCATGCTCACCGCGGACCAGGCGCTCCGGCTGAAGGCGGCCGGGCTCACCGCATACAACCACAACCTGGACACCTCGGCCGACTTCTATCCGGCGATCATCGGGACGCGGACCTACCGGGACCGCCTGGAGACTCTCGCCCGGGTGCACGAGGCGGGGATCAGCGTCTGCTGCGGTGGGATCGTCGGTATGGGGGAGTCGGCGCGGGACCGCTGCGCGCTCCTCGCGCAGCTCGGTCGCCTGGAGCCGCATCCCGAGAGCCTCCCGGTCAACCTGCTGGTGCGGGTGCCGGGGACGCCGCTGGCCGACGCGCCGGAGCTGGACCCGCTGGACCTGGTCCGGACGGTGGCCTGCGCGCGGCTGGTGGCGCCGGGGGCGAGGGTGCGGCTGTCGGCCGGGCGCCTGGGGCTGTCCGCGGAGACCCAGGCGCTGTGCTTCCTGGCGGGCGCCAACTCGATCTTCTCCGGCGAGCGGCTCCTCACGTCCCCCAATCCGGCGCCCGACGAGGACCAACGACTGGTCTCCCGGCTTGGCCTGCGCTTCGCGGGCGCGGACTCCGTTACATCCGGCCGGGGATGAGCGCGCTCGACGACTACCGAGCCGAGCTGGCCAGGGGCCTCCTCGGGCTCCAGGAAGCAGGCCTGCTCCGGCGCTTGCGGCCGCCGCGGGGCATCGACCTCGTCTCGAACGACTACCTCGGCCTGGCGAGCCATCCCCACCTGCTCGCACGGATGCGGGACTCGCTCGCGGAGCTGGGAGTGGGCTCGGGGGGATCGCGCCTGCTCCGTGGACACCGCGAGTGCTTCGAGCGCCTGGAGGTCCGGCTAGCCGCCTTCTGCGGCGCGGAGGCCGCGCTGCTCTTCAGCTCGGGCTACGCGGCCAACGTCGGTCTGCTCTCGACGCTGCTGGGCCCCGGCGATCTCGTGCTCTCGGACGAGCGCAACCATGCGAGCCTCATCGACGGGATCCGCCTGGCCGGAGCCCGCAGGGTCGTCTACCCCCACCAGGACCTCCAGGCCCTGGAGGGCGCGCTCCGCGCCGCCCGCGGCCCCGGGCGGCGCTTCGTCGTGACCGAGAGCGTCTTCAGCATGGACGGCGACCTGACGCCGCTCGCCCAGCTCGCGGCCCTGGCCGAGTCGCGCGGCGCGCTGGTGATCGTGGACGAGGCCCACGCCACGGGGCTCTACGGCGAGCGGGGCTCGGGCCGGGTGGAGGAGCTCGGACTCGGCTCGCGGATGCTGGCGACCGTGCACGCGGGAGGCAAGGCCCTCGGCTGCGCGGGCGCGTGGGTGGCCGGGTCGTCGACCCTGCGCGACGTCCTGGTGAACCGCGCGCGCCCCTTCGTCTTCTCCACCGCTCCCCTGCCCGTCCTGACCGCGGCCCTGGAAGGCGCGCTGGAGTTGGTCGGACGCGAGCCGGAACGGCGGGAGGAGGTCCACCGGAAGGCCGCGCTGTTGCGGGGAGCCCTCCGCGAGGCCGGCGCGGACGTGGGGCGCAGCGAGTCTCCCATCGTGCCGGTGCTGGTGGGCGACAACGAGCGTGCTTTGGCATTCCAGGAGGCGTTGGCCGAGGCAGGGTTCGACGTGCGTGCCATCCGCTTCCCCACGGTGCCGAAGGGGAGCGCGCGGCTGAGGGTAGCGGCGCGTCATCCCGTGCCGGACGCGGAGCTGCAGCGCTTCGCCGCCGAGCTGGCCCGCCTCCTCGCGGGCAAGGCGGCGTGAACCCGGACGTCCGGCGCTGGGACGTCGAGCACCTGTGGCATCCCTTCACCCAGATGGCCGAGTACGCGCGCATCGAGCCACTGGTGGTCGTGGCGGCGGAAGGGAACTACCTCGTGGACGACCGCGGGCGGCGGCTCTTCGACGCCACGTCCGCGCTCTGGTGCAACCTGCTCGGGCATCGCGTGCCCGAGATCGACGCGGCCATCCGCGACCAGCTCGGCCGGTTCGCCCACTCCACCCTGCTCGGCGCCACCCACCCCGGTGCCGCGGAGCTGGCGCGACGGCTCACGGAAGTGGCGCCGCCAGGGCTGGATCACGTGTTCTTCTCCGACGACGGCGCCACTGCCGTGGAAGCGGCGCTCAAGATCGCCTTCCAGTACCGCCTGCTGACGGAGGGACGTGAGGCCGCGGCGCGGTCGGTCTTCCTGAGCCTGGACGACGCCTATCACGGCGACACCCTGGGCGCTGCGGCGGTGGGCGGTGTGGCGCTGTTCCACGAGACCTTCCGCCCGATCCTGCTCCGCACCCTCAAGGCCCCCTCGCCCTACTGCTACCGCTGCCCGGTCGGCAAGCAGCCGGGGAGCTGCTCGATCGACTGCGCCGACGAGGTCGAGGCCGTGCTGGCCCGGGAGGCAGGCCGGGTCTGCGCGGTGATCGCGGAGCCGCGGGTCCAGGCGGCGGCGGGGATGATCGTCCATCCGCCGGGCTACCTCCGGCGCCTGGCCGACTCCTGCCGGCGGCACGGCGCCCTGCTGATCCTCGACGAGGTGGCGACCGGCTTCGGCCGCACCGGCACGCTGTTCGCCTGCCAGCAGGAGGGGGTGGTCCCCGACCTCCTCTGCCTGGCCAAGGGCCTCACCGGGGGCTACCTCCCCGTGGCGGCGACCCTGGCAACCGATAGCGTCTACCACGCCTTCCTCGGGCGCTACGAGGAGTACCGCCACTTCTTCCACGGACACACCTACACCGGCAATCCGCTGGGATGCGCCGCGGCCCTGGCGACCCTCCGGCTGCTCGCCGACGGACGGGTGGTAGCCGCGGTCGAAGGGAAGGCCCGCGTCCTGCGCGAGGCCCTCGAGCCGGTCGCGCGCCATCCCAACGTGGGGGACGTACGTCAGGCGGGTCTGATGTGCGGCGTGGAGCTGGTCGCCGATCGCCAGACGAAGGTCCGCTTCCCCGCGGGGGACCGCGTCGGCTACGCGCTGTGCCTGGCACTCCGGGACCGGGGTTTCCTCCTGCGGCCGCTCGGCGACGTGATCGTGCTGATGCCGCCGCTGTCGTCGACCGAGGACGAGCTGCGACGCCTCGCCCAGGCGCTCCACGGCGTGCTGGTCGAGCGCTTCCCCGGTGGCTGACCTCCTGGTCACCGGCACCGACACCGGCGTCGGCAAGACGGTCGTGGCCGCCGCTCTGGTGCTGGCCCTCCGCGGCCGGGGCGAGAGGGCCCTGGGCTTCAAGCCGGTGGAGACCGGCATCGGCCCCGGCGAGCCCGCCGATTCCGAGGTGCTGGCGGAGGCGTCGGGAACCCACGAGCCGTTGGCGGCGCCCCTGCTGCGGCTGGCCGAGGCGCTGGCCCCCGCCGTGGCCGCCGAACGGGCCGGCGTCGTCCTGGATCCCGTGGCGGTCGAAGCCCGGATCTCGGCCCTCCGCGGGACCGGCTACCGGCTGGTGGTCGAGGGAGCGGGCGGCGTGCACGTGCCGCTGGCGTGGGGGTACACGGTGCTCGAACTGGCCCGGAACCGCAACCTGGAGGCGATCGTCGTCGCCCGCGCGGGCCTGGGCACGCTCAACCACGTCGTACTCACCGTGGAGGCGCTGCGGTCGCGTGGCGTGGCGGTGCGGGGAGTCGTCCTCAACGGGCGTGGGGAGCCGCCGGACCTGGCGGAGGAGACGAACCGTGCCGCCCTGGAACGGCTGCTGCCGGGACTGCGGGTCGCGGTCGTTCCCCGCTATCGAGAGAAGAGTAGTCTTGCTGTCGCCCGAATGGCCGCCCTCGGGATGGGCGGGCTGCTCCAGCCCGCTTCCTAGAGGCGGTCGAGAGGGAAGCGTTCCGGCGACTCCCGCGCTACGGATCGGCGGGAGTCGCCGGCGCGAGAGTCGCCGGACCGGTCCTGCACAACGAACGGCGAGGGGCAAACTTCGCACCCCTCGCCGTTTCCCTTCGTGATCGTGTGCTAGAAGCTGAACCGCAGCGAGCCCTGGATGATCCGCGCGTTGCGCGCCGCGGTGGCCTTGCCGAAGTTGGCGTTCACGTTGTTGCCCTGGGGATCGAAGCGCAGCGTGCTGTCGACACCCTGGCCGCCGGTGCCCGCGTTCACGGTATTCCCGCCGAACTGAGTGTGGTTCAGGAGGTTGTAGGCCTCGACACGGAACTGGATGCGCCGCCGGCCGTTGCCCAGGGGGAAGTTCTTGAACAGCGACAGGTTCCAGTTGTT
>Ga0268386_10001321_pt1 | contig 16990 bp, 24 predicted proteins | sample RVTome_15_FD_200260 | JGI IMG/M metagenome (GOLD analysis project Ga0268386, IMG submission 200260) | Soil microbial communities from uranium-contaminated site in the Upper Colorado River Basin, Wyoming, United States - RVT150D86... ...
GCTTCGGCTGCTTGGAGGGGTCACGCGTCCACATGCCCGGTCCCGGCGGATCCCACACCAGGTCATCGGCTCCGCCAACGATGGTCGACTGTGATTCCTGTGCTGTGGTCATGGTTTCCTTCCTTCCTATGCTTCCCCGGGTCCGCCCTTCAGGCCCTGGAGAAGCGTTTTGATCGCCCATCCGACCGCCTTCGCGGCCCCCGACACGTCGAATCCCGCCTCGTCCCTCATGGCAAGCCAGGTCCGTGACGATGCCAACTGGTGGATGATGACGACCGCCCACTCGGCCGTCTGCGGGTCCACGCCAGCCAGCTCAGCATCGGCCAGCTGACGGAGATACTCCAGACGGCGCGCGCGCGCCTGTCGGCGTGCAGCCTGCCCGACCGGCGTCGAGAAGAACACCCGCATCTTGTCGATGTCGGCGCCGAGTCGCTCCGCCATGGCCACGGTCTCGTCGGCGAACGATGCCAGGTCCTGGGGCCACTCCGGTCGTGGGTAGCCGAGTTCCTCAGCGAGCCACTCCCCGAGAGCGTCGAGCATCGCCTCACGGTCAGGAAAATGGTGGTAAAAGGTGCGCACCGAGACCCCTGCCCGTTCCACCACCTGCGCCACGACAAAGTCCCCGTCCTCGGTGATCACCGACGCCGCCGCGTCGAGGATGCGCTTTCGTGTGCGTTGCGCATTCTCACGCCGGAGTGGGCTGTCGTAAATCCGGGTTTCGGTCTCTTGTTGCATCGATCCTGCCTCCATTACATGGAGTATGCAATGAACACACACGCATTGTCAAGAGATGATCCACCCACCTTGGCCGGGTGAACCCGTCAGCGAACTCCGGCGCCGGCTTGTCAAGGGCCAGCAAGATCTGCCCGTGGGCGGCAAGTGGCTTGCCCGCCGGTGGCCCGATGGCACACCTGGAACGGGTTCTTGCTCGGTCTAAGGCCTTGATTGATTAATTGGATAGAGTGTCTGATTATGGATAGTATTTGCCACTGAGCGCTGTGCTAACCAGCGAAATCCCAGGTCACCGCGGAGCGTATACCACAGAATCAGACGCTCTATCGCACGGGAATTTTGCGCTGACCTCGGTAGGGCAATCGCCTGGGACCGGATGTGGCGAAGTGACGACGGATCAGGCGGGCCTTGCTGTTCGGACTGCTCCGCCGCGGATTCAAAACGGACGCAAAACCGGATTCAAGATGGATGCAACGGCCTCGAGCGACCGCATGTGTGCTGGTACTAGGCGCATGGCTGGCTACCAAACCGCGCCGTGGTCTCATCGATGGTCGTTATCCGGGAGGGTGAATCCGAAGATCTGTTCTGCCACTACCGAGACTGTCCAATCAACCCACTCTTCATGTGACCAGCCACGACTGTTCACGAGAGTGTCATACGCGTCCATCCCTACGAACAGCAGAAGCAGGTCGGTAGCGCGTTCAAGGGTCAGCCCTGGCCGGAATTCTGCCTTGGCACGTAGTAGCTCGAGAGCTTCTTTGTATCCGTTGGCCCGCAATTCCTGGTTGACGGCCATCATCCGTGCCGCGTCTGGATCCTCGTCGGCCGCCACCCGCGCGATTAGATAGAGCGGCGTCACCCGGCGCATGATCTCCCCCACCCCTGTCACCAGGTGTCGCAGCGCCGGCAAGATCCCGGGTTCGACTGCCATCGCCGCGTACCAGGGCTGCTCCTGGGGGACGCGCGGTTCGGGTTCACCTCCCACCGCCAGCTGGTAGGCGCGGCTCAATAGGGCCGCCTTGGTGTTGAAGGCAAAATAGACGGTCTGGACCGCCACCCCCGCAGCCTCTGCGACCTGGGCCATCGTCGTCCCGACGTATCCCTGCTCGGAGAAGAGCTTGTCGGCAGCCTTGACAATCCGCCGCTGCGTCGCCTTGGCCCGTTCGCGCCGCGAGAGTTTCTTCGGCTCAGACATATTGACAGGAACTTCTCAGCATAGATAGATTAGTGGTATCACTAGTGAGATCACTAGCGGATATTCCAAGGGACAGCGAGACGATCATCAGCTGAGCCGTGGAAGTGACAGCAACAAGTCCATGAAATCCGTCGTTGAGGAGACCGGGGCGCGAGAAGGAGAAGAGCATGACCGCAACCACCGAGCTAGAGGAAAGGGCGGTCGGGAGTGATCGCCCCCGGCTCGGGCGCACTTTTGCCATGAACCTGGTCGCTGGGGGGTACGGGGTCATCACTGCAGGCATGGCCTACTTTCTGATCACCATCGCCCTTCCGGCAGCGGCCGACGATCCCGAGGTGGCAGTGGTGATCCCGAGGATCGTCGCCGTCACCTCGAGCGTCGGCGTCATCGGTGCCGTGTCCCTCGCGTGGTCAGGGGCGCGAAGGCGCTCCTGGTTCTGGCTGGTGGCGGCCCTACCCGGTCTGCTCATCGTGCTCTTGAACGCCACCGATATCGCCTATGACATCACCCACCCTGCCAACACCGAGGGCTTCCTGAGGTCTGTCTTTGTGCTCGCGGGAGAGATGGGCGTCATCTGCGGGGGCATCACCGCCTTTCTCGAGGTCCGCCGCCATCGGGTCTCTTGGACCCGTTCCGGGCATGCCGGGCGTGTGTCCGTCGCCGTCGTCGGTGTCCTTCTGGGTGCGGCGATGACTTCGGTCCTCGCCGGTTCGATAACAGTCGGAGCTGGGGTTGCCGAGGAGCCGACCGTCACAGGGATGCTCACCGCAGAGAAAAACGCCTTCGTCGAGACCCGCCTTCAGATGAAGGATGGCGAAGTGCTCGGTTTGTTCCTCGTCAACGAAGACAGCATCAGCCATTCTTTCGATATCGACAGCCTCGACATCCACGTCCAGATGCCACCAGGCTCGACGACGGCGGTGGCGGTCAATCCGACCGGACCCGGCAACTTGGAGTTCTTCTGCGGTGTCCCCGGTCACCGAGAGGCCGGCATGACCGGAACGATTGCCGTTGATACGTGATGCTCAAATCCTAATGACCCACTGTGCCATCCCGGGTCACTGGGAGCGGGCATGGTGGGGACGATCGAAGTCGAAGCCTAAGTAAGCACACCAGAGAAAGGGAAAGCATCATGACTTTGCAACTTCAGACACAGTCGACCGGGTATCGGATCGGCTGGTGGGTGCTGGTGGTGATCACCGGGGCCAGCATCCTGAACCACCTCACCGGGCCGTTGGCAGGTTTTGCTGAGGGGGATATGGAGGTGTTGGCCTTCTTCGCCCTGGCGGCGATGAACATATACGCCCTGGTGGTGTTGCTTACCGGGTACCGGCGAGGCGAGCCATGGGCCTGGTGGGTCACCTGGGCGTCGGTCGTCATCTATGGCATCACGATTCTCTACGCTCCTGATGCCGGCCCCTACTACCTGGCGGCAGCGGTGGTCATGGCCCTCGCCCAGCTGATCACCTGGTCGGGTTTCCGGCAGCCGGACCAGACTCCACCAAGGGGGTGAACGAGCATGAGATCCGTTCCCAACGAGGCTGGTTCACAGCGGCGTCGCCCCCAAAGAGCACAAGTACCCGCGGGGCTGGTGGCGCTTCTCTTCATCGCCGACGCCGGATTTGGAGTGACAACGCCATTTACCCTGTCGCACCTCGCCCGAACCGGTGAGCTGCCGATTTCACCGTTTGGCTTCAGGTCGTTGAGCGGCCCGTTCGAACAGCTCGGCTACGACGCCTTCACCGCCCTTGGCTGGGCGCTCGTCGTCGTGTCTGCGCTCAACGTGCTCGCTGGGATTTGGCTGTGGCAGGGGCACCGCCGCGGCGCAAGGCTGGGGCTGGTGATGACACCGCTCGTGTTGATCCTCGGAGTCGGCTTCGCCCTGCCGGCTCTGCTGCTATTAGCCCCGATCCGAGCGCTGCTCGTCCTCAGAGGCCGGGAAGTTGCGAAAGCCGAACTCCAGGAGGTACTCGTCAAGCGCCGCGGCGGCGAGTAGCCAGGGATGTGCCAGCACGCCTGTACGATCCATAGATGGCGATCAGCCACCAGATGATCGGTGTCGACGAAGTCCGGGCCGCCGGTGAGCGGATCGCTCGCCTCGGCGTGACCCGGACTCCGATCGTTCGTTTGAACGTCGACGATGCCCCTGCTGAGATCTACCTGAAGCTCGAGAACCTGCAACTTATCGGTTCTTTCAAGATCCGGGGCATGACCAACGCTATCGAGTTGGCTGATCCTGCGGCCGTCGCTCGAGGCGTGTGGACCGTCAGTGCCGGCAACGCGGGCCAAGGGGTGGCGTGGAACGCACGGCGACTCGGTGTGTCGTGCAGTGTCGTCGTCCCCGAGTCGGCGCCGGACGCCAAGGCTTCGGCCCTCCAACGGCTGGGAGCGAGCATCGTGCGCCTGCCGTTCGAGGACTGGCTGGCTGTTGCCGGCGACCGCCGGTTCGAAGGTCTCGAAGGTCTATTCGTCCATCCGTTCAGTGATCCGGCAGTGATGGCCGGGAACGGAACGATCGCGCTGGAGATCCTCGACGAGCTTCCCGACGTGGACGTGGTGCTTGTTCCGTGGGGCGGCGGCGGGCTCTGCTGTGGGATCGCCTCCCTGCTTCGCCGGCTGGCACCGAATGTGCGCATCTTCGCCTGCGAGTTCTCTCCGACCGCGCCGTTGGAGGCCTCGCTTGCGGCCGGCACACCGACGGAGGTGCCATATCAAGCGTCGTTCGTCGATGGGATCGGTGCCCCGTTTGTGTTCCCCGAGATGTTCGACCTCGCTCGATTGCTGATCGACGGTTCGCTGTCAACATCGCTCAACGATGTCGCAGAGGCACTGCGTCTGGTGGTTCGTCGGAACCACGTAGTGCCAGAGGGTGCGGCCGCGGTACCGGTCGCCGTGGCATTGACCGGAGCGGCTGGCACGGGCCGCGTCGTCTGTGTGGTTTCCGGGGGCAACATCGACCAAGGCACGCTCGCCCACATCCTTACTGACGGCGCAAGCGAATAGAGGCGCGGCCTGGAAGGCCCCGGCGATTGCGGTCGCCGTGGTGACCGCTCTGTGGGAGTGGAAGTGACGATCGGGAGGCCGTGGCAGGCGCTTTCGACGAGATAGCCCCGAGAACCACAGTTGAGGAGAGGACGCCCAAGGTGAGGTTACTGAGTTAGCCGGCGGCGGCGGTCAAGCGCCAGAACTCGCCTGTCAACCCCAAGGAGGCGAATACGGCTTGTGCCTCGGTGGGTGTGCGACGGCGCCAGTCGGGGGACATGCGATCCGTGTACCAGAGACGAGCCAACTCCCATGGCTGCTCCAAGGTGAGGATCGCACCTGTTGGGACGCCCTGCTTCTGATACCAACTCTTGACGTGCTCTTCCGACCGGAAGAGGAGCATATTCGCTCAGTTGAAGCCGATGTCATCCCACCAGTGAGCGGCGGGAACGGCGAAGTGCGCGACGCCCTCTCCGGACGAGAGGCGGTTGTCTTCGACCGAGACGGACAGGCGTTCCTCGCAGTCCGGGCACCAGGTTGTGACCGTACCCGTTCCTCCCAGCATGGCCACGACACCCAAGGCGTCCCAGATGCAGTTGCCGAACCAGGTGCGACCGCCCACTTCGACCGGGAAGGGGGTGGGGATGGCTGACAACGGGTTGGCCATCCAGACGTACGGGGTGCCCGGGGCGAGCACCAGGACGTGTCCCTCGGCGAGACGCCGATGAGATTCCTCGACCGAAGCCTGATCCATCCCGACGGCGTGAGCGACCTCCGCAGGTATCGGTGGTCGACCCTGATCGACGAAGAAGCGATAAACCTCGAGCCGAACCGCCGTGTCGATGACCTGTTCAGACTCCATGCCTCTTCTCCGAGATCTCAGCGGCGGCTCGCGATCCCGAAGTCGATGATATAAGCCCAGAGGAGCCGAACACGTGAGGTGACGAGTCGATCACCATCGCACAGTCGGCACGCGGACCACCCGACCGGCGTGCCAGTGGTCGGTGAGCGACCCGGTCAGTCGTCAGGTGGTCGACGGGTCCACTCCTGCAGGTGGACTCCAGGTGGGAAAAAGGGTGCCGAAGATGGCCTACTACCATGTCCGCTAGCGGGGCTCGGCAGTTAAATCGCTGTATGAGCGCTGTGCTTCATGGAGAGAGTCATTCGAATGACTGAAGACCCTTGTGCTAGTTGACAAATTTTGCGCCCGTAGCTCAATTGGATAGAGCGTCTGACTACGGAGTATCCGCCACTAAACGCTGTGCTAGGCAGGGAAATCCCAGGTCGCCGCGGATCGGAAACACCAGAATCAGACGCTGTTGAGATGTCAGCCTGCGAGGCACGGGTCTTGGGCGTGGACCGGGTGACGTCACCTGTGTGAACCTACGATTCAAGTGGATTCGGAGCGGGTGCCACGATGATCCGTTCCAAGTGACGTCCTCCTGCGATATGGTCGGGGTGGTGGGTACTAAGGAGGTGCGCGTTTGACCGATATCGAGATCATTCATCCCGCAGACCGCGAGGTTGCAGAGGCCGACGCCACTTCCGGGATGGTGAGAGAGGCGGCGGTAGCCGACGAGGGAGTGTGGGTCGGGCTGGTGAGAGCCGCCCCGCAACGGCCCTCCGGCTGGCACCACCATGGTGACTACGACACCTACTTCTATGTCATCGAGGGAGAGGTCACCATGGAGTTTGGTTCAGAGGGCTCCAAGATGATCCAGGCCGGGCCCGGTGATTTCGTCCACGTTCCCCAGAAGGTGGTCCATCGCGAGGTCAACTCCTCAGACCATGAGGGATCGATCATCCTGACCAGAGTGGGGAGTGGCCCACCTGTCATCAACGTGGACGGGCCCGACCAGCCCGCCTGATCCCAGCCGCTCAACGGGTCGCGACCGGTTCCTCGATCGGCTACTCCGAGAGATCTCGATAATCTTCTCGGGCTGTCCTACATCGGCCATGGTCTCTCCTAACCAGTTGAGGACTCGATCCCGTAGGCCGTCAAGAGCCTCTGATCGATCGTTGAGAACGGCATCTGGAGCCTGACGTTCTCATACTCGGATCAGTAGGCAGCGGCATCGTGACCCGCCCACATCGCGACGTCGCTCACGAGGCTGCTGGGGATGGACGCTCCGATCGTCCAGGCACCAGCTTTGAAAGAGGGAGGTTCCTGCAAATAGTCGCCCGCCGGAGCCTTGGGGGTCATCAATCGGCTACACCTACAGGCTCGCGAGTCGAAGACACCGAGCCCTCACGCAAGGGGTGGGCGCCGGACCCAGGCTCGAATCACATGGTGTTCGAGCGCTAAGCTTCCGGCGCGGGTCCGCAACGGCAAGAAGCCAATTACAATTGATGCTTCCCCACGCGAACCTGTACGGGCGGGCGGATACAGCGTCCAAAAGAGTGGCAAGACTCTTGCGAGCGTCGAGGCCGGGAAACCCCGATAGATATTGACAATTCTTGCGCCCGTAGCTCAATTGGATAGAGCGTCTGACTACGGATCAGGAGGTTGGGTGTTCGAGTCGCCCCGGGCGCGCCGCTGAAATCCTTTGCAGTAGCAGGGGAGTTCACGTGTCCCGTGCTCGTTGAAGGGATCGAGTAGGGCGACCTTTGGGAGCCATTCGCCCGGTCGGACCTCTGTCGGGCGATCACCTTGGCAACTGACACGCACATGTGCCGTTCACGACCATTCGGCGAGGTGTGTGTACGCGCCGAGCTGAAGAGTCTGACGGTCGGGTGCCCCGCCTTGCCGGTTACTGGGACCGGGCTGTGGCGGTTTGGGCATAGCTGTCGAGGATGGCCTCCAGGTCGGAGCGGCTACGTTTGGCGAGCTTGTCGACCAGCTTCGCCGCGCCAGGGATCCGACGCAGCTCAGCCTCGAACCGGATGGTCACGCGCGTCTGGCCGCCGGCTGGCTCGACGTTCCATGTGCCCTTGAAGGTTCGGAACAGCATCCGATACTTGGCTGGGTAGGTCGACACGTCGACGTCGACCGCATAACGCTGCTCGGGCTCCCAGATCGTGCAGGTCTCCTCCCAGCTGTTGCCAGAGGCGTCAACGCACCGACGTGTCGCTCCTTGGCCCTCGCCGGAGATCACGGTTGTCTCGGTCAGGGTGCCGGTGTGCTGGTGGTAGGTGTCGAGGTCCGAGACGATTTCCCACACGAGGGATAGGGGGGCGTCGATGACCCGGCTGCGTTCCACGGCCAAGGTCATCCTGTCATCCCGGGGCGACGAAGCCCGATCACCTGGAGGGCGGCGAAGTCGGCAACGGCGACAGTCACCAGACCAAGTGCCCACCGCCCAGCCGTTGACATTGACCCTGGGAATCCGATGAGGACCACTGCGGCGCAGATCACCCAAGCAATGTCCGCGATGATCACTTGACGAACTGTGGCTCGTCGTGGGCTACGAGCCGTTTTGGCCACCGCTACTGCGAATGGCAGCAGCCCTACACCAACCGCGATGGTGAGCCAGGTGGGGATCCCGAGCCATCGTGAAAGCGGTACGGCGCCGATGACCAGAATAACGCCGGTGACAGCGCTGAACCCGGCGTTGACGGCCATGGTTCGTGTGAGGATGTTGGAGGGCATGTTGCTCCTTTCATGCTTCATGGAGCATCTGCCGTTGAGGTCATCTCTGCAACTACGTGGGAGGGAATAGACGTTGTTCCTCCTCGTCGTAGGCTTGAACCATGAGTCGCACGACTTTCGGCGCCCAACTGCGAGAGTGGCGCCTTGCCCTGGGTTTCAGTCAGTTGGAGCTCGCTGCTCGTGCTGATGTTTCGCAGCGTCATGTCAGCTTCTTGGAAACTGGGCGCTCCCGTCCGAGTCGTGAGATGGTGATCCACCTCGGTCATGTCCTCGACGTGCCGCCGCGCGAACAGAACCTCCTCCTACTGGCGGCGGGCCATGCGCCAGCATTCAACGAGACGCCATTAGACGAGCTCGAGCACATCGCTGGCGTGCTCGATCACATCCTCGAATCCCATGAACCGAATATCGCCATTGTGGTCGACCGGCAATGGAACCTCATTCGTGCCAATCGAGCCGCGACCGTGTTCACGTCGACCCTGTTCCCCGAGCCGCCCACATGGGCAGCGCCGCCCCTTAATTTGATGCGGCTGAACTTTCATCCAGATGGGATGCGTCGGCACATGGTCGGCTGGGAGTCCGCCGCGGCCGCCCTCCTACGCCGGTTGGAACGAGACGTCGCCTCACACCCACACGACCGGAGCCTCCGGGATCTCCTCGAGGAGGTCCGCAGCTACCCCTCGGTGGACACGCTTCCCCGGCAAATACCCAAAGCAGGGGCCGGTGACCTGCTGGTCCCGGCTACCTACATGATCGACGGCGACGAAGTATCACTTTTCACCACGATCGCCATCATCGGTGACGCCCACGACCTCGCCCTCGCCGAACTGCGCTTGGAGACATTCTGGCCAGCGGATCCGCTGTCCGCCGAACGGTGGAAAAGACTCTTTGTTTAAGGCCGGTAGCCCCTCAAGAACGAGAACCGACGTCGATGCCGTTGTTCAGTCCGTTGGGTGCCGATCCATCGTTTGGTGGCCCTGGCGGAGCCGACAGGATTGACCCCTGTGGAGGCGTCAGGGCAACCCACAGGATTGCCTGTCGGGCTTGAAGTGTGTGAGCTCGGCAACATCGGGTGGGCAGTTCGACGACGAGCGGTTGGAGGTCCTTGGTTGCTCCATGCCTGATCGACGAACTCAATCGTGCCCTATGAAGGGCTAGCGCGGATGGGGATGGGAAGCCGGGATGTCAGGTAGGTTCTGGCTGGGAGCCAAGTTGGGAGCCATTCGGGGTGGACGGCGGGGGTCGTGTGTGGACCCTGGTGGAATCGGAAGCCTGTTGCTGAGCCATGTATGGACGGATGTGGACACCTACGGACACCGCTTGGAGATCTACGGATCAGAAGGTTGGGGGTTCGAGTCCCTCCGGGCGTGCTGCCGAAAGCCTTGTACTAGCAGGGGATTTCACATGTCTCGTGCTCGTTGAAGGGTTCCCGCAGGGTGACCCTTGGGAGCCATTCTCCTCGACGGACTTCGTCACTCAGGAGATCGCCATCGGCGTAGACCCAGGTCAGTACGGCGGCGATGCGCGTTTTTGTTCATGCGGTCCCTTATAGCGGCGGGCGCGATTTCAATCCGGTCGCGGAATTGCTTTCAAACCGGTGGCGCGACAGAGTTCCAGACCGGTTTCATGAGCCAAGCTGACCGCATCTGCCTGTCCGCTCAGCTCCGGGCGTCCGAGCCCGGGATATGCATTGTCGACGGTGCGAACATCCGCTCGGCCGAAGGTTCTCCTGATCACATCCTGATAGCGGATTCTGACGACAGGGATGAGCCGGGAAGAACTGGCAAGCTTGCTGTGATGAAACCCCTTGAAGAGGGCACAAACCGGGACGAACTGGGATCGACTGGGACGAGGTTCTCCACGGACCAGAATGTCCGGACCCGGGATCTGCTCGGCGATGAGTCCGCGAGAGATTCATCGTAGGCCACACGCGAAGATTACGCCGGACTCGTCAGAAAACGGCCATCTGCCAGGGCTCTTGCCAGCGCGCCCGGAGGGACTCGAACCCGCACGCCGTCTGTGCGGGAGTACCGGATGTGCGGTGGATTTGTCCTTCCTCACGACGGCAACCTTGCTGTCGCGGCGAGCAGTTGGGGTGGCGTGCTGGTGCGCGTCGGGACCGAACTGGCCGAGGAGCTGGCAGCGACGCCGTTGGCGCGTCGCCCAAAGATGGGCTTACGCACGATGGCCGGCTGGTTGCATGTCGAGGCCGACGATGTCCGCAGCGACGATGACCTTCGCGCTTGGGTCGAGCGTGGCGCCTCGTTCGCCGCGACTCTGCCGCCCAAGAAGCGGACCTGAATCAACGGGCGCGGTGCGCCCAGCGCGCGGCGATTCGTTCCCGCCGAGCGGCGTGGCGGTTCTACTCACAGCAAATCCACAGAGACCGGGCTGCAACGCCCCCTGCCGGGAAGCGTCACACTACTTCGATGCGCCCTGCGGTGCCGTCGACGACCACTATTTGCCCGTTGCTCAATACCTGAGTGGCGGCTCTGGTGCCGAGCACTGCGGGGATCCCGAACTCGCGGGCGAGGATGGCGGCGTGGGAGAGGATTCCGCCGGTGTCGGCGATGACGGCGCCGATGCGGGGGAACAGGACGGCCCAGGCCGGATTGGCCACCGGGCAGACCAGCACATCGCCTGTCTGCACCGAGGCGAAGTCGGGAGTGCCTCGGACCACTCGTGCCGGACCTCGATAGCGTCCGCCGGAGGCTCCGACCCCGGTCAGCCCGTCGCCGCTGGCCGGAGGTGCGATGTCCTGTTCGATCTCCCACATGAGCCCTTGGTTGATCTCCCGAACTTCTTGGGGCAGACCTCTTAGATCGGGCGGGTCGGATGGGGGCGGACCCAGATAGGCCGGATATGGGTTTCGCTGGGCCCAGACCCGCTCTCGGCGGCGTCGAAGCACGATGGTCCTGAAGTCCTCTCCCCCCAGGAGACACCTCTTGACCTCCTCCACCATGAGGAACACCACATGCTCGGCGTCGTCGAGCAGACCTCTTCGTTCCAAGCGAGCACCGATCTCGAGGGCTGCAAGCCGAACCAGGCCAATGGGTATATCGACCGTCCACAACACGTTCTCGTCCCTTATTGGGTAAGCAATCTCGAGTTGCCCAAGCAACTCTTCATACCGAGCGGCCTTGTCGGGTGGAAGTGTGGTTGCCAACTGGCGGAGCGCGCCCTCGCCAGGCGTGTTCTGCATACGCTCAGGGTCCCGGATCAGTGAGGCAAGGGTGTCAGCGATGACTTCGGGGCTCTCGCCCAGAGTGGGCTCGATCAGATCTATCGCCGGCACCCGGGCCCCGAACTCGGCCAGGAACGCGTCGAGCGCCGCCGCCACCTCATGGTCTTCGCGTAGCGCGTCGAGGGGGCGCTTTGCTTGGTGAAACGAAGCCGCTTCGGGTTTGCTCCGTATCAGCTCGGCCAAGGCCGCGAGTCGTTCTGCCGGCTCACGGGAGGGGCGGGAGAGACCCGACATCCGTCGCGCCGCCTCATCAGCCTTCCAACCGAATTGTTCTTCGCAGAAGCGAATGAACCTGTAGACGGCGAGAATGTGGGGCACAAAAAGCCGAAAATGGATCACGGTGCCACGTCGCCCGAGATCCAACCGCTCATCGAGTTCGGCCACCAAACCGTCATCGGTAAGGTCAGATAGGTCAACCGATTGGCGGCTGGCAATCTCTTTGCGCAGCGCTGGTTTCCATTCCTCCCTCCAACGCTGCAGATGGGCATCAGCCAGTCGGGTCTTCGCTGCCTGCCGTGCGGACTTTATCCGGGCGCGGATCGGCGGGGCGATGCGGGCCAGGATCGCCAACAGCCACCACGGTGGAGGTTTTGAGCCGCCCCCCTTTCCACCGAGGGGAACCACCTTTGAGTAGACCCGCCATCCGACGTGTCGAGCTCGGATCCCCTCGACTAGGGCACCGAATTCGCCGAATGCTTGAGGGAAGGCTTGCTCCACCCATTCTCCGATGATGAGTCCCAAGGGCGAGATCGGCTCTGGATAATGTCCACCATCGAGCATCCATGTGGAGTCGTCGGGGGGTGTCAGGTCGGGTTGAAGAGGCTCGAGCTCGGGAAGAGTGGTGATCGGTCTCGCCTGGAGGACGTAGATCCGATCATCTGTCCATGCCCATTCGACATCCTGGGGGCGTCCCAAGAGGGTCTCGATGCTTGATGCCAGGAGGGCTATCTCTTCTGCCTTCTCTTCTGAGAGCAGGACTGGTCCCGTTGAGACTCTGCGAGCCCTCCCTTCTCGGACCTCCCATCTCTCCGGGTCGACCTCACCCCCCACCAGGGCGTCTCCCAACCCCGCCACTGCCTCGACGATGCTCACCGATCGCTCCCCCGACACAGGATCGGCGGTGAAAACCACCCCGGCGTGGTCGGCCGGGATCATCGGCTGCAGCAAAACTGCCATCGCGCCCGACCCTGGATCTTGCTCATAGGCAAGATCAGGATCACCTGAGCGGTAGCAACGAAGAATCGCTTCAGGTAGATCAGGCTCGGTGACGTTGAGGAACGTCTCGAACTGGCCTGCATACGAGGCCTCGTCGCTGTCTTCGGCGGTGCTCGATGACCGCACCGCCCAAGGTCCCGGCCCGAGCAGATCCGGGAGGCCACCGAGCGCGGCTCGGATCGTCGGCGTCAAAGGATCGTCGGTGTCCCCAAAAGCATCAACCGGTATCACCAAACCTGGAGGCACGTCGTGTCCGGCCCTTCGCAACCTTGCCAGGATGGCCGCCTTGTTTCCACTCCGTTCGGGATCCTCACATGCCGGGTCATCCAACGAGAGCACATCTGCGATGGTGTGGTCGATCATCCGCTTCCTTTTCTGGCCGCCACGCGGTCGGGGCGGGTGGTCGGCTCCACGATATGTCTCGCCGTGGTCTGAACTGCTTCGGTGGCGGCCGCGTGAAAGACGATGTCAGCACTCGTCGCTGCCAGAACAACGTTGAGAAGAAAGAGTGTGGTAGCGGCCATACCGCCACGACGATCAAGCGGAGTGGTCATGTGGTACCTCGAGCCTGTGGCTTGTGGGCAGTGATCAAGGTGACATGAGGACTCACTGAGAGGTCGGCCCGACTCACGCCTTGTAGGCCGCTTGCTTGGAGCCAGGTGACGTAGGTGGAGAACGGGTACACCGATCCCGTGGCAGTCCGCGTGGTGAGATTGAGCGCATAGAGCAGAACCGACCGGGGGCCGTCGAACCGGTCGTTGGGCAGAGGTTCTATGATTGCCAATATTCCCCCCGGGGCGAGGGCACGGCTCACCTTTCCCAGCAGGCGGCGGTTGGTGTCCTCGCCGAAGAGGTGGCAAATCCCTCCGGCGATCACAAGGTCGTATCGCTCCTCCCCGAGGTCGATTTCGAAAAAGTCGCCGGCCTGGTATTGGAAGCGATGGCCGAGACCGGCCTCTTCCACCACCGCCCTGGTCACCGGGATCACCTCGGGCAGGTCGACGGCGACAACCGGGATCGTTTCGTCGCGCTGGACGATGGCGACGCTCCAAGGTGCGGCACCGGCGCCAAGGTCCAACACTCGCAGTCCGGGTCGGACCAGAAGGTCGGCTGCCACCGAGGCCGCCTCGCGGAAGCCGGAGGCAAGGAACCGGACCATTTCTGGGTAGAGACTCGCTGAGCCGGCGGCGGTGTCGGCGACCGTCCGTGGCGGTATGCCTCTCAGCACGTCGAGGAGACCCCCATCGGGGAGGAGGTGACGTGTCAGGGTGCTGAGGCCGGGCACCGCCGCGGTAAACCGGGTTCCCTCCTCAGTCTTCGCTAGACCCAGGCCGGCAAGCGATTTCAGGAGTAGCCGCCCCTGATGGTGGCTCATCCCATGGGTGGCAGCGAGATCGCTGGCGGTGACCCATCCGGAGTCGAGCTGGCCCAGCACGCCGAGCTGGGTCGCCGCCGCCACGGTTTCCACTGCCCAGACAGCCTCGCTGACGAATCCGAAACGTTCGGCGGCTAGCTGGGTGGCCGGACTCATGGCACCTCAGCCAATCTCTCCCAATTTCGACGGAAGGATGACAAGGTCAGTAGTTGAGCAGCTCCCATGACAACCGCCGTACCCAGGTAGTAGCGACCCTCGTCTGGGGCTTTGAGAGTCGTCAGTGCATATATGGCGACCATTACCCAGGTGACCCACCAGGCCCATCGCTCACCACGCCGGTAGGCGGTGAGCAATACGGCCAGTGCGTAGATGTTGATCGCCGCAAGGCTGAAGAACACAAACACCTCGGTAGCTCCCTCGGCGAAGCCAGCCAGCGAAACGTGGCTCACGATGCTGAGCCCGGTGATCCCCACCAGGAACCACCATCCGATCTTGTAGCCAAGCGACTGGGTCCGACCCGCGGCATGCATCGCTTCTGCTGTTTCCGTCATCTCTGCCCTTTCCCTTCGTGATTGCGTCTCTCTTCTCGGTGACGCCTATGCGTTGACGCCGATCGTCGCCACCATGCCGGCTTCCCGATGGCCGGGAACACTGCAGTAAATCTGGAGACTGCCGGGGCCAGTTGGTTGGATCGCAATCGCCGTGGTCGAGTTCGCTGGTAGGTCAACATGGATATCGAGGCTGTCGATATCGAAGGTGTGTGCTATGTCGTCCTTGTTGGTGACGAACAGCCCGAGTACCTCGCCATCGCCCATGTGGAGGCCGGTCTCGACGAACCTGGTCCTCTCGGCGGTTAGCACCCCGGCCACCGTTGGTGACTCGGCGATCCCCACCCCGCCGGCCGATGCCAGACCGGCCAGGATCGACGTCACCGCCGCACCCACGACCACGCCGGTGACCACCGTCGACACCCATCCGGCACGACCGGAGCCTGTCCAGGTCGGCCGGCCGCGGCGCACCTCACGGAAGGCGACGATGCCGCCAATGATGGTGGCGAGCCCTCCCGCGACCGCCCCAAGAGTGACGAGGAACTGTGGGGTGATGACAGGGCGGGTGACGTCGTGGGCGATGAAGGGTGCGTTGAAGACAAGCATCAGCGTGGCGGGTAGGGCGGCCACCAGCCAGAACCAGCGGCGACGGAGCGCCCCCGACCAGAGTACTGAGAGGACTCCGATCAGGGCGAAAATGGCGATGGAGGCAATGAAGGGGGGGATAGGCGGCGCACCGGGATCGCCAGCGAGGGGCAGGGCCAAGGCGACGACGAAATAGACCATGGTCGCCGACATGACCCCATTCCCGACCCCGAAAAGGGTCATGGCGAAGGTGCGTCCGAGTGGCGGATGACCGGTCTGAACCGTCACATCCTCCTCACCTCTGATAACGGTCATGTTCTTCTCCTCCTTCTAATGCCGCGCCGCGGCCCGATTACGCCGGGCGGCTTCCTTGATGATTTGTCTGGCCGTGGTCTCAACTGCCTCGGCGGCCGCCGAGGGTGAAAGACCGAAGCCACGCCGAAAGTTGATGTAGGTCATCGAAGAGCCGACTTGGCGGAGAACCGCGAACGTCTGCCGGGCCTCATCCTCGGGCGGATTGGGAAACTCATTGCGAAAGACCTCCCAGAGCCGGGTGTAGCGGTCGTGCATGCGTCCGTCGTCTTGTCCCGTCTCATCGGAGGCGATGACAGCGCTGACCACAGCCCTGAAGATGTCAAGGTGGGCTTCGACCAGAGCCAGCTGATCGGGGATCGCATCTACCCAAGCCTGTATTGAGTCCGGGTCGAGAAAAGCGGAAGGCTCCGCGAGACCAGGGATGACTCGACCGGCGGCTTCGCTCATCAAGATGTGGCGGCCGGGGAAGTAGCGGTAGACGGTCCGGTGAGTCACCCCGGCCCGGTCGGCCACCTCCTGCATGGAGAAGTCGGCGCCGCTCCGCTCCCGGAGGAGCTCGGCTGCCGCATCGAGGATGACCTGTCTGGTGGCTTCTGTATGACGGCTCAGTGAGCCAGCGTCATGATATGTCATGAATGTCACCCTATGACGATCAGCAGGAAAGTGGTAGTAGACGGATGGGTGAGATACCCCGGCCCGAGCCCTTGGCGGATTGGCCGCGGCCTCGAGAGGGATCTGCCTCGTGATCCTGAGACAACGTCTCAATGGGCGCTGTGTGTCATAATATGGCATTCTGGTCATAGTATGACTAATCGTCGAGAATGTCAATGCCCCTAACGCGGGCTACGTACCGGTCACGAGTCCATGCACCCGTCCTCGAACCGGCCAATCTGCTCCACACAGCCAGACGTTCCGCGCCGTGTGTGGGCCATCGGAGAAGCCAGCGTCCCTGCTGCACAACGCTGGCCACGCCCACGCCGGGAGCCAAGTTGGGAGCCATTCGCGGTGGACTGCTGCGGTCGTGTATGGACGGCGAGGGACATGAAAGCCTTCCTTTCCAGGATGTGTGGACGGCTGTGGACGTCCACGGACACCGCTTGGAGATCTACGGATCAGGAGGTTGGGTGTTCGAGTCGCCCCGGGCGCGCTGAGCGAAACCCCTGCGTGAGCGGGGGTTTCTTTGTATCGCGGGTGCACTTGTGAGCCGTCG
>Ga0268386_10001322_pt1 | contig 16987 bp, 19 predicted proteins | sample RVTome_15_FD_200260 | JGI IMG/M metagenome (GOLD analysis project Ga0268386, IMG submission 200260) | Soil microbial communities from uranium-contaminated site in the Upper Colorado River Basin, Wyoming, United States - RVT150D86... ...
GAGCCAGCAGAAGCGGTAGTCCCAGTTCCGGACGCCCCCGAGCGCCTCGGGCAGCGAGGTCGTCGGCGCCGCCACGATCCCGCCCGTCGGCGCGTAGGTGAGCGCCTTGAGCGTCAGGAGGGAGCGACGCACGGCGTCGCTCCAGGCTCCTTCGTACGTGCAGCTGGCAGCCCAGTCGGTCCAGAACGCGATCGTCTGCGCGAGCGCGTCCTCGGCGTCGATCCCGTCCGGAGTGTCTTCGTGCGACGGGAACCAGGTGAGCACGAAGGGGACTCGCTCTCCTCGAGACACGGAGAACGACGCGTAGGTCCGCAGGTCGCGGCCCTCGAGCTCCACCGGTGTGTGCAGCGACACAGCATCCGGGCCGGCGATCCCGAGCAGCGCCCCGTCGACGCGTCGCACCCACGGTACGATCGAGCCGTAGTCGAAGCGGATCACGAGCTCCATCTCGAGGTCGACGCGCCCTCGGACGCCCTCGACGACGCGGACGACGTCGGGCCTCGTCTCGCGCGGAGGCATGAAGTCGACGAGGCGCACCGTCCCGCTCTCCGTCTCGAGGTCGGTCTCGAGCACGAGCGTGTCGCCTCGGTACCGGCGGTCGAGAGCCCGGAAGGTGCCGCGTGGCTGGATCGTCCAGTGCCCGTTCTCGGCCGTGCCGAGCAACGAGGCGAAGACCGCACCGGAGTCGAACCGCGGGAGGCAGAGCCAGTCGATGCAGCCTTCCCGGCTCACGAGCGCAGCCGACTGGAGGTCGCCGATCAGGCCGTAGTCTTCGATGCGCGCGCTCACGCGTCCTCCCCGAGCAGGGAGGCGAAGCGCGAGAAGCGCTTCCTGGCGGCGCGGTCGAACTCCGCGCGATAGCCGTGCCCGGCTCGCTCGTCCAGCGTTCGCACGTACGCCTCGCGGATGTCGTAGAGCCGCTCGCCGAGGGCGTCGGCCACGAGCTGGTAGTCGCCGTAGAGCTCCTCCGCGTCTTCGCGGCCGGCGTGCGTCCACGCGGTGTCGGCCTCCTCCGCCTCGGCGAGGAGCGCCGCCTCGTCCTCCGCGAAGAGCTCGAGCTGGCGACGGACGACGTCGCGGAAAGGGCTCCGCCGGAGCATCACACGAGCTCGCGGTAGAGCTCGAGGTGCGCCGCGGCGGACGCGTCCCAGGTCAGCGCCTCTCGCGCGGCCGCCGCGCCCCGTCGGGCCGCGGCCAGCGCGTCCGGATCGCCGAGCAGGCGACGCAGCGCCTCGGCGAGGGCCTCGACGTCCCCCGCCTCCACGACTGCCCCGGCGCCGAACTTCCCGACGTACTCGCCGAGCCCGCCGATGTCGTAGACGACCGCCGGCACACCGGCCCCGAGGGTCTGCAGGAGGGCGCCCGAGAGGTCGATCTCGGCCCGGTAGGGGAAGACGCCGACCGTAGCCTCCGAGAGCGCGCGCTCGAGCTCGGCCTGGGGGAGGTAGCCGAGCCGCCACTCCGCTTGCCCGCCTGCCCTCCGCTCGAGCTCCTCCAGCGGGACGCGCGGATCGCCCGCGACGAGGAGCCGCGCGCCCTCCACGCGCAGAACCGCGTCGACCGCGTCCTCCGTCCCCTTGTACGGTCGGATCAGACCGAGCGCGAGGACCGTCCTCCCGTCGTCTCGCCGCGGGATCTCCGCCCGGAAGACGGGGTGCGCGATCACGCGCAGCTTCGCCTCGGGGACGCCGAACGCGACGAGCGCCTCGCGACCGCGCTCGGAGTGGACGACGACGCGCCGGAAGCGGGCGAACAGCGCCCGCCAGAGCCCCGTCCTCGACGCGGTTCGGCGCGGGACGATGTCGTGCGCGGTGAAGACGATCGGCGCGCGCGAGCGCAGGAGCCAGCGATCCACCTCCGGGACGAGCCAGTGCACGTGCAGCACGTCGGGGCGGAGCGCCGCGAGCCGCGCCAGTCCGAACGGGTGCTCGAGGGCCTTGACCGGCACGCGGAAGCGGGACGACCCCATCTGCGCCGACAGCGGATAGAACCACTCCCGCGCGACGTACCCGTCCGGGCGAGCGACCTCCCCGAAGCGGAAGCGCGACGTGACGAGCTCGACGTCGGCGCCGGCACGAGCGAGCGCTGCGGCGAGGGAACGGTCGTACGGCGGTGTGTACGCCGGTGGGTCCGCGAGGACGACGCGCATGGTCGGGAACAGTAGAGCGCGCATCGTCAGAATCCCGCGCGTGACCTTCGAGGAGGCGCGCGCGCAGTTTCCGGTGCTCGAGCGGCTCGCCTACCTGCAGGCGGGGAGCGTGGGCCCGCTCACGCGTGCGACGGGAGACGCGATGCAGGCCGAGACCGAGCGGAACGTCGCCGACGGGAGGGCGGGAGCGGCGTACATCCAGCGGGTCCTCGCCCTGCGCTCGGAGCTTCGCGCCGCACTGGCCGCGACGGTCTCCGCCGCGCCTGAGCATGTCGTGCTCACGACGTCCACGACCGACGGCTGCAACCTCGTGCTCGAGGGGCTCGACCTGCGGCCCGACGACGAGATCGTGACCACCACGGACGAGCACTTCGGCCTGCTCGGGCCGCTCCACGTCTCCGGAGCCCGCGTCGTGGTGGTGTCACCCGCCCCCGATGCGATCCTCGCCGCCGTCAGCCGGCGAACGCGCCTGCTAGCCCTGTCGCACGTCCTGTGGACGACGGGCGAGGTCCTTCCCGTCCACGAGCTCCGGGAGCGTTCGGGCGTGCCCGTCCTGGTCGACGGCGCGCAGTCCGTGGGGGCGATTCCGGTCGACGCCCGCGGGGTCGACTTTCTCACGATCTCGGGGCAGAAGTGGCTCTGCGGGCCGGAGTCGACCGGCGCGCTCGTCGTCGCCGACCCCGAGCGCCTGCGCGTCGCCCGCCCGAGCTACTTCTCGCAGGAGTCCTACGACCCCGACGGCGCCTTCGTTCCGTGGCCGGACGCACGGCGCTTCGACCCGCACTGGGTTCCCGCGGCGCTCATGACGGGGCTGATCACGGCGCTCTCGCTCCGCCCCGAGGGGCGCTTCGAGCAGGCCGCGGTCATGGCCGAGCGCTGTCGCGAGCTCCTGGCGGGGGTGGGCGAGGACGTGGTCGTCCCGGCGCGTCGCGCCACGCTCGTGTCGTGGCGCCCCCGAGGAGAGGAGACCGGTGCCGTCGTCGAGCGGCTCGCAGGCGCCGGCGTCATCGTCCGGGATCTGCCGGGAACCGGGCTCGTGCGCGCGTCCGTCGGGTGGTGGACCAACGAGGACGACCTGGTGCGCCTGGTCGAGGCGCTCGCACCGTGAGCGCCGCGGGAGGTTGCCTGTGCGGCGCCGTGCGGTACAGGGTTCGTGGCCCGATGCGCGAGATCCTCGTGTGCCACTGCGTCGACTGCCGGCGCTGGGCAGGGCGGGCCTGGGCCGCGACCGCCGCTCGCACGGACGAGCTCGACGTCGAGGGCGAGGACGCGATTGCATGGGTCGAGAGCCCGCGTTCCGCGCAGAGCGCGAGCCGCGGGTTCTGCTCCCGCTGCGGCGCGAGCCTCTTCTACAGGGCGCCTGCTAGCGAGCGCACGAGCGTCGCCGTCGGCTCGCTGGACGACTCCTCACGCCTGCGCGTCGCCGCACACATCTGGGTGGAGCAGGCCGCCGACTGGGAGCGGCCTCCCGACGGCATCCCCGTCTTCCCACGCGGGTACCCGGCCGACGCGCCCGCCCTCGCCTGGGCGTGAGCGAGAGACGAGTATCGTCACCGCATGTGCTTCGATCACGACTCGACTCCGCCGATCTCGCCCCTCTCGGGGGCCGCGGTCTCGCACGAGCACCTGACGCTCGAGGCCTCCGACGGCAACCGGCTGGCGGCCTTCGCCGCGTCGCCCGACGAGCCTTCCGGTACCGGGATCGTCGTCCTTCCCGACGTGCGCGGGCTGTATCGCTTCTACGAGGAGCTCGCGCTCCGCTTTGCCGAGCGCAGGCACGCCGCGGTCGCCATCGACTACTTCGGCCGGACGGCGGGTGCGGACGTCCGGGGCGACGACTTCGAGTACTGGCCGCACGTCGAGCAGACGACGCAGGCGGGCATCCAGGCCGACGTCGATGCGGGCGTCGCCTACCTGCGCTCGGCCGAGGGCGGAGCCGCCCGCTCCGTCTTCACGGTCGGCTTCTGCTTCGGCGGTCGCCACTCGTGGCTCGCCGCCGCCTCCGGGCACGGCCTCGCGGGCGCGGTCGGCTTCTACGGCCGGACCGTGGAGGGAATGGACGGATCGCCGGGCCCGACGCAGCGTGCCGGCGACATGGCCGCGCCGATCCTGGCGCTCATGGGCGGCGACGACGCGGGGATCCCGGTCGAGGACGTGGACGCGTTCGACCAAGCCCTGGACGCTGCTGGCGTCGAGCACGAGGTCGTCGTGTACCCGGGCGCCCCGCACAGCTTCTTCGACCGCAAGCAGGAGGACTTCGCAGCCGAGTCCGAGGACGCGTGGAACCGCGTGCTGGCGTTCGTCGAGCGTCACGCCGGACGGGCATAGGATGGCCCGATGAACCGCGCCGTGACCTTCGGGATCCTGGGCGGCCTCGCCTGGTTCGCCATCGGGATCTTCGTCGGCTGGCTGATCTGGGGCTAGGCAGGCGGCGGCGCGTCCGCGGCCGTCCGGAGCCCGAGCTCGCCGGCGATCGGCTGCAGCGCCTGCACGACGTTCGCGATGTGCTCGTCGAGGCCGAGGCCGAGGAGCTCCGCTCCTGCGTACACCTCGTCACGGTGCACGCCCGCGGCGAACGACGGCTGCTTGAGCTTCTTCCGGACGGACTTCGGCTCGAGGCCGTCGAGCCCGGTCGGCCGCACGAGCCCGCAGGCGTGGACGAACCCGGAGAGCTCGTCGCAGGCGAACAGGACCCTTTTCAGCGGCGTGTCGCGCGGCAGGGCCAGGTGCTCGGCGTGGGAGAGGACGGCCTCGATCAGCTCCTCGGGATAGCCCTCCTCGCGGAGGATCGGCGCGCCGTTCTGGGGATGCTCGTCGAGCGTGGGATGGATCTCGTAGTCGAAGTCGTGCAGGAGCGCCGTCGCGCGCCAGAAGTCCTCGTCCTCCCCGTAGAGACGCGCGTAGAAGCCGACCGACGCCTCGACGGCGAGAGCGTGGCGACGGAGCGCCTCGCCCTTCGTGTGGCGCGTGAGCGTCTGCCACGCGTGCTCGCGGGTTGGCCGCACGGCGCAGTACGATAGCGCCGCCGTTGGTCCCTCAGTCCGAGCAGCCACGCGTGCGGCCCTACGGGACGTGGTCCTCGCCGATCTCGGCGGAGCTCGTCGCCCGTGCGGGGACGTCGCTGAGCGCGCCCTTGCTCGAGGACGGCGTCGCCTGGTGGCTCGAGGGGCGCCCGGCCGAGAGCGGGCGCGTCGTGCTCATGCGTGCCGCTCCCGGGGAGGAGCCCGTCGACGTCAGCCCTCCCGGCTTCAACGTCCGCACGGCCGCGCACGAGTACGGCGGCGGCGCCTACTGCATCCATCGGGGGACGGCCTTCCTCTCGAGCTTCGACGACCAGCGCCTGTACCGCCTGGACCCGGGGGCCTCGGCAGAGCCGATCACGCCCGAGGTCGAGGGGAAGCGCCACCGCTACGCCGACGGACGGATCACGTCGGATGGGAAGTGGTGGCTCGGCGTTCGCGAGCGGCACGAGGGGAGCGGGCGGCCGCAGGAGGTCGTGAACGAGCTCGTCGCGGTCCCGACGGACGGATCGGCGGAGGCGCGCGTCATCGCGAGCGGGCGGGACTTCTACTCGACTCCGCGCATCTCGCCCGACGGGACGCGCCTCACATTCCTCGCCTGGAACCTCCCGTGGATGCCGTGGGACGGCTGCGAGCTCTTCACGGCCGAGCTACGGCCGGACGGGACGCTCGGCGAGCCCGAGCACGTGGCCGGCCGCGACGGGGAGGAGTCGATCTGGCAGCCCGAGTGGAGCCCTGGCGGCGACCTCGTGTTCGCGAGCGACCGCAGCGGCTGGTGGAACCTCGAGCGGATCCGCGACGGCGAGCGCACGGTGCTCCACGAGGCCGAGGCGGAGTTCGGCTACCCCGCGTGGATCTTCGGCGGACGCTCGTTCGGCTTCCTCGGAGACGGCCGGATCGCCTGCGTCTACGACCGCGACGGTCGCAGCGTCTTCGCGGTGCTCGATCCGGAGGCCGGCGAGCTCGAGGGGCTCGACGTCCCCTTCGACGCCCTGCGCAGCACGCCGTACGTGGCCGCGGAAGGGGACACGGTCGTCGTCGCCGCCGGGTCGGCGACGACGCCCAACCAAGTCGCTCGCATCGCGGTCGACACCGGCATGGTCGACGTGCTCCGTCGGAGCGCCCAGGTTCCGGTCGATCCGGCGTCCTTCTCGATCCCGCGGCCGATCGAGTTCCCGACCGAGGACGAGCTCACCGCGCATGCGCTCTTCTACCCGCCGACGAGCCCGGAGCACGTCGCCCCCGAGGGCGAGCTCCCGCCCCTGATCGTGATGAGCCACGGCGGGCCCACGGGGAACGCCACACCGCTCTTCGACCTCGAGATCCAGTTCTGGACGACGCGCGGGTTCGCCGTCGTGGACGTGAACTACGGCGGCTCGACGGGCTACGGCCGCGCGTACCGGGAGCGCCTGAACGGTCAGTGGGGTGTCGTCGACCTCCTGGACTGCGTGAACGCCGCGCGCTTTCTCGCCGCGCGCGGCGAGGCGGACCCGGAGCGCTTCCTCATCACCGGTGGCAGCGCAGGCGGCTACACGACGATCTGCGCCCTCACGTTCACGGACGCCTTCGCGGCCGGGACGACGTACTTCGGTCTCGCGGACCTGGAGCAGTTCGGCGGCGGAGACACGCACAAGTTCGAGCTGCAGTACGAGCACACGCTGGTGGGTCCCTATCCGGAGCGCGCGGACCTCTACCGCGAGCGGAGCCCGATCCACTTCGTCGACAGGATCTCGACGCCGATGCTCGTGCTCCAGGGCGCGGACGACAAGATCGTGCCGCCCTCGCAGGCTGAGCTCATCGTCTCCGCGCTCCGCGAGCGGCGGATCCCGCACGCGTACCTGCTGTTCGAGGGCGAGGGGCACGGGTTCCGCAAAGCGGAGAGCATCGTGCGCTCGCTCGAGGCGGAGCTCTCGTTCTACCTGCAGATCCTGGGCCTCGAGGCCGGCGACCCCCTCCCCGAGCTCGAGATCGAGCACCTCGCGGCCTGACGGCCGGGTCGTCGTGACCTCCGCCAGTACGATAGCCCGCGGCATGCAGTCGTTCGTGATCGAGGGGGGCCGGCCGCTCCACGGCACGATCCGCGCCTCGGGGAACAAGAACGGCGCGCTCCCGATCCTCGCGGCCTGCGTGCTCGCCTCCGACGAGGTGCGCCTCTCGAACGTGCCCCGGATCCGCGACGTCGAGACGATGGTCGAGCTCCTCGTCGACCTGGGGGCGAGCGTCGAGTGGACCGGGCGCAACGACGTGCGCGTCGACCCGGCGCGGGTGGGGAAGACCGAGCTCGAGCCCGAGCTGGCACGGGAGATCCGCGCTTCCTTCCTCCTGGCCGGTCCGCTTCTCACACGGTTCGGCCGCGTCATCGTGCCGCCTCCGGGCGGCGACGTCATCGGCCGCAGGCGCCTCGACACGCACGTGCAGGCGTTCTCCGCGCTCGGCGCAAGCGTGGAGATCGACGGCGTGTACGAGCTGCGCTCGAACGGGCTCGTCGGCACGCGGGTGTACCTGGACGAGGCCTCCGTGATGGGCACGGAGAACGCGATCATGGCGGCCGTTCTCGCGGAGGGCGAGACGATCCTGGGGCACGCGGCGTGCGAACCGCACATCCAGGATCTCTGCAGGTTCCTGGTCGCCCTCGGAGCCGACATCGCGGGGGTCGGCTCGAACGTCCTGCGTATCCGCGGCGTGGAGCGGCTCGGGGGCGGAGCGTACGAGCTCGGTCCCGACCACATCGAGGTGGCGAGCTTCGTCGGCCTCGCCGCGGCGACCGGCGGCGAGATCGTCGTCGAGAACGTCGAGCCGGACGATCTCATCTCGATCGTGCCCGCGTTTCGGAAGCTGGGAATCGAGATGGACGTGGGGGAGTCCAGCGTCGGGCTCTCCTCCGGTCAGCGGCTGCGGATCGAGGACGACCTCGGCGGCCAGATCCCGAAGATCGAGAGCGGCGTCTGGCCCGCGTTTCCGGCGGACCTCACGTCCATCGCAGTCACCGTCGCCACGCAGGCCCGAGGAACGATCCTGATCTTCGAGAAGATGTTCGAGAGCCGGCTCTTCTTCGTCGACAAGCTCGTGACCATGGGCGCGCGGATCATCCTCTGCGACCCGCACCGGGTCGTCGTCACGGGTCCCGCCCGGCTCTACGGCGAGCGCCTCGAGAGTCCCGACATCCGCGCCGGCATGGCGATGCTCATCGCCGCCCTGTGCGCCGAGGGGACCTCCACGATCGGGAACATCCGGCAGATCGACCGGGGCTACGAGCGGATCGACGAGCGCCTGGCCGGCCTCGGCGCGTCGATCGAGCGGGCGGACCTGTGACCCGGGCCGGCGCGGCGCACGTCGATCTCTCCAGCGGCGAGTCGAACGTCGCGACGGGCGTCGCCGTCCTCGACCACCTGCTCGCCGAGCTCGCGCAGGCAGGCCGTTTCGGTCTCCGGCTCGAGATCGCGCCAGACGAGCCCGAAGCGGAGGTCGGTGCCGCAGGACGGGCGCTCGGCGCCGCGCTCGTGCCGCTCCTCTCGGCCGACGGCGCGCCCGGGCGCGGGGTCGGCATCGTGCCGTCCGACGAGGCCCTTGCGATGGTCGTGGTCGAGGCGTCCGGGCGCCCGCTCGTGGCCTCGAACGCGGATCTCACCTCCACGCGTGCGGGCGGACTGCGCACGGACCTCGCGGCAGCGTTCCTCACCGACCTGGCGGAGGCCTCCGGGCTCACGATCCACGTGCGGCTGATCGAAGGCGAGGACTCGCAGCACGTCCTCTCCGCCATCTTCAAGGCCCTGGGGGCGGCGCTCGCCGAGGCGGCGGGAGCCGGGACCTGACCCGCGAGGAGGAGGACATGGCAGAAAAAGAGGTCATCCGGACCGACCGGGCGCCCGGCCCCTTCCAGGGTGCCCCGTACAACCAGGCGATCCGCGTGGGCGAGCTGGTGTTCGTCGCGGGGCAGCTCGGTGTGAGCCTCGAGTCGGGCGAGCTGGCGGGCCCGTCCGTCGTCGCGCAGACGGAGCAGATCATGGAGAACCTGCGCGCGATCCTCGAAGCGGCCGGAAGCGGGCTCGACAATCTCGTCAAGACGACCGTGTTCCTGATCGACCTCGACGACTTCGGCCCGATGAACGAGGTGTACGCCCGACACGTGGGCGAGCGTCCTCCCGCGCGCTCGACCGTGGAGATCGCGGCGCTCCCCACCGGCGCTCGGGTCGAGATCGAGGCAGTCGCGCACGTCTGAGCGCGCCCGCGAGACCGGGCGTGCGCGGGCGGGTTCCTCCCGCCAGCGGGGCAGAATGCGGACATGCGCGCCGAGGAGGTCATCGCCACCCACGGGAACACCGACTTCGACGCCTTCGCGGCGATGATCGCGGCACGACGCTTGTACCCGAACGCCGTCGTCGCAGTGGGCTCGCTGAACCGCAACGTGCGCGACTTCTTCCGTCTCCATGCGGAGGAGCTCGAGCCCGTCGTGGAGTCGCACCGCCTGGAGCTCGACGCCATCCGCCGGCTCGTCGTCGTGGAGACGGTGAGCGCTTCGCGGCTCGGCGAGCTCGAGCCGGCCGCCCTCGACCCGGAGGTCGAGAAGGTCCTCTTCGACCACCACGGGGAGGGAGAGCTGCCCGAGTGGGTGCACCCCGAGGCGGCTGTGATCTCGTCGGACGGAGCGCTGACGACGACGCTGGTGGGCGTCCTCGCCGAGCGAGAGATCCTCCCGACCTCGCTCGAGGCGACCGTGTACGCGCTCGGAATCCACGAGGACACGGGGTCGCTCACGTATCCGACGACGACGCAGCGGGACGCGGACGCGCTCGCGTGGTGCCTGCGCCACGGAGCGCGGCAGGAGCTCGTCGCCGAGTACCTGCACACGCCGCTCGCCGCCGGTGAGCGCGAGCTCCTCCAGCGCCTGCTGGACGCGCTCGAGCCTGCCGCTGCCGCCGGGGAGGAGGTCCTGCTGGCCGCGGTGGCGTGGCCGGCGTACGTCGAGGGCGTCTCCAACCTCGCCCACAAGATCGTGGACCTGACCGACGCCCGCGCGCTCGTGGTGCTCGTCGAGATGGACGGCCGGGTCTTCGCCGTGACGCGCAGTCGCACCGACCGCGTCGACGCGGCGGAGATCGCGACGGCGCTCGGCGGAGGCGGGCACGCGCAGGCCGCCTCGGCGATCGCACGCATGCCGCTCGCCGAGGCCAGGGAGACCGTCCTCGCCACGCTCGCCGCCGCGGAGCCGGAGCCCCGGCGCGCGCGCGACGTCATGTCCACGCCGCCGCGGGCGGTCGCGCCCGGCGAGACGGTCCGGAACGCCATGGTGCTCTGTCGCCGCCACAAGCAGAGCGGCGTGTTCGTCGCCGAGGACGGTCACGTCGTCGGAGCGGTGCGCCGTGAGGACCTCGACAAGGCGATCGCCCACGACCTCGCCCATGCGCCGGTGCGGGGAATCATGAGCGGCCGGGTGGTCTCCGCGTCCGAGGACGCCACGCTCGCCGAGCTGCAGTCGCTCGTCACGAGCGCGGAGGACGGTCGCGTGGCGATCCTGCGCGACGAAGAGCTGGTCGGCGTCGTGACCCGTGCGGACCTCCTGCGCGCGCTCGAGCGCGACGAGCCGACGCCGCCGGTGCAGGTCGAGAGCCTCGCCGACGAGCTGCTCGCCCTCGAGGAGCTCCGCTCCCTCGTCGACGCGGTCGCGGCGCTCGGCGAGGACGCGCAGGGCATCCACCTCGTCGGCGGCACGATCCGCGACATCCTGCTTGGCGAGGAGAGCTTCGACGTCGACATCGCCGTCGAGGGGGACGCCATCGCCGTCGCGCGGGCTCTCGCCGACGCGCTCGGGGGCCGGGTGACGCCGCACGAGAAGTTCGGCACCGCGATCGTGCAGTACGGCGACGGCCGGCGTCTCGACGTCGTCACCACGCGGACCGAGTTCTACGACGCCCCGGGGGCGTTGCCGGCGGTGGAGCGCGCGGGTCTCCGCGAGGACCTCTTCCGGCGGGACTTCACGATCAACGCCATGGCGGCCTCGCTGGCGCCCGACGACTTCGGGAGGCTCACGGACCCGTTCGGCGGCCGGGCGGACCTCGACGACAGGGTGCTGCGCGTCCTGCACAACCTCTCGTTCATCGACGACCCGACGCGGATCCTCCGCGCCGTGCGCTACGAGGCCCGCTACGGACTCCGGCTCGAAGAGCACTCCGCCCGCCTCGCCCGCGGCTGCATCGAGATGGGCCTCGTCGGCGATCTCTCGTCGGCGCGGCTGCGCGACGAGCTCGTCACGCTGCTGGACGATCCGGGAGCGGTGGGCGCGATCATGCGACTGGGCGAGCTTGGCGCCGACAAGGCGATCCACCCGCACCTCCAGGCTGACGAGGAGGCAGCAGAGCTGTTCCGGCGTGCGCTCTCGCTGCGCGACGAGCTCGGGCTCGAGGTGCCGCGCTGGCGGCTCGGGCTGGCCGTTCTCGGACGTGGGCTCGCCTCCGAGGAGGCGTACGACTGGCTCGAGCGTCTGAGGGTGCGCCGACGCGACCTCGATCTCGTCGTCGGCGCCGTCGCCGTCGCGCCGCGCATCTCGCAGCGCCTGCGGGACGAGCGCCTGGAGCCCGCCGAGGTCGTTGCGCTCGCGGACGTCTTTGCGCCCGACGCGCCGCTCCTGGCGCTCGCCGCCGGCGACGCACCGGAGCTGCGCGAGTACTTCACGCGCCTGCGGGACGTGCGGCTCGAGATCGACGGTGGGGATCTCGCGGAGCTCGGACTGTCCGAGTCCCCCCGTGTCGGCGACGTGCTCGGGGAGCTCCGCCGCCGGAAGCTCAACGGCGAGCTCGACGGGCGCGAGGCGGAGCTCGCCGCCGCACGGGAGCTCGTGGCAAGCGCGGTCGAGTCGTGAGCGTCGCGCCGGCGCACGAGATCGCTGATCGCTACCGCGCGCTGCGCGAGGAGGTCGGCGCGGACGTCGCGGTCGTCGTCGCGACGAAGTACGTCCCGGCGGACGAGCTGGGCGTGCTCGCGGAGGCTGGCGTGGAGATCGTGGGCGAGAACCGCGCGCAGGACCTGCAGGCGAAGCACGAGCGCTTCGGGAGCGCGTTCCGGTGGCACTTCATCGGCCACCTGCAGTCGAACAAGGTGAAGGTCGTCAACCCGCTGTGCGAGCTGGTCCACTCGCTCGACTCCGACTCCGCCGCCCGCCGTCTGAGCGTGCCCGCGCTCCTCGAGGTCAACCTCTCGGGGGAGGAGACGAAGTCGGGCGTCGCTCCCGAGGACATCGCGGACTACGTAGAGCGCTATCCGCTCGTGCGGGGCCTGATGACGATGCCTCCGCTCACCGGGGACCCCGAGTCGTCGCGGCCCTACTTCCGCCGCCTTCGTGCGCTCGCGGACGAGCACGGCCTGGCCGAGTTGAGCATGGGCACCTCGCAGGACTACCGCGTCGCCGTCGACGAAGGGGCCACGCTCGTCCGGGTGGGAGTGCGGCTCTTTCGCGACGCCGGCTGACTCCGGCCCGCGTTCGTCCAGAGGAGGGGAGGGGGCTAGAATCGGCCCGTCATGGGGTTCTCCGATCTCTGGAACAGGACGCTCGTCTACTTCGGCATCGCCGAGGACGAGGAGTGGGACGAAGACGGCTACGTGACGAACGAGCAGCTCGAGGACAGCTACCGCCGCCGCGACCGCCAGAACGTGCGCAGGCTGCCGAGCGCGCCGGAGGCGGACGAGTGGGCCGCCGAGGACGAGCCCTCGCGCTCCCGCCGGCCGCCCTCGCGACTTCGGAGCGTCGATCCCGGCCCACCGGCGAAGGTGCACCTCGTCATCCCACGGAGCTTCAACGACGCGCAGCAGATCGCCGATCGCTTCAAGGCCCAGATCCCGGTGATCCTCAACCTGCAGGGCGCGGAGACCGACCTCTCGAAGCGGCTCATCGACTTCGCCAGCGGGCTCACGTACGCGCTCGACGGGAGCATGCAGCGCGTCGCCGACAAGGTCTTCCTGCTCACACCGCGAAACGTCGAGCTGTCGGCGGAGGAGCGCGCGAAGGCGCTCGAGCGGGGCGGCTTCTACAACCAGGCCTAGATGGTCGAGGCACACGTGCTCGACGGCACGTAGGAACCACCGTGCACACGGCGAAAGGCCGTTCGATGGGCGTGGACGCCTTGCCGGTGCTCGCGGACGCAGCCTCGTCGCTGCAGCGGTTCGTCGACGTCTTCGTCTCGATCTACATCCTGCTCATCCTCGCGTACGTGATCCTGTCCTGGGTACGGCTTCCGTACTCACGGACGACCGCCGCTGTGCAAGGGTTCCTGGACGAAGTCGTACGTCCATACCTGGGCTTGTTTCGTGGGCGACTCCCCACACTCGGGCCGCTCGACCTCTCGCCGATCGTGGCCGTGGTCGTGCTGCTCCTTGCGGCCGGGCTCGTCAACCGCCTGATCGGGGCGCTCCTGTAAGGAGGATTCCATGCCGCTCACCCCTGTCGAGATCAGACATGTACAGCTGCAGCGTGCGTGGCTGCGCGGCTATCGCCGGCCGGTCGTCGAGCGCCTGCTCGACGAGATCGCGGACAGCTTCGAGGACGTGTGGCGAGAGCGCGCCGACCTCGCCGACCGGCTCGACGAGCTCGAGACCGAGGCCTCGAAGCATCGCGAGCTCGAGGCGCTGCTCCGCGCGACCCTCGTGTCCGCCGAGCGGGCGGCGCAGGACATGAAGGAGCAGGCACGCCGCGAGTCGGACCTCATCGTCCAGGAGGCGCACGCGGAGGGCCGGCGGATCACGCGCGAGGCCGCGGCCGAGAAGCAGCGGCTCGAGGAGGACATGCGAACGATCCGCGTGCATCTCCGGAGCGCGCTCGACGCGCTCGAGGAGGGCGCCTCCGAGCGGACGGCCGATGTGACGCAGCCCGACGCGACGCCGGCGCCGGTCGGCGACGCCCCGGACAGCGGGATCCGCAAGATCGCCGGCTGACGGAGCTCTGGCGGACTGCGCGACGCGCGCCGATATCCTTCGGCGCGTGGATGCCCCGAGCGCCCGCCTGCGGCTGCGCGTGACCCCCGGCGCACGCCGTGCCGGAGTGGTCGGGCGGCACGGCGACGCGTGGAAGATCCGCGTGTCGGCGCCTCCGGAGGACGGGAGGGCGAACGACGCCGTGGTCGACCTTCTCTCGCGCACGCTCGGCGTGCCCGCCCGGAGCCTCGAGCTCGTCTCCGGCGCGACGGCGCGCGACAAGGTCGTCGTCCTCCACGGCTTGACGGAGCGCGAGGCGGAGGAAGCGCTCGTCGCCTCCGCGGAGCGCCCGACGCGATGAGCCTCGACCTCGAGCACTTCCGGGAGACGCTCGAGGCCGAGCGCGTCCGGCTTCGCTCCGCCCGGGACAGCGTCGACCACCCCGTTTCGGTCGCGGACGAGACGGGCGACCTGACGTCCGGCCCCGGCGACCACATCGCAGACCACGCGACCGAGACGTACATGCGCGAGCTCGACGACGGCCTCGAGGAGACCGTCGATCACCTGCTGGACGAGATCGAGGCCGCGCTGGCCCGGATCGAGGACGGCACCTACGGGACGTGCGTCGTGTGCGGCCGGACGATCACCGAGGAACGCCTCCGGGCCGTGCCGTACGCGACGCTCTGCATCGACGACAAGCGGGCGCGGGAGGGATCGTGAGCGAGCCGGCGCGCACCGACGCGCCGCCAGTCGACGTCCGCGTGGGGTCCACCGCGAACGCGCTCCAGCCGATCTCTTCGGCCGAGCGCTCGCTCGGGGCCGGCCCCGTCCAGTGGCTCGCGCTCGTGCTCGTCGCCTCAGCGGCCGTCGTCGCCGACCAGCTGACGAAGCAGGTGATCGCACGGGCGCTCGCGCTCGGCGAGTCGTTCGAGGTGTTCGGCCCGTTCTCGATCCATCACGTCGAGAACTCGGGCATCGCGTTCGGGCTCTTCGCGAGCCGGACGACGCTCGTCATCGGCGTCACCGGCGTCGCGGTCGGGCTGATGATCTGGTTCTTCGCGCGCTCGGGGAAGCGCCATCCGCTCCTGCCGGTCGCGCTCGGGCTCGTCCTCGGCGGGAGCGTCTCCAACCTGATCGACCGTATCCGCCTCGGTCACGTCACCGACTTCCTCGATTTCTCGGCGTGGCCGGCCTTCAACCTGGCCGACACGTTCATCGTGGTGGGCGTCGCCGTCGTCTTCGCGACGCTCGTGCTCGCGGACCGGCCCCGCATGCACGGCTCCCGGGATGCGAACCCTTCGCTTCAGCGTCGCTGAGGCGGACGCGGGATCACGGCTCGACTCTGTGCTCGCCCGTCGCGGCGAGATCGGGTCGCGCTCGCTCGCGGAACGGTTGCTGCAGGAGGGCGCGGTTCGGGTCGACGGTGCGGCGCAGCCGAAGAGCCACCGGCTCGAGCCGGGCGCGACGGTCGAGGTCGCCCTCCCGGAGCCCGACGCAGGGCTCGAGCCCGCTCCCGTGACGGTTCCCGTCGTCTTCGAGGACGAGCATCTGCTCGTCGTCGACAAGCCGGCGGGCATCGCGGTGCACCCCGGAGCGGGCGTGAAACGGGCGACGCTCGCGGGCCAGCTCCTCACGCTCGGCGCTCGAGGCGGCGAGGAACCGGCACGCCCGGGCATCGTGCATCGCCTGGACCGCGACACGTCCGGCCTTCTCGTCGTCGCGCGCTCGGATGACGCCTACACGGCGCTCCGGGAGGCGGTCCGGCGGCGCGACGTCGAGCGCCGCTACCTCGCTCTCGTCCGCGCACGCCCGCGATCGCGGACAGGCCGCATCGACGCACCGATCGGCCGCGACCGCCGGGACCCCGTGCGGCGCTCCCTCGACACCGACGAGCCACGCGAGGCGGTGACGCACTTCGAGCTCCTGGAGCTCCTTCCCGAGCACGCGCTCCTCGAGGTCCGCCTCGAGACGGGGCGGACGCATCAGATCCGCGTCCACCTGGCCGCGATCGACCTGCCCGTCGCCGGCGACGCCGTCTACGGCGTGCGAGGCGACCTCGGCCTCGGGCGACAGTTCCTGCACGCCCACCGGCTTCGGTTCGCGCATCCCGTCACGGGAGCGGAGCTCGACCTGTCGTCGTCGCTGCCGGCGGACCTGGAGGCCGCGCTCGAGACAGCGCGGTCGGGGTAGTCGGTCCAGGGGCGCTCGAGCAGCGCCGTCCAGGACTCCGACGCCTCGACCCGGGATCGCGTGGTGTCCGTCTCGCCGCCCGTCCAGCGTGCACGCACCATGAGCGTCACGGGCTCGCAGCTACACTTCGCGCGTCCTGTTTCCACCGACCCGGCGACCAGTCGTGGCGGGGGTGCCGATGCCGTGAGCTCGGTTCCGTCCGGCCCGTCGGCGAATCGAATGCCAACCACGCGAAAGGGGCTGATCACCCGTGTCAGTCGTCAGCATGCGAGAGCTCCTGGAGGCCGGAGTCCACTTCGGTCACCAGACGCGCCGCTGGAACCCGAAGATGCGCCGCTACATCTTCGGCGAGCGCGGCGGGATCTACATCATCGACCTCACCCAGACGCTCGAGCTCCTGCAGGAGGCGCACGACTTCGTCCGCAACCTGTCGGAGCGGGGCGGCACCGTCCTCTTCGTCGGGACGAAGAAGCAGGCGCAGGAGACGATCCAGAACGAAGCGACGCGGGCCGGCATGCCGTACGTCAATAGCCGCTGGCTGGGCGGCACGCTGACGAACTTCCAGACGATCCAGGGCCGCATCGACCACCTGGTCAGGCTCGAAGATGCGATCGAGCGGGGCGAGTACGTGCGCCACTCGAAGAAAGACATCCTCAAGATCGAGGACGAGATCATCCGGCTGAACCGTCACTTTGGCGGCATCAAGGAGATGACGAGGCTGCCGGGC
>Ga0268386_10001323_pt1 | contig 16959 bp, 12 predicted proteins | sample RVTome_15_FD_200260 | JGI IMG/M metagenome (GOLD analysis project Ga0268386, IMG submission 200260) | Soil microbial communities from uranium-contaminated site in the Upper Colorado River Basin, Wyoming, United States - RVT150D86... ...
ATTCCGTACGTCCCCCGGTGTCCAGCCCGAACTTGGTGCCCAGGTCCCAAACCAGGTTGAATTCCACATACCTGCCCCGCCGCACCATCTGCCACTGTTTTTCCGTCTCACCATAGGGCAGGTCTTTATTTTTTTTCATCAGATGACGGTAAGCCGGCAATAAAGCCTGGGCCACCTCTTTCACAAATTCCCACCGCTGTTCCCTGCTAAATCCGTTTTGGTCCGACAGCCGGTCAAAGAAAATACCTCCCACTCCCCGGGTTTCTTCCCGGTGCTTCAGATAAAAGTAATTATCGGCCCACTTTTTGAATTCCGGATAGTAGGAGGGATGATGCCGGTCACACACCTGTTTCAGTCGCTGATGGAAAAATTGGGCATCCCCGGTATCAATATAGTGGGGGGTCAGGTCAATGCCGCCGCCAAACCACCATATAGGCCGGGAACCGGTCCTGTCTTCAGCGGGAGTCATTTCAAAATAGCGCACATTCATATGGATGATGGGTACCATGGGACTGCGGGGATGCATGACGATGCTGATCCCGGTGGCATAGAAGTCCGATGGGTCCAGCTCCAGCGCCTGCAGGATCTTCTGCGGGGTTTCTCCATAAACCTCGGAAAAATTCACCCCGCCTTTTTCAATCACCTTCCCCTCTGACATGGTGCGGGTCTTTCCCCCGCCTCCGCCCGGCCTGTCCCATTCATCCTGTTTAAACCTGCCCTTTCCATCGGCCTGTTCCAGTCCCCGGCAGATGGTATTTTGCAATTCCTGAAACCAACCGGATATTTCCTTTCTGGCTATTTGATTCATCGCGCAATATAGGGTGAACTTATCAAAAAGCGCCCACATTCATAAGCCCTTTGACGGTAATTTGCTATTTTTAAAACCCTGTCCCTTTACATATCAGGACAAATAACAAAATCTTTATGACCACCGTCACCGGCCACAAAATTAAGCAGTCAATCTTATTGAAAGCGTACAAACTGATGTGCACCACTGCCCGGATGGCCCGGTTGTATGACGAGGAAAAGGTATGCAGCAAGTATGTGCACAGTACTTCCCGGGGACATGAAGCCATCCAACTGGCGGCCGCCATGCACCTGCTGCCCAAAGATTACCTGGCGGTTTATTACCGGGACGAATCATTGTTGTTAGGTCTGGGCCTGACGCCGTATGATTTAATGCTTCAATTGATGGCCAAGTCAGACGATCCGTTTTCCGAGGGCAGGGCTTACTACGTACATCCTGCCCTTAAAAAAGAAGGGTTTCCCACTATGCCGCATCAGAGTTCTGCCACCGGAATGCAGGCCATACCGGCTACCGGGATGGCCCATGGCTTAAAATACCTGAAATCCCAGGGTCTGTTGAAGGGAAGGAATAAGCCCATAGTTCTTTGTTCCCTGGGGGATGGAGCGGTAACCGAAGGGGAAGTGGCCGAGGCCTTTCAAATGGCGGTATTAAAGGACCTGCCCATACTTTACCTGGTACAGGATAATAACTGGGGCATTTCCGCCACCGGAAAAGAAATGCGCCGCATGGACGCCTATGAATTTGCCGCTGGTTTCAAGGGCATGGAACGGATGCGGGTTGACGGATCTGACTTTCAGCAATCTTACCTGGCCCTGGAAAATGCCGTTAGCCTGGTCAGGGGCGAAAGAAAGCCTTTATTGGTGCACGCCAGAGTTCCATTGCTGGGCCATCATACCAGCGGGGTCCGCAAGGAGTGGTACCGGGATGAGGAAAATATGTCCGCGCATAAAAAGGACGATCCGCTGCCCAAACTGCACCAGGTGCTTTTGGAGTCAGGCGCACATCCTGAAAAACTGGAGAAGATCAAACAACAGGCGGAGCTGGAGGTGATTGAAGCCTTTAAAAAAGCCAGCGCCTCCCTGGATCCGGCCGCAAAGCAGTTGTATACCCATGAATTTGTGCCCACCCCGGTGAAGCAGGAGAAGGGTCACCGTTCCCCGGATAGCGGGAAAAAGGTGGTAATGGTCGATGCGGCTTTACATGCGCTCGATGAAATATTATCCGATAACCCTGAAGCGCTGTTTTACGGTCAGGATGTGGGCTTAAGGCTGGGCGGTGTGTTCAGGGAAGCGGCCAATTTGAGCAAGAAACACGGTGAAGCGCGTGTTTTTAATACCCCTATCCAGGAAGCGTACATCATCGGGTCAACTGCGGGCATGTCTGCAGTGGGCTGTAAAGCGGTAGTGGAAGTACAATTTGCGGATTATATCTGGCCCGGCATCAACCAGCTGGTGGAGGAGATATCCAAATCCTGCTATTTGACCGCAGGTAAGTTCCCGGTGCAAACGCTGATCCGGGTTCCCATCGGGGCTTACGGCGGGGGAGGGCCTTATCATTCAGGCAGCATAGAATCCACCTTACTCAACATCAGGGGTATAAAAGTGGTATATCCCAGCAACTCGGCTGATATGAAAGGGCTGTTCAAGGCGGCATTTTACGACCCTAATCCGGTGCTGATGCTGGAGCACAAGGGCCTTTACTGGTCTAAAGTTCCCGGCACCGAAGGGGCCAAAACCATTGAGCCTGACCGTGATTATATAATCCCACTGGGGAAATCCAGACCGGTATTAACCGCCGGTGAAAACAGACTGAAATATGGTGAAAGTGCGGTAGTGATCACCTATGGAATGGGGGTTTACTGGGCCCTGACAGCAGCGAAGAAACTTCCCGGAAGGATCAGCATCCTGGATTTAAGGACCCTTAACCCATTGGATTGGCCGGCTATCGAACAACAGGTTAAACAGCATAGCCGGTGTATGGTGCTTACTGAGGAACCCCTGATGAATTCATTTGCCGAAGCCCTGGCGGGCAGGATCGCTTCATCCTGCTGGCATCACCTGGATGCACCGGTAAAGACCATTGGCGCTGAAAACCTGCCGGCGGTACCGCTCAATATGGCCCTGGAAGCCGAAATGCTGCCCAATGGCGATAAAGTTCACCGGGGGCTGGTTGAATTGCTGGAATATTAAAATGGATACCCGATCCCGATATTGAGAATAACCGAGTTATCAGTAGAACCGTCGATTCCGTTGAACTTGAAATCCCGCAGAACCCATCTATCACCTTCAGGCCTGGCGGGCTCATACACTTTTACCCCCATATCAAACCTCAGGATCAGGAAAGTAAAATCCATACGAAACCCCATGCCGGTACCCAGGGCAATTTCTTTATAGAAACCACGCTCGAATTTACCTCCTGGTCTGCGCACTGCACCATCATCACCCACATCATCGCGTATGGTCCAGGTATTACCGGCATCAAAAAACAACGCCCAGTCCAGGAAACCCACCAGTTTTTGCCGGTATTCAATGCTGGCTTCCAGAATGATTTCTCCCGGTTGTTCGAAGTTATAGTCAATTTCCCCTTCCTCATTCATTGGACTGTAGGATCCAGGGCCCAGACGACGGGGACCCCAGGCCCTTACACTGGAGCTTCCACCGGCAAAGAAGTTCTTTTCATAGGGCAGGATTTTGTTGTCTCCATAAGGAACTCCCACCCCGGTGTTAATTCTGTAAGCTAAGACAGCCCCCTGCACCGGCAATGGTATATGCTTCCGGTAATCAATATTGAATTTTATGAATTTGTAATTTTCCAGGCTGTCACCTTCAAGGAATTTGGTGCCGTATACATTCAGGAAGGTGCCGCCGCTTTCCACGAAAGTCCTCAGGTAGGAGGAGTTCTTCTGGTAAGTGCCGTACTGGTTGAAATCGAATATGGTCTGCAGGTACATACTGCTGACGAAAGAGGGCTCAAAGGCCCGGTGAAAACTGGTACCCAGGCTGTCGCTTTCATCCAGTTCTTCCTGGAATTCGGCAGAGATATTACGGGTATCGATCAGGTTGAGGTCCGCCAGTGCAAAAGTAAATAATCTGCTCTGGTCCCTTTGCCAGAAATACTTGACCGAGGTACTTAAATTGTCCCTGGTAAAATCAATCCTGTTAACAAAATCGTAGCCCAGGGAGAACTGTGTCCTGGGGTTTAGCTCTCCCAGCCTCGACTTCATGGAACTGCCTATGGGAAACACAAAATTAGGAATTGTTAAGGAGAGGTTGCCGCCAAGCTCCCTGCTGTTGGCTACAGCCCCCTCATTGGAATAGGAAGCCACCCCGTTGATACCAAGCCGGCCGTTTAATTCCAGTATCTCCAGTCCTCCGAAAGTGTTCCTGTTCTTAAAATTAAAATCGTAGAAAGGCCCGGGAACCCGTTGATTTGCAGTTACGTTGATCCCTACCTCGTGTGTCAACTGGTTCCTGTTAAGCGGACTGGTAAAAATATTGGCTATAAACTTATTGCCGGTGGTATCATAGTTGATGTTCACAAACTTGAACATGTCCAGATTGGCCAGTTGCCTTTGGGTACTGAAGGTTTTGGATTTGCTGTATAGATCACCGGGGTAGATGAACAGTCTGCGGTCCAGGATCTTTTTCGAATATTTTTCTTCGAAAAACCGGTAAGTGATCCGGTTATAATAACGGGTTTCCCGGTAAAGTTTGGTGGTGGGCACATTGGCATCCGTGGTATATATTACCGAATCTACTTTGAATACTTTATGGAAACCCCTCTTGGAGGGGTTGTTGATAATGGTTTTGATGGCAACTTTTCTATTGCCCAGGATTGAGGTATCAACTGCGAATTCCACCAGACCACGGCTAAACTCATAATATCCGTTATCTTTCATCAGGTTTTCAATCCTGATGATCTCTGCGTCCAGGTTATCAGTGTCGTAGTTTTCTGCCTCCTGCAACATACTGTTCTCTGAGGTGCTGCTAATCAGCCTGGTTACTGCGGAATCACCGGTAACCAGCATCAGGCTGTCCAGAGTATAGGGAAACCTTTCATGAACATGATAAATCACGGAAACCCTCTTTTCCTTAGTTTTAACCTCCGCTTCCACTTCTCCGTGAAAATGGCCCTTATTGTGCAATAATTTGGTCATTTGATCTACGGTTGAGGCGGTCATTGACGAATCATAAACAGACAGCGGTTCCCCCATCTGCATAAAGGAATTCCCATTTTCCAGCACGTCGTCTTTTTTGGCAAGCTTAGCGGCTTTTCGTCTTTGCAGTCTGGCAACCTTGCTGCTGTGCTCCTGGTGTCGTTCAATTTTCTGGTCGAACTTTTCGGCGATCTTGTTTTTTTTTTGGATCACTTTGGCGCTATCGAAGTTATTCGCACCGGTCTGATACATCCAGGTGTAAAGTGAAATGGGAAAAACTTTTAATACCTTCCGGTTGGGCTGTTGCTGGTAGAGTCCAGCCAGGCGCTCTGATTCAACATTTTCGTTACCTTTGATCCGTTGACGGCTTAGTAGATACTCCCCCTCTTTTAAATTCTTGGTGCCGATACAACCGGTAAAAAATAAGGGGATTAACAGCCAGAATAAGAGATTTTTAGAGCTTAAATTTCCAATCCTTTCACGTATGATCTCAAAAGGCACTATAAGATATATTAAATCATTGCAATTAAAGAAATACCGTAACAAAGCCCAAAGCTTTTTGGTTGATGGGGCAAAAAGCGTGCTGGAATTGTTAACCTCCGAATATGAAGTGACTCATTTGATAGGTACCAGGGCTTTTTTCGAGAATAACGATGATCTGCTGGCAAAATTGAATATGCATCAAGAGATAGTTACTGAGAAACAACTGAGTACCATAAGTGCTTTAAAAACCAATGATTCGGTGTTGGCAGTGGCCAGATACCTTCCCGGAGAACCGTTTAAGCTGGAGACCGGTGAATATTGCATCGCCCTGGACCGGGTCCGCGATCCCGGAAATCTTGGCACCATAGTCAGAATAGCTGATTGGTACGGAATAACCAAACTGGTCTGTTCCGGGGATTGTACGGACTTCTATAATCCTAAAGTGATCCATGCCAGTATGGGGTCTTTTACCAGAGTGGTGGCATATTATGGCCACCTGAAAAGCCTGTTGGCCGGTCAAACGGTCTATGGGACGGCCTTGCAGGGTGAAAACGTGCACCATCTGGTGTTTGGAAATGGGGGGATAATACTGGTAGGAAATGAGGCAGATGGGGTATCTGAAGATCTAAACTCACTGGTTTCTACCTGGATCAGTATTCCCCGGTTCGGGGCCGCGGAGTCACTTAATGCCGCAATTGCTACTGCGGTTATCTGTGACAATCTGCAGAGAATGCGTTAGCAGGTTGCAGGTTGCAGGTTGCAGGTTGCAGGTTGCAGGTTGCAGGTTGCTGGTTCTGCGGATATTGGGTTGGGTGCACAACAGGTCCCATCACTGAGGGGGAATAAAGGGGGAGTTGTGATTTGCCGTCGTAGGCGGTCCATGTGCATCCAGTTTCATCTGCACCGCCAATTCGTGGCCCAGGTACCTGTCAATTACAAAATGCCCCAGGTAAATCAATGGCGTAAGTAGAATAGCCAGGCTGAACTTGTATAAGTAATTGACGGTGCCGATGGCCAGCACCCGCACCAGTTCCCAGTCTGCACCCACATAAAAGGCGATTACCAGTACGATATAGCTGTCAATGAACTGGGATACCAAAGTAGAACCGGTGGCGCGCAGCCAGATCTTCTTTTCCCCGGTGGTTTTTTTGATCCGGTGAAAAACCAGTACATCTACGATCTGGCCCACCAGAAACGCTACCAGCGAACCCACTATGATCCAGAGCCCCTGGCCAAAAATCCGGCCAAATGCCAGATCCATATCAGCCAGGCTTTGGCCCGGATCTTCACGCAGGCCGCTTTCAAACTGCCACCATTGGTTAGGTTCGAGCCTAATTCCCACAAAGAACATAAAGAACGCATACAGGATCAGTATAACCGCCATATTGGACAAAAGGCGTACACCTTTTTTACCGTAATATTCATTGATAATATCGGTCATGATAAAGACCACCGGCCACAGCATAACCCCGGCAGTTAAATTAAATCCCAATCCTTCCACGCCGAAAAGCTTCATGTTCAGGGGAGAAAAACCAAAGGTTTCTTCCAGTGAAAAGATCTTTATCCCGATAAACTCCGCCACCAGGGTATTGGTAATAAAGAACCCGCCCAGAACCAGGAACAGCCTATGCTTCTTGTTCATGACATTCAAGTTCAATACTGATACTTTGGCCTTCGATGGCCAGTTGTGAATTGGGGAAGACTTCCCTGGCCTCGGTCAGCAATGGTTCGAGGTCTTTATATCGAATTGAGTAATGTCCCAGTATTAATTTTTCCACTCCGGCTTTCAAAGCAATGGTAGCCGCCTGACGGGCCGATGAATGATAGGTCTGGTAGGCCCGTTGCTCCTGGTCAGCCAGGAAAGTAGATTCGTGATACAGCAGATCCACGGATTTTATATAGGGTATAATCGATTCATCATACCTGGTATCTGAGCAGTAGGCATAGGCCCTGACTTTTGGGGGTGGCTCGGTATAGTCCTTTAGAGCGTACTTGACGCTATTATGGTTTTCAATCACATCCTGGCCATTTTTCAAAGTATTGATTTCGTCAAATGAAAGCTGGCTGAGGTTGCTGGATTTTTTGAGCTTGTATTTTTTAGGCTTCTCCTTAAAAAGAAATCCGGTGCAGGGAATTCGATGATCCATGGGAATTGAGGAAACCACCAGATTGTCATTGTCAACCAGTACTTCCGATCTATCATGATCCAGGCCCCGGAAATGAACTTTGAACCCCAATACCGAATCGGTATATTTCAGGTGCATGGTGATAATATCATCAAGTCCCGGTGGGCCAAAAATAAACAGGTCATCCCGGCGGTTTCGCAGGTTGAGCGTAGACAACAATCCCACCAACCCCAGGTAATGGTCCCCATGCAGGTGGCTGATAAAAATATGCCTGAGCCGGCCCAGTTTAAGACGGTACCGGCTTAGCTGCATTTGCGTGCCTTCTCCGCAATCGATCAGGAAGCTTTGATTTTCTACCCGTAAAAATTGAGCGGATTGGTGCCTGCTATGAGCAGGGGCAGCAGAATTTGAACCTAGTATTGTTAATTCAAAAGACAATTATTGACCGTTTTCATCCTCCTTCAGATCACCCTCAATTTCATGTATAAATACGGCATCCCTGGCCTCTTCCACCGTTGGCAGGATATTCAATATTGAGTCCAGCTGGGATATTTTTATTAGCTTGTATACATGGTCTGAGATAGAAGTCAGCACCAGGATACCACCGCCGTCATTGGTAATCCTGTTCCCCACCAATAATGCACTCAGACCCGACGAATCGATATATTTAACTTCTTTCAGATCCAAAATGACATTCCTGGTTCCTTCAGTGTGCAGACTTACAAAATCTGATTTTAACTGTGGCGCCAGGGTCGAGTCTAACTTTTCCTCATGCAGATTGATCAGTGTAAATTGTTCTTGCTTGTCAATAGTGTATTTCATGATATTTTGTTATGTCTTGGTTATGACGGCTTTCTGAAACCATCGCATGATGCTTGCTTCTATTTCCTGCTGACCTGGTAATTGTTCCGATCCCTCGAACGGTTTTCCCATTAGTTTTTTGTACAATTCAATATACCTTTCAGAAATTGATTTTACAACCTCCGGGGTCATTTGGGGAATAGTCTGACCTGGTTTACCCTGAAAATTATTCATCATCAGCCATTCCCGGACAAATTCTTTGGAAAGTTGCTTTTGGGGTTCTCCTTTGGCCTGACGCTCCTGGTAGCCTTCGGCATAGAAATACCTGGATGAATCCGGGGTATGTATCTCGTCTATTAGGGTGATCTGGTCCTGGCAGGTACCGAATTCATACTTGGTATCCACCAGTATCAAGCCCCGGGAAGCGGCCATTTCGGATCCCCGGTCGAAAAGTTCCCTGGTATATTTTTCCATTTGCAAATACTGGTTTTCCGGGACCAGTCCCCGCTCCAGAATTTCATTGGGCGAGATATCCTGGTCGTGCCCGCTTTTTGCCTTGGTGGTAGGGGTAATTATCGGCTGTGGTAACCGGTCATTTTCTTCAAGGCCCCGGGGGAGCGGAACCCCGCAAATGCTGCTTTTCCCCTCCCGGTATTCACGCCAGGCATGACCTGACAAATAGCCCCTGATCACCATTTCAACGGGAAAGGGTTTGCACCTTTTGCCTATGGCTACCTGGGGATGCGGGATATCCAGCAGCCAATTTGGCACTATGTCCCCGGTAGCTTTAAGAAAACTGCCGGCTATGCTGTTGAGCACTTGTCCCTTGAACGGGATAGCCTCAGGAAGCACCACGTCGAAAGCGGAGATCCTGTCGGTAACCACCATAGCAATAACCTCAGGAAAAATATAAACATCCCTGACCTTTCCTCTGTAGAACCCTGATTGATGCGGGAAATTAAAATTCGTTTCTTTAATGGCCACGGTCAAATTTAATTAGAAATTATGAATTGTTGCTGGTTGCAGTTGCTTGATGGTAACTAACGAAGTTCCTGCTCTTCAACAACTTTCCCTCTTTGATAGGTTGTTTTCTTTACTGGTTGGCCTTTCTCATCATAATGGTTCCATACCCCTATTTCCTGGTCTTTCAAATATTCTCCTTTAACCGCAGCCTGGCCGCCGGGATGAAATGAAATATAGGGACCGGTTTTCTTACCCAACTTGTAGGTGATCTCTTCTTTCAGGGAGCCCTCGGGGTAATAGGTTTTAGCTATACCATGTGGCAGGTTTTGCAGGAATGGTTGCTGAGATTGTTTTATGCCCAGCGAGTCAAATGTGATTTTTTCCTCCAGTTTTCCCACACTGTAGGTTTCCTCTGCCTTTAAAGTCCCATTGAAGTAATAATATTTCCATTGACCGACTGGCATGCCGTCCCTGGTCTCTTTTTCTGCTTTAATGCTTCCTCCCTGGAAGTACTCGGTGGTTTTACTGTCTTTTTCGGACCTGGAATAGATGGCCCGTTCCATCACCGTACTGTCAGCATAATATTTTAGGGCTTCACCTGTACGTTTTCCATTCTGATAATAGTAGGCATGCTTAAGCGCCCCATTGGGATAAAATCCCTTATTCTCACCCACCAGCAGACCTTTCTGGTAATTACCTATCAATACCAGTTGCCCTTCCTGGTTGTAAGATTTAAATTGTCCTGATTTTTCACCCTGGTCCAGCCTGGATTCTGTATCCAGTTGGCCGTTGTCGTAATAGGTGCGGAAATCACCGTTTACCAGGCCATTAACATAGTCAGCCTCAGAGCGCAGTTTTCCGTTAGGATAATATTTCCTGGAGATCCCGTTTGGTTCACCCTGTCTGTAGGCGATCTCATTTTTCAAATTGCCATTCTGGTAGTACTCAAGAATGGTCCCATCCGGTTTACCCTGCACGAAATTGGTTTTGCTTTTGAGCGACCCGTCAGGGTAGTAGGTGATCAAAGACCCTTGCAACGTATCCCGGTTAAAAAATGCTTCCTGCACCAGTGTGCCGTTATCGGCATAGGCCAAAACTGCTCCCTGACGTTTCCCATTTTCGAAATGGGTTATTCTCAGTATGGAACTGTCCGCATAGTACTCCCTGAACTCACCGTATTTTGTGCCGTTATCGAACTGACCGGTAACTGCCGGTGCCCCGTTTTCATGGAATTTGACATAGTTCCCATGTACCTGATTGGAGTCGGACCCTAAAATCTGATACTCTTCCTTTAATTTGATACCTGCCGAATCGTAGTAGGTCCTGACCCAGGTCTGGGCGTTTACCGGATCTGAAATTGCGGTTGCCAGCGCTATCAAAAAAAACAATGTCCTCATATAAAAAATGCCAACCAGCCCTGCGGATGCCGTTTCCGGAATTAGTTAGATCTTTTCCAGCACTATAGCTGATGCCCCGCCGCCGCCGTTACAAATACCAGCCACTCCGATTTTTCCTGCATTCTTGCCCAGGACATTGATCAGTGTGGTCATGATCCTGGCCCCTGAGCAGCCCAAAGGATGACCCAGGGCTACCGCTCCTCCAAATACATTTACCTTTTCAACGTCCAGGCCGAGTTTCATATTGTTCGCTATGGCCACCGCGGAAAAGGCCTCATTTATTTCATAGAAATCTACATCTGAAGCCTTGACCTGTGCCATAGCCATGGCTTTAGGTATGGCCAGCGCCGGAGTGGTAGTGAACCAGAGCGGGGCCTGTGCGGCATCAGCAAAACCATGGATTTTTGCTATGGGATCCACTCCCAGGGCCCTGGCTCTTTCCTCTGACATTAATAGTAAAGCGGCTGCTCCATCATTTATGGTAGAAGCATTGGCGGCGGTTACGGTGCCATCTTTTGAAAATGCCGGGGTCAGGTTAGGGATCTTTTCGAAATCAACCTTTCTGAACTCTTCGTCCTCTACCATCCTCACCGGATCACCTGTGCGTTGAGGGATCTCTACCGGAATGATCTCGTCCTTCAGATAACCGGAATCGGTAGCAGCTGCTGCCCTGCGGTATGAGCATATGGCATAATTATCCTGCTGTTCCCGGCTTATGTTCATTTCCCTGGCGGTATGGTCAGCACAATTCCCCATGGCAAACTGGTGGTAAACTTCCCACAGCCCGTCCTTTTCCAGGCCGTCGACCAGTTCGCCTTTGCCGTACTTGTAACCGAAACGGGCTTTGGGCAGGTAATACGGAATATTCGACATGCTTTCCATGCCTCCCGCAACCACCACCTCATTAATTCCCAGCATTATTGATTGTGCGCCCAGCATCACGGCTTTCATTCCGGATGCACAAACTTTATTGACCGTGGTGCAGGGGACATGGTCCCCGATACCGGACGCCAGGGATACCTGTCTGGCTGGAGCCTGCCCCAGATTGGCCGAAATTACGTTCCCCATAAAAACCTCCTGGACTTCCGATGCCGGTACCAAGGCTTTTTCCAGGGCGCCCTTTACCGCCATACTTCCTAATTCTACCGCGGTAAAACCTGATAATTTACCTCCGAAACTTCCAATAGGAGTACGGACTGCTGAGATGATGTACACGGTTTTCGTCATGTGCCTACCAATCCGGTTTATTGCTGTCAGGTCTTTTGGTAGCTTTCTTTTGATTCTGCTGAATGTACTGAACTTCGCTGTTTTTCATGGCTTCCAGTATCATCCTGGCTTTTTCCTCACTGATCTTCAACTCTTCCATTTTTTCAGGAGAGGCATTTAATTGCTGTTCCTGGGATTGTTCTTCCCCTGGTTGTTCCTCCGGCTGCTGCTGTTCTGATTCCTGGGGTTCACCTTCCTGCTGTTCAGCATCTTCCTGCTGACCTTCCTGTTGCTGATTTTGATCCTCACCCGACTGCTCTTGCTTTTGCTCTTGCTCTTGCTTTTGCTCTTGATTTTGCTCTTGCTCTTGCTCTTGCTCTTTATTTTGCTCTTGCTTCTGCTCCTGCTCTTGATCCTGTTCCTGCTGATCCAGCATTTTGGTTACCAACTCATAGTTGAACCTGGCCTGTTGGTTGTTCTGGTCTGCTTTTAAGGCAGCTTTAAACAGTCCCTGTGCCTGAAGCAGCGCCGATTTGCCTGGTTTTGGTGCCGGGGTGCTTTGATAGGCTATTACCCCCAGTTGATTGAAAGCTTTTGACTGAAGATCGGCGGTGGCATTCTGGGCCAGGGTGGTGTAGGTGCTTTGTGCGATTTTCTGATACAGGTCCGATTGGGTTCCGGTTGGGGCAGGGCCGGTGTTTTCAGGCCCCTCGATTCCTTCAGTGGGACTATCGTTGCTGCCGGTGCCCAAAAATGCCGCATTGGCATAGTTCATCAGCACTTCCTGCTCATTGACCTGAAACGAGTCGATCAGGATTCCGTATTTCTCAATAGCAGTCCGGTAATCACCAGCCATATAGGATCTTTGTGCCTCGGATTTCAAACGGTTGATCCTGGCAATATTATTGGGCAGTACACCGGTGACAAGCAATAACACTGTTACAGCGATCCACTTCATAATCTTATAACATTAATTCTCACCATTAGGTCCACAATAATTAAAAAAATGGCAGCCCCCAGAAAATAATAGTATTTGTTGGTGGAAACATCAACACTCCGGGTATCCCTCAATTCGCCCTCAATATTCTTGATGGTACTAATCAATCGGTTTACATCGTTTCTGCTGCTGTTTATTTCAAAGTATTTGCCGCCGGTAAAACTGGCCACATCTTTCAGGCTTTTGGAATTCAACCTGGTTATGACTTCTTTTCCCAATTTATCTCTTTTTACCCCTGCCCTGGTAACGATGGTACTGCCCTCATCAGTGCCTACTCCCACAGTGAACAATTTAATACCGCTGGCTTCGATTTTTTCCGCCATGCTCCTGGTGGTTTCGCCAAAATCTTCCCCGTCACTGATCAATATAATCATTTTAGAGGTCTGCTGGGACATGGTTGACTCGTCACTGGAAAGCTTATCCAGGGCCAGCTGCATGGCCGGGGCAAAATCAGTACCCGTATTGGAGACCAAATTGGTATTCAGGGTTTCAATCCACAGGTTCAGCGCACTTTGATCATAGGTCAACGGACATTGTACAAACGCTTCCGAGGTAAAGATTATTATCCCCATCCGGTCGCTGTTAAAGGCTGAAACTATTTTTTTAAGTTCAAATTTTACCTTCTCCAGTCTGCTGGGCTGGATATCAAAAGCGTTCATGGAAGCAGAAAGGTCAACTGCTATATAGATATCTTTACCTATGGACTTTATTTCCCTGGTGGACTCTCCAAAACTTGGTCCCAAAAGTGCGATTATCAACAGGACAAAGTACAAAGATCTGAGGACAAACTTTAACAGTGTTTTCCCATAGGAAGTACCAAGCCTGGTAGCCACAAAAAATACCCTGGCAAAATATCCCGCGTAAAGCACCAAAAACAGTACTATAAAGATAATTTCGGTGAAACTAAGCGATTTGGCCCAGCTCATAGTATTTGGTGTTCCGGCTTAATCAACAAAGATAACAAAGCGGGGGCGAAGCAACAACCTGCCAGGGTTTTACCAAAGGACCTAAAGGGATTTAATGAATTTAAGTTGGTATTGTTGGTTACCGGTAATCACCTTGAGGTAGTAAATTCCTGGTTTCAGCCGTGCAATATCCAATGAGCTTTGCCCGTTAACCGTTTTGATTGGAAAACTCAGTACTGATGTTCCCAGGCTGTTGTACACCATCGCTTCTGCTTCTTGGTTATCTATTGGAGGCATCTTGAAATTAAGCAAGTAAGTTGCCGGATTCGGGTAGGCTATAAGCTTGTTTTCCAGTTCATGGATCTTAGGCGCTTGTGGCTGAATCAATAGTTCAAAGCGATTTTCGTATGTTTCACCGCCTGAGGCAACGGTAAACTCATAGATGCTGCTGTCTGCCAATTCTGTGACCGAACCTGAGTAATTATCGATCAACTTTATCCGGCAGGGAAAATCTAACCTGTTTAATTCAGTAAAACTCAAGTTAAAATTCCCAGGTTTGGTTTTCTGCAGGTTTAGATTCAATTTTTGTTCATTTACAGGCATGGGAATACTGTTAATAGCCATCTCATCCCTTGAATGAGCCTGAGTGGATAAATTAATACCGCCATTGGAAAACTTCATGGCATCCATTTCCGGGTCAAAATCAAGCGTAGCCGCAGCATTAAACCTGACAACTGCTTCATCTGACTGGGTAGCGGACCTGAGGGTTATCCTAAAATAATTAGCGGGTGCCTGGTTTCGAAAAAAAACACCGGTGGTGGCGCCTTTAGCCCTTTCATTGACAATGAGGGACGGATTGCTTCCAATGGCCAGAACCCAGAAAGATTGACCGGTCGCTATCAAACCGGTACCGCCATTGGTCCCTATGCCGTCAATGAAGGAAGCTATTATGGAGTTTTCATTGCCATTTTCATTGTTTCTTACATAGATGGCATTGGCCACGTTTGAACGACTCCAGCCGTTGGTGTTCTTCCAGTCAACTGTGGCCGGATATGGATTGCCCAGCAAGTTCCAACCACTACCGGCAAAACTCACGTTATAAGCAAAATCCCCCTGGTTAATGGTACCGGTAATGTCAACCACGATTGGATTTAACCCATCCAACATTAGTGCGGAATACCCGGTGCCTGGTATGATGGAATTGCTAGCAGCGCTGCCAGATGTTGGATAGGCTGTCCAGCCCAGTTGCTTGTTAGCCCCGCTGCCTGATTCCCCATAGTAATAAAGAGAAGGACTATTGGGGTTGATACCCGGACCAGTACTGGGGTCATCAAAATTACCGGTTATCCTAAAATCATCCTGCCAATCAGCAATGGTAGCATTACTTACCGGCGAAGAAATATACCGCCAAATTTTTCCTTCGCCACTCATATAGCGTTGAACAGTTACATCCCCGCTGACACTGGCTCCTTGCCGAAGTTCCCCAATAGAACCATTCCCAAAGTCTTCATCCGAGGTCGAGATAAGTTTGAGATTTCCATTTGAAACAAGTTGAGTGGGTGTTTGGATATCGAGATAATTGAGTAGATTAAGCTGGCTTTGCAATCGTACTATACCTGAAGGCTTATTGACAATCAGATCAAAAACGCTCTCCCCATTGATGTCTAAATTCTGGTCAGTTGCCCCATTCAATGTAAGACTTTGCACATTCGGTCCAATTGGATCAGCATGGCTACTGGCATTGATAAAATCACCTTCGATGAAAAGATTTGAGAGGCTGTTGGCAACAATGTTGCCAGTGTCCCTAATGGTGATAGATTTTACATTAGCTATGGCATTTAATCTAATTGTATGATCTCTCCCTATAATAACATTACTGGTGAAATTCGGAGTACAATGACAAGAGGGCCCATTGAAACCTGAGGTTGACCATGTGTTCTGGTTATCCCATTGGCGGTTTCCTCTGGAATATAAGGTAATGCCATTAAAGGACACACTTGATACCTTTACATTGTCAATAAGGTACTCTTCGCTAACCTCATTATTCGTTACTCTGATTATAAGCTGAAGTGTTGAACCCGATAATACCGGGGAAATCACTGATTGAAATGAATTGCCGAAATCGTTTTTGAAATCTCCAAAAATATTCTCCGTACCGCCATCCAGCTGGTAAGAAAGTCGAATAAAATCATTACCCTCCAGAGTCCCGTTTTCAGCAATGTCAACTGAAGCCACTACCATTGAAAATGCTGATATATCGATGGCATCAGAAATCCAGATTGCTTCGCCATCAATGTCCACAGCCTGGAAGACAGAGAGATTTCCCAGAATTCTGGTCTCGAAAAAACCATTATCGCCCAGATTCGCCTTAGTTACATCCCTGGTCCAGCCCGTGGGACCATTGTCAACAATTGTCCCTGAGGGTAGTTGAAAATCCTCATAGTATAAGTCCTGCGAAAACAATCCCCAGGAAAATACAATATTGATCAAGAAAATAGTTAGCAGCCGTTGAGCTGCTATAAGAATTCCGTCCTGGCAAACAGGGCTGTTAATGAAAGGTAAATATTTGAATCCTAAGATCAGCTGATTGAGCACAAAAATACAATGCTTAATATTGAAAAAGTTATATTAAGATTCTAGGTTATGGTAATATTACTTTAAATTATTCAATTTTAAAAAAATTATTCTAATTAGAATTAGTTCCAATATTTCGGCTTTCACTCCATAAGGGAAGATCTACCGATAAAATAACCTTCTCCCAGTGCGTCATCATTAAAGTATGCTGTAGGGTTCAAACTCGAGTTAAATACCGCGCTGTCGGCAGTATCATAGTAGGCGTTAATCAAAACTTGTGGCTCATTTTTAGAATTTATCACGATTTCGCCCAGTGGCGATCCAATGGTACTGCCATCCTGATCCGAAAAATTCTGGTTGTGTTTGAGCTTTAACTGGTTAAGGTAGTTTGCAGTTTTTAATGAATCTGCCATGGTCCCGTCTTCAAACTTCCATTTACCCTGATCGTTTATTATTTGAAATGAACTGTCCCCCGGATAGTTAAAACTGATCGAGGTCAGCGAATCTGTATTGATCCTGACAAACAGATCGTCCCGGTAATGA
>Ga0268386_10001324_pt1 | contig 16957 bp, 14 predicted proteins | sample RVTome_15_FD_200260 | JGI IMG/M metagenome (GOLD analysis project Ga0268386, IMG submission 200260) | Soil microbial communities from uranium-contaminated site in the Upper Colorado River Basin, Wyoming, United States - RVT150D86... ...
GGACCTCCATCACCGCCGTCGACCTCAACTGAGGGTGCTCAGGCCCTCACACCACGGTGAATGAGACGAAGGTCCTCGGGGGCACGTCGACCCGATCCATCGATCTCACGCTGAGCCCGACCAGGTCGGCGAGCTCTTCGATGTCCGCAGGTGTGTAGACGAACCCGGCACTCGCCGCAGTTGGATGCAATTCGGACTTCGCGGGACGGATCCCGTCGTTGAGCTCCTCGGACCAGAGGAAGTCGGCGTGGATGACGCCCTGCTCGTGGACCAGATCGCGCATCAATCGCAGCACCCAGAGAGCGTTGTCGAAGTTGTTGTGGATGAAGAAGTGCCGGGGCACGCAGGTATCGAATGATCCGGCGAGCTCGACCAGACGTCCAGGGTCCTTGAGAGGCACGTACTCACAGTTGGACGGGGACAGCAGTCGCGCCGCATAGATGGCGAACGGCGAGTAGTCGCACCCGACGTACCCCTTCGCCACATGGCCGAGAATGCGGCCGAGCATCCCGACGCCGCAGCCCAACTCGAAGACTCTCTTGTCGACGAGTTCCGAGCCCGGCACGAAGATCTGCAACTTGGTGTGCTTCCACTCGGGGTCGAGCCTCGTATTCAGTGACTGGTGGGCATCGAACCTGGAGACCTCGTCCTTGGTTATCGGAAACGGGTAGGCAGGTGCTCGGTAGGACGTGAAGTAGTCGTGGTTCTCGTGAATACGGAAGTAGCGCAACCACTCCAGGTCCCAGCGCTCGGCGAAGCTCGCCGCCCGCTCGAGAAACCCCTCACTGGTGATGTGTTCCAGCCCCGAGGCATCACGAGCACGGGCGGTTCGCGACTGGGTCGATGGCCAGACCTTCATGTGGGCAGGTTAGCGAGGGAGTCCACGTGGAACGCGCCGTGCCGTTGTGAGTGATTTGGGTTGGCCGAGTGGTTGAGTTTGAATTGCCCGCTCCCTGACCGAGGAAGGAATAGTCGGTTGGTCGACTCGATAGGCGTGGCCCTGGCCGGATTCGGATACTGGGGCGCAAATCTGGCCCGGAACGTCGTGGGTGCGTCGAGCACGCACCTCGTCGGGATCGTGGAGACCGGTGAGACGCGACGGCAACTGGCCCACCGGAGCCACCCCCAATCAGAGATGTGGCGTGACCTCGAGGAAGCCCTTGGCAATGACACGGTCGGCGCGGTGATCGTCGCCACGCCGGCGAGCACCCACGTGACTCTCGCCAAGCAGGCTTTGAGTGCCGGAAAGCACGTTCTCGTGGAGAAACCGATGGCAGAGTCGACCAAAGATGGGATGGACCTCGTTGCTTTGGCCGCTGATTCGGAACTGATCCTCATGGTTGGCCACACCTTTCTCTACTCAGCGCCAGTCGAGCACCTTCGAAGCTGGATAGACAAGGGAGACCTTGGGGAGATCCAGTACCTTCACTCTCGCCGTCTGAGTCTCGGCCGCATCAGACGTGACACCAACGCGCTCTGGAACTTTGCCCCGCACGACCTGTCAATCATGATGCACCTCCTCGGGGAGTCTCCCGTAGAGGTGAGCGGCCGCGGCTTCTCGTTCATCGATCCTCAAATCGAGGATGTCGCGTTCGCAACGATGCAATTCGCATCGGGTGTCGGTGCGAATCTCCACGTGAGTTGGATCGACCCCCTAAAGACGCGGACGATGATCGTGGTTGGTGACCAGAAGATGGCGATATACAACGACGTCTCTGTGGACCAGCCCCTCGCCCTGGTGGACAGCGGAGTGGCTCGTGACGTTGACCTCGGAGAGTATCTCTCGATGGGGGACTTCCAGTGGCGAACACGGGCAGGTGACATTCACATACCTCGAATCGAATTCACCGAGCCGCTCTTGAACGAGATCACCGCATTTGGGAATGCGTGTCTCACTGGCGAAGCGCCGCTTGCCGACGGACGGCACGGGCTCGACGTCGTTCGCGCCCTCGTCGCCATCGATCAATCGATGAAGCTGTCGGGCGCACCTGTCGAGGTGATGCAGTGATCCACGAGACCGCGATCGTGGCACCTGATGCCACCGTTGGGAGTGACTCGGAGATCGGCCCATATTCGCTGGTAGGAACGTATGGCAGAGATGACCTTCGTCCGCTCGTCATGGGCTCCAACGGTGTGATCAGGAGCCACTGCGTGGTGTACCGAGGAACACAGTTGGGCACGTCGGTGGCTCTTGGACACGGGGTCCTCGTTCGTGAGAATTGCACCTTCGGCGATCGGGTATCGATCGGGAGCCACTCTGTCGTCGAACACAGTGTGGAGATGGGAAACGACGTGCGACTCCACTCCAGTTGTTTCGTACCTGAGGAATCGGTTCTCGACGACGGGGCCTGGCTTGGCCCTGGGGTGATTGTGACCAACGCCAGATATCCAAACCGGCCGGACACCAAGGAGAATCTCGAAGGTGTCCACATCGGCAAGACCGCCACGATCGGCGCGGGCGTGATCCTGATGCCCGGGATCCGAGTCGGCGAAGGAGCGCTGGTTGGCGCAGGGGCTGTGGTGCTCGAGGACGTGGCGCCTGGGCAACGCGTGGTCGGAAACCCGGGGCGGCCGCTGTGATGAGGAAGATCCCATTTCAGGACCTCACGAGACTTCATCAATCGATTCGGCCCAAGCTCGACGAGGCCATCGAGAGAGTTGTCGAGAGCTCGGCCTTCATCGAAGGAGATGAAGTCGACTCATTCGAACGGGAATTTGCATCAGCCCACGAGTCGTCCGCCGCGGCGGGTTGCGGCTCGGGAACCGATGCCCTGGCTCTCGCACTTCGCGCCCTGGGTGTCGGGCCCGGGGCTGAGGTCATCGTCCCAAGCATGACTTTCGTCGCCACGGCCGAAGCCGTAGCCCACGTCGGAGCGATTCCCGTCATCGCCGACGTCGACCCAGATACCCTCCTGCTCTCGGTCGGTGAAGTGGAGAGGGTGAGGACCTCACGCACCGTCGCCGTTGTCCCTGTTCACCTCTATGGCCACATCGTGCCTTTCGAAGCCATCGACGAGTGGAAGACCTCGGGATTGATGGTGGTTGAAGACGCTGCTCAGGCTCACCTGGGTGAATCGAGTGGCGGATACGTCGGAAGCCGTAGCGACGCTGCCTGCTTCAGCTTCTATCCCGGCAAGAACCTTGGCGCCTTTGGCGACGGTGGGATGGTCATGTCCCGTGACCGGTTGGTTGTCGACGAGGTGCGCCGCTTGCGTAATCACGGCCGCGTCTCGAAATACGTGCACGATGTCCCGGGTTGGTGTTCCCGCCTCGACGGACTTCAAGCAGCGGTGCTGCGGGTGAAACTGGCTCATCTGAAGAGTTGGACCGACGCCAGACGAACGCTCGCTGCGAAGTATCTCGATCTACTGGGCAAGCTGTTGGTTCCCTGGAACGAGGGCGCTGTCCACCACCTCCTGGTGGCGCGTATGGACGAACCGGAACGGGTGGCGGAGGTTCTCAGCTCACGACAAATCGCCACGGGTCGCCACTACCCGTTTGCCCTCAGCCAGCAACCCTGGCTAGCCGGGGTTGCTTCCACCCCGCATGCAGAGGATGCGGCCGCGACGGTGCTTTCCTTGCCTATGGATCCTCTGATGGACTTGGAAGAAGTCGGAGTTGTCAGCGACGCTCTGCTCGAGGCGCTGTCTTAGTTGGACCGTTTGAGCAGACGATCCCGCTGGCACGCAGAGCGACTCGTGAGCGCGGACTGAGCAACCCATGCGCAACGCAATGAACTGTGACGGTCGAAAGTGACGGAGTCGAGTAGAACCGCCTTCTCGTATCAAGGCCTGAGGCTACATTTCGAGTTGCTCCGTGAATGCTCGGTCAGCCGACATCTGGCCACTACCGCCACCTTCTACGAGCTCCCGTTCTTGGAAGCCATCGGGCAACTCATGCCTGCGGGGACCGTGGCGTTCGACGTTGGGGCGCACATCGGAAACCACACGGTCTACTTCGCAAAGATCCTCGGCTGGAGAGTTGTCGCCTTCGAGCCGAACCCCGAAGCATTCGAGAAGTTGATCGCAAATGTCGAAGCCAACGACGTCGCTGAAAAGGTCACGTGTTTTCAGGTTGCTCTTACGGACATCCCGGGAAGATTGAGGCTGGCGCGAACCGACGGCTCCGACGCTGGAACCGTTGCCGTCATATCGGGCGATCCGCGGGAGGGAGGCTTCGTCGAGACGGACGCAGCAACGCTCGACAGCTACGCGCATCTCGCTGGAGAGGGGCCGACCTTCCTGAAGATCGACGTCGAGGGCTACGAACGGACCGTCATCGAAGGTGGCAAGGAATTCCTGAACCGCGTCGCGCCGCATGTGACGACTGAGGTTCAATCCGTGCGAGCGTTCGAGGACCTCATCGAGGTTCTCGGTGAGAGCCACCGCCCGGCAGGAATATTCAACCCAACGCCGACCATCCTGTGGATCCCTGGCTCCGAAACTGCGTCGCCCGACTCCGGTCCCGATCTGATTCGGTATGCCATTCGCGCACAGATCTCTTACAACGAGGCGCACCGGAGGAGTCTGCGAACACGACGCAGCCTCGAATCCGTGCAGTCGGTCCTCGACGACACGAGCGCGCATCAGCCGACAGAGACTGAGAGGTGGGGCCTCTTGAAATTGCGTGATCAGCTCGCCGCTACCGGGGATATTGGGCAGCTGGCGGGTAAGCGCCTCCTGATCGTGGTGGTCGGAGATTGTCAGGTGCCCGCGGCCGCAATATCTGCTCTGGCCAAGACCGTGGACCTGATCGAAGTCGGTGACAAGGAACCACGGTCACTCATGATGAGCCGGTACATCGCTGGTCGCCGAATCACACAGAGGGTGGCGACATCTCCACCAGGCAATGACCACCTCGGTGCCGCTCAAATCGACTTGTTCGTCGAGGCCGGGAACACCACCCTGGGCCGCGTCGGGGCCGCGGCCGTGATCGGAGGTGAGAGTGCTCCTGAGCTCGCGGACTCCGTGGTCGATCTTCTCGGCGTTCCATACATACACGTCGCCCGCGACCCGGTGTACATACCATGTCGCCTACCCCGGGTAATCGGCGCGTCGGCTACCTTCGTGAGCTCCCCGGACCAGTTGGACGACTGGGACACGCGTCAGATCGTCCCCGCGCGGGTGTTGGATCCAGAGGACCCCATGTCGATGGTGGGCGGGATCTCCCATGCTCTGCCTGGCCCCCTTCCGCAACGGCGTACCGACGAGGAGACCGACCACCGGTTACTCCTTGTTTCCTACTACTCGCGACCGGCCAGGACCGTAGCCATACAGCGCCTGGCATATTGGAAGGACAACCTGGCTTCGATAGCGGACGCGATGGGCATCTCCCTCTCGGTGGATTGGCTCAGTGCAACGAATCAGTCCCCGGCGGAGGAGGGGCTGATCTATGTGGCCGATCGCGGCCTCTTCCAATTGCCTCTCCCGGATTGGGAGAAGCTGAAGGAATTGCAGGACCTCGAGTTGGATGTGATCGGGGCAACTTGGTCCCACTACGTGCGCGAGTCCTTGGGCGACCTGAACGAGACCTATGATTCGGTGCTGATCTCCGGGAATCCCTTCTACTACTTCGATCTCGCCCAATCGTTCAGGGAACGGTGGGGCTGCAGAGTCGTTCTGGACTTCCGGGATCCCTGGGCACGACAGGAGCGTTTCCACTACTCGATCGACCAGCGGGCCAAGCTGATGGAGCTGGAAGCAGAGCTCGTGGGTCATGCAGATTGGGTGGTGTCCGTGAATCAAGAGTGTCTCGATGCCATCGCGCCGTCCGTTTGCGTGCCGAGGGTCGTCGTGGCAAATGGCTTCGACGAAACGATCGTCGATGCTGTGCCCCCTCCTGAGCTTGGCGCATTGCAGAATGACCACCGAATAAAGCTCGTGTACGCGGGCACCGTCTATGCCACTCTTCCTTTGGACAACCTACTTGATGCCCTCTCCGAAGAGCGTCATAAGTTCATCCATTTCGGTCGTGATTACTCCAAATCCCACGCAGCCAAGACACATCCGGTTGCGCAGCCTGGGGGTTTGGTAACCTACGAAACCCTCATTTCCCATCTAAAGGCCAGTGACGCGGGAATCATTATGACCACGGGCGAACCGACGATGTCCACAACGAAGATTTTCGACTATGTGGCATGCGATTTGGATCTCATCATCCTCACGAAAGGCCGTCCTCGCACCGGCCTGCTTCATGAATTGACATTCGACCTTGAAGGTGTCTATTGGGTGGAAGATGATCCGGACGAGCTCCAGGGTTTCTTCGAGTGGTATCGCCCGGAGCGTCCGCAGCGAAGGGAGCGGCTCCGCTTCTCTCGAAGGGAGCAGGCAACGCGACTGTTGGAGATGCTCTACGAGCCGGGTGTAGCCGTCTGATGAGTGGTCGAGAGCCTGATCAGGATCCCAGAGGCAGGGAGCGGATCTACTCGGAGGCACTGTCCGACATGCAATCTCGAATCGCGAGTCTCGAGGCGAGGGTCGGAGAGCTCAGCAGGCAGGTCTCGACTCATCAAGGCGAGATTCACAAGCTGCGGTTGGACAGACAGATCGCTCGGTTCCCACGCTGGATGTGGACGCGGTTGGTGCGGAGATTCTCCAGGGCGAAGAAACCGACTGAGAGCGCCGAACCCCCCACGGAGACCCCGAGACCGAGCGGGAAGAGGACAAAGCGGACGCTTGCGGTGGTCGTGCCCTCATACCCCTCGGCGACTCGGGCCTATGGTGGCCAGCCGATCGAACGCAGGCTTCGCTATTACAGGGCGGCCGGTTTCGATGTGACCGTTGTCGTGGCGTCGAACTCCACGGAGGCCGCAGCCGATCGCGAAGGGATTCGTGTCGTCCACTCCCGTTCAGATGACCTCTTGTCGGTGGTCCAGGACGTGAATCCATCTCAGGTGTGTGTTCACCACCCCCTTCCAGAGCTCTGGGCGGTTGCCAAAGAGATGACCGATCGAGTGCCGGTCCATCTCTGGATTCACGGCTTCGAGGCACGCGACTGGCGTGAGCTCGAATTCAATTACACACCCCAAGAGATGGCGGATAAGGCTTCGCAGTTGGATGCGATCACCTTCGATCGGCGCCAGGCCATTCGCGAGGCATTCATCGATCGTTCCGTGACGAAGATCTTCGTGTCCGAGTTCATGAAGAAGGTGGCCGAAGATTTCGCGGGCATTCCATCAGAGAACTCGCGTGTAATACACAACGTTATCGATTCCGATACCTTCCCATACAGCCAGAGGTACGATTCGGATCGTCGCAATATCTTGTCGATAAGGAGCTTCGCGAGACGCAACTATGCGACGGATCTGATTCGTGACACGATTCGACTGCTGATCGACGAACCCTTCTTCGACGATCTTACGTTTTCGATCGTCGGCGATGGACAGCACTTCGAGGAGGACATGGGTGAGCTGCGGGGGATGCCGAATGTGAGCGTGACTCGGCAGTTCCTCGATGCGCGAGGGATGGCGTCAGCGTTCGAGCGTCACGGCGTCCTGCTCGTCCCAACTCGTTGGGACAGTCAGGGTATGACCATGGGCGAGGCCATGTCGGCCGGGCTTGTCCCGGTTACCAACTGTGTAGCCGCGATTCCCGAGTTTGCCGATGAGCAATGCGCGATGTTGGCGAATCCGGAGGATGCCAGGGGGCTGGCCGATGGAATCGCTCGCCTGTACTTAGAGCCCGACCTCTTCCTCTCGATGTCTGCAACGGCGGCGCAGCGCGTGCGTGCTCAGTGTGGGCCACAGAGCACCGTGCAGGTCGAATTGGATCTACTGGAAGAGGCGGAGACGACCCATGGAAGACACTGACCAAGGTTCGCCACCCACGACGGCCATCAGTCTTCAGATTCGATGACGTAGAGCTCACCGTCCCGGACCTCGTGGACCTCCACCCGCCCCCCTTCCTCGATCAACTCAGGGGCGAGCATCAGGGCTGTTCGCCACGACCCATCGAGTCGGAACGTCGTCCCGACGCCAACCACGATGCCGCCCATGGTCGCGGCGACGTCGATGGGTCCATCCGGTCCGATGATGGTCCCGGCGAGATGGTTCTGCGCCTGCGTCGAGGTGCCTGGCGAGAGTTCGGCTGAAGCGTCCAGCACGATCATGTGACCCGATGCCCCGGCGACTTCACCAAAGTCGGATCCGACCATGTCGCCATTCGACCCGAAAGCGTACGGGTCGGCTGGATCGGGAAGCAACACATCTCTCGTCTGGATCATGCGCGAACGACGGGGGTCGAGGTCTCCCTCCCAGGACTGCCATTGGAAGTCGACAACCTCCACCGTGGGATCGATGAGGCCACCAGACGCCATGGATTCACCTTCGATCCCGACGAGCGAGGGTCTCCCAAGAAGGTCGAGCACGGTGGGGAGCGCATCCACGAGCTGGACGGGCCTGTCGTCTCGCCGACCCGTTTGCCCGGGCTCGCGGATGAAGAGCGGCACGGGAAGGAGGTCCACCGCGTTCTCTTCGTCCAGAACCCGATTGTGGGTCCCAGGCAACAGCGAGACCCCATGATCACTCATCACGACGAGTATCGACCGATCCCATGTCCCGGCTGCTCTCATCTGGGCCATAACCTCACCCAAGACGCGATCCACGTACATGGTCTGTAAGAGGTACCGATGCATCCAGTGCTCCACCATGGCGCCATCTGGCCATCGACCTTCTTCATCGGTTATGAAACACGGGCAAGACCCATGGATCCTGCCGTCGGGCAGGAACACGAGGGGCTCATGCGGCTTTTCCAGATGTAGGTAGCTGAGGATGGCCTCGCCCCCGTCATCCAGACCCGAAAGAAACTGTTCGAAACGCGCTCGATCGTCGCCACGATGACGCATCTCCCTCAACTCATCGATCGAGACGGCCTCGTCGGCGACGGTCACGTCGACCGATTCCGCCTCCAATGAGCCGAACCCCGCCCAGGCAGTGCCGAACTTGGGCACGAGGGTGTCGGCCATCTCCCCGGGGAGAGATGAGCGAACCATCACGACCCACGAGTCGCCCACGATGGATGGAGACTCAGGCCCCGACTCCTCCTCCACCAGGCATATCGAATCGGGGCACAGCTGAGTGAAAGTCTCATAGGCGCGAACCCGGTGGGTGGGGGCGAGGAGAGTGAACAGGTTCCTCGGGAACTGCGACACGACGGGCAGGGAGTCGTACTCAGGCAACTCGCCGGTGAGGGCAGCCGGCAAGGCGAGCGCGGTATTGCTGGCGACCGACGTCGCCCTCGTGTACCAGGTCGACGAGTCAGCCAGTTGGGCGAAGTGGGGGTACCGGCGCGCATCGACGTCGCCATGGGCATCGATGAGTAGTGACAAAGGCAGCTGGTCGAAGATCAACCAGACCACCGACCTCGAGGAATCGCCGGATACCTCTGTCTTCAGCGCCGGTTCGGGTTCGAGCAAAGCAGACGCCGGGCTGAAGCCCAGGAAGACCACCAACATCACGACCGTGGCCAGGAGAGCGACTCGCGACAGTGCTGAAGCAACGGGGAATCTCAGGTAACACCAAGCGGCAACGAATGTTGCCACCGCTCCGATCACCAACACGGCGAGGCCGTCGAGTGAGATGAGCCCATTGAGCAGTTGGACGACGAGAATCCCCACGAGAATCCCCCGCAGGAGCGCCCGGGCCAATGCCTCAGGCGTCTCCGAGAGCAGTCGCAACAGCTGATCGATCCCGACGACGACGATCATCGGCACCAAGACCAGGGCCAGCACGTAGAGGACCAGACCCCACCCATCCACGCCATGGGCAACGAGGAAGTTCGGATTCTCACCGATGAGGCTGACCATCGGCACGACGATGACCAGGGAGACGAGTCCCATCAGCTCCAGGGCGCGGCGCACGCCGTCATTCTGGTGCCCCACGTGCCCTAGGCAGTGCGTGTCGTGCCGCGGGTGAACGTGCCGAGCGGAGCGCGTTCGCTAAAATCCCTGAGTCCCCGAACACGAATCCAGTGGATCGCGCAGCTACAACCAACCCTGAACCCCTGATCACGCGCAAGGCCACCAGGTCGGGGATCCCCAACCTCCGTCAATACCTCACCGAGGTCTGGCGTTACCGCGCGTTCGCCTACTACTGGTCGAAGGCCGATGTGAAGGCTCGGAACTTCGAGACATTTCTCGGGCGGCTCTGGCACTACATCAACCCGGTCCTCTTCGGGCTCATCTACTTCGTGTTCGTCGGGATCATCTCGGGCGGAGGGCTGACCGACGCCGAAAGACTCGCGCTCATCGTCGGCAACCTCTATCTGTGGGTCTTCTTCAGCTCCGTGATCATCAGTGGGACCACCTCGGTGTCGAGTGGCACGGCGGGCATCACCGCGCAGTCCTCGATTCCGCGGGTGATACTCCCCACGGCGAGCATGATCACTGCCGCCAACCTGTTCATCCGGAGCATGGTGGCCTACATCCCCTTCCATCTCCTCGCCGGGCGTGGTCTCTACCCGCAGATGTTGTGGATCCCCCTTCTCATCGCGCTGACGGGGTTGTTCGCCTTCGGGATCTCGCTGGTCCTCGCGGTCGTCAACGTCTACGTGAGAGACATCTCGAGGCTCCTGCCACACCTAACTCGACTCTGGATGTATCTCTCCCCCGTGATCTGGGCGTATACCACGGTCTTCGCCTCCGATGTGCCTGACACGGTCCGCCGATTGGCCGAGGCCAACCCGATGTTCTCAGGGATGGCGGCTTGGACCATGGCTCTCGGTGGTGTTCAGGCCGACCAGCCGACCATGGTGTCCCAGGTCCTGATCTTCGCCGGCTGGGCGGCGGTGACCGGGGTGGTCGGCTTTCTATACTTCGTATCTCGGGAGGACGAATTTGCAGTCCGGGGGTGACGCAATCCGGGTCGAAGACCTCTCAGTGTCGTACTCAACGATCGTGGAGATACCGGCGACTCAGAGACGCCATCGGTTCAGCCGGCGAACCAGGATCCGAACCATCGAGGCTTTGGAAGATGTCAATTTCTCGATCCGGGCCGGCGAGGCGATCGGGCTCGTCGGAGGCAATGGAGCCGGGAAGTCCACTCTTCTCAAGACCATCGCGGGCGTCCTCAAGCCGACGGAAGGGCAAATCGAACTGTGGGGTAGACCACACCTGCTCGCACCTGGCATGGGATTCAACAGGGTGCTCTCGGGCCGCGAGAACGTGATCCTCGGAGGGCTCGCTGCCGGGATGTCGATGGCGGAGGTGCGTGACAAGCAGGAAGGCATAATCGCCTTCGCCGACATCGGCGGTTTCATCGACCTGCCCACGACGACATATTCGTCGGGTATGTTCTCCCGCCTCGCCTTCGCGGTGGCGACTCACGTCGACCCAGAGATCCTCCTCATCGACGAGGCACTATCCGCAGGCGATGCCGCCTTCCGCGAGAAGGCCATCCAAAAGGTCAAAGAGTTGTGCTCCGATGCACACACCATCGTGGTGGTGTCGCACTCGTCGACCATGGTGGCCGAAATGGCCACCCGGGCCATTTGGCTCCATCAGGGCTCGGTTCGCCGGGACGGCGATGCCGCCGAGATCACCGCGGAGTACGACGCGTTCCAGGCGGAGAGCCACGAGACCGCGCAACGGGATAGATCGATTGCCAACACATGACGCGGCCCAGGCTGCTCTATCTGGCTTTCTTCTACCCCCCATCCCGAGCGTCGGGCGTCTATCGAGCGATCGCGACGAGCCAACTCTTTGTTCGATCGGGTTGGGATGTCACGGTCGTCACGGTCGATCGGAACTTCCTGGACGACGAACTCGGCTCCGCCGACGCCAGCCTCGAGCGCTTGATCCCGACCGGCGTCCAAGTGCAACGAGTTCCTTTCACATTCTCGCGCCACGGCGAATTCCCATTCGACTCGGCCGGGCTGTTCGCCGGCTATCTGCCGGGGGTGTACCTCAAGTTCGCCGAGAGGGAGCGACGCTCACCCGAACCGACTGGCCTTGCGGGCTTCCCCGATCGTTACTGGCGTTGGGTGAAGCCGGTCCTGGAACGAGTCGGGCGGTCGGCCTCGGCCTACGACCACATCCTGGCCACCGGCAACCCCTACTCGTCATTCGAGGCCGCCCGCCTGCTCGCGCGAGAACATGGCAAGACATACAGCATCGATTACAGGGACCCGTGGTCATTCGACGCAGCGACCTCGGCACCCATAGAGGACCCAGCTGTGTCGCGAGCCGAGTCACGCATCATCGATGAAGCGTCGAATTGCTTCCACGTCAACGCGGCCATCGCATCCGCACATGCTCGCAAGTACCCGGCAGCGGCGCACAAGCAAGTGGTAGCCATGAACGGGTACGACGAAGACAGCCTGGGTGCGCTTCACCAACCCCGCTCCTCGGGCCCGCTTCGCTTCGGGATGCTCGGAACGGTCACCGAACGATGGCCGCTCGACGCACTGTTCAGTGGCTGGCAATCGGCTCTTCTCAGTCTCCCGTCGGGCAGTGAGCTGATTCTCGCCGGATACCTCGGCTTCTTCGATCGCAGTGTGAGCGTCATCGACTCACTCCTGCCCCGGTCGCTCGAAGGCTTCAGTTACGTGGGCCCAGTGGCCAAGGGCGCAGTCGGCGCGTTCAACGAGGGCATCGACGTCGTGATAGCTCCGGTCCCCGACGGCGAGATGATCACCGGGAGCAAGATCTTCGAGGCCCTCGCCCTCGGCATCCCGGTGATTTGTGTCCAGTCGCAAGGTGGCGGAGCGCGCGTCATGCTGGACGGCCATCCCTACGCGTTTGGGGCCGATCCTCACCCCGAGGCCGTGGCCGCCGCCATCACCCGAGCTGGCGATGCCGCTCGATCGATGGCACCACATGAGCCTGCTCAGATCCGATCGTCGATGAGAAAGCTCGAGCGTGTCACAGCACTGCGGCCCGTCCTCGATGCCGTGATGGCGACGCGCGGGGTGGAGGCAGTCGACCGATGAGGCACATCGACGCCGGCGATGGCGTGCCCGACCCTTGGGTGCTGGTGATCGCAGGCGTCACTGCGCTAGGTCGGCGTCAGGCGATGCGGGCCGTGACCGGCGCTCTTGGCGAGGGAAAGAACGTCTTTGTCCTAGACGGGCAGGTGCCGGCTTTCGGCTCCGAGGATCTAGCCACCACCGAGGGCCGGGAGGTGCTGGTCTACTCCTTCGGCGCCAGGGAACGTGACGGGCTGGCCGCCCGTCTGCTCGAACCAACTGACGACCATCGTGGAAGAGTCTGGAGGATGGTTGGGCGCCGCCTCGGGACGGTCCTTCGACCGCTGGGCGTCTGGTCCCAAGCCCGACCTGCCATCAGACCGCTGGCAACCGGGCCGGCACCGGAGCGGATCGTCTGCTGCGACGAGGTATCGATCACGACGGCGTGGAAATCTTCGAGGATCTGGCCGGGTACTCCGGTCGGCGGCGGTTGACCGATCATGCGGGTCAATGTCGTGACACCCTGGTACCCCAGCGCTGCCCACCCCTATAGCGGTGTCTTCGTGAGACAGCAGGTGGAGGCGTTGAGACGCCTTGGGGTCGATGTGGAAGTGGAGGTACCGGAGGTCTTCCCTGCTCCAGAAGGCACGGTGCCGCCTCAGGTGACGGGTGCGATGTCGTCGCTGGCCGAGTCGGATCCGCGCGCCGCATTTCGCCGGGACGGCTCGGTCACCCGCGTGCCGGCACCGATCCCTTCCCGGATCGGTGCCCTGGGGAGGGCCAGGGCCTTCGAGGAGCTTCTCCGTCTCCGGCGTCGGGTCGATGCCCCCTCATTCGACGTGACGCACGCCCACCTGGGAGTCCCGACCGGCGTCGCGGTGATGGGTCTGTCCGAGGCACCTCTCGTGATCACGGAGCATCAATCGGCCCTCCCTCGCTTGCTCGAAGACAAAGGCATCCGACAGGCGTATCGCACCCTCATTGAGCGCTCTGCCGCCTTCCTCACCGTTTCCGGCACACTTCGCGAAACGATGATCGAAGCACTCGGCCCGGTCGCCACCGGCGTCGAGGTCGTCCCCAACATCGTCGACTTCGACGCGCTGCCGCCACGGACGGATAGACCGACCGACTTCCGAAAATGGTTGTACGTGGGGACCCTCGCCGAGCACAAGGGTGTCGGCATGCTCCTGGACGCCTTCACCAGGTTCGTCAAACGTCACGATTCGGGTGCGTCCCTGACACTCGTAGGCGACGGCCCGATGCGGCCATATATCCAGACGTCCGCGGCCCGTCGCGGCCTCGATCGACAAGTGACGCTGCATGGCGCCCTCCCCCATCGTGACGTCCCTCACCATCTGGCCACGGCCGACGTCCTGGTTCACCTGAGCCCATTCGAGACGTTTGGCATCGCCGCGGTCGAGGCAATAGCCACCGGGACACCGGTGGTGGTGCGTGAGAACGGCGGATCGAAAACGGTGTGGGGAGACATCTCGTCGAAGTGTGGGCGATTGCTCGACCGAGATGTCACGGCGGATGGTGTCGCCGAGGCGGTTGCGCAGCTGAGAGATCACCCGGACCTCTTGGACCTGCGGGCGGCGCGACAGGTACTGGCGAGCCGGTTCTCGGCCGAGATCGTAGGAGGACAGTTGCTCGACATTTACGCGAGGCACGTTCGATGACCCACATCGCCCTGATCGGTCAGACCCTCCGCATGAACGATTGCACGGCCTTCGTTCGCCAGACACCCGGTTCGTGGACCATCGTGGTCGGTGACCGGCACGGGATCACCCAGGACGACCTCCCTCCCGGCGGCGAATTGGTCAGGCTGAGTTCGGCACCTGTACCCACCGGAAGCCGGCTGAAGGCGGACCTTCGCCGTTCCGTGTTGCGTCTGATGCGCCGGGGATCGTCTTTGGGGCGGCACGCCGAAAACGGCCTTCGAAGGGTAAAGCGGCTCGTAGCTCCCGCCGATCCGGGTTACGACCCGATGGGTCGCATGGCGGGGACCGCTAACGAGGCGTTGCTGACCACTCACACGGAGGAGATCCTCAGCTTCCTGGAATGTCGCCATCAGCAAGCTCCGATCGCAGAGGTGGTCGTTTTCGACCTCTTCGACTTGCCGGCCGCTCTCGCGTTCGCGCAACCGAAGGGCCTGCCGGTCAGCGTGCGCTAGCCACGGTCGACCGTAGAAGGCGTGTAATCATCTGCTCGACATGGCCAGACGGACGAGATGAGCGCGTGCCAGGAGGTGCCGGCGAGGACGGCGGACTTCTTCGCGGAGTTCGGCGGGCGCACCCAGACAGCTGGCCTTTCCAACAGAGACGTCATGAGCCGGCTGCACGGCCTCGATGAACTGGTCTTCGCTCAGCGACGTCGTAGACCGGTCACGACCGAGATTCCGGTCACGGCGCCATCGTGAGCAAACGCGTTCTGTTCATCGCGTTCCCCTTCCCGCCGTCGCGTGGGGCGGGCGTATATCGGACTGTTGCCATCGCCAACTTCCTGGTCTCCCAAGGGTGGGAAGTCACCGTGATCGCCCCAGACGAGGGGTACTTCCTCAAGCACCAAGGGTCAGAGGACCGAAGCCTCATGGACTGGCCCGATCCGCGGATCCGGGTGGAGAGGGTCCCGCTCACAAATCGGCACCAGGAGACCAACCACTCGGCCATCTCACCATGGGCGGCCGCATTTCCTGCGGCGACCGGCCGTGCGCGCAAGCGTTGGACCAGATATGTGTCACCGCTCGAGGGTTATGGCTTTTGGTTCCGACCCGCCCTGCGCGCAGCCTCCCGCGCCTTGCGTGCCAGGAAACACGACCTGGTCCTGGCGACAGGCAACCCGTTCAACTCATTCCTGGTGGCCCATGTCCTGTGGAGGAGGACCCGAATTCCGTATGTCCTCGACTACCGCGACGCCTGGACCTTGGATCAGTTCACGGGAAAGTTGAAAGCCGGAGCAACGGACGTGGCCCTGTCACTCGAGCGCCGAGTCCTACTTGGCTCGAGTGCCTACGTCTCCGTCAATCAGCCAATCGTCGACTGGCTCGCTGAGACCCACTCCCTGCCCAGCACCCTTCAGCGCGCTGTCATCGAGAACGGATACGACCCTGAGCTAATCGGTGACGTGCCGGCGTCGGCTGACGATCGAGAAACCGCTTCCGACGGACTGCTCACCCTCGCCCATGTGGGGACGCTCGTCCCCGGAAAGCTGGATTGGCCGGGCATCCTGTCCGAGTTCGACCAAACGGCGCATGAGGTCGCTTTCGACGTGGAACTCGACTTCTATGGCCATCTCGGGTTCTCGAATGCACATGACGGCCTGCTGCGCGGACTCTTCGAAGCCGATGAAACGATCCGACATCTTGGTCCTGTCGAGAAGAAGGATGTCGCCGGTGTCTACGCAGCTGCGGACGCTCTGTTCCTGCCGCTCTACGAGTCGCCTTACGTCACTTCGGGGAAGGTGTACGAGATGATGGCCACCGGCAAGCCGATTCTCGCTTGGGGTCCGGACTCGGCAGGGGCGATGCAGCCCCTGGGTGGATACCCGCTGTTGGTGCGTGCAGACCGGGCTCGCCCGGCCACGTGGCGAGCCTCGCTCGAGACGGTGGACCAGCTGCGACAGGTGGTCTCCAAGGAGCTGACTCAAAGTGCCAAGGTCTATGCACGGCAATACGAGCGGTCGGCGCTCCTTCGACCTTTGGCCGATCTCCTCGAAGGGCTGATCTCCTAGTTGCCGTCGAGGTCGATCGCAGTGATCGAGGACCATCCCGTGGAGTATCCGCTGTCCCCGTTCAGCTTCGACTTCAGCTTTCCATCGGCTCCGATGTCGTAGTAGCGGTAGGCGCCGTCGGTGGAGCGGTAGAAGAACATCTCGTCTTTGCCGTCGCCGTTGAGGTCGACGGCGGTTATCGAGGTCCAGCCCAGTGAGTAACCGCCGCCGCCTTGGAGCAGGGTGGCGAGTGTGCCGTCGGGTCTCATGGTGTAGTAGCGGTAGGCGCCGTCGGTGGAGCGGTAGAAGAACATCTCGTCTTTGCCGTCGCCGTTGAGGTCGACGGCGGT
>Ga0268386_10001326_pt1 | contig 16951 bp, 17 predicted proteins | sample RVTome_15_FD_200260 | JGI IMG/M metagenome (GOLD analysis project Ga0268386, IMG submission 200260) | Soil microbial communities from uranium-contaminated site in the Upper Colorado River Basin, Wyoming, United States - RVT150D86... ...
TGTCCCCGTCCATCGCCGCGCCCATCGAGCGGCGCTCGAAGCGATGCCCGCTGCGGTAGATGCCATGGTTGTACGCCGAATCGTAACGCGGCACGTCTTCCCAGAAGGCGGCCAGCGTGTTGGTAAGCTCGAGGTGGGCCCGCCAGGCACCCGGCAGGAAGCCGCTGCCGCGCGTTCCCCACACCTCGATTCCTCCCTGGCCGAACCATTGCGACGGCAGGTTGTCCGCTTCGTCCTCGGCAACCCATTGCGTATAGATGGCGTAGGGCGCATCGCCGAGCGGCGATTTCCAGCGGGCGTCCCACGCGAACATCTGGTCGCTGGGCTCGTCTTCCGCCGTGAGACCCGCCTCGCCCTGGTTATCCTGGCCGATGACGATGTTCCAGATGGTGTCCGCGTCGCAGGGGCGGCCCGAGCCGCACCAGACGGCCGTCCGCGACAGGCCGATCTCGAGGTCGATCGTGGGACGGAAGCCGATTCTCAACGCCATCAGGCGCGCGTTCGGGATCTCCCGATCGCTGCCGAGGAATCCCCACAGGAAGGAGTAGGTCCAGGGGCCGGCCCAGCTCAGCCACTTGTTCTCGAACGGCAGCGCCACGTTGCGTTCGAGAGCGAACCCGCCGACCGGACGCGCGTTGTTGGACAGAATGAGCGTGTCGTCCCATGCGGGGCCCCACCAGCGATCGAGCGCGCCGACGGAAACGATGTGATTGCCGAAAATCCCCGCCAGGTAGGAGCCGTCCGCCCGCCACTCCTGGTCGTCGGGCAGCGGGTCCGGCACAAAGGCGAATTGCGCGCGCGCCGCGTAGCGGTCGCCCATCCAGGAGACTCCGGCGCGGACCTCGTAGTCGTCGCGCGGCGTATCCTCGAAGGTGCGCAGCCAGAAATCCTCGCTGCGCATGCCGATCTTGGCGTTCGGCTGAAGTCCACCGGACCCGCGCACGGTGTCCAGCCGTTTCAGCAGCCGCGTTCGTGCCGCGAGGATTTCCGGGCGTAGCTGTTGCACGGACTCGGACAGGTCCAGATCCGCTGCCAGCGTCGCCCACGGGATGGGCCAGCTCGTGACCGGCGAGTCGAGCACTCCGGAGTCGGCGAGCAACTGAACGTCGTGCCTGAGCGCCAGGTCGCCCGCCATCGCCCAAGGGTCCGCAAACGCAGGATCGATTGCCAGTGCCGGCACCATCAGGGCCGCGCCGGCGAACGTTCTTACTGCAACAAGCAATTGCCTCGCGCCGGAACTCCTTCTTCGACGCATCTGTTCCCCTTGTTGGCGGCGTGGCGGCGCCAGGGCGCGGCCCTGGCACGGAGCGACCGAATGATAGGGTCGAGGCCCCTGGAGAACAAGGAATTTCCCGGAGCGACGTGCGCGCTACGCCCGTGCCGCCGTCCTCACGGCGTGAGTGCCCGCGCTCGCCCCCGCCCTGCAAGCCGGGACTTCGCGCGCTCACCGCCAGCGCGTGATCGCCTCGAGCAAGCCGCGCGTCGACGCATCTCCGCCGCCGTAACCGGCCGGATTCGTCACCGCTCCGGCCAGCTCGCCGGCGAGGCGCTTACCCAGCTCCACGCCCCACTGGTCGAAGGAGTTGATGCCCCAGATCACGCCCTCGGTGAATACCTTGTGCTCATACAGCGCCACGAGCTTGCCGAGCGTCTCCGGGTCGAGCTGGCGGAACAGGATCGTGTTGCTGGGCCGATTGCCCGGATGGACCTTGTGCGGCACGAGCTGCGCCGCCGCGCCGGGCTCCACTCCTGCCGAGTCGAGCTGCTCGCGCACCTCGTCCTCGCCGAGCCCGGCCGCAAGTGCCTGCGCCTGGGCGAGCATGTTCGCCAGCGCGAGATCGTGCTGGGCCTGCGAGGCGCCGGAGGCGAGCACCGGGGCGATGAAGTCCGCAGACACGCGCCGCGTGCCCTGGTGCAGGAGCTGGTAAAAGCTGTGCTGCGCATTGGAGCCGGGCTCGCCCCATACGACCGGCCCGGTCGGCACGACCGTGCCACGTCCGTCCTGGCGTACGCGCTTGCCGTTCGACTCCATGTGGAGCTGCTGCAGGAACGCGGGAAAGCGGGCGAGGCGGCCGTCGTAGGGCAGTACCGCCAGCGATTCCGCACCGAGGAAATCCGTGTTCCAGACGGCCAGGAGGCCGAGCAGGATCGGAAGGTTTCCTTCGACGGGTGCGTCGCGGAAGTGGTGGTCCATCGCCCGCCCGCCGGCCAGCAGGGCCCGGAAATGATCCATGCCGATGGCCAGCGCAATGGACAGGCCGACCGCCGACCACAGCGAATAGCGCCCGCCGACCCAGTCCCAGAAGCCGAAGCGGTTGTCCGGTGCGATGCCGAAGGCGTCCATTGCCTCGTGGTTGGTCGACACGCCGATGAAGTGCGTTCGTACCGCGTCCTCGCCGAGCCGGGCCACGAACCACTCCCGCGCCGCGCGCGCGTTCGTCAGCGTCTCGAGCGTCGTGAAGGTCTTGGAGCAGATGACGAACAGCGTCTCCCCCGGGTCCGCGTCGGCGAGTGCGTCCGCGAGCTGGCTGCCGTCGATGTTGGACACGCAGTGCACGCGCATGCCGGCCACGCGGTAGCGCGCCAGCGCCTCGACGGCCATGGCGATGCCGAGATCGGAACCCCCGATGCCAATGTTGATGACCCGGCGCAGCGGCCGCCCCGTCCCGTGCGCGGCGTAGCGCCCCTCGTGCACGGCGCGGACGAAGCCGTCCAGGCGATCGAGCACCTCGTACACGGCGGCCGTCGCATCGAGCGTCCCGTCGGCGTAGGCCTCGTCGCGCGCGGCGCGCAGCGCCACATGCAGCACGGCCCGGTCCTCGGTGCCGTTGATGTGCTCGCCGCAGTACATCCGGTGGCGCTGGTGCTCGACGCCCGCCTCGTGCGCCAGCCCGGCCAGCAGGCGCATCGTCTTGCGCGACACGAGGTTGCGCGAATAGTCGAGCAGGATGCCCTCGGCCTCCAGCGAGAACTTCGCGAACCGGTCCGGATCGCGCCGGAACAGGTCGCGCAGGTGGCGGCCCTGCAGCTCGTCGCGCAGGTGGTCCTTCAGTGCCTTCCAGGCCTTCAACCCCCTGGGCCAGCTACCGGAATTGGCAGGCATGGGCGGTCCTCGCTGCGGGTGGGCGCCGACGGCCGGGTGTCACTTGCCCTCGTTACCGTAATACGACAGATACCAGTCGACGAAGCGCCGCACGCCCTCCTCCACCCGCGTGGCCGGGCGGTAGCCGGTATCGGACACGAGCGCCTCGACGTCCGCCCAGGTGTCGGGCACGTCCCCCGGCTGCAGGGGCAGGAGCTCCTTCTGTGCCTCCCGGCCGAGGCATTCCTCCAGTACGCGGATGTAGTGCATGAGCTCGACCGGCCCCTGGTTGCCGATGTTGTAGAGCCGGTAGGGTGCGAAGCTCGTGCCCGGGTCGGGAGCCTCTGCGTTCCAGCCCGGATCCGGGCGGGCGATGCGGTCCAGCACGCGCACGCAGCCCTCGACGATGTCGTCGATGTACGTGAAGTCGCGGCGATGGTTGCCGTAGTTGAACACCTGTATCGGCTTCCCCGCGAGGATGGCGCGGGTAAACAGGAACAGCGCCATGTCCGGCCGCCCCCACGGTCCGTAGACCGTGAAGAACCTGAGTCCCGTCACCGGCAGTGCGTACAGCGCCGCATAGGTGTGGGCCATCAGCTCGTTGGCCTTTTTCGTCGCCGCGTAGAACGACAGCGGATGGTCGACGTTGTGGTGCACGGAAAAAGGCATGTTGCGGTTCGCGCCGTACACCGAGCTCGTGGAGGCGTAGACCAGGTGCTGCACGCCGTTGTGCCGGCAACCCTCCAGCACGTTTGCATGACCCACGACGTTGCTGTCCACGTAGGCGAGCGGGTTCTCGATGGAGTAGCGCACGCCCGCCTGGGCGCCCAGGTGCAGCACCCGCTCGAAGCGCTCGGCGCGGAACAGCGCGGCCATGCCGTCGCGGTCGGCCAGGTCCAGTTTCACGAACCGCCAGCCCGGCCGCTTATCGAGGCGCGCCACCCGGGCGCGCTTCAGCGCGGGATCGTAGTAAGGGCTCAGGTTGTCCAGGCCAACGACTTCGTCGCCGCGCGCCAGCAGGCGCTCGGCGGCGTGGTAGCCGATGAATCCGGCGGCGCCCGTGACGAGCACTTTCATGATCAGAGTCTCCCGTCGCTCGCCCCGGCCGGCAAGGCGCACTTCACGTCGAACAGCACGCACGGCTGCCGGCCGTAGCGGCGCAGCGCCACAGCGCCTGCCTCGCGGAAGCATTCGTGGGCGACCGCGACGACGATCGCGTCGTAGGCGGCCTTCTCCGGGCGCTCGACGAGGCGCAGGCCGTACTCCGCCTCCGCCTGCGCGCGATCGGCCCAGGGATCGTGAACGTCCACGCTGATGCCGAACGAGCGCAGCTCCCGGACCAGGTCCACGACACGGGTGTTGCGGATGTCCGGGCAGTTCTCCTTGAAGGCCAGGCCCAGGACGAGCACGCGGCTGTCGCGCACGCTGATGCCCGCCTTGATCATGAGCCGCACCACTCGGCCCGCCACGTAGGGGCCCATGTTGTCGTTGATGCGCCGGCCCGCCAGGATCATCGCTGGATGGAACCCGATCTCTTCGGCCTTGTAGGTGAGGTAATAGGGGTCCACGCCGATGCAGTGGCCGCCGACCAGCCCCGGCCTGAAGGCGAGGAAGTTCCACTTCGTCCCCGCAGCCGCCAGCACCTCTTCCGTGTCGATGCCCATGCGGTGGAACACCATCGCGAGCTCGTTGATGAGGGCGATATTCACGTCGCGCTGCGTGTTCTCGATGACTTTCGCGGCCTCGGCCACGCGGATCGACGACGCGCGGTGCGTGCCGGCGGTGACGATGCCGGCATACAGCGCGTCCACGAAGGCGGCCGCCTCGGGGGTCGAGCCGGACGTCACCTTGACGATGTTCTCGACGCGGTGCGTCTTGTCGCCCGGATTGATGCGCTCGGGGCTGTAGCCGGCGAAGAAGTCGCGATTGAACGTCAGGGCCGACCGCTGTTCGAGTATCGGCACGCACACTTCCTCCGTGGCGCCGGGATAGACGGTGGATTCATAGACGACGACGTCGCCCGGCTTCAGCAGCCGCCCCACCGTGTCGCTCGCGCTCCTGAGCGGCGCGAGGTCGGGCGTCTTGGCCGCGGTCACCGGCGTCGGCACGGTGACGATGTAGACGTTGCAGCCGGCGATGCCGGCAGCGTCCGCGGTGAACGAAAGCTGCGCTGCGCCGGCCAGGGATTCGGGCGTGACCTCCAGGGTGCTGTCGTGGCCGGCCTCCAGCTCGGCGATGCGCGCCGGCTTCACGTCGTAGCCGATGGTGGGGTGGCGATGGCCGAAGGCCACGGCCAGTGGCAGCCCGACGTAGCCGAGGCCGACCACGCCGATCCGGACTTCATCCAGGCTGGGAACGCTCACTCGGTGCTCCTCGTGGTCCGCCGGGATCCGGGCCCGGCCTGCGGCGCTCGACTGCTCCGTGCGGCCGATCCCGCCGGTAGCGCGACCCCGGCGGCGGGCGCGAACGGGCGGCATTCTACGGCGCCGCCCGCTGCCGCCAAAGCGCGCCGGCGCCGTGTGGCGTCTTGGAAGCCCCCCGGCCGGCCGCTATCATTGCACGTTCGCGCGGATGCCAGGCCAAACTCACCCCGCAGGACGGCCGTTGAACAAGAGAATCGCCAACTACGGTCTGATGGCTCTCGGACTCGGCGCGGTATGGCTGCTGCTGTCGGGCCACACCGAGCCGCTGCTGCTGGCCTTCGGCGCGGCTTCCGTCATCCTGACGCTGGTCGTCGCATGGCGCATGGATGTGCTGGACCCGGAAAGCCACCCCGTGCACGCGGCGGTCGCCTACATTCCGCTGTGGCCGTGGATGGCATGGGAGATCCTGAAGTCGAACCTCGACGTCGCGCAACGCATCCTCTCGCCCTCGCTGCCCATCAGTCCCTGCGTGTTCGAGCTGCGCGCCACCCAACGTAGCGTCCTCGGCCGGGTCGTGTACGCCAATGCCATCACGCTGACACCCGGCACGCTCACCATGAACATCTCCGGCCAGCGCTTCGAGATCCACGCGCTCACCGCAGAGAACCGCACCGATCTCGAGTCGGGCGCCATGGACCGGCGCGTCACGCGCGCGGAAGGCATCGCCTGATGTTCGCCGCGGCGCTCGTCGCGATCCTCGTGACCATGGCCCTCGCCATTACCCGCGCCCTCATGGGCACCACCGCCTATGACCGCATCCTCGCCGTCAACGTGTTTGGTACCAAGACGGTGCTGCTCATCGCGGTCATAGCATTCTTTACGGAGCGTACGGACCTCCTCGACATCGCGCTCGTCTATGCGTTGATCAATTTCATCAGCGTGATCGGCGTGCTGAAGTATGTAGAGTGCGCCGACTTCGCGAGTCCGGGCCGGAGCGAGGATTGATGGCCGCGCTGCTGGACGCGGCAAGCTGGCTGCTGCTCCTGACCGGCGGCGCGTTCGGCATCATCGGCGGCATCGGGCTGCTGCGCCTGCCGGATTTCTTCACGCGCGTGCATGCCGCAGGGCTCACGGACACGCTCTGTGCACCCCTCATCGTCGCCGGGCTGATGCTGCAGTCCGACTCCTGGCAAAGCGTCGTGAAGCTGGCGTTCCTGGTGCTGTTCCTGTTCCTTACCAGCCCGACGTCGGCGCACGCGCTGGCGAAGGCCGCGCTGCACGCCGGAGTGCGGCCGAGGATCGTCGGCGCAAAGGACGGGGCGCCGTGAGCTTCATCCTCGAGGTCTTCCTGCTCGCGTTCCTGACGGTGGCCGCGCTCGCAATCCTTCGCATGCGCGACCTGTTTGCCATCACCATGCTCTTCAGCCTGTTCAGCCTGCTTTCCGCCGGCCTGTTCACGGTGATGGATGCCGCCGACGTGGCATTTACCGAGGCGGCGGTCGGCGCCGGTATCTCGACCATCCTCATGCTCGTGACCCTCACGCAGTCCGCGCGGGAGGAGAAACCCGGCTTTCACCGCAGTCCGGTGCTGCCGCTCGTCGTCGTATGGATTACGGGTGGTGCGCTCCTCTACGGAACCCGCGACCTGCCGACGCGGGGCGATCCGGCGGCCCCGGTGCACACCCATGTTGCGCCGCGCTACCTGGAGGCCACTGACGAGGAGATCGGCATTCCGAACGTGGTCACCGCGGTGCTGGCCAGCTACCGCGGCTACGACACGCTCGGCGAGACCACTGTGATCCTGACGGCCGGGATCGGCGTGCTCGCGCTGCTCGGCATTCCGCACCGACGGCGGCGCAAGCAGGACGACGAGGAATGAGACACCACATCGTCCTCCGGGTCATTGCGAAGATGCTGGTCCCGGTCATCCTCCTGTTCGCGCTCTACGTCCAGTTCCACGGCGACTACGGCCCCGGGGGCGGCTTCCAGGCCGGCGTCATCTTCGCGGCGGGCGTGATTCTCTACTCGCTGGTGTTCGGCCTGGAGGCGGGCATGCAGGCGGTGCCGCCCGAGATACTGCGCCCCCTCGCCGCGGTGGGTGTGCTCCTCTACGGCGGCGTGGGCGTGGCGACGCTGCTGCTGGGTGGCGCCTACCTCGACTACGACGTGCTCGCCCACGATCCGGTGCACGGCCAGCACCTGGGCATCCTGCTCGTGGAGCTCGGCGTCGGAATCACCGTCGCGTCGGTGCTGACGCTGGTTTACTTCGCCTTTGCAGGACGCCCGGCGCTGAGCAAGGAAGAGCAGCAGTGAGGCTCCTCGAAATCTACAACTATGAGGTCGCCATCGTGCTGGCGATGATCGGCCTCTACACGGTGATCTCACGTGCCAACCTCGTGAAGAAGGTGGCCGGGCTCAACATCTTCCAGGTCTCTGTGTTCATGCTCTACATCAGCATGGGCGTCGTGACGGACGGCACCGTGCCGATCCTGATCGAAGGGCCGACCGTCTACTCCAATCCCCTGCCCCACGTGCTCATCCTCACGGCCATCGTCGTCGGAGTTGCGACGACGGCCCTCGCGCTGGCCCTCATCGTGCGCATCCGCGAGGCCTACGGGACGATCGAGGAAATCGATATCCATCGCCAGGACGAGTCCTTTTGACCGCCCTGGATCTGCCGGCGCAGCTGCCCGTTCTGCAGGTGGTTTTACCGCTGCTGAGCGCGCCGTTGTGCCTGCTCGCCGGGCGTCATGCGTGGTGGGTCGCCACCGCCGTTGCCTGGACGAGCCTGGCCGTGGCCGCCGTGATGCTCGAGCGGGTCCTGGCCGAAGGCGTCGTCAGCTACGAGCTCGGCGGCTGGGCGGCGCCGTGGGGGATCGAATACCGCCTCGACGCGGCCAATGCCTACGTGCTGGTGATCGTGACGGCAATCGCCTCGGTCGTGATGCCCTATGCGCGGCTGAGCGTCGCGCGCGAGCTGCCGGAGCAAAAGGTACCCCTGTTTTATGCGCTGCTCATGCTCTGCTTCACCGGGCTGTGCGGAATCGCGGCGACGGGGGACGCGTTCAACCTGTTCGTGTTCCTCGAGATCTCCTCGCTCTCCACGTACGCCCTCATCAGCCTGGGTCGTGACCGGCGCTCCCTGACCGCGGCGTTCCAGTACCTCATCATGGGCACGATCGGCGGCACCTTCGTCCTGATCGGCGTCGGCCTGCTGTATGTCGTCACCGGCACGCTGAACATGGCCGACCTGGCGGCACGCCTGCCCGACGTCCCGCAGGTGCGTACCGCGCACACGGCATTCTCGTTCATCGTCGTCGGCATCGGCCTGAAGCTGGCGCTGTTTCCGCTGCACCTGTGGCTGCCGAACGCCTATGCCTTCGCGCCCAGCGCGGCCACGGTCTTCATAGCGGCGACCTCCACGAAGGTCGCCGTGTACGCGCTGCTGCGCTTCGTCTTCTCGGTGTTCGGGGAACGCATCGTTTACGCCGACCTGCCGTTCGGCAAGCTGGCGATGGTGCTGGCGCTGGCCGGCATGCTCACGGCCTCCGTCATCGCCATCTACCAGGACGACCTGAAGCGGATGCTGGCCTATTCGAGCGTCGCGCAGATCGGCTACATCGTGCTCGGCATCAGCATGGAGTCGGCCCTCGGGCTGGCCGCCGGGATCATGCACCTGTTCAATCACGCGCTGATGAAGGGCGCGCTGTTCATGGTGATGGGCTGCTACCTGTATCGCGTCGGGTCGATGCGCATCGGTGACGTTGCGGGCATCGGCAGGCGCATGCCGTGGACTTTCGCGGCGATGGTGATCGCCGGACTCGCGCTGATCGGCGTGCCGCCGACGACGGGCTTCGTCAGCAAGTGGTACCTCATCCAGGCGGCGCTGGAGCGGGGCCTGTGGCCGATCGCCGCGCTCGTGCTGGTGGCCTCGATCCTGTCCATTGCCTACATCTGGCGCGTGGTCGAGGCGGCCTGGTTCCAGGAGCCCCGCGGCAAGGCCGCCGCGGCCACCGAGGCGCCGCTGTCGATGCTCGTGCCGCTCTGGATCCTGGTGCTGGCCAACCTGTGGTTCGGCGTCAACACGGACCTCACGGCGGGCGTTGCGGGCGTTGCGGCGCGCGTGCTGCTCGGGGGCTTGCCATGACGGCCGAGTGGGCACTCGCGCTGGCCGTGCTCATGCCGCTGGCGGCCATCGTGCCGATCAGCCTGACGGGGCGCTCCCCCAACCTGCGCGAAACCGTCACCGTGGCCACGGCCGTCACGACGTTCCTGGTCGTGTTTCGCCTCCTCCCGCCGGTGTTGTCCGGCCAACGCCCTTCTGTCGTGCTCGCCGAGCCGTTTCCCGGCCTGCCGCTGGTATTCGAGCTCGAGCCGCTCGGCATGATCTTCGCGCTCGTGGCGTCGTTTCTCTGGGTCGCCACGTCGGTGTACTCGATCGGCTACATGCGCGGCCACGGCGAAGAGAACCAGACGCGTTTCTACGCATTCTTCGCCCTTGCGATCGGCAGCGCGCTCAGCGTCGCTTTCGCCGGCAACATGCTCACGCTGTTCGTGGCGTACGAAGTGCTGTCCGTCTCGACCTATCCGCTCGTGACGCACGCCGGCACGCAGGAGGCGCGCCGTGCCGGGCGGCTCTACCTCGGCATCCTCATGGGCAGTTCCATCGGCCTGCAGCTGCTGGCGATCGTCTGGACGTGGACGCTCACCGGGAGCCTCGACTTCCGCGACGGTGGCATCCTTGCGGGCAAGGCCGACGGCGGCATCGCCGCGGCGCTGCTGGCGCTGTACGTCTTCGGCATCGGCAAGGCGGCGGTCATGCCGCTGCACCGCTGGCTGCCGGCCGCGATGGTCGCGCCGACGCCGGTCAGCGCCCTGCTGCACGCGGTGGCGGTGGTGAAGGCGGGCGTATTCGCGGTGCTGAAGGTCTGCGTGTATATCTTCGGCCTGGACATGCTGTCCGGGCTGGACGCTTCGCACTGGCTGCTGGCGGCAGCCGTGTTCACCATCATTGCCGGATCTCTGGTGGCGATGAACGCGGACAATCTGAAGCGCCGGCTCGCGTACTCCACCATCAGCCAGCTGTCGTACATCGTCGCGGGCGCCCTGCTGGCCACCGGCCTGTCCATCACCGGCGCCGCCATGCACATTGCGATGCACGCGTTCGGCAAGATCACGCTGTTCTTCTGCGCCGGCGCGATCCTCGTCGCCGCACACAAGGACCGCGTCAGCCAGCTCGACGGGCTGGGGCGGACGATGCCCTGGACCATGGCGGCCTTCTTCGTCGGCAGCCTGTCCATCATCGGTCTGCCGCCGGCCGGCGGGACGTGGAGCAAATTCTATCTCATGCTGGGCGCGCTGGAAGCCGGCGAGGCGTGGGTGGCGGGGATACTGATGCTCTCGTCGCTGCTGAGCATCTGGTACCTGCTGGAGATTCCGGCCCGCGCCTTCTTCGTGCGGCCGGCTGACGAGCCGCACGGCGGCGAGGCGCCCGTGACCTGCCTCGTCGCCATCGGGCTCAGTGCCGCCGGCACGGTCGCACTGTTCGTGTGGCCGGACGTCCTGTATCGGCTGGCCGCCGCGGTCGCCACCACTCCCGGCTGGAGGACGCTGCCTTGAAACGCGACGGCAAGGGCTGGCTGGACCGGCCGGCCAACGTCACGCGCCTGTGGCGCTGGCTCCTCGGGCTTGGCGCTGCACTCGCCGCGCTGGACCTGCTGGCGCTCGTCGGGTTGTGGGATCGGCACACCAGCATCGGCCTGGAAGAACTGCCCGGCTTCTACGCCATGTGGGGCTTCGTCGGGATCGTGGTGCTCATCGTGCTGGCGAAGGCGTTGAGGCGGCTGGTCATGCGGCGCGAGAACTACTATGACCGCGCTGACTGAGCTTCCCCCGTTCCTCGCGTTCGTCGTCGCCGCGCTGCTCGCCGCCGTGACGCGGGGCCGGCTGCGCGGCGCCGTCATGCTGGCGGCGCCGCTGGCCGGCGCGGCCATGCTGTGGGGCGCCGGGGACGGCATCCATCTGCAGCACTCCATCCTGAGCGTGACGCTCACCCTCTACGAGGTGGATCCGCTCGCGAGCCTGTTCGGCTGGCTGTTCCACCTCGGTGCCTTCATCGGCGTGCTCTATGCCCTGCACGTACGGGACACGACCCAGCAGGTGGCCGCGCTGCTGTACGCCGGCAGCGCCGTGGGCGCCGCCTTCGCCGGCGATCTCGTCACGCTGTTCCTGTTCTGGGAGGGCCTCACGCTCTCGTCCGTCTTCCTGATCTGGGCCCGCCGCACGCCCGCGGCCAGCGCCGCGGCCATGCGCTACCTGCTGCTGCAGGTCACCTCCGGGCTGTTGCTGCTCGCCGGCCTGCTCGTGCATCTGCGCGCGACCGGCCAGGCGGACTTCCGCCCGATCGGCCTCGACGCGCCGGGCGCGTGGCTCATGTTCGTCGGTCTCGGCATCAAGTGCGGCTTTCCGCTCTTGCACACCTGGCTGACGGACGCGTACCCGGAGGCCACCGAGACCGGCACGGTCTTCCTCTGCATGTTCACGACGAAGGTCGCGATCTATGCCATGGCACGCACCTTCCCGGGCGCGGAGCCGCTCGTGTACATCGGCACGGCGATGACCTGCTTCCCGATCTTCTTCGCGGTGATCGAGAACGACCTGCGCAAGGTGCTGTCGTACAGCATGATCAACCAGCTCGGCTTCATGGTGTGCGGCATCGGGCTGGGCGGCACGCTGGCCCTGAACGGCGCGGTCGGCCATGCGTTCAACGACGTGCTGTTCAAGGGTCTGCTGTTCATGTCCATGGGTGCGGTGCTGTACGTCACGGGGCGCACCAGGGCGTCAGACCTGGGCGGCCTGTACAAGCGTATGCCCACGACCGCCGCGCTGTGCATCGTCGGCGCGCTGACGATCTCGGCCGTGCCGCTGTTCTCGGCCTTCGTCTCCAAGAGCATGGTGATGACCGCGGCGCTCGAACAGGACCGGACCGTCATCTGGCTGTTCCTGCTGTTCGCCTCGGTCGGCGTGCTGGAGCATGCCGGCATCAAGATTCCGTTCTTTGCCTTCTTTGCGCACGACCAGGGCCTGGATGCGCGCGAGCCGCCGCTGAACATGCGCCTCGCGATGCTCATCGCGGCGGTGCTGTCCATCGCAATCGGCTGCTGGCCGACGCTCCTGTACCGGCTGCTGCCCTACCCCGTCACGTATTCGCCGTACGACACGACGCACGTCGTCGCGCAGCTGCAGCTGTTGACGTTCGGCGCGCTCGCGGTGTTCTGGATGATGCGCACCGGGCGCTACCCGCACGAGGTACGCGCGATCAACCTGGACTTCGAGTGGGTGTGGCGCCGGCTCATGCCGGCGACGGCCGTCTATTTGCAACGCGTGTTCGGGCCGATCGACGCGGCCGGCCGGCGCGGCGCCGTGACGCAGGCGCGGCGCCTGGAAACCTTCCTCGAGAAGCACCACGGCCCCGGCGGCACCCTGGGCCGCACCTGGCCCACCGGCAGCATGGCGCTGTGGGTCGCCGTGCTGCTCGCGGTGTTCACGCTCGCCTATTACCTCTGATCGCCGCCGCGCCCGCCGTCGAGCCGCCGGGACCGGCGCTGGCGAGCCGGCGCCGCACCGTCAGCCGGGAACTGCCGCGGACCGCCACAGGCAACCGCCGCCGGTGGCGACGTCGAGGCGATCCAGCGCGGCCTCGTGCGCGGCCAGCTCCTCCGGACTCGCCCGCTGCACCACCAGGACCAGCCCGTCCCGTTGCACGCGGACGACGCGGCCGGTCGGCCCGCCGCCCTCCGCCGCGCCGTCCAGCGCCAGCGTCACCTGGCCGCCCGTCATGGCGAGATAGACTTCGGCGAGCAGGCGGGCGTCGAGCAACGCGCCGTGCAGGTCGCGGCCGGAGGCATCCACGCTGTAGCGCTTGCAGAGCGCGTCGAGGCTCTGGCGCTGCCCGGGGTGCAGCTGGCGCGCCATCATCAGCGTGTCGCGCACCCGGCAGAGGTCGCGCAGCAGGGGCCCCGGCGGATCGAGCCGCGCCAGCTCGGCGTCGAGGAAGGCCAGATCGAACGCGGCATTGTGGATGATGAGCTCCGCGCCGCGCACGAACTCGAGGAGGTCGGCCGCGATTTCCGTGAAGCGCGGCTTGCCGGCTAGAAACGCCGTCGACAGGCCGTGCACGTCCTCCGCGGCCTGGTCGATCTCGCGATCGGGGTTCAGGTAACAGTGAAACGTCTGCTTGGTGGGCCGGCGATTCACCAGCTCCACGCAGCCGATTTCGATGATCCGGTGGCCCCCTTCGGGCTCCAGGCCGGTCGTCTCGGTGTCCAGCACGATCTGGCGCATCGCTTCCTCAGCAGCTCCGCAGGCGGGCGGCGGGACCGGGGGCCGGAAGCAGCTCGTCGATGGCCCGGTTGGCCAGTTCGTCCGCCCGCTCGTTCTCCGGGTGGCCGCTGTGGCCCTTGACCCAGTGCCAGCAAACCTCGTGAGGCGCGGCGGCGGCGTCCAGCGCCTCCCAGAGGTCCTGGTTCTTGACCGGCTTTCTCCCCGCCGTCTTCCAGCCGTTGCGCTTCCAGCCGGTCATCCACTGCGTGATGCCGCCGCGCAAGTACTGGGAGTCGGTGTAGAGATCGACGCGGCACGGGCGCGTCAGCGCCTTCAGCGCCTCGATGGCGGCGGTGAGCTCCATGCGGTTGTTGGTGGTGAGCGCTTCGGCGCCCCTGAGCTCCTTCTCCACGCCCTTCGACCGGAGCAGCGCGCCCCAGCCGCCGGGGCCGGGGTTGCCGCGGCAGGCCCCGTCCGTGTACGCCTCGACCTGGCTCACAGGCGGCTCCGGGTCGAGGGCTCCACGACCCGCCCGCCGAGCACGGCCGTCCGCCGCCACAAGGCGCGCAGCGGCGTCACGACGTGCACCCGCTTCACCGCCACCAGGATGTAGGCGCCGTAGTAGCCGGGCACGCCGCTCGCACGATGGCGCAGGCGGCCCTCGTCGTCGGCAAACACGGGAAAGTACCGGCCCCGGTCCGTGACGTCGAAGTTCAGCAGCGACAGCCAGTCCTGCAGCCGGCGCTCCGAATAGGTCTGGTCGATGCCCGGCGGCCAGGCGCCGCGACCGAGCAGCCGCCGCAGCCCCACGAAGCTCCACGGATTGAACCCCAGCACGATGAGTCGCCCGCCGCCGGTGAGCACCCGCTCGATCTCGCGCAGGAGCTGGTGCGGGTCCCGGGAGCGTTCCAGTGTGTGGGGCAGCAGCACGGCGTCCACGCTGTGGCTGCCGACGGGAAGCTGCCAGTCCTCGGCCACGAACGACACGCCGGGCGCCTGCCGCCGGGCGCAGAGGGCCTTCCGTGCGGTGCCGGCGTGCGGCAGATACTCGTCGGGCGCGCCCCACAGGCCGACCTGCAGGAGTTGCGCGCCAAACACCCGGCGCAGCGCGTCGGCGGCTGCCACCTGCTCGGCCCGCCGCAGCCGCAGGCCCGTCGGCGCATCCAGCCATTCGGCGGTGTCGGGGGGATAAACCGGCATGGGGCCAAGGATACCCGCTGGCCCGGCCTGCAGGAATGTGAAGTCGGGGGTTCCGCCGGCCGGGGGGTGGACCGTAGACTAGCCCGATGCTGCAGGTCAGTGCCGTCCGGGCCTTTCGGGACAACTACATCTGGCTGGTTCATGGCAAGGACCCGCAGCTTGTCGCCGTCGTGGACCCCGGCGACGCGCGCCCGGTACTCGACGCGCTGGCCCGGCTGGATGTGGAGGCAGCCGCGATTCTCGTCACGCATCATCACGCCGACCATACCGGCGGCGTGCGCGGCATTCTGGCGCGGCGCCGGGTGCCCGTCTGGGGTCCGGCCGGAGAGCGGGTGGCCGCGGTGACCGACCCCGTCGCCGGCGGCGATCGCGCCACCCTCGACCGTCTGGGGCTCAGTTTCGACGTGCTCGACATACCGGGGCACACCGCCGGCCACATTGCCTTCCACGGCCACGGCGCCGTGTTCTGCGGCGACACCCTGTTCAGCGCCGGTTGCGGCCGGCTGTTCGAGGGCACGCCGGAACAGATGCTCGGCTCCCTCGACGCCCTGGCCGCCCTGCCCGACGACACGCGCGTTTACTGCGGCCACGAATACACCCTGGCCAACCTGCGTTTTGCGCGGGCCGTGGAGCCTGAGAACCAGGACATCGCCGCCTACAGCAGGCGGGCCGAGTCGCTCCGGCAGGCCGACGAGCCCACGCTGCCCTCGACCCTGTCCCTCGAGAAGCAGGTCAATCCTTTCCTGCGTTGCGACCGCCCGGCCGTGCGCGCCGCGGCGGCGCGTTACGCCCGGCGCGAGCCGGCGTCCCGCGTCGAGGTGTTCGCGGCGGTGCGGCGCTGGAAGGACGAGTTCGCCTGAGGTGGCGCCCGATGCGGAGAGCCGGCCGTTGACGTGTACCCGCGGCGTGCGAGCCGCCGCGCTACTCGCGTCCGCCATGCTGCTGGTCGCCTGCGCCACGCCGCGAGACTCGCGTCCGGGCGCCGCGGCCGTGCCGCCGGCCGCACCGAACGGCTCCGCGCAGGCCGCGCCGCCTGCCCCCGCCGCGGCGCCCGCCCCGCCCAGACGCCGCATCACCACGATCGTCGAGCTGCCCGCGGGCAGCATCCCGGACTTTTATGCCCTGCCGGCGCCGCCGGGGAGCCTGCTCGAGCGGCTCGTCGGGCAGTTTGCATTGCCGGACTCGCACAACGCCGCGATCGAGCGGGAAACGCGCTGGTTCGCGGCGCATCCCGACTACCTGGAACGCGTGTTCGAGCGGGCGCGGCGCTACCTGCCGCACGTGGCCGCCGAGATCGAGTCGCGCTCGCTACCCGGCGAGCTCGCCTTCCTGCCGATCGTCGAGAGCGCCTTCGATCCCTTTGCCTACTCCCATGGCCGCGCATCCGGCATGTGGCAGATCATCCCGGGCACCGGCACGCGCTTCGGGCTGAAGCAGAACTGGTGGTATGACGGCCGCCGCGACGTGGTCGACTCGACCCGCGCCGCGCTCGACTATCTGGAATACCTCTTCGAGCATTTCGACGGCGACTGGCTGCTCGCCATCGCCGCCTACAATTCGGGCGAGGGCAACGTGCGCCGGGCCATCCGCGCTAACGCCGCGGCCGGGAGGCCGACGGATTTCTGGAGCCTGCGGCTGCCGGCCGAGACGGAGGCCTACGTGCCGCGCCTCATCGGCCTGACGGCGCTGCTTCGGAATCCGGCCACGCACGGCCTCGACCTGCCGTTCCTGCCGGATGCGCCGGCCTTCGCGCAGGTGGATCTGGACGGACAGCTCGACCTGGCGCTGGCCGCCGAGCTCGCCGACATCTCACTCGAGGAGCTGTATGCCCTGAACCCGGGCTTCAACCGCTGGGCGACGGATCCCGACGGGCCCCATCGCCTGCAGGTGCCCGTCGAGGCGGCGGAGCGGTTCGTCGAGGCCGTGGCCGGCGTGCCGGCGAGCGAGCGCGTGCGCTGGCTGCGCTACCGGATAAGGCCGGGCG
>Ga0268386_10001327_pt1 | contig 16931 bp, 15 predicted proteins | sample RVTome_15_FD_200260 | JGI IMG/M metagenome (GOLD analysis project Ga0268386, IMG submission 200260) | Soil microbial communities from uranium-contaminated site in the Upper Colorado River Basin, Wyoming, United States - RVT150D86... ...
CCTGGATCGGCAATCGCGAAGTGGAAGGGCGGGCGGGAGAGCGTCTCGCCACGAGCCCGGCCGACGGCCGTTCGTTCGCCCGGACGAGCCTGCTGGACGCCGAGCAGGCCTCCTCGGCCCTCGCCGCCGCGCGCGCCGCGTTTCCGGCCTGGGCTGCCCTGGCCGTGCGGGAGAGGGCCCGTCATCTCCTGAAGGCGAGGGACGTCCTGGTCGACGAGGCGGAAGCGGTCGCCCGTCTCGTCACCCGGGAGCAGGGCAAGCCGGAGGCGGAGGCCCACCTCGTCGAGCTGACCCCGGCGCTGGCCGCTCTGGAGCACCTCGCGCGCCAGGCGGAGGACCTCCTGCGTGACGAGCCGGTCGAGAGCGAGGTGCTGCTCTTCGCCCACAAGGAATCCCGCCTCCTCTACGTACCCCACGGCGTCGTTCTGGTGATCACGCCCTGGAACTACCCGTTGTCGATCTCGCTCACCGGCGTCGCCGCCGCGCTCGTCGCCGGCAACACGGCCGTCCTCAAGCCCGCCCCCGCGACCACGCTCGTCGGGTTGAGGATCGGAGCCCTGTTCCGGAAGGCCGGTCTGCCCGACGGGGTCCTGAGCGTGCTGGCCGTGGACGACGACGTGGCCGCGCAGCTCGTCGGGGACCCCCGGGTGAGCAAGATCGTCTTCACCGGCAGCGTGGCGACGGGCAGGCGGGTGATGGCGGCGGCCGCACGCAACCTGACCCCGGTGGTGCTGGAGCTGGGAGGCAAGGACCCCGCGGTGGTGTGTCGCGACGCCGATCTGGACCAGGCGGCGAAGGGGATCGTCTGGGGGGCGTTCGTCAACGCGGGTCAGACCTGCGCCTCGGTGGAGCGCGTCTACGTGGAAGCGCCGGTCGCGGACGCGTTCGTCGAGCGGGTAGTGGAGGAGGCCCGGCGGCTCAGCGTGGGCGACCCCGCGCTCCCCGGCACGGACATGGGCCCGCTGACGCTGGAGCGGCAGCGTCGGATCGTGGAAGAGCACGTGTCCGATGCGGTCGCGCGGGGCGCCCGGGTCCTCACCGGCGGGACCGCGGGTGAGGGGCCCGGATGGTTCTATCCACCGACGGTGCTGGCCAGCGTCGACCAGGAGATGCGGGTCATGCGTGAGGAGACGTTCGGCCCGTTGCTCCCGATCATGACCGTGAGCGACCTCGACGAGGCCATCCGCCTGGCCAACGACAGCGACTACGGCCTCACCGCCAGCGGCTGGACCCGCGACCCCGGGACCGCGAAGAGGCTGCAGGAGAGCCTGCACGCGGGCGTCGTCACGATCAACGACTGCGTGGCGAGCTACGCCGAGCCGACCGCTCCCTGGGGCGGCGTCAAGAACAGCGGGATCGGGCGGACCCACGGCCTGGCGGGGCTCAGGGAGATGGTGCAGGTCAAGTACGTCACCCGCGACCGCAGCCGTCGGCCCCTGGCCTGGTGGTTTCCGTACGGCGAGGAGTTCCGGCGCCTGATGGTGGCCCACAACCGGGCGCTCTACGCGGGGCGGCTCGCGACCCGCTTCGCCAGCCAGTTGGGCATCCTGCGCTTCCGTCGGTTCTGGAGGCGGGTCAACCCTTGGAACCTCGTCAAGCGCGCCGACAAGCTGTTCTAGCTCCCGGACTGGCATGAGGGCGACGGGCTCCCAGCTCTCGGCGGCGAGGCGGCCCAAGTGGTTCCACCTGACGATGGGGGTGACCCTCATCGCGGTGGCGGTGGCCCTGACCGTGGGCTGGCAGATCCTGGGCATCCCGGGACTGGAGCGCACCGCCCGCGAAGCCGGGACGATCCGCTCGGTCACCTACATCCTCGGCAGCCTCCTGTTCCTGCTGCTCATCGCCGGCCTGGGGCTGCTCGTGATCCTGCTCCTCCGCGAGGTCCGCCTCAACGAGCGGCAGTCGAATTTCGTGAGCGCGGTGACCCACGAGCTGAAGACGCCGGTGGCCTCGCTGAAGCTCTACCTGGACACCCTGCAGCTCCGCGACCTCCCCGAGAGCCGGCGCGAGGACTTCTACCGGACCATGCGGGAAGACGTCGACCGCCTGCACGCCACGATCAACAACGTGCTCAACGCGGCCATGTATACCGACCGGCCGGTGGTGGACCCGCAGCCGCTGGATCTCGCCCGGCTGGTCGAGCGCTCGATCGACCTGACTTGCACCCGGAACCAGCTCGCGCGCGAGGCCGTGAGCTACCAGGGGCCCGATGCCCTGATGGTCAGGGGCGACGCCTCCGCGCTGGAGACGGCGGTGCTGAACCTCCTGGACAACTCGGTCAAGTACTCGAAGGACAGGGTCCAGGTGGAGGTGGAGCTGTCGACCGACGGCGACGGGCACGCCCAGCTCCGCGTCCGCGACCACGGGATAGGCATGAGCCGCGCCCAGCTTCGCTTCATCTTCAATCGCTTCTACCGGATCGGAGCGGAGGTCCGCCGGAGCCGGACCGGGACCGGGCTCGGGCTCTTCATCGTCAAGTCGGTGGTCAAGGGCCATCGGGGGACGATCTCCGCCGACAGCCCGGGCCCGGATCGCGGCTCCACGTTCGTGGTCACGCTGCCCGGTGTCGTCGAAGGCCGTGCAGGGAATCTCCGGATGACGGGCGGCGGCCGCGCCGCGGAGGAGCGGGGTTGAAGGGTGCGTCCGCCCGAGCGGGACGGGTCCTCATCGTCGAGGACGAGGACCACCTCGCCAAGGGGATCCGCTTCAACCTGGAGCTGGAGGGCTACGACGTCGAGCTGGCGGCCGAAGGCAACGAGGCCCTGGAGCGGGTCAGGTCGCCGGGGCCGCCGTTCGACGTGGTGATCCTGGACGTGATGCTCCCCGGCATCGACGGGTTCGAGCTGGCCGAGAGGATGCGCTCCGGTGGGGACTTCACGCCCATCCTGATGCTCACCGCCAAGGGGCTGCCGGGGGACATGGTGCGGGGCCTCGAGGCGGGCGCCGACGACTACCTGGCCAAGCCTTTCGACCTGACCGTCCTCCTGGCCCGGGTGAAGGGGCTCGTCCGCCGCCGCGACTGGGCGCGCGGGGAGTCGGCGCCGGCGGCGGTCCGGATCGGGGAGGCCGAGGTGGACTTCCGGCGTTTCGAGATCCGCTCGGGGGGGCTGACCGCCCGCCTGACCCTCCTCGAGGCCACGCTGCTGAAGCACCTGGTCCAGAACGAGGGACGGGTCGTCACCAAGGGCGAGATCCTGGAGAAGGTCTGGAACGTCAGCCCGGACACCGAGACTCGCGCGGTGGACAACTTCATCGTGCGCCTGCGCCGCCACATCGAGCCGAACCCGCGCTTCCCGAAGTACCTTCAGACGCTCCGCGGCGCCGGTTACCGGCTGGTCCTCACGGAAGGCCCGAAGTGAATTCTGGGCCTTCCTCTTCTCGGGATCGCTGCGCGATCCCGGGGCCGGAATAGGCGCTCTCCTGCCGGTGTAGGATCCTTGGAGGGCTCATGGACCGGGACCCACGCGCCTACCAGATCGCCTGCCTCGGCGGGCTCCTCGCCTACGGCCTGTGGCGCCTGGACTTCGGCGTGGGCTCCGCGCAGGCCTTGGTCACGCTGGGCTCGGTCCTCGCCGCCCAGTACGTGCTGGGACGGGCGGCCGGGCTGCGCTTCGAGCCGCGCAGCGCCCTGATCTCCGGACTGTCCCTGTGCCTGCTGCTCCGCACGAGCTCCCTCGCCCTAGTCGCGGTGACCGGGCTGGTGACGGTCGCCAGCAAGTTCGCGCTGCGCTGGCGGGGCAAGCACGTCTTCAACCCCACGAACCTCGGGCTGGTCGTGATGATGGCGGCCACCGGAGCGGTGTGGGTCTCGCCGGGGCAGTGGGGGACGTCGGCGTATTTCGGATTCCTCATGGCCTGCCTGGGTGGCCTGGTCGTTCACCGTGCCCTGCGCAGCGACGTCACGCTGGCGTTCCTGGGCTTCCACGCCGCCATCCTCCTGGGACGCGCCGCCTGGCTGGGGGACCCCTGGGCGATCCCCCTGCACCAGCTCCAGAACGGGGCCGTGCTCCTGTTCGCCTTCTTCATGATCTCCGACCCGAAGACCACCCCGGACTCGCGGGCGGGCCGGGTCCTGTTCGGCTTGCTCGTCGCACTGGGGGCGGCGTACGTGCAGTTCGGCCTGTTCCGTCCCAACGGTCTGCTCTGGTCCCTCGCCTTCGGTTCCCTGGCGGTCCCCCTCATCGACCGGCTGCTGCCCGGCCCGCGGTACGCCTGGGCCTCGCCGCCTTCCGGCCCCGGGATCGCGCAGCGATCCCGAGAAAAGAGGGAGGCCCGAATTCAGTTCGGGCCTTCCGGCCCCGGGATCGCGCAGCGATCCCGAGAAAAGAGGGAGGCCCGAATTCAGTTCGGGCCTTCCGGAACGAAAGGAGCTTCGGATGCGCTCTCCGCGCCTGCTCGTGAGCCTGTGGCTGGCCTGCCTGTGGCCGGCCCCGGCGGCCTTCGGTTTCTGCGGCTTCTACGTCGCCAAGGCTGACACCAAGCTCTTCAACAAGGCCTCGCAGGTGGCGCTGGTCCGGTCCGGGGACCGGACGGTGATGACGATGGCCAACGACTTCCGGGGCGACCCGAAGGAATTTGCGGTCGTGATCCCGGTGCCCACGTTCATCACGCGGGAGCAGATCGAGGTCACGGACAAGGCGGTGCTGGACCACCTCGACGCCTACACCGCCCCGCGGCTCGTCGAGTACTTCGACCCGGATCCGTGCCGGCCGATGGTGATGGCCGACCGGGCGGTGGCCGGGGCCATGCCGGCCGCTCCTCAGGGCGGAAGGCAGAAGAGCCTGGGCGTGACCGTGGAGGCGCGGTACACGGTGGGGGAGTACGACATCCTGATCCTGTCTGCAAAGGAGAGCGGGGGGCTCGAGACCTGGCTCCGCGAGAGCGGCTACCGCATCCCGTCCGGCGCCTCGGGGGTCCTGGGCAGCTACATCAAGCAGGGGATGCGTTTCTTCGTGGCGCGGGTGAACCTGAAGGAGCAGGCAGAGCTCGGCTTCACCTACCTGCGGCCGCTGCGCGTCTCCTACGAGTCCCCGAAGTTCATGCTCCCGATCCGGCTGGGGACGGTGAACGCGGACGGGCCGCAGGAGCTGTTCGTCTTCGCCCTCGGCCGCAAGGGACGGATCGAGACCACCAACTACCGGACCGTGAAGCTGCCCACCGGGACCGAGATCCCCGGCTTCGTGAAGGACGAGTTCGGCGCCTTCTACAAGGCCATGTTCTCCGAGCAGGTGAAGCGGGAGGACATGCGCGTGGTCTTCCTCGAGTACGCCTGGGACATGGCCTGGTGCGACCCGTGCGCGGCCGACCCGCTGTCGAAGGAGGAGCTGGAGAAGCTCGGCGTGTGGTGGCTCGAGGAGGCGAAGATCTCGTCGCCGGGCGGACCGGGGCCGGCGGGCGCCCCCGTGCGCCGCCTCCCGCCCCCGGGCGGGCCGGCCGACGTCTTCGTGACCCGCCTGCACGTGCGCTACGACGCCACCCACTTTCCCGAGGACCTCGTGTTCCAGGAGACCGCGGACCGTGAGAACTTCCAGGGACGTTACGTCCTGCGCCACGCCTGGAGCGGCGAGGCCGACTGCGAAGCCGGGCGCGAGTACCGCCGGCAGCTCTCGCTGCGCCGTGAGAAGGAGGCGCAGAGCCTGGCCTCGCTGACCGGCTGGAGCATCGACGAGGTCCGGCGGAAGATGGGGCCGCCGGCCAAGGTGTCGGAAGGCCCGGCCCCGGCCGCCGCCAGCCGCCGCTGGTGGGAGTTCTGGAAAGACTAGCGGGGCGATCCGCGGAACAGCAGCTCCCTCCCCCTAACGTGGGGAGGGATGGGGTGGGGGGTCGACGAAAGACCTACCCGCCGCTGACCGGCGGGATGAACACCACCTCGTCCCCGGGCGAGAGCGCCGCGTCGAACGGGGAGTAACGGCGGTTCACCGCCGCGGCCAGGCTGGACCGGCGGGACGCCAGGGAGGGATGCTCGGCGACGAGGCGCCGCCACACATCCTCCGGCGTCGCGCCGGGCTGTATCTCGAGTTCCACCTGGTCCCGCCCCGCGGCCTCCCGCAAGGCGGCGAACAGCCGTACCCGCACGCGCATTCCCCACCGTGCCCGATTACGCAGAGCCGGTCAAATCGGTTTAGAGTGGCTTCGAGAGACAGGAGCCAGAGTGCCCCGGGACCGCTTCGGCCGCGAGATCGACTACCTCCGCATCTCGGTCATCGACCACTGCAACCTCAGGTGCGTCTACTGCATGCCCCTGCGCGGGCTGAGCTTCGTCCCCTCTCCCGAGCTGCTCACCGCGGCGGAGATCGAGACCGTGGCTCGCGCGGCCGCGGCGCTGGGCTTCCGCAAGCTTCGCCTGACCGGGGGCGAGCCCACCCTGCGCCCCGACATCGTCGAGATCGTCGGGCGCATCTCGGCGGTACCCGGGGTGGCCGAAGTCGCCATGACCACCAACGCCATCCTGCTGCCGCGGCTCGCGCCTGCGCTGGCCGGTGCCGGGCTGCGCCGGATCAACATCCACGTGGACACGTTCAACCCCGAGCGGCTGAAGAAGCTCATGCGCTTCGGCACGGTGGAGGAGATCGAGGCGGGGATCACGGCGGCGGAGGACGCGGGGCTGCTGCCGATCAAGGTGAACTGCGTCGTCACCCGCGACTTCAACGACATGGACGTGGCCGAGGTCGCGGGGCGGGCCCGCGAGCGCGGGTGGCACTCGCGGTTCATCGAGCTGATGCCGCTCGGGGGCGGCGAGACCGCCCACGTGGCCCTGTCCCAGTTCGTGCCGTCGCGGGAGACACGGGAGCGGATCGAAGCCGTGCACGGGCCGCTGCTGCCGGTGCCCAACGCCAACCCCGCCGACGAGGCCCGCAACTACCGCTTCGCCGACGGCCGTGGGGAGGTCGGGTTCATCAGCCCCGTCAGCGAGCCGTACTGCGGGACCTGCAACCGCATGCGGCTCACCGCGGACGGGAAGTTCCACCTGTGCCTGCTGAGCGACGACGAGCTGGACGTCAAGGCCGCGCTGCGAGGCCGCGGAGGCGTTGCGCAGGTCTCGGAGATCCTGTCCCGCGCGGTGGGGGCGAAGCCCACCGGCCACCGCCTGGACGAAGGCGTCTCGACCGAGGCGCGCCAGATGTTCCAGATCGGGGGCTGAGGCCCTACCCGCCCTGGTGGGCGCAGCTCCCCGGGCCCTCCAGCCAGACGGCTCCGTCGGCGTAGAACTCCTTTTTCCAGATGGGCGCCGTCGCCTTCAGGGTGTCGATCGCGTAGCGGCAGGCCTCGAACGCCTCGGCCCGGTGCGGTGACGCCACCGCCACGGCCACGCTGGCGTCGCCGACCTCCAGGGCGCCCAGGCGGTGGACGATGTGCACTTCGGTGACGGGGAACCGACGGCGCGCCTGGGCCTCGACTTCGGCGAGCACGGCGAGCGCCATCTCCTCGTAGGCCTCGTACTCGAGGCGGAGGACGGGGCGCCCCGCGTTCTCGTTCCGTACCACGCCCGCGAACACGCACAGGGCTCCGTCGCCCGGGGCGGTCGCCTGCAGAGCCAGAAGGTCGATCGGCTCCCGGGTCAGGCGGACCATGCCGAATCGTAGCACCGGGGCGCCCTCACGACGCCTTCGCCTTCTCGCCGTAGGGCTGGTGGAGGCGGACCGGCGCCGCCTTCGTCCTGACGCGGAGGTTCAGCAGCTCCACGAACACCGAGAACGCCATGGCGAAATAGACGTAGCCCTTCGGGATGTGGTGGTCGAACCCCTCCGCGATCAGCATGAGCCCGATCATCAGCAGGAACGACAGGGCCAGCATCTTCACGGTCGGGTGCCGGTGGACGAACTCGTGGATGGCCCCCGCGAACACCATCATGAACCCCACCGCGGTCACGACCGCCGCCACCATCACCCCGATGCGGTCCACCATGCCCACCGCGGTGATCACCGAGTCCAGAGAGAAGACGACGTCGAGGAGCATGATCTGGACGATCACGCTGGCGAACGAGGGGGCCACGCGCGCCGCGGCGTGTCCCTCCTCCCCCTCCAGCTTGTCGTGGATCTCGTAGGTGGCCTTGCCGAGGAGGAACAGGCCGCCGAAGATCAGGACCAGGTCGCGGCCCGAGATCTCGTTCCCCAGCACGGTGACGAAGGGCGCGGTCAGGCGGATGATCCAGGAGATCGAGAACAGCAGGGCAATCCGCGCCAGCATCGCGGCGGTGAGCCCGGCCCGGCGGGCGGTCGCCTGCTGGTCCTTGGGGAGCTTGCCCGCCAGGATGGAGATGAAGATCACGTTGTCCACCCCCAGGACGATCTCCAGGACGGTCAGCGTCAGGAATCCCAGCCAGGCGTTCGGGTCCGTCAGCCAGTCCATGGCGCCTCCGTAGTGGTGGACGAGGTCGGCGGCGCGGACGGTACATCCGCGTTCCGACGGTGTCAACGGCGGCGGGGGTGGAGATGAGCCTTCCCGCCGCCCCGGCGCCCGCGGTGACCGCGATCGAGTTCTGGGCCGCCACCGCCGTGATCGCCGAGGCGCCCGTGGACGCCGTGGGCGGCGAAACGTACGGAGGCCGGCCTGGATGCCGGCGCCGCCGCCGGAGTCCGGACCGGCGATGGAACCTTCACGGCAGCCGGCCCTCCGAGCCACCCCCTTCCGGATCCGTCCGAGCGCCGCTCCCTAGGTCCTCGGCAGGGGTGTCGCCTCCCGGCGGGACGAGCAGCTTCTGGAAGCCGGCGAACATGCGGTAGGTCAACCCCCAGATCACGAGCTCCTGGAACCGCAGGCAAGGGAACTGGAGCGCCTCGCCCTGTTGGGTGTACTCCACCGTCGATCGCAGCTCCGGACCGAGGAGCGCGTCGATGGGAAGCCAGTGGACGCTGTCGACCTCTTCGCCGGCGACCGGCTCGACCGGCGCTCGGAGACGGAAGACGAACGGCGTGATGGCCAGATCCATGGGCCGCATCCGTGCCATCGCCCGCAGCTCGTCCAGGGGACCGAGATACGCAGCCGCCGCGCCGAGGTCGACGGCGATCTCCTCGGCGGTCTCCCGGATCGCCGTGGCCTTCAGGTCGCCGTCGCCGGGCTCCCAGCGGCCGCCGGGGAAGCCCATCTGCCCCGACCACGGGTCCTTGGGGTGCACGGCACGGCGGATGAACAGCAGCTCCAGTCCCGATCGACCATCCCTGAGGATGAGGGCGACCGCCGCCCGGGACGAGACCGCATCGGTCACGGGGATCGAAGCCCGTGCCAAGAGCACTGCTTCGATTTGCTCCCACGTCACGGGGCTCACCCCCCGATTCTAGCCGTCGCTCAGGATCGGACGAGGTCCAGGAGGGCCTGGCCCTGGGTGAGCCAGAGGAACGCCATGTTCGGGGCGAGCGACCCGTCGATGAGCAGGCGGTCCACCGCGCCCGCTTCGAAGTAGCGCAGGTCGTCGATCTCCGCGGCCTGGGGAGAGAACCCCTCGGCCGGGATGTCCGTGCGGCCCGGGTAGATGGCGACGTGGTACACCACGACGCGGAGTCCGGCCCGGAGCGGGGCGTGACGAACGTCCCGGAGGTTCCTCTGCACGCCGGCGCGCCGAAGCAGGACGGTCTCCCCGAGGTCGGTCCGCAAGAGGGCGTCCCGGAACTCCGCTTCGGAGCCGGCCAGTCGCACCCGAAGTGAGGCCGGGTCGTCGAACAGCTCCTCGCGGGCCTCCCGGACGAGCGTCGTGTCGAAGTCCTCGCCCGCGCTCACGTGTCCGCCCACCGACTTGTCCCACAGCCCGCCGTTCTCCTTGTCCGGCGGCCGTCGCTGGAGGAGCACTTCACCCCGCGCGTTGACGAGCAGCGCGTTCACCGCGCCGACCGCCAGCCCCGAGGCCTTCGCCTCGCGCCGCGGCCGTGCGCCGATCACCGCGCCGACCGCGTCGTACACGTTCAACAGCTCCTCGCGATCCTCTCGTTCCATGCCAGGTGACCCAGGCTAGCAGGGGATGGACCCGCGGCCAACTGGCACAGGAGTTGCTCTCGAGCGAGTCGAGGTCTCGGCGAGCGCGCCGGAGGACACGAAACTGGAGAGGGGCGCCACGTGCAAGTCGCTCTCGTCTACGACTCGGCCGGTCCCAAGCCATTGGAAGGTGTCCGGATCCTCACCGTCGACGACGAGCCCGACGGCCTCGAGGCGCTGTCGCTGATCCTCAGGCTTCTCGGCGCCGAGGTGGAAACGGCCTCCTCCACGGCCTGGGCGATGTCGAAGCTGCACGGCTTCCAGCCGAACGTGCTCATCGCAGACCTGCAGATGCCCGGACAGGACGGCTTCGACCTGATCGCGCAGATCAGGGCCCGTCCCATCGAGCAGGGCGGAAGGGTCCCCGCGCTCGCCTTCTCGGCGCACGACAGCCCGGAGACACGGGCGAAGGCGTTCCACGCCGGGTTCCAGGAGTTCCTTCCCAAGCCGACGTCGATCTCGCAGATCCTCTCGGCCCTCCAGGGCATGATCGCAAACTGAATACGGTCCCGATCGCCGCTCAGCCCGGAGCGTCTGCCGCGTCGGCTCGCGCGAGGGCCCTGCCGTTCCCGAGGACGTAGATGGCCCGCACGGACGACCACGCGATCCGCCGTCCGGGGGCGAGCTCGCCCGGGTCCAGGGCCACCTCGGGTCGGCCCGAGGCGCCCGCGCGCTCGAGGCCGAGCGGCACCAGGCTGCGGCCGGCCAGCAGGTGGCCGGCCAGCGCCCACGGGTCGAAGTCGCCTGCCGGCGGGCCGCCGCCGGGACCACGCGGCACGAGGCGGCAGATGTGCTGGCCGGAGGCGCCCACTATCTCGCGGAACACGGACCCCAACCCGCGCACGAACAGGTGCTGGACGAGGAAGTGGTGGCGGATCCGTTCGCTCGAGACGACTGTGAACCGTGCCTCGGCGCCGGGACCGGCCATCTCGTCGAGGCGGCTCTCCAGGAGGTCGCTCTTCGCCGGGTCGCGGAAGAGCCCGAGGACGCGCAGGCCGGGCCGGAAGTGCACCAGACCGGTGGCGCCGAACTGCGAAAGGCGGAGGCAGTCGAGGGCGACGAGGCCGTCGGAAACGTCCCCGGGGTCGCGGGGGAGGAAGAGCACGGCGTCGGCCCCGGACAGGTCGGCGGCGGGATGGCGCAGGATGCGGCCCGCTTCGCTCCAGTCGCCGTGCAAGACCCTTACCGTGGCTTCTCCATCCTCGCCGGTGACCCGCATCACCCGGCAGCCCTCGCTCTCGTCGAGGAGCCAGTGCGACCCTCGACGTGGGACCCCGGCGAGGTGGCCCTCGAAGGCCGCCTGGATGTCGTCCTCCAGCGGCGCCACGTTGGCGGTGTCGCGGACGAGGACGGTCACGTCGATCGTGCCGAAGAACAGCACGAGCTCGCAGATGACCCGCGGGACACGAGGACTGGAGCCGCAGATCAGGACCTTCCCTGCCCGGCCGGCGGGCAGCTCCAGCCGGAGGTCCTCGAACCCCGGGGCGTTCCGGGCGGGCTCACCCAGGGCCCCGCCCCGCACGACCTCGCGAGCGGCAGCGCGCAGGTCCTGCCAGCGGGCGCAGATCCCCACGACGCCCCGGACCGCCGCCGCCCGCAGCCGCCCCGAAGCATCGAAGACGCCGGAGTGCCGCGCACGGACCGCGGCGTCCATGGGGTTCAGCAGCACGGTTTCGGACTGGGTGCCGTCGCCCGGCTCCACGAAGCACCCGACGAGGGTGACCCGATGCCGTAGGCTGGCGGCGGCGAACATCAGGGCCGGATCCAGGGCCGACCGGGCTTCGACGGCCCGCCGCTCGGCGGGATCGAAGAGGTAGGTGTAGATCTCGCAACCAGCCGTGGTCAGGAGCTGCCGGTAGGCCCGGTACACCCCGGGATAGATCACGTTCTGGGCCACGTAGTAGCCGAGGAACGGCCCCGACCCGATCGTGAACGTGCCTGGGCCTCCCGCGCTGCCAGCAGCGAGGAGGTTCCGTTCGTGGTCCAGGTCCGGGAAGAGGGCCGCCGAACGGGTCCGCGTCCGGGTCGCGAGGATGGCCGAGATGACCCCGGCATCGGGACTGTCCCCACCCGGCCCGGTCACGAGGACGCGTCGGGCCGCGGCCACGTCCACCCGATCCAGGTCGGCTACCCGGGCCGGGTCGCCTCCCCGGTAACGAAAGGACGCCAATCGCTTCTGGTGGAAGTAGGCCGGCGCACCTTCTCCGGGGCCCAGGACGGCCACGCGCAGGACACGGGCGTTCTTGCGGTAGATCTCGGCCAGCTCCTCGAGGAGGTAGAAGCTGTAGGGGCCCAGGCCGAGGATCACCGTGTGACCGCGAAGGCCCACCGGCCGGTTCCGGGCGCGCCGTAGCAGCTCGTCCATCGCTCCAGTGCTGAGGCCGATCAGGAACGTGAAGAGGAGCAGTCCGGCGAAGGTGAGCCCGAGTGAGACCGACACGAGCACCAGTCCGGCCGGCTGCACGGCGAGGTTCCCGGGGTCCTGCACCTGCCGGAAGCTCCACCAGAGCACGTGCCGGAAGCGAGCGTCCTCCCGGTCGACGCCCCCGTCCTCGTCGTAGTCGTGGAGGGGGGCGAACTCGGTCAGCACCACGGCTCCCGCGAAGCTCAGGACCAGCCCGAGGAGGAGCAGGAAGACGACGGGGGCGCGCCTCTCCTTGCCGGTGAGGATCCGCCAGAGGTCGACGACCATGTCGCCCCAGTACCCCAGCAGCAGGAGCATCCGGGTGAGCCGGAACAGCCTGAAGTAGCCGGCCTCCTGGAACATCCACCCCACCGGCAGGAAGGAGACCAGGGCAAGGAGGTCCGCCACGAGCAGCACGGGCTCCCATGCGCCGGCGCGTCCGCTCCGGAAGGAACGCGCGTAGACCGATGCCCGGAGCACGAACTCGGGGGCGAACAGCAGGAGGAAGGAGAGGTCGAGGTCCTCGACCCACCAGGCGGGGAGCGCCGACGAGAGCGTGGCCTGCGGGAGCACGGAGACGACGATCGCGAACGAGAGGACGAGCTTCGTCGCCGGTGACTGCAGGAGCCGCTCGGCCTGGTCCAGGAAGGAGGCGCGCGGCGCGACCCCCCGGCGCTCGCCCTCGTCGCTAGTGTGTCGCGTGGGGTGGTGCAGAAGCGGCCGCCGCAGTGAACGCCTCCAGGACGGGCCGGCCCACGGCATCGGGCGCGAGGGTGAGGCCGAGGACGAATGCGGCGGTGGCCGCGGTGTCGGTCGTGTGCACCCGCCCGGACAGCCGCCGGTCGGCGGCGATGCGTGGACCCGCCGCGATCCAGGGGATGGTCATGTCCACCGGGATCGACGATCCGTGGTTACGCCCCACGCCGCCGTGATCGGCGGTCACGATGACGGTGGTGTGCGGGGGCAGGGCGGCCAGGATCCTGCCTACCGCGGCGTCGGTCTCGGAGACCTGGGCCAGGTACTGGGTGGAGAGCCATCCCTTCGAGTGGCCCACGAGGTCCGTCTCAGGGAGGTGCACGAACATGAGCGCGAAGGCCGTGCCCAACTGGACGACCGCCTCGTTGGCGACGTCGGCATCCCCGCGTCCGGCCACGACGTAGGAGTCCGCCGGCCCCTGGGGCCTGAGCGCCGCGAGCTTGGACTTGCCCACCACCGCGACGGCGCGCAGACCTGCCGCCCGCACGGCGGTGAACACGGTCGCGACCGTCAGCGGGCCGCGCTCCGGGCGGTCCTCGTCCCAGGTCACGCCGTGAACGGCCGGAGGGTACCCCGACAGCATCGACACGTGCGCGGGCAGCGTGTTGGACGGCATCACCGTCTGGGCGTTCCAGGTGTACGCCCCGCGCCGCGCGAGCGCGACCAGGTTGGCCGCACCACCCTGGATCAGGCCCTCGGGGCGCAAGCCATCGATCGAGACGATCACGACGCGGGGAGGGGGGGGGGGGGGGGGGGGCACCGGCTCTGGGGCCACCGGCGTGCCGGGGACACCACAGGCCGCCGCCAGCAAAGCGGCCAGGACGAGGGTGGGGACGTCGGCTCGGCGAGAGACGAAGGCATCCCTCGCCTTCTCGACGGACATCCGACCCTTTCCTCCTCCACGGCAGGGAAAACTGGGGCGATACCCTACAGGAAATCGCGGCCGATGCAAGCCACGCAGGGGTGATCGGGCTCACCCCGTGATCGGCCGGAGGTGCAGGCGGTGACCGGGGTCACTCCGCCACGTTCCCTCCGGCGGCATCCTCTCAGCCGGTTTTCGGCGAGCCAGGAGCGCGATGTCCGGGGACGCGCCAGGATCGCAGCGTGTGGACGGCGCCGGGGCGTCCGAGAGCCGGTCGCCTCTCCGGATCGGCGCCGGTGACGGGCGTTTCCCACCGGGCACGTCGCTTGCTCCGAGGCATGACGCCGGCAGGGTGCCGGGGCAATCAGGAGGTCGACTCGTGGAGCAGCGGAACGAGATGTACTTCAAGCTGGTCCAGAATGCGCTGTTCGTGGACGGTGCCGGCAACCCCCCAGCGGCCCTGGTCCTCCTCGACGAGGCGCTCCGCATCGACCCCAGCCACTCGCTGGCGATCTCGGTCAAGCGCCGGATCGAGTCGGGCCTCCTGAAGTGGATGTCCGAGCAGCGGCTCCGGACCGTCTCGAAGGCGTCGGACGACGCCTTGCAGTGCGAGCGGTCGGGAGACCTCGAAGGGGCGCGGCGGCTCGCGGAGGGCGTGCTGGCTATCGACTCCGCTCACGCAGCCGCTCACTCGATCCTGGAGCGGCTGGCCCGGCGCGAGTGCGCCTGACCTCCAACACGCCTCAGCGCACGGCGAACGAGCGCTCGGTCCCCTTGCCCGGGATCGCCACGGTGTAGCGCTTCGCGCCCGGGTCCACAGCCAGGCGGATCCAGTGCCCCCGGCACTGCTCGTCGTCGTTGGCCACGTGTGCCGGGGGAGCGTTGTCCTCGGCCGTCGTCTCGACGTTGCGGTGGACCTGGAACACCGCCTCCAGGCCCGGGGTCTCCATCAGGGTGCGATAGACGGCCGCCTTCCCTCCCTTCCGGGGACCGTTGTTCACGACCGCCACCACCGGTCGGACGGCCCGCACCAGCTCGGAGTTGTTGCTGTTGTCCAGCCCGTGATGGGTGACCTGGTACACGTCGACGGCCCCCAGCCGGTTTCGTGGGCAGACCAGCTTGTGCTCGACGTTCCAGGTGAGGTCGCCGAGGTCGAGGAAGTCGAACTCCCCGTAGGTGACGAGGAGCCCGACGCTGCGGTGGTTGTCCGACTCGTCTTCGGGCCCGGCGGCGTGGTCCGCGCAGGCCCGGACCTGCGGCGCTCCGGCCTCCTCGCCCTCCACCACGCCGTGGGACGCGACCACCCGGGCGGCCAGCGGCGGGCCGGACGCCTGGCGCAGGGGCAGCGTGTCTCCCGGCCGCAGCACGGTCGAGCGGCCGCCGGTGACGCGGAGGTACTCCTGCTTCAGCTCCGGGGGTATGTCCCTGGGAGCGCCCTCGGGGAACCCGTGGTCGTAGAAGCGCCCGATGCGCAGGCGCCCGGACAGCTCGGCGACGCCGCCGAAGTGATCGCGGTGCCAGTGGGTGGTCACGAGGTGGTCGATGCCTTCGAGGCCGGCCACCTCGGTGGCGACGCGGTGGATGCGCTCGGCATCGCGCGGATCGGCCCAGCCGGTGTCCACGAGGACCGACTCGCCCGCGGGCGTGACGAGGAGCGTTGCGGCGCCGCCTTCGACGTCCACCCAGAAGATCCGGAGGCCCCGGTCTTCCGCGGTCGCCGGCAAGGCCGGCCCGGCAAGCGCCGGGCCGAGGCAGGCGAGCAGCAGCAAGGCGGCCGGCACGGCGGGAAGTGCGCGTCTCACGGGTCCTCCTCTCCGACGGGACCAGGGATCATCTCCCAGGGCGCGGCCCGGCATCAAGGCGCGGGGCGGCTCGCCGATTTGACCGGTCCCCGCGGGGGCGCGTAGCCTACGCATCCCGGTCGAAGCTCCCTCCGGTCCGAGCAAGCCGAAGGGGCGTCCGAGCCGGCCAGGGTGCTCAGGAAGCCTCCCGTGATGCGGCCCTCCGCCTCTCGGCCCCGCCGCTCCCCATCCGAGCCGCTGCCATCGGCCGAGCTTCGGCCGTGCTCGACTCGGCGGCACCGCTACCCGGCGCGTCGCCGGGGGATCGCGCTCGCGACGGCGATCGGCCTCCTGCCCGCGTGTGCCGGCGGCCCCGGCCGGGACGACGGGGGTGGCAGGGGCGTCACGCTCACGGTCGCGCTGCGGGGATGGTCCTCCCTGAGGACGTACCCCGTGATCAAGGAGCCGCTGGCCCGGTTCTCGGCGGCGACGGGGATCGAGGTGAAGTACGTGCCCGGGCTCCAGGACAAGCCGGCCCGGCTCGAACAGTACCTCGCGTGGTTGGAGGAGGGGGCGCGTACGCCGGACGTCTACGAGGCCGACATCACCGAGATCGGGAGGCTGGCCGAGCACATGATCGACTTGAGGCCGTACGTCGGAGCGGACATCGACGCCCACATCCCGGCCCTCGTCGACACCTACACGATCGGAGGCCGGCTGGTGGGCGTTCCGCTCTACACCGATGTGGGCCTCCTGTTCTACCGCTCCGATCTCCTGGAGGCGTACGGCTACGAGCGCCCGCCGCGAAGCTGGCGTGAGCTGCGCGCCATGGCCACCGCGATACAAGCGGGGGAGCGGGCGCGCGGGAACCGCGAGTTCTGGGGTTTCGCCTGGCCGGGGGCGGAAGGCGACGACCTGATCTGCTTCTTCCTCGAGGTCCAGGCGTCCTACGGGGGAGGCCAGACCATCGAGCCGGATCGGACCGTCAGCGTGAGGAACCCGCGTGCGGCGGCGGCGCTGCGGGACGTCCGGGGTTGGGTCGGCAGCATCTCGCCTCCGGGTGTGACCGCGTACGGGCAGGACGACGCCCGCAACCTGTGGCTCGGCGGGAACGCCGCGTTCCACCGCAACTGGCCCCACATCTGGTCGGTGAGCCAGGCGG
>Ga0268386_10001328_pt1 | contig 16915 bp, 21 predicted proteins | sample RVTome_15_FD_200260 | JGI IMG/M metagenome (GOLD analysis project Ga0268386, IMG submission 200260) | Soil microbial communities from uranium-contaminated site in the Upper Colorado River Basin, Wyoming, United States - RVT150D86... ...
GAACGCCTTGGAGACCTCGTCGTCGAAGAACGTGAGGCCGGTGGCGCCGAGGCCGAGGGTGAACGCCGCGAGCTGTAGGCGACCGGCGGCCACGCCGGCCTCGAACTGCGCGGCCCGATAGCCGCGGGGGCCGAGCCCACCGAGGACGTGTTCGAGGCTGGCGCAATGGAAGACGGTGAAGGCCGAGTCGCCGCCGAGGGGCTGGTCGAGGCAGAGGTGCTCGGCGAGGTCGCGCAGGTCGCCGTGGCGCTGCCACTCGAGCCGGCCTGGCCGCCAGCGGTAGGCGCCAGGCTCGAGCCCCTCCACCGCGTGGACGGACAGGTAGTGCTCGACGAGGGTGGTGCCAGGGGCGGAGGCATCCCAGGGCATCACTCGGCCGGCCACTGCCATGCCCCAGGTGATCGCCTCGCCGGTCACCGTCTCGCGGCGCATGAGGCGCGTTGAGCCACGGCGGCCGATGACCGCCTCGACCGGCTGGTCGTCGCCGGCGCCGCGGCCGGAGGGCGGGTCGAGGGCAACGACAGCGGGGTCGCCGTCGAAGGCGGTCGCGGCCTGCCGCCACGCCGTGACCTCCTCGGGGCCCGAGCGGTCCCCGGCCCGGTGGGCGGCAACGACGAGCGGGAAGGTCAACGGCCAGACCGAGATGGGCTCGACCTCGACCTCGAGCGGCGGCAGCTCGACCTCGGCCCCTTCCCCCTCCGGCGTTGGCCCCAGCTCGATGAGCGCCAGGGGGAGCTCTGCCGTCGCGTCGACCCCGACGAGCGTGGCCAGCGCGGCGTCATCGAAGCCCAGCCGCACCCGGGCTTCGACCCCGGCCGCCTCGGCGACCGCCAGGAGGTTCGCCGCCATCGCGCCGGCGTCCCACCAGAGGTGGCGGTAGCCCCGCTCCCCGTACTTCCAGCCCGTCCGCCAGGAGATGCCGGTGAGCACCAGCGCGGCCGGGGCGCCCGTCAGGCCCGCCCCGACGTCGCCGGCGCGCAGCCGCGTCAGACCGAACTCGAGAGGCGCGACGTGGTAGACGCCATCGTCGAGGCCGGCCATGCCCCGGCAGACCACGTAGACCTCGACCGGGTCAAGGTTCCCGGCCGACATGGCGGCCCGGAACCAGGTCGTCTCGCCACCGCTGCGGCTGCGGCTCACCCGGGTGACGCCGGCCGAGTGGAAGAGGAGTCGGGCCAGCAGGCGGGCGTTGAGGACGGTGGGCTCGATCCTGGTCTGCCCCGACAACACGGCCGCGGCGGGAGTCTCGCTCACCCCGACGTCGCGTGGCAGGGGGATGGTCTCGAGGCCCTTGTATCCCTTGAAGGGCGCCGGGCGATTGGCCGGGTCGAGCGGGCGGAACCGGACGAGGCGCGAGCGGTCGTGCACGTGACCGTGCTTCGTCTGCTCATGTAGCACCCGCACCGCGTCGTCGTCACCCACCATGCCTGTCGTACCCGACGGTCGTCGCTGGCGCCAACCGGCCCGTGGGTCCGGGCGCCCCGACCCGAGGGCGGCGGCAACGTCGGGAACGAGCTCTTCTCGCTTGGTCCCTCTGGTGCCAGCACCACGGTGACTGCATCGCCAGGACTGATCCCCCAGTCGCGACGCCACGCCGGCCCGAGCAGGTACCGCACCATTCAAGCGCCTACGCTGTCTGCATGGAGGTCGGGGAACTGAGTGACGGAGATCTCCTGGATGCGCTCCATGAAGCGCAGCAAGACGTGCCCCGACACGAGGACCCGAAGCACCGCCATGACGCCTGGCAGCATGTGATCCTGCTCATGCGAGAGCTTGAACGGCGCTATCCACCAGCTCCGGAGCCACTGTCCTGACAGAGCCGGGCCGCGAAGGCATCGAGCGCGACTTGAGGTGCTTGAGGCTGCACGCTCAGCCTCATCACCGAGCGCCGCAGAGGAGTTGGTGATGTGGAACGTCGTCACGGTGCCGCTCCGCCAGGCGATCGTCCCCGACCACCTACTCGGCCGACTGAACTCGAGCTACCGATTCCTCCCGTGGGACACGATGCCGGCCGGCGCAGCCATCGCCGGGCTGGGCGCGGAGTTGATGGGCGCCGGAGGCGTCTTCGCCGTGTTCGCCGCCGCGTCGATTCTGCTACTCGTGCCAATCCTCACGGTCACCGATGCCGGGATCGAGGCAACCGAAGCGGAGTCCAGCGCTCGTGAAGCCCGTCGGCGCATGACGAGCGCACAGACCTGATCTTGCCGGCCAACCGCGCGCCCCTGATGCGCCGTTGGATGGCAGGGCAACGATCGCGAGCAACGCGGTCGCCGGGACGGCTTCTCAGGAACACAGAACGGCTTGCCGGGTGCCGGCGCGACCGTTGGTGGCGTCGTGACGAGGGCGCACCGAGTCGGCGTTCTGCGTTCGAGACCCAGCACAGAACGACGCGACCGAACGACGGCTCAGCTTGCGGCATGACGCGCTCCGAACGGCGCGTAGGAAGCTCCCGCTTGTCGAATCGCGTTCGTGCTGGTCACGGGCTCGCATCGTCGGTAACGATCGCGAGGTAGCGCCTCCGCGTCGGAGTTCCTACCCACGCCGACGATGGAGCTGGGGCTGCCCTTGACCCGGTGGTGGGTGCTAGCGCGTTCCCCACAACGCGCCGCACGCTCTGGGATATCGTGCGTGCGTCTCATCCCGGCACGTCCATACGTCTTCACCAGAGGAGTCGCGGGCACCGTCCGTCGCCTCAAGTTGGAATGCTGGGCAGGTGAGCAGGCATCTCGATGACGTTCATCCGCAGCTGGTCCTCGTTGCCCGGGCGGTCGTGATCGAGCTGTCGGCATTCGCTCAGCGTCTCGATCGATACGACGGCGTCGACCACGAGCAGCATCGGGTGTACCTCGGTCGCGCCGACCGGCTCGCCGGCCACCTGCGCGTCGCGCTGAGCGCCGCCGACGACGCGGAACCGGCAAGCGCGCTGGCGCTAACCCGATCCGCGCTCGAACACCACGCCCAGGACCTCATCCTCCACCGCGGGACCCGGTACGTACGCACACCGCAGGTCACCGATGACGATGCGTGGGCAGCCATCCAGGCTGTGTACGAGGCGCAGGATGCACGCTGGGCCCGCAGCCTCGCCGAGCCGCCAACCCGCTCGAAGACGGGTGTGGTCACGTACGTCTTTCGGGGCATCGCCGACGCTGAAGAGGATCCGGCGACCACCACCGATCTACTTCACCCGATCTACTTCGAGATGGACCGCTACCAGCCGACGGCCGGCCGCCCGGCCGACCAGGCGAACTTCGACGTCGGCATCATCGACGATGAGCACCGCAGGCACTTCGCCGTCGAGAACCAGGCACGGTGGCACCAGTGGATCAGCTGGACCGCGCAACGTAAGTCGCTCGAGCTGAACCGCATCTTCGTCGGCCGCGACCTCGTCGCCGTCGACGTGCACTACGCCTTCCTCAGCGGGTTCACGCACGCCACCAACGCGGCGTACGACGCCGCTCTCGGTCGGTGGGGCACGCTGTCAGACCGCGGCATGTCGGACCTGGCGGCCGAGCTCGTGTACCTCTACGTCGCCTGGCTCGGCGCCGCGGAGCTCCGGTTGGTGACCACGTTGGAGGACAGGCAACCGCCGGTCCGGATCACCGGGCGTTCCGAGATCGAGGAGCTCGCCACCGCCGCGGAAGCGGCGTGTGCACAGGCGACGACGAGCCCGGACGCGGTGACCACCGCCACCGCAGCTGTCAGGCCACGGAGCGGGCCGTCGACGGAGCGTCGCCGTTTCGGATCGAACCGCCACCACCGTCCACACGAGCGAGCCGGCAGCGACGAGCAACGCGAAGGACCCGAGCAGGTCGCGCAGCCGGTCGCCGTCCTCGGCGAAGTGCTCGCTGAACGCCGTCGACGCGTCCGCGGAACTGCCCAGCAGTGGGCCGAGCAAGACGATCGCCAGGAGATACGAGCATCCCAGGCCCACGGCGGGCACGCGCAGCGGCCGCTCCCGAGCCGCGGCATGACGAGTGGCGTGGACGCCAGACTGAACGCCAGATCGTCGAGCAGCCGGGTCGCCCATCATGGGCCGGAACGTGCAGGCCTTCCACCGGCCCGTCGCACGTCAGTCGTTGACGTAGTCGCCGCTGTCGACACAGGGGTCCGACGGGGTGCCATAGACGCCGATCTCGAAGTTGGTGCCCGGCTGGCCGAGGTGGACGAGCAGGTGCAGTGGATGGGCGCGGTGCGCGTCGACCTGGGCGTCGGTGGCGAATGGCAGCTCGACCTGGCCTTCGCCGCTCTGTTGGGCCAGCAGGACGCAGGCGCCGTTGCCGAGCTGCTTGGAATGGACGTGGTCAGCGAGGGCCGGTGCGGTGCCGGCCATGGTCACCGTGCCGACGATCAGCGCGGTCGCCGAGGCTCGGCAGATGGTGGTGCTTCGTAGTCTCATGGTGTGTTCCCTTCGTGTCGTGGCGAGGGCTGAGTGCACAGCGGTCGGCCTCGGTGTCCGCAGGCGTGACGCCAGCGCTGTTCGTTCTGTCGCGTGCAGGGCTCGGATCGGTTCTCGATGTGGCCGTTGCCCTGGTCGAGCATCACCAGATGGTCGGCCAATGCGTTGTTCCTCACCGTCACCGTCCATCTGTTCTGACCCGTACGCCGGGTTGTTTGGTGCTTCCGTCGACTGTGACACCAAGACCTCGAGGGGACATCCGGCATCTGACGGATGTCGAAGTGGCAACGCGATGCGATGGTCGACGAGATGGACGCGACGGAGCGATTCTCCGGTTCCAGCGATGGTCGTACCCTCCGAGGCATGACCGGGACGGACCCGGGGTCCGCGCTGGTGACCGTGGTGTTCGTCGACATCGAGGGTTCGACGGCGCTGGTCGACCGCTTGGGCGACGAGGCCGGCACCGCGGCGGTTGGCGCCCAGCTGAGCGCGGTGCGGGAGCGGATCGAGCCCTACGGCGGACGGGAGGTCAAGTCCCCGGGTGACGGCCTCACGCTGACGTTCTCATCGCCCCGGCTCGCCGTGTCCTTCGCGTTGGCCTCACAGCGGGCATTGGCCGGCACCACGCCCCGGGTGCGAATCGGCATCAACACCGGCGAGGTCCTCGCGGCCGGCGGTGACCCGGTGGGCGGGGCGGTGAACGCCCCGGCCCGGATCGCGGCGCGAGCCGACGGCGGCGAGGTCCTCGTCTCGGAGGTGGTTCGCCAGCTGGTCGGGTCAGCACCCGCGGTCCGCTTCGTCGACCGAGGCCGATGCAGGCTGAAGGGCTCCCCGATCGTTGGCACCTCTACGCCGCCGTCGACCAACGAGCCGGGGGTCTCGTCGGGTCGACGCGCTGAACTGCAGGTTGCCGCTCCACAGTCCGCCGATCACGATCACCGCGGCGACGGGCAGCCCGAATGGTCTCCGGCGAGTGCACCGATGACGGTCCTCCATGATCCGGCGACCAGGTCGCTGGTCCGCTTGTAGAGGCCGGCGAGCATGAGCCCGCCGCTGACGAGCGCGCCGATGGTGCCGGCGATCGCCCACTCCGACGTGGTGTCGCATGCACCTGCGAGGCCGCCACCGAGAGCCATGACGATGGTGGCGATGGCGATCAGTCCGGTGAGGGCCACCCACCAGTTCCACGTCAGTGAGCGGTCCATGTCCCGCCTCCTTGCTTCCCGGGTTGTGGTGAGGGTGCGGTAGCGCCACCACAGATCGCCGGGCATGCCGCGCAGGCAGCGGCCGACGAGCGGCCCGGCGGGTTCGTCGGGGCCGTGGATCTGTTCCCACAGGTCGGACGCGAGCTCGGCGCGGCGCCGCTCGGCTGCTTCGACGGGAAGTCCACGGGTGTAGAGCCGCACCCAGCCCATCACGAGCCGGCTCGACTGGTCGCTCACGACGGGCTCCATCCGGGGTCCAGTCGGAGGTATGGAAGCTGGGTCGCGGCGCGGGCCAGCGCAGCGCGGCCATCGGCGGTGATCGCATACAGCCGCCGGCGGGGCCGGCCTTCGGCGGTGGCCTCATCAGCGTCTTCCCAGGTCGAGGTCAACCAGCCCGCGTCTTCCATGCGGCTCAGCGCCTTGTACAGAGTGCCGTGCAGTGAGCTCGCGGGCCGCCCTCGTCGTCGCGGACGTGCCTAGCCAGCTCGAAGCCGTGCATCGAGCCGTTCCCGGCGTGGGCCTGCTCGACGAGCACGGACAGGATCGCCGCCTCCAACGCCAGCACGGTGTCCGCTTTCCGTCGCACAAGCGAACCGTCCCGGGCCGAGTGCGCGACAGAACCAGTGAGCGACAGATCGGAGCAGGAGATGAAGACGTTTCGTGCGCACTGGATCACCGCGCTGACGGGGATCGCCGCGGGGTTCTTGGCTGTGGTGGGCGTTGCCTTCCTCGCAGGAGCAGGCGAGGGTGACCGTGGCGAGTTCGTCGCCTTGGGAGTCGGCAATCTGGTTGGCGCGGTGGCGCTGGCCGGCGGAATGTGGGGCTTGCGGTCTCGGCGCGTTGACCACCGCGTCTCCAACGTCGCTCTAGTCGTCGGCCTGGTCGGGGTCGGGTTGTATTGGTGGATGTTCGTCCCCGCCGCGGTCGCGCTCGTGGTGTTGTATGCCGGGGTGATGCGCGGCGGACTGGGCCGCGAGCTGGCGCCGACGCCCTGAGTGCGGTCGTGGCGCGACAGTGTGAGTGATAGGGCCTCGAGTCGGCATCGGACGCAGACCTGGTTGCCGCAGTGAGGCAGCAGGATCGTGGCGCGCTGCGGGTGCTGCACGAGCGGCACACGCCGTGGCTGATTTCCCGGCTACGACGCCGCTGCGGCGATCCCGACGTCGTGGCCGAAGCGCTGCAGGACACCTGGGTGGCGGTGTGGCGCTCACCAGCCTGGGACGGGCGTGGCGCAGTGGGGGCCTGGCTGTTGGGGGATCGCCATCCGCCGCCTGATCGGTGTGCTGCGCCGCCGCCACCGGTGGGCGCCGGTGGCGGAGTGGCCCGACGACGAGATCGTGGTCTCGGCCGAGGACCGGGTGCTCGTGGGCGTCGAGCACGGCGACCTGGCCAGCGCACTGGGTTCGTTGTCGCCGGAGCTGCGGACGGTGGTGCAGGCCACGGTTCTAGACGGCTTGTCGACCAGGGAAGCGGCCCAGTTGTTGGGCATCCCCAGAGGAACGGTGAAGTCCCGGATGTTCCGAGCCCGGGTCGACCTGAGAGGAGCTTTGACGTGAGCGGAGGACCGCGATGAGCGACTGGCACGTTCCCGAACGAGTCCTGGTCGACTACGTCGACCAGCCGGCGACCGTGGATGGTGTGCGCGCGGCGTCGATCGAGCAGCACCTCGCGGCCTGTAGCCGATGCCAACGCGAGGTAGCCCGCCTCACGCCGCCAGCGGACCTGGATCACGTGTGGCATGGGGTGGCTGATCGTGTCGACCAGATCGGCGTCGGCTTCACCGGCGACTTCTCAGCCGGTTGGGCTTACAGGCTGGCTCGGCGCGGTTGCTGGCAGCGACGCCGGCGCTACGTCTCGGCGCAGTGGCTGCGGTCGTCTCGACGGTAGCGGCGGTGGTGTGGGCCAGCCGCGCCGCTGACGCCGGCGGCGCGTTCTTGGTGTTCGCGCCGGTGGTGCCGACCGCGCTTGTGGCCTTGAGCTTTGCTCCCGGAACCGACCCCGCCGGCGAGTGCGGCCTGGCAACCCCCGCTTATGGCTTCGCGTTGTTGATGCGCCGGGCCCTCACCGTGGAGATGCTGGCACTCATCCTGCTCGGCACCGGCTCGGTGTTGTCCCCGATCGAGGGCGCGCGGACAGTCGCCTGGCTCCTCCCGGCGTTCGCGTTGTCGGTGGGAACGCTCGCGGCTGGCGTACGTTGGCCCGCCCCCACGCGGCCGCTGGGCTGCTCGGCGTGTGGTTCGCGTCGGTCGCTGTGAATCGTTTGATGGAGCCGTCGGTTCGGCTGGTCGACGCCTCGGTTTTCGGTCCCGCCGGCCAGCTCGCGGCGGCGCTGGCCATCGTCGCCGCGTGTGCAGTGATCATCGCTCACCGTCAGGTGCTGTTCCAGGAGGCAGCCCGATGAGCGCGGACATCGCGGTGCGCGAACTCTCCAGGCGGTTCGGCGCGGTCGTGGCCGTCGACGGGATCGACCTGGACCTGGGTGCGGGTGTGACCGGGCTGCTGGGACCCAACGGTGCGGGCAAGTCGACGTTGTTGCGGATGCTGGCCACCGTCGCCGCACCCGACCGCGGCTCCATACGGGTGTTCGGGCACGACCCTTCCAGTCCGGCCGGCCGGTTGGCGATCCGCCGCCGCCTCGGCTACCTGCCCCAGGAGCCGGGGTTCCACGGGCACTTCACTTGCTTCCAGTTCGTCGACTACGTGGCGATCCTCAAGGAATGGACCCGCCGCCGCGAGCGCCACGACGAGGTCCGGCGGGTCCTGAGCCTCGTGGGCCTGGCCGATGTTTCCAACCGTCGGATCAGCCGCCTGTCGGGAGGGATGAAGCAGCGCCTGGCGATCGCTCAGACGTTCCTGGGCGCGCCGGACCTGCTGGTCCTCGACGAACCCACCGCCGGGCTGGATCCGGAGCACCGCCTGCGGTTCCGCGAGCTGCTGGGTTCGGCTGCGCTCCGCTCGACGGTGCTGTTGTCCACCCATCAAACCGACGACGTCGCCGCGTTGTGCAACCGGGTCGTGGTCCTGCTCGAGGGCCGGATCCGCTTCGACGGTCCACCTGCTGAGCTCGCCGCACGGGCGGCCGGCTGTGTGTGGCTCGCCGCCGACCGGGACCCGGCTGCGGATCTCGGGTGGGTCGGCGGCGACGGCCGCTGGCGCAACATCGGCGAACCCCCGCCCGGCGCCGTGGCGGTCGAGCCCACCATCGAAGACGGCTACCTCGTCGTCGCCGGAGCCGCCCACACCCTCACCGAGGCGTCATGAGCTGGGACCGCATCGCGCTGGCCCTGCTCCCGCTGGTGGTCCCCATCGGCCTGCTCTCCGTCTTCGTGGGCGGGACGTTGTGGCCGGCGGCGCTGTTCACCGCGATCGAGATCGGCCTCGTCGTGCTCGCCCGACGGTCCGGCCGGGCACCAATCGAACCGGCCTGGTCCGCGGCGTCGTCGGCCGCCGGACACCGACCGTCGCACCCACGCACCGGATCCGTTCCGGTCGCCCTCGCCCGGGTAGAGATCAGGGAGCTGCTGCTGAGCGGCTGGTTCCAGGCCGGCGCCGGGTTCTGCATCCTGTTGTCGTTGGGAGTGACGAGCTTCGAGCGGGGATGGTGGGCCTCGGCCGCCCTCCTGCCTCTGCTCGTCCACCCGCTGTGCGGGCTGACGATCGTCGCCGTCCACCGCAACGTCACCCGAGCCCGCCGCGACGGCGCCGCAGAGCTGCTCGAAGCGTGCCCTGCGACGGTCGCGGACCGAAGGGTTGCCCACCTGTTCAGCGCCGTCGTGCCGATCACCGTCGGTGTCGTGTTCGTGGTCGGCCTGCTGGTGGGCTCGGGCCTGAAGCTGGACCTGTACGGCCCGATCGACATCCGTGTCGTGTCCGATGCGGCGATCGCCGCGTTACTGCTGCCCGCCGGCGCCGTCGCCCTCGGCGTCGCGCTCGGTCGCCGCTTCTCGTTCGCGCTCGCCCCGTTCGTCGTGCTCGGCGTGATCTTGGCCGTCAATGCCGAATTCTGGGACGAGCCCGACGGACGCGGCTGGCTGGCCACCGGCACCCCGTCGAACGAGCTCGACGCGGTCTTCGTCCAGCCCCCAGTCGCTGGCCGGTTGCTGTGGTTCGCCGGACTTGTCACCCTCGTCGTCGGGCTCGCCGTGTGGGCCGGCCGCCGATCGCGGTCGGCGACGGTTGCGCTCGCCGGATCGCTGGCAGTGCTCGCCGGCATCGTCGTCAGCGCTGTGCCGCCCGGCGACGGCACCGTCGAACGCCTCGCCGGCTACGTGACCGCGGCGCCCGCGTATACCACCTGTCGACACCTCACCAGCGACGTCGAGCTGTGCGCCCCCGCGCCCTATCGCGACCACGCCACCAGCCTCGCCGGCGACCTCCAGCCAGTCGCGGCTGCGATCCCTGCCGGCGCGGTCGCTCAACCGCTCACCTTGCGGTTCTACGCGAAGGACACCTACATGCTCCAAGGCCGTGTCCGCCGCGCCGTCGAAGCCTCGATGGTGTCGGACTCGGCGGCCGGCATGCCCTTCGGTCATCACGACACCCACCGCGCCGAAGCTCGCTTCGAGCTCGCCGCCGCCGCCGTCCACGTGCCCACCGGCAACACCCCTCCCGACGCCGGTCTCGTCAACGGGCAGGCACGAGGCGTCGTGCTGTTGTGGCTCGCGGTCGCCGGCCTGCCCCGCGACGATGCCCTCGGAGTTCTCTCCCCCGAGCGGACCGGGACCCCGACCGACCGCGGCGACATCTGGCCCTCCTACTGCGGCACGCCCGTGCAATGGGCACCACAGGATCTCGAAGCCACACGACGCCTGCTCACAGCCGGCGCCGATCGCGTCACCCCAGTTCTGGCTGCCCAATGGGCCCGCTGGGTCGACCCGGCCACGGCGACCGACGAGCTCCTCTCCGCCGTGGGCGCCCCGCCAGTCGGCCAGCCCGACCAGATCGAAGACATCGGAGCGACATGCTGACCCCATCCCCAGCGGCCGTCGGCGCGGGATGGCGCTCCACCGCCTGCGGCCCCCTCCCCGGCTATCTGTTGTTGCTCGCCGCCCCCGCACTCATCGCCCTCGTCCGAGGATTTCGAGACCTCACCACGGCAATGACCCTGATGGCGATCGCGGCGCCACCCGTCGTCGCCCTTGCCTTCGACGACCCCGCCGAGGCGACCCTCAACGCCTGCGCGACTACCCGGAACACCCGCCGCCTCGCTCGCGCCGCGCTCATCGTCGCGGCGCTCGCCGCCGTGGCAGCCGTCGTCGCCGTCGCGATCGCCGCCACCGGCGCAACCGGTGGACCGATCCGCGATCGGCTCCCCGAAGGAGCCGCCGCCGCCGCCATCTTGCTGGCCGCCGCCGCTCGCGCCACCCGCGCTGGACACACGTCGCCAGGAGTCACCGCCGCGCTTGCTACCCCGCTGACCCTGGCCACAGCCACCGGTCTCTCGATGGGCCTGGCCTCGTTCGAGTTCCTGCCCCAGGTCGGCAACCCCCACCATGCCCACCGTTGGTGGATCATCGCCGCCGCCGCATCCACGGCGACCTGGTGGTGGTCACAGGACCCCGCGAGCCGAGGACCCGCCTCCGCCGCCAGGCGTCTGTTCCACCACGGCGCCGTCGGGCATGCTGCCGACTGAACGACGTTACGGACACGAACGACGAGGAGCCACCATGCGATCACTCTGGAAGAAGCTCGGAGACCTCGAGCCCGACGCCGAATACCTCGTCCTCGCCTCCGCCATCCCCACCAGGCACCTCCACTCCACCTGGCGCATGTATCGCGGCGCTCGCGCCGTACGCAAGCAACTCACCTCCACCGACGGAATCGTCGGGTTCTCGTTGCTGGCACGACCACTGCGCAAGCAGTACGCGACCCTCTCGGTGTGGACCGACCAGGAGGCCCTCAACGCCTTTGTGCACGCCAGCCCCCACAGCGAGCTCAAGAGCGGACTCGCCCCCGGGATGGGGCCCACCCGCTTCGAGCGATGGACCATCACCGGGTCCCAGCGGCGCCCATCCTGGTCCGAAGCGCTGCGACGGCTCAAGCTGACCCGACTACACGAATCCAGAGCACCGCGAGGAGCGGGACGCGCGTTCTAACTCGACTACGGCCGGGAGGCCCGGATCTCGGCGGCGGTAGCTACGTGCTGGGTGACTGCGCCTGCCCGGCTGCGTAGGGTCGCACTGGAACCGTCGTTCTGTGGCTGCTCGCGGTGCTGCACGTCCGTGCTCCCGGTCGTGCGCCCGCGACGACCCGAGGGCGCCGACGACCGCGTTCTGGTACTCGCGTTCTGCTCCGACTGCAGCGTGCACTTCGCCGGGAGTAGGTGGGACGGGCGAAGGTCGAGGCGTGACGGGTCGTCGTTGTCGAGACCTCGATGCATCGAAGGCGTTTCGGGCCTACCGGGCGGATCAGGGGTCGCGGCTCAGCCGGAGTTTCCGGGGCGGACGACGCCGGATTCGTAGGCCGTGACGACGGCTTGGACCCGGTCGCGCAGCCCGAGTTTGGTGAGGATGCGGGTGACGTGGGTCTTGGCGGTCGTTTCGCTGACGAACAGAGTTTGTGCCAGCTCGGCGTTCGATAGGCCGGTGGCCATGAGCTTGAGCACCTCGAGCTCGCGAGGGGTGAGCCTGGCCAGGGCGGCTGGGATGGTGGTGTCGGGCCGGGGGCGGGCCACGAATTCCTCGACGAGCCGGCGAGTGATGGCCGGGGCGACGAGGGTGTCTCCGGTGGTGGCGTCGCGGATGGCGGCGATGAGCTGACGGGGCGGGGCGGTCTTGAGGAGGAATCCGCTGGCCCCGGCCCGCATCGCCTCGTACAGGTACTCGTCGAGATCGAAGGTGGTCAGCATCAGGATGTGGGCGCCGCATCCGTCGGCGATCAGGCGACGGGTGGCCTCGATGCCGTCGAGGCCGGGCATGCGGATGTCCATGAGGATGACGTCGGGGCGTTCGCGGCGCGCCACCTCAAGCACGTCGCCGCCATCGGCCGCTTCAGCGACCACCGTCATGTCGGCCTGGTTATCGATGATCATCCGGAACCCTGCTCGCACGAGGGCCTGGTCATCGGCGAGGAGCACCCGGATCACGGCGACCCCCCGCCGAGGGGGAGTCGGGCGTGCACGGCGAACCCGCCCCTTGGGCGAGGGCCGGCATCGAAGTCGCCGCCATAGAGCGCGACCCGGTCCCGCATGCCTCCCAATCCACTGCCGGTTCCCACGGGTGTGACATCGAGCGGCGCCTGCCCATCGTCGACCACGTCGATGACGAGGTTGTCAACGCCGTAACGGACCACGACGCTTGCGCAGGCGGGGCCGGCGTGTTTGAGGGTGTTGGTGAGCGCCTCCTGCACGATTCGATACGCGGCGAGGTCGACGCCAGGGGAAAGTCCGTAAGGTGCGCCCTCGACCCGGAGGGCGACGGGAAGGCCGGCGTCGCGTACCTGGCCGGCGAGGGTGTCGAGGTGGCGGAGGCTGGGCTGGGGTGACAGCGACGCCTCCTCTCCGGCGCGCAGGATGCCGAGCAGCCGTCGCAACTCCAGCACCGCCTGCCGGCCGCTGTCTTGGATGGTGACGAGGGGCTGTCGGGCGCGCTCGGGATCGACGTCGAGCATCTGTTCGGCGGCGCCAGCCTGGATCACCATCACGCTCACGCTGTGGGCGATCACGTCATGCAGCTCCCGAGCGATGCGGGTGCGTTCCTCGGCGACGGCCACCTGGGCCCGCCACTGCTGCGCCTGTTCGAGCTCGGCGGTGCGGTGCACGAGGGTGTGGGCCTGCTGGCGCCAGTTGCGGATTAGGCGCCCGACCCCCCAGGTGGCCCCGAACAGCAACCCGACATAGACCAGATCGGAGTACGACCGGCTGCCCGGCTCGCGCACGTTGTCGAGCACCGCCCCGACCGCGTAGAACGCGAAGACGGCAACGCCGCCCACCGCGGCGGGCCACAGCGGTGCGTGAGCCGCCAGCGAATAGCAGGCGATGACGACCGCCATCGAGGTGAACAGCGCATCACCGCCACCTTGGCTTGTTGCCAGCCCCTCGAAAGTCGCAGCCGCCACGCCGACCGCGAACAGCGAGGCCAGCGGGGCTCGGCGTCGCCACCACAGCGGCGCCGCCACCAGCAGCGCGAGCGCCGCCAGGAGCGGCTTGCTGTCGGCCGAGTCCAATGCCAGCACCTCAAGCTCGCCGATCACGGCGAGCATGGCGACGGCGAGGACGTCGAGCGCCGCCGGCGAGAACGCCAGACGTGTGCGCATGACCCGATCGTATTGCGGGCGTCGCCCCGCTGGCGTCGTCCCGGCGGACGATGCGCACCGTCCTCAGGGATGAGAACCATCGCGCCCGCATCATCCCTCCCGCCGGGACGGATCGTCGTCGCCGCTGACGACCAACACCACCCTGGAGGCTCATCGTGAGACCTGCCCGGCTGCACCGTGCGGCTCGGCGAATGTCACAGGAGGCCTCACATGAACAAGCTCACTGCAGCCGCGGCGGTCACCGCCGCCGCCTCTCTCGGCGCCATGGGAATCGCCTCTGCAGCCTCCGACGATGGGAACGGAACCGCCAGCCACCGCGTCCTGCACCTGACCGACCGCCAGGCCCAGGACGCCGAGATCGGCGCTCCCAACCCCGACACCGTGCTCGGGCTCCGCTTCGTCGGCACCGACGACCTGTTCGACGGGTCACAACTGGTGGGCCAGCTCGGCCGCAGTTGTGAAGCCGTCGGCGATCTCGCCCAGCAGGGCGTCAGGTTCCAGTGCATCGTCACCGTCGCCCTCGACGACATCATCACCGCCCAGGCCCTACCCACCTTCACCCCCGACGGGTTGGTGGACTTCGAAGCTGCCATCACCGGAGGGACCGGCACCTACCGGCATGCACGCGGAGTCGTCGAGGTCGACCAAGAGACCGACACTGAGTCCCGCCTGACCATCGACCTTCGCTGACCCCGGCCTCGCGCGGATGGCCAGTGCCCACCCCTGACGCGTGGGAGGGACGCCACCGAGCCGGCTTCCCTCCACACGCAACGTCACACTGGATGCGACGCTCGGGGAACGCTCCATCTCGCAAATCAACGAATCACGTCGGCGCGACCATGTCGAGCGGCATGCCGATTGGCGCAGCGCATCCGCCGAACGACGACTTCTCGCGGGAGCCACCGCACACTGGCGGCACGTCCCGAGCGCGCCACAACGGCGGTGTCCAATGGATCGCTGAGTCGGCCCGGGAACGCACTGGACCGTGCCCCCGAGGTCCGCGCTCGCCGGCGCAGCAAGAAGGTGGGGAAGGCCCCTCAACAAGTGCTCACGGCACAGGTGAAGCCAAGCGCTCGACGCGCCGGCAAACGAGGCGACCTTCCCCGCACGGCATCGTCCCCGGCCACCGACGACCACGTCAACCGACGAACCGCTTGACAACCGATCCCCCATAGGGAATCAGCCGACACGTTCACCGGGCCGCGTCGGCCGCTTGCAGCCGAGCCGAATCGGCGGCCCGGCCCCGTGCGATGTTCGCCTGCTCGTCAGCGAAGGCGTCGGCCGTCGCTTCCAGCCGAGCCGAATCGGCGGCCCGGCCCCGTGCGATGTTCGCCTGCTCGTCAGCGAAGGCGTCGGCTGTCGCTTCCAGCCGAGCCGAATCGGCGGCCCGGCCCCGTGCGATGTTCGCCTCCTCGTCAGCGAAGGCGTCGGCTGTCGCTTGCAGCCGAGCCGAATCGGCGGCCCGTCCCCGTGCGATGTTCGCCTGCTCGGCGAAGTACGCCTCCGCCTCCGCGTCCAACCGCCTGGACGACGCATCCCAGCCGCTGGACGTGCTCGAACCGTGGCCGGCCTGGAGGGTCCCGTAACCGCCGAGGCCGACAAGGACAACGGCCACAGCTCCGGCAACGAACAACGCTGTGACCCGCCGTCGCCGGTGTCGAGGCGCAGGACGCACCACAACTCGGTCAGGTGCTGCTTCCTCGGGCCTTTCGATCGTTGCGATTGCCATCTCGATCCCTCCTCGCACTCAAGGAACATGGTGCGAGACACGGCCGGCCGGCGCAGCCGCGAACGCCGCACCGGGTGTGCCTCATTCGCAGCACCCCAGCGTTTACCATCGACCGGTGTCAGGGTCGGATTGGCTGCCATCGCCGGACAGTGTCCTGGGCATGCTCGACCCGGACGACAGAACGATTCTGATGGGCGCCGGCCGACTTCGCCGTTACCGGCGCGGCGCGCCCATCATCTCCCAGGGTGATCACAGCGACACCGTGTTCGTCGTTCTCTCCGGCCGGGTGAAGGTCACGGTGAACACCGCCGATGGTCGCGAGATCCTGCTCGCAGTTGACGGCCCAGGTGAGTTGTTGGGCGAGTTTGAAGCCATCGACCGCGGGGGCGGTCCGAGAACTGCCGGCAACGTGGCCCTCGAACCGGTCGAGTGCCGGGCGATGACGGGCCAGGAGTTCCGCGGCCTGCTCGACTCATCCCCAAGCATTCCGCTGGTGATCCTCCGCTGGGCCGTTCGCAGGCTCCAGGCTGCCGATCGACGGCGAGTCGACGCTGCTTCGTTCGACACCACACACCGGCTCGCCCGCCTGCTCCTCGAGCTCGCCGACAACCTCGGCCAAGCCGACCCTTCCCAGGTCGACATCGACATCCCGCTGACCCAAGAGGAGCTCGCCAGTCTGATCGCCGCTTCCCGCGACGCGGTGGTCCGCGCCCTCACGTCACTGCGGTCCCGTCACCTCATCGCCACGGCCAGACGTCGGATCACCATCCTCGACGTCAACGCTCTCCGCCAATACGGGGAGTAGACGCCCCCGCTACGCGACCTGGGCTTATCTGGCGCGCTCGGGGGTCTGTGAGTTCAGGACATCGTTCACAACTGTCGCGGAACAGCGTGAACGCCGCTGCGATGATCCGCGGTGGCGTCGACCCGGCGCTCTTGGATGAGGCGGCCTGGTGGCGCGAGGACGACCTGTGGTTCTGGTCGTTGGAAGCGTTGGTCGTGTACGTGCGGGCCGCGAGCGAACGAGCCGCAGTACCCGTCGCCGAGCTGTGCCAGCGACTCGCTCAGCGACGCGGGATCGAGCTCGTCGCCTCCAGCCGAGCGGAGCCGCGACTTCGCCGGCGACGCCATCGAGGCGAGCAACCTTCTGCCCTCGCGTCAGAAGGTTCGCGTGCGGGACCGCAGGTCAACGTGCTCAGGCGGGTTCAGGCGTTGCCGCAAGTCCCCCACATCCCCCACGCCACGGCCGCTGTCAGAGGGTCGTCTACGAGCGACAGGACGCCGTGACCTGCATCTGTGCCGGTGGGTACGGCGCGCTCGGAGGTGTGCTGG
>Ga0268386_10001329_pt1 | contig 16914 bp, 13 predicted proteins | sample RVTome_15_FD_200260 | JGI IMG/M metagenome (GOLD analysis project Ga0268386, IMG submission 200260) | Soil microbial communities from uranium-contaminated site in the Upper Colorado River Basin, Wyoming, United States - RVT150D86... ...
CCCGTACCCCCCCCCAATGGGAAAAAAACACCCCCAAATTTTTATTTTCCCACACCCGACCCCGAACGCGCCGTGCCAATGAAAATTGCCACGCCCGTTGTCCACGGGTGCACGACACACTTTGCATTCAGTTCGTGATTCGACAGCGGGGAAACGCGGATGACCTGGCGCGGCAAAGCCGCAACCAAACTTTGAAACAAGCCATTTTTCACCCCCGATTTTTCACCCGCCTCTTTCTGATTCCATTCAAGGGCGGGTTATGAATTGGGGGTGAAAGATTCTCTTTCTGCACACGTGATCCGAAAAGCAGCGCCATCGATGCTCAGGTTTTGCTGACAGAAAGATTGATGACAAAGAGATAAAGTGATTCTGCGGTTCTCGGCTTCACCTTTTGATCCGCGCGAATCCGCCCGATCTGCATTCCCCCCGCGCCGGATTCTCAAAGTCGGGATTCCGCCCGGGCGCTGCCGCGGTCGGCAGGTCGGTTCGGCGATGCCCACCGATGGCTGCTACAGCCCGCCGATGAACCGCAGGTAGTCGATTTCCAGCCGGTCGAGGTCGTTGCCGAATGCCTTCTGGAAGTCGGCCACGCGCTCGCGGGCGGTGTAGGGCGCGAGCGGATCGCGCCGGGCGAGAATCTTCAGGTACGCCGAGTATTTCTGCGAACGCGTCTCCAGCAGGAAGAACGACAGCCCCCACGCTTCGCCGTAGAAGTGGTGCAGGTTCTTCCGGAACAGCGAACCGCCGGCGATGAATTCCTTCAGCGACCGCCGTTTGCGACCGGCGGCCACGTAGCGGCGAAAGCCTTCAAAACCGAACGTGCTCATGCGGGACCTCGCGCCGCGGTCGCCGCTGCGCTGGCGGATGCCCGGCGCTTCGAACAGCGTGGCCAGCCCCTCGACGACCCACCGCGGGTTCTGCCCGACCCGCGTGTGCAGCCCGGTGTTGAACGCGACCTGGTGCGTTCCTTCGTGAATGATCGTCTCCTCCAGCGTCGACAGGCCTCCGGCGCGGGCGCCCATCAGCCGGCGGGCGCTAGCCCCCGGTTGCGGTGAATGAGACGCCAAACCGGGGGCTAGCGCCTGCCGGCTGATTCGGGCCTTCGGATCGTCGTACAGCGCGACGCGGTTCGATTCGAGGTGGTAGTAGCCGAGAATTCGCGACGCCAGCGCCACGCCGTCGCGTCGGGCGTACTGGATGAACTGCTCCCGCTTCTTGAACACGACCGCCACCAGCGGGAAGCGCGGTTTGTCGAGGTGGAAGCCCCGCACGGAGAAGAACGTCGTGAACGTTCGATAGACGTTCTCGCACAAGTCGGCGATCTTCCGCGCGCGGCCGGGCGGGGCGGCCACGACGTAATGCTGCGAGCTGACGACGTCGAATTCCCGCCCGAGCTCCTTCCGCAGCGCCGCCCGCATATCGGCCGCGCCAAACCCTTGAAACGTCGGGGCCAGCGATCGAAACCGCGACACCGATTTGACCGGCAGCCGCCGCAGCCGGCCGTCCCGCTCCAGCAGCCAGAATTCCGATGCGTCGTGCGCGACGGCCTTGCCGCGGTACGTGCGGCCCGCGGCTTCGACTTCAATCAGATCAGGCCGCGCGGCGAATGCCGACGACAATGCAGACAACGCTGCGACCAGAAACGCGAGAATGCCGAGGGACGATCTGACCATGTTTTGGCCTGGTGATTGTGACTCAAGGGCAGCGGAAAGTTTTTCCGCAATCCGGGTATGTCCGCTGGATCGGTCAACGTGGCGGATGCTGCCAGCATCCGCGCGGACGCTGGCAGCGTCCGCCACGGAATAATCGCCCGTCCCTCAATCGCGGGATGTTATCCGCAAACCTACGTCGAATTCCGGAATCTCAGCGGTGTTCGACGCGGGGCGAACGGCGTAGACTGAAGGGAGCCAATCCACCCGGCCGATTCATTCCGGAGAAACCGAATGCAAGAGTTGTGCGGCCTGATCCGGTGCGTGACAGCGCCGGCCGTCTTCGTGGCGGCTTTCGCGCCGGGATCGATTCCGGCGGAACAACCCGCCGCGAAATCGGCCCCGCTGAGTAACGCCGCGCTCAAGAAATCCGTCGAGCGGTTGATCGCCGCCCTCGATTCGAAGACCCGCGGCGACCGCGTGCGGGCGGAACGCGACCTGCTGGCGCTGGGTCCGAAAATCCTGCCGCTGCTCCCGCCGCCGGAATTGACCGCCAACGTCTCGGTGCGGGAGGCCGTGCGGCGGGTGCGGATTCGGCTGGAGAACACCGCCGCCCGCGATTCCGTCAAGCCGTCGCGGGTGACGCTGAAGGGAACGCGGTCGCTCAACGACGTCCTCCGGTCGGTCTCACAACAGAGCGGAAACCAGTTCGACACGTCTAAGCTGTCGCGGCCGGCATTGTCGGCGAAGATCGGCGTTTCGTGGGCCGCTGCGACGTTCTGGGAAGTGCTCGACGACCTTTCCCGCCGTGAAAAACTCCGGTTTCGCATCGTGCCGGGCGTTGGAGTTCACGCTTCAGCGTGTCTTCTCCACGACGCGCGTTCAAAAAACACGCTGAAGCGTGAACTCCAACGGTCGCGGCCGCTCGCGGTCGACAATCGCGGCGCATTTCGCATCGCCGTGCTGTCGCTGAAGAAGCGGCCGATCGTCGGCGACGACGCCAATGAGCTGCTTCGCGTGCGATGGAGCCTGACCGCCGAGCCGCGGCTGCGGCCGTTGTTCCTCAGGTACGCCGGCCGCAGCCTCGTCGCGGAAACCGCCGCCGGCAAACCGCTCGCTCCGTTCGATCCCGACGCGAGCCTCGAAGTCGCGGCGGTCGACGGCGCCGCGCCGATCTCGCAGTCGTCGGATTTCATCCTTCCCAAGGGAACCGCGGCGGAAACGATTCGCCTGCGGGGCCAGGTGAAGGTGCTCACCGCCGCGCGGAGCGAACCGGTGGAATTCCGCGATCTGAGCCGCGCGACCGGATCGTCAATACGCCGCGGCGGCGTGACCGTGACCGTCAACCGGGTGACGCGGAAGGCGGAAGGCGGAAAGCGGAAAGCGGAAAGCGGAAGGCGGAAGTCCGGCTCCGAACGCATCACGGTCGACGTGTCGATCAGCTACGACGTCGGTGGTGCGGCGTTCGAATCGCATCGCACGTGGATCTTCCACAACCGCGTGTATCTCGAAACGGCGACGGGCATGCGGATTCCCGCCGACCCGGCGTTCAAGACGAACGTGCAGCGGGACGGCGCCGTGGGCGTGACCTACAGCTTCGCCGTTTCCAAGGTCCCGCTGGCGAAGTTGAAGTTCGTGTACGTCGCACCGACACTGTTGATCGACGTGCCGGTGAAATTCGATTTCGCCGCGCTTCCCCTCACCCCCAAGATACAGACAAGGAGTTCCCCATGAATTCGCGCACGGCCCTGGCGACGGCGTTCCCGCAGGCGGAGATGATCACCAACGCGTACCTCGCGGACCTGACCGACGAGGAGATTCTCGTCCGCCCTACCGCCGGTGCGAACCACATGGCGTGGCAGCTCGGGCACCTGATCTCCTCCGAAAACGGGATGGTCAACGCCGTCTGCCCCGGCTCGATGCCGCCGCTGCCCGAGGGCTTCGCGGCAAAGCACAAGAAGGAAACCGCCGGCAGCGACGATCCGACGGCGTTTCTGACGAAGGCCGAGTACCTGACGCTGATGCAGGAGCAGCGGACGGCCACGATGCGGGCGCTGGAATCGCTCGGCGACGACGACCTCGACAAGCCGGCGCCGGAACAACTCAAGAACATTGCCCCGACCGTCGCCGCCGTCTTCTCGATGCAGCCCGTGCACTGGCTGATGCACGCCGGCCAATGGGCCGTCACCCGCCGCAAGCTCGGCCGCCCGCCATTGTTTTGAGGTTCGTAGTGACCGGCTTCAGCCGGTCGATCGGGGTGCGGCGCTGCACGACCCACGTAGACCGGCTGAAGCCGGTCACTACGAACCCTCACGACGAACACTCACTCGTGCCGCAGCGCCCGAATCGGGTCCACCTTCGCCGCCCGCCGCGCCGGGTAGACGGCGGCGATCATCGTAATCAGGGCCGCGAACAACGGCACGCCGAAGAGCAGCCACCACGGGAAAGAGAACAGGCTGCCGCCGAGCGGGTCCTGCGATTCCTGGGCGAGCCGGTGGGCGACGTAATCGTCGATGGGAAACGACGCTCCCCAGCCGACCAGCAGCCCCAGCAGCCCCCCCAGCAAACCGATGAGCGCGCCTTCCAGCAGGAAGATCCGCTGAATGTCGCCGTCCCGCGCCCCGACGGCTTTCATCACGCCGATTTCGCGCGTGCGTTCCAGCACGGTCATCACCATCGTGTTCGCGATCCCCAGCGCCGCCACGAACAACGCGACGCCGGCCAGCACGGCCATCACGTAGGAAATCACCCGAATGTTCATCCGAATGCGTTCCAGAATGTCGGTCAGGGCGAACGTGTTCAGGTCCAGCCCGCGAATCTCCTCGTTCACGTCCGCCACGTGGTCGTTGTGGTCCACGATCACCGTCGCATGGTAGAACCCCTGACGGTTGTTGGTCGGCACGCGCCGCACCAGTTCCTCCGCGGTCCGCAACGGAAGCATCGCGTCGGTCCCCCGGAATCGACGCGCCAGGCTGAAGCGGCGGCCGCGGCGACCCAACGGTTTGAGCTCTTCTTCCGTCGCGTCGCGATAGACTCCGACGATCCGGAAGTCCGCCGTAATGACGGCCGGCTTCTTCTGCGGCCGCTTCTTGCCGCGGAGGGCCTTCCGCAGGATGTCCCGCTCGCGCTTCGACAACGGCAGCCGGTCGAGGTGCTTCGGAAGCTGCCGCAGCACTTCGTCGATGGCCCGCGCGTCTTTGGCCGAGAGTTCGACGTCCTGCCCCGTCTGCAGCCGCAGGAATCCCGCCGCGATGCCGGCGCCGGGTCGGATTTCCACCCGCACCGATTTTCCCAGCAGCTTCTTCACGTCGTCGTCGCCGCGAAACCCCCAACGGTAGGCGAGGAATTCGTGAACCAGCATCTCGCGGCCCGTATTCGACGCAAACGCCCGGCCGGCGATGACCAGCTCGGCGACGTCTTCGTGCCGCGTCGACAGCCCGCGCACCGAACCGGCCGCCGCCTGCTCACCCAGCAGCAGCGTGCAGCTCTGGGAAACGTCCGGCTCGACGGCGGCGACGTGGGGCAGGCGTTCGAGCTTCCGCAGCATGTCGCCGTTCAGCGGGACCTTGGGCCGGTAGTGCGAGCGGTTCCACTGCCGGATGAGGGCCTGCTTGATTCGTTCCCGTTTCTCGTCGCTCAGCGAGCCCTCGACGTCGAGCTTCTCTTTGGGAATCTGCGATTCCGCCGTTCCCTGGCCGGGATACACCTCGATCTGCCGCAGCCGGTCGCCGAAGCTGAACTGCCGCGCGACCTCGGCCTGCATCCCCTCGCCGGCGGAAAGGCTGAGCATGATCAGCACGGTCGCGATCACGACCCCCGTCAGCGTCAGCGCGGTGCGCAGCTTCTGCTCGAACAGGCCGCGAAACGACAAGCCGAGCAGGTCGGAAAAACGCATGCGGGGTCGTCGCCTTTATGGAGTGCGGTGATTCGTCACCGCTTTGGCTTCGGCGAGCCGGAGGGCGTGAGCCCCCGGAGTGCTCCGGTCGCTGACGCTCCCGGCTCGCCATGAAATTACAGGTCGCCGTCGTCGAGCGCCGCGATGTACGGCAGATGCCGGTACTCGTCGTTGTAGTCCAATCCGTACCCCACGACAAACACGTTGGGAATGCGAAACCCGTGGTAGCCGGGCCGCACGTCGACGCGGCTGCGGCCCTCTTTCCAGAGCAGGACGGCCGACTCGACGGACCGCGGGTTCATCGTCGCCACGGTCCGCAGCAGCGTCGCCAGCGTCTGCCCGGTGTCGAAGATGTCGTCCACGAGCAGCACGTCGCGGCCTGCGATGTCGGGTACCAGCTCGGCATTGACCGCCAGCTTCCCCGGCGCGGTCGCCGCCCCGCGATAGCTCGAGGCCTGAATCAACCCCACCCGCAGCGGCACGTCGATCTGCCGGATCAGGTCCGAAACCAGCACGATGCTCCCCGTCAGCACCCCCAGAATCGTCAGCGGCCGGTCCCGGTAGTCGTCCGCGATCGCCCGCCCCAGCTCGGCCACCCGGCGTTCAATGTCCGCGGCGGGAATCAACGGCGTCATGCGGGAACTCCTGAAACGCGAATTCGGCAACGCGACAATCATACGGGCGCGCCCGGAATTCGAAAACGGGCTGCGATGCCGGGCGGTTTGACGCGGAAGGGGTCGGGTGTCCAGAATTCAATTTTCCGATTTGACGCCCTGCGAGAAACGTAGCGTTCAAAGGAAAATTGAATTCTGGACACCCGACCCCGGCCCCTTCAAATGCCCGACATCCAAGGCATCTGGTCCACCGTCACCATCGCCGGCAAGACCGCCGACGTCTACGAGCCGCGGAATTCCACCGCCGGCCGCGCGGTCCTGCATCTGCACGGGCACGGGTTGACCACGCTGCGGGACAACCCCGTCTTTTCCGCCGAATTGGAACGCCACGGCCTGCCGGCAGTCTGCCCGCACGGGCAGCGCTCGTGGTGGACCGACGTCGTCTGCCCCGAGTTCGACCCGCAACTCGCGCCGCTCGATTACCTGCGGCGGCACATCGTGCCGTTCTTCGCCGCGCGGTGGAACGTCTCGCCGCCGGGCATCGGGCTGCTGGGGATCAGCATGGGCGGGCAGGGGGCGTTGCAGTTGGCGTACCGGCATCCGCGGGAATTCCCCGTCGTCGCGGCGATCTCCCCCGCCGTCGACTTCCACAACTGGCACGGGCAGGGGCTGCCGCTGGATGAGATGTTCCCCACTCGCGAATCGGCCCGGCAGGCGACGGTCACGCTGCAGATTCACCCGCTGAACTGGCCCCGGCACCAGTGGTTCGTCTGCGACCCCGACGACGCCGACTGGTACGAAGGGGCCGAGAGGCTGGCGATGAAGCTCTCGTCAATGGGGGTGCCGTTCGAAGCCGACCTCGAAACCCGCGCCGGCGGTCATTCGTGGGACTACTTCAACCACATGGCCGGCCGCGCGCTGGAATTCATCGCGGAGCGTCTCGGAAAGTAGGTCCGTCCGGACCTCGCCGCTTGCGGCTTAGCCGTCTTGTCACAGCGACCGGCTAAGCCGCAAGCGGCCCAGTTTTCTGCTTGACCCTGCCCGATTCAGCCGCGTAAGATGGCAAAAGCAACGGAATGTCGCCGATTTTCTTTCCGTTCGGCCGTCCGTCCGCAGGTGGGGTTCCCTTCGAATGCACACGCTTGGAAAAGTCCTCACGGGGTTCGTGTTTCTGGCGGCGGTCGCCGGGCTGGTGCTGATGTCGCGGCAGCTTCAGGTCAAGAACAGCTACACCAAGAAGCTGCGGGACCTGAAGAAGCAGAACACCAACGACGCGCGAAGCATCGAGTCCAAACAGGCCGAGCTGGCCGGCCTCGACGCCGATTACCAGCGGGTGATGCACGACCAGCGCGCCTATTGGGACAAACGCAGCGGCCTGCCCAACCCGCCGCGACGCCCGCCGAACACGATCGGCATGCAGGTCGGATTGGGGGACGGCGTCGGCATGCTGGCCACCAACGCGCAGGTCCCCGGCAAGGCCCCCAAACAGCGCACCCGGCTGCACGTTTTCTATCAGCCGAATCCCAACGTGCCGCAGACGGTTTACGTGGGCCCGTTCGAGGTCGGGGAACAGCAGGGCGAGCTCGCCGCGACCAACTCGGTGCTGTATCCCGCCTGGGGTCTGCGGCCCAACGAGCTCCGCGTCGACAATCCCGCGAACTGGCCGCGGGGAATCAGCGTGTACCGCATCCGGGCGACGGTTTCCACGCGGTACACGACGGGCTTCCGCGACCTGTATCTCCGGCTGGAAGACGTCGCCCGCGACATCGCCTCGGCCAACGCCGCCAAAAAACAGGCCGACGACCAGTTGAAAGCCGCCGAAGGCGAGGTGACGCAGTACCGCGTGATCATCGCGGGCAACGACGGCACCGGGGGCATGCTGGCGGAACTCTCGAAAGCCGAAGACGATCGCGACGCCGTCCTGGGAATCGTCGACCGCCTCCGCCGCGCGCTGAAGCAGGAAATCGACCGGCGGGGCGAACTGATCCAGCAGAACAAGGACCTCATCAAGAAGCTGCCGCAACCCGCCTCGGGGAGCGGGAAACGCTGATCAAAGGCGGAAAGCGGAAGGCGGAAGGCGGAAAGACGACGATGTCGGCACGGTTTCCTTTTTCCGTCTTCCGCTTTCCGCCTTCCGCTTTCCGCCTTCGAAATGGACGTCGCTCATGGGCCTCGAAAACCGCGATTACATTCGCGATTCCCCCCCGCCCGACGGATTCGGGCTCGGCCCGCGCGGGTACTGGGCCGTCAAGTTCCTGCTGATCGCCAACATCGTCGTGTTCGTGCTGCAACTGGGGAGCGGCCTCGACCGCGGCAAGGTAACGTACTGGCTGCAACTGCGGCTGGCGGAAAAGCAGATCACCACCGTCGGCCCCGGCGACGCGGCGTTCTACGAAGTCGAGCTGGAAGACGGCCGTCCCCCCCGCGAGCTGTCTGTTCCCACGCAGGACCTGGCGAACGCGCCCGTCATCAAATCCGGCAAGACCGTCGAGCGGGTCGAGAACGCCGTCTATGGCAGGTATTCGCTGGTCCGGTGGCAGGACAAAGTCGGCCTCGTTCGTACCGATTCGCTGTCGGACAAGGCGACCCCCGCGCCGCTGGAGTCGTGGCAACTTGCCTGGCGGCTGGTGACCTACGGGTTCCTTCACGGCAGCATGATGCACATCCTGTTCAACATGTTCGTGTTGTGGATGTTCGGCCGGCTGATCGAGCCGATCTACGGGTCGCTGGAATTCCTGCTGTTCTTTCTCGCGGGCGTGGTCATCTCCGGGTTGGCGCACGTGGGATACATCGTGGCGATGGGGGCCAACATCCCCGCCGTGGGGGCCTCCGGCGGCGTGATGGCCGTCGTGTTTCTGACCGCGATGATCTACCCTCGCGAGAAGGTCTACGTGTTCGGCATCATCCCGATGGAAATGCGGGTGATGGCCGTGCTCTACGCCGTCATCGATCTCGTCGGCGCAATGAACCCAGGCAGCGGCACCGCCCACTGGGCGCACCTCGGCGGGGCGGCGTTCGGCGTGGCGTACTACTACTACCACTGGCGGCTGAGCGGCTTCTGGATCGGCCTGAAGCGGCGGTTTTCATCAACCGGCCGCGCCCTGCGCCCGCGACCCCGCGTCCGCGTCTACCAGCCCGAAGACCCCGAGCCGCGCGACAGCAACGTCGACGCCGAAGTCGACCGGCTGCTGGAAAAAATCAGCCGGCAGGGCGAGTCGAGCCTGACGGAGAAGGAGCGCACCTTCCTGGCCGAAGCGAGCCGCAAATACCGCAAGCGGTGAATGTCGAATGACGAAACCAGAATGACGAATCAATGACGAAGCCCGAATGACGAAACCAGTTGTTCGTCATTCGGGCTTCGTCATTCGTCATTGATTCGTCATTCGGATTTCGACATTCCTCATTTCCCACCCTTCGCCTTCTTCGCCTTCACGCGAATCAGTTCGTACGTCCGCGTCACCGGCTTCTTCAGGCGGTCGATCTCCTTCTCCTTCGCCGCGACGAGCCGCTGGAACTCCTGCATCTCCTTCGCATTCTGCCCCTGCTCGTGCTTGCGGAACAGGAACAGATACGTGACGTTCTGCGGCCGCCAGGAGTGAAAGTAGAGGCGGTTTTTGGCGATGATGGTTTGGCGGAGGTTTTCAGATTGCTGGTGCTCGGGAGTGCCCCAGATCATCGCGGTCAGATCATTGTAAAAGCGCAAAGGCTTCTTCCGGGGATCGAGCAAGCGGTCCGACCGAAACTTCTTCCGAAGACTCTGCTTGCCGGCGATGATTTCGATACCGTCAATCATCAATTTGTACTCGCCGACGGCGAGATCGCGCACACTGAGCGACCATACCGCATCTGAGACACTCGTTGGAGACACACTGAATCGCAAGCCGTTTTTCAACTCGGTTATCTTTGAAATGATGGCTCCCCGAGATTCGCTGATCTTTCCCGTCGTTTTGAAAGACAGTCGCGCGAGTGGGAGCCGGCCGGTGCCTCCTTCGAATTGTTTGTCAATCAAGTAGCCAGTGCTTCTCCACATTTGGTCTGTGAAAGAAATGCCGTCTCTCGTGTAAGGTCGTCTTGGACGGAAACGAGATTTCCGCGACCGAATATCGCAAAAACTCACCAAGTCCACGAAACCGGCCTCTCGTTGTGATGAGATATCATTGATCGCTCGCGCGTATTCGCGGATGTTCTCGTTCTGAATTGCAGGATTCGGTAGTGGGGCGGACCTCGCTTCATAAAGATACGGAGTCAGCAGCACAAACCGCACCCCCTTCGCGCTCACCCGCGTCAGATCATCCAGCAGCTTGTTGTACTGCTTGACGAACCGCGGCAGGCCCGCTTTGCCGGCGAAGGCTTCGTTGTTGCCGTAGCCCAGGAAGATGACCGTCGGCTTGATGCTGCCGACGTGGGCCAGCATGCGGGCGTAGCCTTTTTCGGGCGGGTCGAACATCCCCCGCGATTCGGCCCACACGGTGTCGCCGTCCCAGCCGAGATTGCGGAAGATGATCTTGCGGTCCGGGTAGCGGGCGGTGAGCATCGTCTCCCAGTACCCGTACTTCTGCTCGCGCTCGATGAGCGTGTTGCCGAGGAAGACCACGCGGTCGCCGTCCTTCAGCTCGAACTTCGGCTGCGCTTTCTTCGGCGAGCCGGAAGCGTCAGCGCCCGGAGCGATGCGCCCCCCGGCCGCCAGCAGCAGAGCCGTCGCGACCAACCCGCACCGACATCCCGACGATCGCGTGATTCCCTGAGTCATCGCCTTACCTGCCTGTACGAGACCGTCCCGAAGGGCGTAGCAGAATTCGTAAGAATTCTGGAGTGAGAAAACCGCACGCCAGAATTCTCACGAATTCTGCTACGAACGGAAAATCGAATTCTCCGTTCCCTCTGTGCACTCCTGTGATCATTCTCCGCCGTCGCGGGCGGGATTGCAATTCCCGCGGCGACCGGGCCGACCTGGGGTGTGTCAACATTTCCTGCCGTGCGGAAAGGGGTCGGGTGTGGAAAATTCAAAATTGCGGCGGGTACGGTCCGGGGTGCATTGACCGCGTCTTCGCCGCAATTTTGAATTTTCCACACCCGACCCCGAACCCTACGCGTGCAGCTCGACCAAGTCGCGGTCGGCCAGCACGTGCTCGCGGCCCACCTGCTGCCCGTCGATGGCGCTGGTGCCCCACAGCCGGGCGTATTTCAGCGTCTCGGCCAGGTCGCGGTGGATTTTGACGGCGAGGTCGTCCACCGTGCCGCCGGCGGGAAGCGTGTACGGGTCTTTGTAATCCGCCTGTTTCCCGGGGGCTTTGGTGTAGACGCGGATGACGTTCAGCATCGCGTAAATCCGATTCCGCAGCTCCTCAACGGATTCCGGCCGGTCGAATTCCACTCGAAACGTTTCCAGCGGCAGGTCGCACAGTTCGCGGAAGAACTCCAGCCGCGTGTCGACATCGGGGTCATCGCCGCGGGTGACGACCAGCAGCGTCTTGACGTGCACGATCGAGAAGTCGTCTTCGTCGAAGCCGGTGTGGTCGGAGGGGAGCGTCTTGCGGGACCGGAGCTGCTCGACGACGGCGGCCGTCTCATCCGGGGCGTCGTCGGAGGCCCCGTTGAAGACCAGCAGCATCGCGTCGGCGGCGCGGACGATGTTCGTCAGGTACGGCTCGATGTGATGCCCGGTTGCCGGCGGCGTGTCGATCAGCTCGACCTTCACGTCTTCCCAGGGCATCATGCCGGGCATCGGCTCGTGCGTGGCGAAGGGGTAGTCGGCGACGTTCGGCTCGGCGTTGGTGAGTTCCTTGAGGATGCGGCTCTTGCCGGCGTTCGGCCCGCCCACGAGCACGACCTGCCCGGCCCCCTGCGTGGGGAAGCGGTAGCTCGGCCCCTTTCTCGCCGCCTTCTTGCCGACCGCCGCCGCGTCGGCTTTCGCGTCCTTGAGCTTGGTCTTCAGGTCGGCCTGCAGCTTTTCGGTCCCCTTGTGCTTGGGGATGAGCTGCAGCATCTTCGTGAGGCAGTCGACCTCTTCCTGCGGTGAGGAAGCCTTGCGGTATTCCTCTTCGGCCTTCTGATATTGGGGTGTGAGGTTGGCAGGCATCGGAGGGAAGGCGGAAGGCGGAAGACAATCCACGTCAAAGGTCGGAAGGTCGGAAGGTCGGAAGGTCGAAGGTCGGAAGGTCGGGATTTTCTTGGACTCTTCGACTTTCGACTCTTCGACGTTCGACTCTTCGACGTTCCTGAAAGTGGACCGCGAAAGGGGTCGGCGCCCGCCTTTCCGTTTTCCGCCTTCCGCCTTCCGCTTTCCGCCTTCGGTTATTCCCGGTTCCAGTCGTCGAGCAGCTTCTGGATGCGGGCGGGGTTGAAGTTGCCCGGGGGGTCGTAGTCCTGATTGGCCATCAGGTCTTTGACGGATAGCGGCTTCGATTCAATGCCCGTCTTCGGCACGTCGGCCTTCGCCGTCCAGACGATCGCGTTGAGCACGAGTTTGCGGAACTGGTTGTGCCCCCAGTTCCAGTGGTCGTGGCCGCCGGTGAAGCCGAAGCCCCGGCCGCCGTCTGTGCGCTGCATGGCCCAGGCGGTGTGCTGCGGCTGCCCCTTGGCGACCGCCTCGCGGACGAACTTGTTGCCGCTGTGCGGGCCGTCTTTGCGGCGCAGCGTTTCTTTCGGCGGCAGGTCGCTGAGGATCGGCGTGACGCCGGCCATCTTTTCGCGGAATCGCATGTGGTAGTACCACTCGTCTTTGATGCGGAACGGCTTCACGCCGCGGGCGATCGGGTGGTCGGGGAGCTTTTTGAAGTTGGCGACCCAGTGCGGGTTGACCGACCAGTGGGTTTCGAAGTAGCCGCCGGTCCAGTTGAGGAAGGCGTCGCCCGATTTTCCCTTGGGGACTTCGACGCCGTAATGGATGCAGACGAGGCCGACGCCTTTCTTCATCAGCGTGTCGATTTCGTCGATGTGCCGGTTGAAGGGGTGCCCGCCCCCGCCGTCGGCGTAGATCACGATCGCAGCGGCATCTTTGAGCACCGAGGTGTCTTTCGGCCAGCCGTTGGTGACGACGACCGCTTTCACCGGCAGCCCGCTCTCGTTGAGCGCTTTCGCCAGCAGCATGCAGCCGGCGCGATGTTCGTGGGCTCCGTAGCCGTGGCTGCGGCGGCCGGCGATGAGGACGATCTTCTTTGTTTTCTTCTCGTCGCTGGCGGCCAGCGCGACCGCGACGCCAACGCCTGCCTTGCGGACTTCAATCCGCCGCACGCCGTTCTGCTCGGCGGCGCGGCTTCGATCAACGCGGACCTTCACGCCTTTGACGTCGACGCCGATCTGCCGCTGGTCAACCCGCACCTGCACGCCGCGGAGTCGTTGCAGCAGCGACGTCGTCTTCCCCGCCGGCTTCAGATGCTTGATGCGGATGTTCCGGAACTGCACGGTCATCGGCGGGCCGGCGTGCAGTTGCAGCGCGAGCAGTCCCGACGCGCGACGCTGTTTTGTGTCGTTGTCGGTGCATTCGGCGGTCGTCACGCCGTTGATCTTGTGGACGAAATGAAACCCCTTCGCGACGACGTGGTAGTCGTTCCAGTCTTCCTTCTTGATCTTCTTCTGGATTGCCGTCGAATCCCCGACCTTGCCGACGACCTTTGCCCGGAATTTGCCGTTTTCGCGGACCAGCTCCGTTTTCTGCCCCCGGTTGCAGAGGATGCCGCGAAACGCTTCGCCGTACAGAATTCCGGAAAACCGGTCGCCGGCCTCGAAGTCGGCCTGGTAGCCGCCGATTCGCCATTTGTCGGCGCGGTTCTTCAGGCGGAAGCTGCGGTACTGGATGCCGCTGTTGCCGCCGACGATCTTGTATTGCAGCCTGAGTTCGAAATCGCCGGTTGTTCCGCCGGTCCAGACGATGAAGGTGTTGCCTTTGGTGGGGTTGTCCTTCGTGGTCCGTCCGGTGACGGCCCCGTCCTGCACGCTCCAGAACTTCGGGTCCCCGTCCCAGCCTTTGAGCGTCTTGCCGTCGAAGATCGACTCGAATCCGACGTCGATGGCGTCATCAGCGGCGGCCGTCTGTGCCGCGGTCAGCACGCCGAGCAAAAGCAAGGTGGAGCATCGGAAGGCGGTGTTCATCGGGTTTCTCCTCGAACGCGGGCGGGATCGGTGCGGTTGCCAGTCTCCAACCCATTGTCGAAGGAAACGGGTGCCGATGCAACGCGCCACGGAATTGACGCCGCAACGGACGAGAGAACCTAGCGCGGCATAGCCGCAACCAAATGACGATGCAATCGGATCACGGCAAGGAAGGCGGCGGGTTATAGATTTGAGGGTAAAGAATTCGCGATGTCAGTGGAAATCTGAAGGTCTGGGGGGGTCTGATGCCGTTGTATTTCGGGTCCCGTCGCGAGAAACAGAATTTTTCACCCGCAAATCTATAACCCGCCCCTGACCGATTCATCTGTGGTCGATCCTTGCCTGAGCCGGTTTCAAGTGGTTCGCCTGCTCACAAATTTGCGCACGGCGTAAAAACTTTGATCGTTTGCAACGTGGATCGCGCCGGCTGCCCGGAGACGGCCCAAGGATCAGACAGAAAAATTGAGGACAGAAAAATGAAAGAATGGGGATTGCGAATTCCTCTCAGTTGCCTCCGTTGCCTTGTGTCAGGTCGCGTGATGTGAACGCTCTGCTACAGTGAATAGATGATTTAAATAAACAATTGTATCCTACCGACTCTGGATTCGCTTAGACTCCTGGCGGATTGGGATCCCATGCAGAACTCGTTGTCCGTTTGATGAGTCGGCATTTTTCTGTCACCAATGTTTCTGTCTAACTTTGGTTGCCGCTCGGCCGCGCTCGGAACATCCGCTCGATCGGCGTTCATCCGCGTTCCCCCTCGCGTGCGCTTTCCTCAACGCGTCGGGTCGCGCACAATGGGAAGTCGTCCGCCGAGGCGCCGCCCTTCACTCGCATCCTATCCAACGGAGAGCAGTCACCATGAGCCAGTTCGACAACGGCATTGCAGATCACCTGACGCGACGGCAGTTCACGACGGCCGCGATCGGCGGAGTCGCGGCGGCCGCCGGCGGTTTCCCATCCCTCGCGTGGGCCGATACGAAACCCGCCACGCTCAGCCCGCTGCACGCCCCGTTCAAGAAGATGCGGCTGAGCCTCGCCGCGTATTCGCTGCGGAAGTACCTGCAACAGAACTGGCCCACGCCGCGAAAACGCGCCGGGAAGGCCGCCATGACGATGGAAGACTTCGTCGACTACTGCGGCAAGCTGAAGCTCGACGGCTGCGAGCCGACCAGCTACTACTTCCCCAATCCGCTGTCGAACAAGTATCTCGTCGAACTGCGGGAACGGGCGAAACGGCTGCACCTCGACGTCTCGGCGACCGCGATCGGAAACGACTTCTGCGTGAAAGAAGGCCCCGCGCGAAAGCGGCAACTGCAGCTCTGCCGGCAGTGGGTCGACTACGCCGCCGTGCTGGGGGCGCCGTCGATTCGCATTTTCGCCGGCCGCATTCCCCGCGGGGACAGCGAAGAGGCGGCCGTCGAACGCTGCGCCGCGGGCATCAACGAGTCGGTGAAGTACGCGGCGACGAAGAAGGTCGCGCTGGCGCTGGAGAACCACGGGGGCATCACCGCCACGCCGAAACAGATGCTGAAGATCATCGCCAAAGTGAAGCCGTCCCCCTATTTCGGGGTGAACTTCGACGGCGGCAACTTCCGCACTGACGACCCGTACCGCGATCTGGCGGTCATCGCGCCGTATGCGATCAACGCGCAGCTCAAAGTCACTATCACGCGCAAAGGGAAGCGCGAAGCCGCCGATCTGAAGAAGATGCTGCACATCCTGAAAGACGCCGGCTACCGCGGCTGGGTGGCGCTCGAATACGAAGAGCGGGAAGAGCCGAAGCAGGAAATCCCCAAAGTCATTAACAAGCTCCGCGATCTGATGGCGTCGCTGTGAACGAGGATGAAGGATGGATGAGGGATGAAGGATGAAAGTGGTGAGTGGTGAGTGGCTGTGAAGAAATCGTGGCGGATGCTGCCAGCATCCGCGAATTCTGCGGACGCTGGCAGCGTCCGCCACGGACAACTGCGATTCGTTCACAACCTCTGAGTACTGAGTACTGAGTTGCTTAAGCCTCCTTCATCCCCCATCCATCATCTTTCATCCTTCATCTCTCATCCCTGATCCCTCATCCTTCATCTCTCCTCCGTCCGTCATGTCGTCCGACGACCAACAACCCGACGCCGCGGAGTCCCGCCGCACGACGGTGTGGGGGTTTCTGTTCCGCGACAAGTTGCCGCTGGAAAAGGAGACCTGCTGGTTCATCCTGGTGAACGTGCTGGACTTCTTCGCGAGCTACCAGTTGTTCCGCCGCCCGGGATTCGGCGAGGCGAACCCGCTGGCGAAGTGGTTCATCGACGGCTGGGGCCTGATGAAAGGGATGCTGGCCTACAAGCTGGGCCTGGTGGCCTTCGTGTGCGTCGTCGTGCAGTTAATCGCGCTGCGCAGCGTCCCAGCGGCCCGGCGGGTGTTGTATTTCGGCATTCTCGTCGTCGCGGGCGTCGTCGCCTACAGCCTGACGCTGCTGTGGCGGGCGGGCGGGTAGTTCTGATGGTGGAACACCGCGAAACGCTTCCGACGAGACGCACTTTGTACTACTTCTACTGTCTCACATCCGCCGTCGATCAACATTCAACGGCGGCAAACGGTTGTGGCGTTTCCAATGATAGAGCTTGGCCAGTTGATTTCGTTGCAAGCGCCGCGTGGCGTCGCGGGCGAGGCG
>Ga0268386_10001330_pt1 | contig 16896 bp, 10 predicted proteins | sample RVTome_15_FD_200260 | JGI IMG/M metagenome (GOLD analysis project Ga0268386, IMG submission 200260) | Soil microbial communities from uranium-contaminated site in the Upper Colorado River Basin, Wyoming, United States - RVT150D86... ...
CATCAGGACCGCCTGCGGCGGCTGATCGGCGAGCTTGGCCGTCTGCGTTACCGGGACAGCCGCCCGCTCGGCGCCTTCGCCTGTTATGAAGACGACGGCGCCGTCGGCCGCGTGGCGCCCGATCCGGACGGCCATTGCGGCTCCATGCAGGTCGGCGATCGCTGGACTGGACGCGACAAGTACCTGTGGCTGACGGCCGTCGTCGAGTTACCCGAGTCGTGGCTCGCGCGCGACGTAGTCGGCCTGTTTGATTTCGGACGCACCGGCGGCGGCAATACCGCAGGTTTCGAATCGCTGCTGTTCCTCGGCGGCCAGCCCTACCAGGGCGTCGACAGCAATCACCAGGAAGTCGTTTTCGATCCGCGCCGGACCGGACCGATGCTCGACCTGGCATTCCGCCTCTGGTCCGGATTGGAAGGCGGCGGACAGCCGCGCGAACAGCGTCATGAATTGCTGTGCGCCGACCTGGCGTGGCTGGATTCCGACTGCGACGACCTCTATTTCACCGCGCGCGCAGCCCTGGCAACGATCGAGGCACTGGACGAGCATGCACCGGAGAAGGGGCTGTTGCTCAATCTGCTGAACCAGGCCTTTCAGAAGCTCGATTTTTCCGAGCCGGGAAGCGAGGGGTTCCATGCGTCGGTCACCGAGAGCCGGGATTTTCTTGTTCGCGGGCTCGCGGAGAGGCGCCGCGAAACGCAAGTCAGCGTAACCTGCATCGGCCACACGCACATCGACCTGGCGTGGCTATGGCGGCTCAGACACACGCGCGAAAAAGCTGCGCGCTCGTTTTCCACCGTCAACCGTTTGATGGCGCGTTACGACGACTTCGTCTTTCTGCAGAGCCAGGCGCAGATCTACGAATATATCAAGGAGGATTACCCGGACATCTACGAGCAGATTCGTCACTGGGTCGGCGAAGGGCGTTGGGAAGCCGGCGGCGCCATGTGGGTGGAAGCCGACTGCAACCTGGCCTCGGGCGAATCACTGGTGCGCCAGATTGTGCACGGCATCCGCTTCTTCGAGCGGGAATTCAACGTGAGCAATACCTACCTGTGGCTTCCCGACGTGTTCGGCTACAGCTGGGCCTTGCCGCAGATATTGCAGCAGTGCGGACTCACCACGTTCATCACGACCAAGATCAGCTGGAACGAATTCAACAAGATGCCGCACGACACGTTCGTCTGGCGCGGCATCGACGGCAGCGAAGTCACCGCCCATTTCATCACCGTCCCGGACGCCGGCAATCCCGATAGCTGGTACTACACGTATAACGGACTGATGGAGCCCGCCACCGTAGCCGGCACGTGGAGGAACTACGCGGACAAGGCGATCAACCAGGACCTGTTGCTCGCCTACGGCTATGGAGACGGTGGCGGCGGCCCGAATCGCCACATGCTTGAAATGCGCCGCCGCCTCGACAGCATGCCGGGAATGCCGGACACACGGACCGGCAGGGTCGACGAATACGTGAGGCGTCTCAACGATAATATTCGCGCCGATCACGGCGGCTATCTGCACGTCTGGGACGGCGAGTTGTACCTCGAGTACCACCGCGGGACGTACACGAGCCAGGCATACAACAAGCGCATGAATCGCTACCTGGAGTTGAAGTACCGGGAAACCGAGTTCCTCTGTGCGTTGGATGCGATTGCCGGCAACGACTGGCAACGATACCCGCAACAGGCGATTTACGACGGCTGGAAGATCGTTCTGCGCAATCAGTTCCACGACATCATTCCCGGCACCGCCATTCGGGAAGTGTATGAGGACAGCACGAAGGAATACGCGCAAGCCGGGGAGATTGTGGCCGCCTGCCAGGATCAAGCCCTCGGTCACCTGGTGCGCGGCGGCAACCCTCAGTCGTTCACGGTCATCAATAGCGCATCCTGGACGCGCAGCGGACTGGTTCGCCTGCCGCTCGCCGGCTTCAGTGGATCGGTGCGGAATGCGCAGGGCGGTTTGCTGGCGATTCAGCGCGAGGCCAATCATGTCCTGGTACGTGTCGCGGATGTGCCGTCCTTCGCGGCGATGCGCGTTACGTTGCTGCAGGACAAGTCGCCTGCTTCGTCGAGTCCTTTCACGGTTGATGCAACGCGGCTCGAAACGCCTTTCTATGTGCTCGAGTGGAACGGGCAGGGCCACATCTTACGGCTGTTCGACCGGCAGGCGCACCGTGAAGTGCTCGCCGAAAACGGCCTCGCCAATGTGCTGCAGGTGTTCGAGGATAAACCGCGCCAATACGACGCCTGGGAACTCGAAGCTTCGTTCGAACAGAAAATGGAAGCGATCGACGAATTTCTCGGCGCGACCGTGCAGAGCGACGGCCCCCTGCAGGTCGCGATTCGATTCCAATGGCGCTATCGCAACAGCCGGGTCAATCAGCGAATGGTGCTGTACAGGGATTCGCGCCGCATCGATTTCAGTACCGAAATCGACTGGGCGGAGCGCGAGAAGATCGTCAAGGTGGCGTTTCCGGTCAGGGTCCGCGCGAGCGAGGCGACCTACGACATCCAGTTCGGCAACGTCAAACGTCCGACGCACCGCAATACAAGCTGGGACCACGCCAGGTTCGAGGTAGTCGGCCATCAGTGGGCCGATCTGTCGGAGGAGGGCTACGGCGTCGCGTTACTGAACGACTGCAAATATGGTTACGACATCCGCGACAACCGGATGCGGCTGACGCTGCTCAAATCGTCGAACTATCCGGACCCGCAGGCGGACGCAGGCCACCACCGGTTTACCTACTCGCTGCTGCCGCACGTCGGCAGCTGGCAGGAGGCTGGCGTCTCGCGGCATGCGTGGGACCTCAATGCGCCCCTCTATGCTGTCCCGGGCGAGATTGCCGACTCCCTTGACGGCCGCTCGCTGCTCAGCTGCGACAACCCGAACGTCACCATCGACGTCGTAAAAAAGGCCGAAGACAGCGAGCATTTGATCGTCCGCCTTCATGAGCACGCCGGGAGCCGCGGGCCGCTGACGCTGCGCTCCGACCTCGGCATTGCCGCCTGGCAGCACTGCAGCCTGTTGGAACGACTCACGGGGCCCGAACGCCGGGAAGAGGAAATTCGTGACAGCGTTTCGCCTTACCAGATAAGAACTTACCGCGTCACCATGCGCGCGCCCAGGCGTGGCCAAGGCGATTTCGGTGCCACGTCTTGAAAGCCGGATTTCAATTGTTGAACTGGATGGAAAAGCGATTCTATAATCGTGATGCTCCAGTCTGGCGGCTGGCGATCGGCTCGAGGTGACTTGCTCCTGACAGGCCGGCTCGCGTTATCTGCCCCTGACGACCCGGACCTTACATTCCTCGATCGTGCCACCGCATTCGGTGAGGCTTTTCGCTCACTCATGTAATGCGGATTTCACATTTCCTTGGTATTTACGACGTTGAGGCCATTGATGCATTCACGAGGGGCAGGCCATGAACCCATGCAAAAAGATTTCCATCGAAACGGCTGTCATTCTTGTCGGGACGGCCACGGCATTCGCCGGCGGACACGCGGACGCCCAGGAGGAGGACACTCGCGACAGGAGCAGTAGTCTCTATCTCGAAGAAGTGGTCGTGACCGGCCGCTCAGGTTCGCTGGAGAGGACGAAACTCGAAACGAGCTACGCCATCACGACTGCAACGGACGACGAGATTCGCGAGTTCGCGCCGCTCAGCGCAACCGATCTTCTCAAGATCGTGCCCGGTTTCTGGGTCGAAGCGTCCGGCGGCGAGTCCAACGGCAATGTCCGGGCGCGGGGTATCCCGCTGGATGGCTTCGCGACGATCGGCCTGCACGAAGACGGCATACCGCTGCAACACGATCCTGGCCTGGGCTGGCTGAACGCCGACCAGGTACTGCGTATCGATGAAACGATTGAACGCGTCGAAGTGGTTCGCGGCGGCCCGTCGGTTATCTTTTCGAGTAATGCCCCCGGCGGCCTGGTCAACTTCGTGACCAAAAAGGGCACCGACACGCCTGAAGGCGTCATCAAGTACACGATTGGCGACTACAACCTGCAGAGAGCCGACTTTTTCTATGGCGGCCCGTTGAGCGAGGACTGGAAAATCGCGTTCGGTGGATACTACCGGCGGGACGACGGGATTCGGGAACCCGGTTTTACCGCGAACGACGGCGCGCAATTGCGCTTGACGCTCTCCCGCGAATTCACCGATGGCCGCCTGGACATCAGCTTGCGCAAGCTCGACGACCAGACCTTCTTTGCCTTGCCGCTGCCGCTGACGCTCGACGAAAGCGCGGAGCCCGCGGAGCTTCCCGGGTTCGACGCCAACTATGATACGACCCTTGGACCCGACGTGCTCAATTTCGACATGAAAACGCCCGACGGCATCCAGAAATTCGACCTGTCGCGCGGCACGGACATCGACCTCACGGCGCTGACCATCAACTTCGAGAAGTCGGTGGAAGACTGGACGTTCTCCAACAAATTCCGCTACCGGGATTCCGAAGTTGCGAGGAACTCGGCGTTTCCCAACACGCCTCTCCCCGCCACCGAACAGCTTGACGCTGTCCGGGACGCCGCGCTCGCGGCATTCCCGGGCGCCGTCGATGTACGCCTCCAGTTTGCAGGCACCGGCGAACCCTTCGACGTCGCCAACGAGAACGGCAACGGTCTCGTGATGACCAGCAACTTCACGAGCGTGCAGCCGCCGTTGAGCGAGGTAATCAACGACATTCGCCTGAGCCGGGCGTTCGACATCGCCGATCAATCGCACGACGTTTCATTCGGCGCCTATTTCGCGAGCTACGATGCCGAATTTGACCGCCTTGCGTCCCTGTACCTGACCGAGGTCCGGGGGCAGCCGCGCAACCTGGACATCGTCGCCGTCGATGCTGCGGGCAATGCGGTTGGCCGGGTCACGGATACGAACGGGATTGTGCGTTATGGCTCGAATTTCCAGGAGGCGGATGACGAGGCGCAGGTCTGGGCGTTCTACGTCACCGATGAATGGCAGATTACGGACCGGTTCCGGCTGGATGGCGGCTTGCGCTGGGAAGAGATCAATGCGCGTGGTACGGCCCAGCTGGCGTCGCCGGTCGACCTGGGAGACCCCGCGACGCTTGCGGACGATGAGGTGCTGTACGGAAACGGTGTTTTCCTGCCGTTCGACCGCACCTTCGATGACGTCGCGTTTTCGCTGGGCGGCAACTTCAACATCACCGACGATTCAGCTGCTTTCGCACGGTATACGACGTCGTTTCTCCTGCCGGATAGCGGAACCTTCAGACAGGATCCGGACCGGGAGGTTACCGGCGTGGACATTACCCAGATCGAAGGGGGATACAAGCACGTCAGCGACACATTCGCGGTGTTTGCAACCGTGTTCTTCACGGAGTTCGAGAATGTGGAGTTCACGAATTCCGTCGTGGATCCGGTGACGGGCACCCTGACGGAGCAGCGGGAGTTTGCCAGCACCGAAACGCTCGGGGTCGAGTTCGAGGGTTTCTGGACTCCCGCGGACCTGTTCGAGTTGTCCGCGACGTTTACCTGGCAGGATGCAGAGTTCAAGAATTTCGCGTTCAACGAGGTGCAGGACGGCGTCCTGGTCCCGGTCGACTTCTCGGGAAACCAGCCGATACGCATCCCAGAGCTTGCGGCCAGTATCCGCCCGACGCTGGTGTTCCTGGATGGAAACCTGCGTGTCTACGCCGAAAGCCAGTACTACTCGAAGCGTTACGGGGATGCCGCCAACACGGTTGAACTGCCGGACTATACGGTGATCAATGCAGGCGCCACCTACTTCCTCAATGACGCGATGGAGATCACGGTCAGCGGCCACAACCTCGACAATGAAATCGGCCTGACAGAAGGCAATCCGCGCGCCGGCCAGTTCACGAGCGGCGATGCCGGCAACGTATTCTTCCTGGCGCGACCGATCTTCGGTCGTTCGCTGCGCGCTTCCTTTGCATATCGCTTCTGAAGCGTCGGACTTGTGCGGAGGCTCCCCAAGTGCCGCGGCTGGACGAGCAGGGCATGGCCGATACTGGTTGTGCTTGTCACCTCGCCAGCCGCGGCGGCTGCGCCTTCTCAGGCGATCATCATCGAGGGTAGCATTACCCGCGACGATCACCAGACGTACGTCGCGCGTGAATTCGAAGTTCCCGAGGACGTACAGGGCGTTTCCGTCGACTTCACGCACGATGGCGCGGCTCATCGCACCGTCATCGATCTGGGGCTTATCGATCCGGCGGGCTTTCGCGGCTGGACCGGCAGCAACAAGAACCACATCGACATTTCCGCGTTCGACGCGACACCTGGGTATCGGAACGGGCCTGTGCTGAGCGGCACGTGGACCTTATTGCTGGGCGTACCGAATATTCGCGAAGGAGTGGAAACGCACTACAAAGCGACCGTCACGCTGCACGAGAAGTACGACCTCTCCGATGCGCTCCACCCTGGCGACGAGCCGATCGACGCAAGCGCACGCTGGTATCGCGGCGATCTGCATGCGCACACCGGGCACAGCGACGGATACTGTCTGAGCGAAAAAGGAGTATCAGTGCCGTGCCCGGTTCATCTGAGCGTGGAGGCGGGCATTGCCGCCGGCCTGGACTTCCTGGCGATTACCGATCACAACACGCTTTCTCATCATCAGTCGCTGCGAGAGCTGCAAGCGTACTACGACGACATCCTGCTCGTACCCGGTCGGGAGATCACGACGTTTTACGGTCACGCGAACGTGTTCGGCGCCGCGGGATTCCTCGATCACCGCATCGGACCGACGACCAGCCGTTCCGCCGAAGACCTGCTGGGCGAGGTGCGCGCCCAGGACGCACTGATCTCGATCAACCACCCGGAACTGCCGTCGGGCGAGGACTGCATGGGGTGCGGCTGGCGCCTGACGGACGTCGATTATCGATCCGTGGATTCGATCGAGGTAGTAAACGGCGGCACCTGGAAGCACCTCGCGGGTACACGCGAGGCCGAAGGCGGCATCGCGTTCTGGCAGTCGCTCCTGGATCGAGGCATTCGCATCACGGCTGTCGGCGGCAGCGACAATCACGATCCGAAATTGTCGCGAAGCGACAGGCAGTCACCGATCGGCATACCCGCGACAGTCGTGTACGCCGCGAGTCTTACCCAGAAAGAGCTTCTCGCCGGAATTCGTTCAGGCCGCGTTTTCGTGGACTTGAGCGGCGATAAAGGGAGGGGCGTTTACCTGAGCGCCTCGGCCGGTGGCACGAGCGCCCAGATGGGCGGAAACTTGTTCGTGGAGGAAGGAACGCCGGTAAATTTCGAGATTCGCCTGTCGGGCGGCGAGCCGGGAGACACGCTGGAGCTGATTTCGGGAAATGGGAAGCCCCTTCAACTCGAGGACCCGCAGATAGAATCGGCCGACGCGATCAGAACCCACGACTTGATTTCGGATGGTGGGTACGACTGGGTGCGGCTAAACGTACGCAACCGCGATGGTCGGCTGATGCTCCTTGGCAATCCGGTTTATCTCAATGCCAATGACTCAGCGGAACGCATGCCCATCATGCTTAAGCTGGTCGAGTAACGCCGTCGCGGAACCCGGGTCACTCTCTGCCGGTCATCTACAACACATCCCCGAAACCTGGAGATTCTCATGAGGCTTCATAGCGTGAAGTTGCTGCTTGTTGCTGTCGGTTTGGCCGCTGGCGCTACTGCGCAGGCACAGTCCGGCGAGCCCGTGGAACAGGGCGAACCAAACGTACCTGACTTCGAGCCGGCATTCCCCGGGCAGCATCGAGCCCCGGCGGCCGACTCCGGCGTCACGCTGGCAGCCGAGACTTTCGCCGGACCTCTGGAACATCCGTGGGGCATCGACGCCATGCCGGACGGTGGGTACATCGTCACCGAGCTCCCGGGACGAATGCGGGTGATCTCCCGAAATGGCGAAATCCTCGATCCGGTCGAAGGAATCCCGCCTGTATTCTACGGGGGGCAAGGAGGCCTGCTCGACGTCGCGGTCGGCCCGGCTTTCGCCGACAACCGGCTGATTTACTGGAGTTACGCACGGCAGCTCGACGGCGGCAAATACGTGACGGTCGCAAGCCGCGGCCGGCTGTCGGAGGATGGCTCCCAAGTCACCGACGTCGATGACATTTTCGTACAGGAGCCGCCTTCGCCGACGCCGGTACACTTCGGCTCGCGCATCCGCTTCGACGACCAAGGTCACGTCTACGTCACGACGGGTGACCATTTCACCGAGACCGAGCGACTCCTCGCCCAGGATCTCGGCACGACGTACGGCAAAGTGATTCGCCTCAATCTCGATGGCTCGATACCCGAGGACAACCCTTTCGCGGACCGGCCGGACGCCATCGGCTCCATCTGGACGCTCGGCCACCGTAACGTCCAGGGAGCCGCTATCCATCCCGGAAGCGGGCAGCTCTGGACCATCGAGCACGGCCCGCAAGGTGGCGACGAGCTGAACCCCAGTAAACCGGGGGCGAACTACGGCTGGCCCACCGTCAGCTACGGCGAGAACTACGACGGCAGCCCGGTGGGCGAAGGTGTCGAGCGGCATGGCGGCGATTTCGTCGAGCCGCGCTACTACTGGGACCCGGTGATCGCTCCGGGAGGCATGCTCTTTTATCAAGGCGACATGTTCGCGGACTGGGAGGGAGACCTGCTGATCTCATCCATGGTACCCGGCGCTCTGGTACGCATCGAACTCGACGGCGATACCGTGATCGGCGAAGAGCGGCTGCTCAGGGATCACGGCCGGATTCGCGATATCGTCGAGGCTCCCGACGGTGCATTGCTCGTGCTCGTGGACGCCGCCGAAGGGTCTGTGTTGCGATTGATCCGGTAGGAGCCCGCGGTGTGGGCGAGTGAGGCAATACCCATCGAACTCGCCGCATGGCGGGCTCCTACAGCTTTTCAATTGCAAATTCGGAACCGGAGGGCAAGCATCATGACGGCGAGACATAGCCACGTGCGCCATGGCATCGGAGCTGTTCGGCCTTATATTCAAGGGCCGGTTGAATTGCTGGACTTCGTCAGGAATGTGTTCGGTGCCGTTGAGCTTGAACGGCATGAATTCGGGCCGCAGCAGTTTCACGTTGAACTGCAGATTGGAGACGCCGTAATCGTCGTCGAGGCAGGTGAGCTGCCTCCCGACATCGCTTCATGGACCTGCTCGGTCTATGTGTACGTGAAGGATGTCGACGACGTGTACGACCGTGCGATGAAAATGGGCGCAAAGTCTCTGGCGGAGGTTCAGGACAAGCCTTACCAGGAGCGCCAGGCGGGGTTCATCGATGTCGCGGGGAACACGTGGTGGATCGCGAGTTTCAAGCCGTAACCCGACGGAAGCGCCGTTGGCGGCATGTACGCCTCAGCCGCCAAGAGAATTTCGCAGCACCGTGATTTCTTCGCCGTGTTCATCAAGCACGGCTGCCGGGTTTTCGGTTTTCATGGCACCGAGCCAGCGCATCGCGGGGATGCTGTGTGCTTCCGCCAGCCGCGCCTTCGTGTTCAGTATCTTGGCCCCGATCAGAATGTCTGTCAGCGACGCTGCGCACGTAGCGCGTGTTGTGATTTCACTTACTCCGTCGCGCTCGCAGTCGAAATCGTCCTGGTGCTCCACGGCGTGTTGCAGCGGCTCCGGCAGTCCCCAGCTCTCCAGGATGGCCTTGCCGATTGTCGCCTGCCAACTGTCGGCGATCTCGCGGATTTCGTCGGCGGTGACATCCGTCCTTTCCTCGGCTCGCATCACGACGTAGAGCCGGCCAAGGCCATGCAACAATCCGGTCAGCAACGCCTGGTCCGCATTGATGGCCGTGTAGTGCTTCGCGAGCACGTAGCAGAGTGACGCGACGTTGAGGCTGTCCCGCCAGGTCTTCTCGATTTCCTTGAGCGCTGCCGGCGAGCGGTTTCCGCGGCGCAACTGGCGCATCGCGAACTCCACCGCGACGGTGCGCATCATGTTGAATCCCAACCGGCTGACGGCCGTGCGCAGGTCGGTAATTTCTCCGGACGCGGGCCTGAACGCGGCCGAATTGGCGATTCGCAGTACGTTGGCCGCGAGCCCTGGATCGGAACCAAGAATCGAAACGATGTCCCCCGCGTCGGTAACCGGGGACTGCAGGGCGCGCTGGACGCGCAGCACCGCTTCAGGGAAGGCCGGCAGTTCGAACTGGCCGTCCTTCAGATCCTGAGCGAGGCGCTCCACAAAACCATAGGCCACCTTGTGCGGCGTCGTCGGCACGTTTCGCTTCCTTTCAATGAAGAGCTGACATCCCTTGGTATCGGCCGCCACGGCGATACCTTGAGGAATCGTGCGATATGCCCCGGGCCAAAGTGCGTGTAATGTTGTCCACACGGCGGACTCCCGCAGACGTTTTCAAGGGCACCGTGGGCAAAGATGATCCGGATTCGCTTCTTCGAGCCGGCCTTTCGCGCCCGGGCTCCACCCGATGAACCGCGTGGTGCTGGTGCGTCACTGCGAGTCTTCGGGACAGGCCCCCGACGCGCCGCTGACCAAAACAGGCGTGAGCCAGGCGGTGCAACTGGCAGGTCGCCTGTCTTCGCTTGCGATCGATCACGTCGTGTCCAGTCCGTACGCCCGCGCCCGCGCGACCATCCAGCCTTTTGCAACGCGCACCGGTCTGCCGGTTCACCTCGACGAACGGCTTGCCGAGCGCAGGCTGTCGCCGGAACCGATCGATCACTGGCGTGCGGTGGTCGAGCGGTCGTTCACCGATCCTGATTTTCGTATCGAAGGAGGGGAGTCCGGCCGCGAAACATTTGTACGCGGATGGGCCGCTATCGAGTCGCTATTGGGGGGCCGCTATCGATGCCCGGTCATTGTCAGCCACGGCCAGTTGTTGAGCCTGGTTCTGCATTCCATCGATCCCGGGTTCGGGTTCTCGGGATGGGAGTCACTGCGTAACCCGGACGTTCACCTGCTTGAAATTGGCATCGACGGAACGTATGGCTTTGCCAGAATCGATTAGATTCCAAGGTATTATATTATATTTCTCGAATTGATATAAGCATGATGCAAGGGTTGCACACCCTTGCGCTCGCGATCAGGGCAGATGGCCTTCCTCGAGCACCGATCGAGCCGCCGACTCCAGCCCTTTCCACGCCGCATCCGTGAGGAAGGAGCCCGTGCTGACGCGACAAACTCCCAGGTCGAACATCTCTTTCGCCTGCATTCCCGGGAGCAGTAATACGTTGACCGGTTTTGGCGCGACCGCGTCGACTACAGCCTTGACGTCGGCCCGCTTGCTGACGCCCGGCGCATACAACACGTCGCCACCGGCGTTCGAATAGGCTTTCAGCCGATCGATCACTTCGGTGAGGTCGGCGGTGGCGGTCAGGAAACCCTCGCAACGAGCGACCAGCAGTACGTCATGGCCCGTCTCGACGATGGCCTGTCGCGCTGCACGGATTCGCTCGACCGCGATCTCTTTCGGGTACAGCCCCTTGCCCTCGCGGTCCTCGATCGACACACCGGCAACGCCGGCGTCGATGGCGAGCCTGACGCTCTCCGAGAGTTCCCGGGTCGTATCTGCAAAGCCCGACTCGTAGTCTGCGTTTACCGGCAGGTCCGTCGCTGAACATAGCTCTTTCAGGTGAGCGAGGACTTCGTCGCGTGTCATGCCGTAGTCTTCGCGACCCTTCGCCTCCGCAAAACCTGCGCTGGTGGTGGCGACGGCTTTTGCGCCGAGAGCTTCAATTCGCCGAAGGCTTCCGAGGTCCCATGGGTTCGGCAGTATCAACGAGCCCTGCTCGTGAAGTTTGCGAAAGGTGGCGCGTCGGGATTCTACGGTGGCAGTCATTCGGGGCTCCTCGTGAAATGGCCCGGTATTATAGCCAGCGGTCCGGGCTGCACTGGCGAAAAACGGACATCATCCTCGAGGGGCAGCGTAGGGTCGCCCGCGTGCTAAAGGTCGTACATCACTACCAGCGCGACGGACAGCCCTAGCCACATAATCATCTGCAATGGAAGGCCGACCCGCGAGAAGTCCGAAAACCGGTAACCGCCTGCGCTCATCACAAGCAGGTTTGTCTGGTATCCCACCGGAATCATGTAGCTCATGTTAGCACCGTACAGCAAGCCGATGACGAACGGCTCCGGTGGAACCCCGAGTTGTGCTGCGATGCTGATCGCGATCGGGGTTCCGATAACCGCTATCGCGTTGTTCGTTATGATCTCGGTCAACAAGGCCATTATCAGGATGAATCCGCTGAGAATCAGCGCGACCGACATCCCGTCGGTCGCGGCAACGTAAAGCGCGGCAATATACATGGTGGCGCCGGTCGACATCATCGCGAGGCCGAGCGCGAGGCTGGCGACAATGACCATCACGATGCGACGGTCCAGCGCTGAGATCGCATCCCGCCAGGTAAGGCAATTCGTCAGGATCATAAGCGCCAGCCCGAGTGACGCGGCCACGGAGATTCGCATCAGTCCGGTCGCGGCGACGGCGACAACACCGACCATGATGACCATCGACAACGACGCCTTGGTCGTTCGCGGAAGATGAATTCGACCGTCCAGTACCAGCAGGTTGCCGCTGCGATGCAGTCGTTCGATTGCCCGCGGCGCACCCTGCACAAGGATGACGTCGCCCGCTTCCAGCGTGACGCTGCCGAGCGCTTCCGTCGTCTTTCCCTGCGGGATGCCGGGTCGGTGCAGCGCGATCGGGACCAGGCCATAGGTCGACAAGAGACGCGTGCCGTCGAGCGAATTGCGCTCGAGAACGGAGCCCGAAGTTACTACGACTTCAGCGACATGCTCGTCGCTCTCGAACGGACTGTCCTTGCTGACATGCTGTTTCGCGGCGCCTAATAATGTGGCGCCGAGCAGCCGTTCGTACTCCTTCAGGTTCTCCGGTGAATCGCTCACATGCAGGCTGTCACCTGCTTTTACGACGACCAGCGGCAGCTTCGTCAATGCGAGATCGCCACGCTCGATTTTGCTGACTTTCATGGTTTTGCACTGCGTGAGGATCTCCCGCAGAGTCTTCCCATCGGCAAATGAGCCGGGTTGAATCTCCAGGCGCGAATCGAAAATTCGCGGCTCGATGTCGGTCAATGGCGGACGTCGATCCGGCAATAGTCGGGGAGCTACGAGCCAGAGAAACAGGATCGAAAAGCCGCCGACGATAAATACAGGGAGGGCGAAATCGAACATCTTCAGTTCGGGCATTCCCAGGTCCGCGGCGATCCCGACCACGAGCAGGTTCGTTGAGGTGCCGATCGTGGTCGCCATGCCTCCGATAATCGTTGCAAAGCCGACGGGCATCAGAATGCCCGACGGAGACACACCGGCATTCAACGATACGGCGACGAGCAACGGCATCATTGCCGCTACCACCGGTGTATTGTTCAGGAACATGCTGAGTCCTGCGCCTGTCAGCAGTGTCGCGAGAAACGCGAGTTTTGGACGCACCTTCCATAGCTGAGCCAACACGTGGCTTATAGGCTGCAGTGCGCCTGTGCGTTCGAGGCTTTTGGTCAGGATCATCAGCAACGAAACTGCGATCAGTGCTTCATTGCCGAAGCCCGCGAGGAAATCACTCGCCCTTACGCGCGCTCCTTCGTACTCTACTGTGAAGAGTTCGAACCAGACCAGAACAACGATCAGTATCCAGAGGCTGGTCGTTTCCAGCCGCAGCTTCTCCCGTGTAAACAGGAATACGGCAAACAGCGCGAGTACGATTGCCGCGATGGCATGCAGACTTGGTGGCGCGGGCAATGCAAGCTTCCTCCGTGCAACTTCGCTTCGACCAAGGAGCCGGGCGCTGCATCAGTTCCTGGAGCGCTCTTCGTCGCGCCCTTACCGATGTCAGCATCAACGGACGTGGCATGGATGCTATCGAACTGGAAACGGAGATGCGACGGTTATTCGCAATATGATTGCGTTATGTCAGCCATTACTTCCGAACGCCGCCGTTATGACCCGGGCCACTGCTGCCGGCTCGCCGCGATGAACGATGTTGGCGCCGGAAATTCCCGGTATCGTCGTCATCGCCCGCAATGATTCAACGCAGATCTCCTCCGCGTCCACGGCGAACTCGCCGGTCCGCTCGAGCCGGTCTATCAGTTGGCGCGTGATCAACAGCGGCCGCCGGGCACGCTGTAAATCGCCGATCATCTCCATCGACGCCAGCAGTGGCACCTGCACGATGACGGAGATTCGCTCCAGTGCTTTTCGCGCGACCAGCGCTGCCATGTATTTCCTGAGGATCGCGAGGTCGAGGCAGGCTTGCGTCTGCACGAACTTGCTGCCTGCGCCGGCTTTGGTGTCGATCCCATCGGCGGACCAGTCCGCCGGCGGGTCGATCACGGTGACATTGGAGCCGAGGAAAAAGCCCGGAGGTGCAACCAGGCGTTCGTTCGCGCCTACCGCCTGCGCCGTAGCCATCAGTCGTTGCGCACCGATGTCGAACACCCCTTTTATGCGTTGCTTGTGCGCCGCCGGCAGCTTCTCCCCGCGTATCAGCAGGAGGCTGGTGACGCCCATTGCTGCAGCGCCAATAAGGTCGCTTTGCAGCGCTATGCGATTGCGGTCGCGACAGCTCATGTGCACAACCGGATCCATGCCCGACTGAATCGTGAGACTGGCGGCTGCGAGCGGAGACATATGCGGTATGGTCGTCGAATTGTCACTGATCTGAACCGCATCGGCGACCGGCTGGAGGACTTTCGCGAAATGCCGCACGTCGTCGGCCGTTGTACCCGGCGAGAGCGGCAATTGGGCGGTAATAACGAAGTCGTTGGTACGAACCGCGTCCCGAAACGTCTTCACTGAACGTTCGACCTCATGAGGTTGTCCTTGCGGGCGGCGGCTCGAACCGCGGCGTCGACTACAACATCCTGGGAACTACGGCAAGGAATCGATTGCCAAACGGCTGCTTCGAATCTGCGAGCCGTTGTGGCCACGCACGGTCCACGCCGCAACGAGAGCGCTGCCGACCCTCGCGAGCTGCGGAAGGCTCAAGGGCGGAACATCCTCATCGCCGCTAAGCATTTGAACCGGACCTGCGTTTCCATTCGCGGAGACGCGCCGCAGGCAAACCCGCGCACGATTCCTGTTTTCCTTGCAGAGCCAGCTTACCGCGACATCACCGTCACCCAGCATCGCGACGCCGGCCCGGCCGAAAATATCGCTGTCGGTAACGTCGACCGGCGCCGAAAAGGTATCACCGGAGTCAGCCGAGCGCGCCAGACGTACTTTCGGTTCGTCGTCCGCCGCGGTGAACCATGCAACCGCGACCTCATCGCCATCCGCATCGACAGCGGGACCATTGACGGGACAGCCACCGATTTTCCACCCGTCGGCAGCCACCGGGTAACCCGGGTGCCAGGCGCCGTTGGCGAACTGTGCGGCATAGATATCTCTCGTCTCGTTCACGGTGCGATCGCGATATACCGCAATGGCACCGCGAGCCGTCAGCGCCACGTCCGTCTGGCAGCAATCGCAGACCAGTTCGTCGACCGTCTTTTCATTTGCGATCTGCAGTTCTTCCGAGTACGTCGCAGAGCGCAATGTCATGCCCGACAAGGGGCCACCGGGCGGCGACTGCCGTGCCATGTTGCGTCCGTCCAGCCAGACCAGGCCAAGGCCTGAATCGTATCGAAACAGGCTGACGAAGCCATGCTCGGTAGGCGTCCCGTCATCGTGCGGCTTCACCGCGTCTTCCCAGGTCATACCGCCGTCCGGGGAAATCGACAGCACAACGTCGTATGCATATCCGCCGGCCGGCTGACGCACAAGCCAGTGAGCCGCCCATAGCGAATCCGAGACAGGAACGACGGACGGGAAGTCCGCCCAGTTGACGAACCAGTTGTCGCCCCGCGCGACGGACCCTGGTTCACTCCAGTTCGCGTCCTCCAGGATCGAATAGCGCAACGCGTGTCCGCTTGCCTCGGGTTCGATCCAGCTGAGGACGAGAGTGCCGTCAGGGCCGACGGCGAGATTGGGGCTCTGGCTGCCGACTGCCGCGGGAACCTCCATTGGAATATCGGACCGCGCAATCGCGCCGACCTGCGCAGGATCGCAGCCGGATTGCGAGACGGAGGCCACGAGGAGGAGGAGGGCGAGGCTCCGCGAGTGCGGGAGGGTCATTCTGCGCATTGTCCAATTATGCAGTCCTACGTAGACCGGGTACCAGCCGAATTGATTCCTCAGGGGCGGTCGGTATACTGCGGGGCGCCTGTTTCCCGGGTGTGCTATGTTTTCGCCGCCCAGCGACAGATTCGGCATGCCTCCGGCTAGGTGGCAGAGTGGTCATGCAGCGGCCTGCAAAGCCGCGTACGTCGGTTCGATTCCGTCCCTAGCCTCCAATACCTTCCGGACACATCCAGGAAAGTCCAAGTCCGGAAGCGGCTGGGACGACTCCGGAGATGTACCGTTCAACACACAATGGAGCGATTTCGATCCGGCCTTCACGCCGGACGGTTCAGGTCTCTACTTCTTTTCCAACCGGCCCTGCGGCGACGGCGGTGGCGGATGACATCTGGCTCGTACCCGTGAAACAATACAAGGCTGACTGGTCCGCGCGATAGCTCGCGCAGAGGTAAAGCTGCTACCTGACGGACGAGAGGGCTACATGAGACCGAATGCTTAGTCCAACGGACTGCGCACACCGGCAAACCCTTGGCCGAGGACGTGCGTGTAAATCTGCGTGGTCCGCAAATCTTTATGACCGAGGAGTTCCTGAACGGTGCGGATGTCGCTGCCTCGGCGCAACAACTCCGTAGCGAAGCTGTGCCGGAACGTGTAGCAACCTACGGGTTTATCAAGCGTCACTCGGTGTGTCGCAACCCTTGCTGCCTTTTGCACGCTACTGGTATGAAACTGATGTCGCACGACCGCCCCACGTTCATCGCGGCAGAGACTTGCGGATGGAAACAGCCATTGCCACTGCACGGAGGTTGAAGCGCTCGGGTATTTGC
>Ga0268386_10001331_pt1 | contig 16886 bp, 14 predicted proteins | sample RVTome_15_FD_200260 | JGI IMG/M metagenome (GOLD analysis project Ga0268386, IMG submission 200260) | Soil microbial communities from uranium-contaminated site in the Upper Colorado River Basin, Wyoming, United States - RVT150D86... ...
CTGGACGCGGCTCAACCTTCCGCTTTACGCTTCCTCGCCCTGCAAAATAGAAACCCCTGATCCAACTTCTGGATGGCTCATGCCAGAGGCGGTGTCTTCACATGCTCTCGACTTCCGCATGACGTCTAGCGAATCGGGATTTGTGAGGTATATCGAGGCCATACTGCGGCGCGAGACAGAACCGGACACTAGCGCATGACTTTTAGATGAGCTTGAGAAGCCGGTGCAGTATACTGTGATCATGATTGCAGTTGGTCTCGCCCTGGGGTTATACCACCTATCGTGGAAGTTGAGGCGACCATGACATCACCATCACCGGCAGAGCGCGATGTCATCCGATTTGTACTAGACGGCGAGGTGGTCGAGCTGCGGGATATCGACCCCACCCTGACCGTGCTCCAGTATCTACGCGAGTACCGCCGCCGTACCGGCACCAAAGAAGGCTGCGCTGAGGGAGATTGCGGCGCGTGCACGGTGGTGCTGGGAGAACTACACGGCCCCCACCTGCGGTTTCGCGCGGTGAATGCGTGTATTCAGTTTGTGTCGACCCTGGATGGCAAAGCCCTGATCACGGTGGAAAGCTTGAAAGCACGAGATGGCCGCTTGCACCCGGTGCAACAAGCAATGATCGAGTGCCATGCCTCGCAGTGCGGATTTTGCACCCCTGGCTTTGTCATGTCGCTATATGCCCTCTATAAAACCGAATCTAGCCCCACTCGAAGCCAAATCCAGGATGCGCTGGCCGGTAACCTCTGCCGCTGTACCGGATATCGACCGATTATCGACGCGGCCCAGTATATGTATCACCTCGGCCATACCGAGGAGCCCGTATCGGCAGACGACGACATGATTGGTCACCTGCAGTCCATCCAACACCGCCATCCGATTGCCCTGCGGCGCCATCGGCTCTATTTCGCGCCCACCACCATCGACGACCTTACAGCTTTATGCCAACGCTATCCGGAGGCCCATCTTCTCGCCGGTGGAACCGATGTCGGGCTCTGGGTGACCAAACAATACCAACGCCTTGACGTGATCATTTACCTAGGCCGCGTCGAGCCGTTAACCCAACTCAAAGTCACGCAGGACGCGATCGAGGTGGGCGCTGCCGTGTCCCTCACCGATGTCTGCGGCACGCTCACGCAATACTATCCGATGCTGGATGAGCTGTGGCGGCGCTTTGCCTCGCCGCCCATTCGCAACGTCGCTACCCTCGGCGGCAATATCGCCAACGCCTCGCCTATTGGCGATTCCATGCCCATTCTCATGGCTCTGGGCACCCGTCTCATCTTGCGTCATGGCGCAGAGCAGCGCGACTGCCTCTTAGCCGATTTTTATCTGGGCTACCGTCACACGGCCCTGAAGCCTGGCGAATGGATCGAGCGCATCCGCATCCCCCGGCTAGGGCCAGAGCTGCACATCCGCGCCTACAAAGTCGCCAAACGCTATGACCAGGATATTTCCGCCGTGTGCGGCGCCTACTGCTTGACTCTGGAAGACCATATCGTGCGCGACATTCGCATTTGCTATGGCGGCATGGCGGCCACCCCCAAACGGGCTGAGCGCTGTGAACAATCCCTCATCGGGCAGATCTGGACGGAAGCCGCGGTTGACGCGGCCGCCACCGCGCTGGATCAGGACTACACGCCTCTGAGTGATATGCGGGCGAGCGCCGCCTATCGTCGCCTGGTGGCGCAAAACTTGTTGCGGCGTTTTTTTATGGAAACCTCTAATCCAACATACAGGATACGCACGAGCGATTTTTCCTTGTCACAAGGGTCGAGCACATGACAGCACGCGGCATGAAGGTCGGAGTGGGCCGCACCTTAGCGCACGATAGCGCCCACTTACACGTCACGGGTGAAGCGCTTTATACCGACGATCTACCCGAACCGGTGGGACTGTTACATGCCGCCATCGGCATGAGTGCTCGTGCTCATGCACGCCTGCTCTCGGTGGACCTGGCCCCGGTGCAGAACGCACCTGGCGTCAAGGCAGTATTGCGCGCCTCAGATATTCCTGGGGCGAATGACTACGGCGCCATCGTGCCAGACGATCCCATCCTCGCCGAGACGCATGTGTACTATGTCGGACAAGCCCTCTTCGCCGTCGCCGCTCAGACCACCCAACAAGCCCGTTGGGCGGCGCGTCAAGCGTGCATCACCTATGCGGATCTCGATCCGATTCTCACCCCGGAAGCGGCCCTGGCAGCAAAATTGTTTGTACTGCCCACCGCAACATTAGTGCGGGGCAATCCTGACCATGCATTGTCCCATGCCGTGCACCGCGTGCGCGGCCGTCTACAGATCGGTGGGCAAGACCAATTCTATCTCGAAGGCCAGATTGCCATGGCCGTGCCGCAGGAAGACGGGGCCATGTTGGTCTACAGCTCCACCCAACACCCGAGCGAGGTGCAACATAAAGTCGCGCATGCCCTGGGGACGCCGGTGCACAATGTGACGGTAATCTGCAGGCGCATGGGTGGCGCGTTTGGCGGCAAAGAATCGCAACCGGCGTTATTCGCCTGCCTGGCGGCCCTGCTCGCCGCCAAGACGTCAACGCCAGTGAAGCTCCGCCTGGATCGAGATGACGATATGATCATGACCGGCAAACGGCACGACTTTGCCGCGACTTACGACGTCGGCTTCGACGACGCTGGCGTCATCCAGGGGCTGCATGTCGAGCTGGCCTCGCGCTGCGGGATGTCGGCGGATCTCTCGGGACCGGTCAATGACCGCGCCATGTTCCACGTCGATAATTGCTATTTCGTGCCGCATATCCGTATCGCTTCGCATCGGTGCAAAACCCATACGGTGTCCAACACCGCGTTTCGCGGCTTTGGCGGTCCGCAAGGCATGATGGTGATCGAACAGGTCATCGACGACATTGCCCGTTATCTGGGCCTGGAGCCCCTCTTGGTGCGCCAACGCAATTTCTATGGCCCAGGAGAGCGCGACACGACGCCGTATCACATGCGCGTCGAAGACAACATTATCGCGGATCTCACATCCGAGCTGGAGCGCAGCTCGGACTACCACGTCCGGCGTCGAGACATCGCCGCGTTTAACGCCGTGAATCCGATCTTAAAACGCGGTATCGCCTTAACGCCGGTCAAATTCGGCATCGCTTTCACCGCCACGCACCTGAATCAGGCTGGCGCCCTGCTGCACGTTTATACGGATGGCAGTGTACACTTAAATCATGGCGGCACCGAGATGGGGCAGGGCCTGTTGATTAAAGTGGCGCAGGTGGTGGCGGAAGAATTGCAAGTGGATATTGACCGTATCAAAATTACCGCAACCGATACGAGCAAGGTGCCGAATACCTCGGCCACTGCGGCCTCCTCCGGTACGGATCTCAACGGCAAAGCGGCCCAGATGGCGGCGCGCACGATCAAGAACCGCCTCCGCGCCTTTGCCGCCGAGCACTTTAAGATCCGCCGCACTGAGGTGAAATTCCACGATAATCAGGTGCAGGTTGGCGCCCAGACCGTCAGCTTTGCCGACCTGGTGCAACTGGCGTACATGGCGCGCATCTCGCTGTCTGCCAGCGGCTTTTTCCGCACCCCCAAAATTCATTACGATCGCGACACCTTGAGCGGGCGGCCGTTTCTGTATTTCGCTTACGGGGCAGCCGTATCGGAGGTCGTGATCGATACCCTCACGGGTGAGCATCAACTGCTTCGAGTCGATATCTTGCACGACGTGGGGCGCTCGATTAATCCGGCGATTGACCTCGGACAAATCGAGGGCGGTTTTCTCCAAGGAGCGGGATGGCTGACCAGCGAGGAACTTTGGTGGAACGACGAGGGCGCGTTGCAGACACATGCGTCTTCGACCTACAAAATTCCGACTTGCCGCGATTGGCCCGACGTCTTTAACGTGACGATACGGCCCAACGGGCGCAACCGGGAGAACAGCATTTATCGCTCCAAAGCCGTGGGAGAGCCACCTCTGATGCTGGCGATATCGGTGTTTCACGCCATCAAGGATGCCATCGCCAGTGTCGGCGATGGGAGGTGTCGTCCCCGGCTCAACGCACCCGCGACGCCGGAAGCGATTCTGATGGCCCTCGAAGAGTTTAAAGTCCGTCAACCCGTATCGGTGAAGTAAATGGAGTGATATATGGCCAACCTGGCGTTTATGCGGCGAGCTATTGCCTTATCCGAAGAGGCGTTACACAGCGGGCAGGGTGGACCCTTTGGCGCGCTCATTGTCAAAGACGACCGGATCGTTGCGGAAGCACATAATCGGGTCACCTCTGCCAATGATCCCACTGCCCACGCGGAGATCGAAGCGATTCGGCAAGCCTGCCGGGTGCTGAACGATTTTTATCTACAAGGTTGTGAGATCTATACGAGTTGCGAACCCTGTCCCATGTGTCTGAGCGCCATCTACTGGGCGCATGTCGAGCGCATCTATTATGCCAATACGCGTCAGGATGCCGCCCAAGCCGGGTTCGATGATGCATTCTTATATCGGGAGATCTCCACCGCACCGGAACATCGCGCCATTCCCGCACATCAAGTGTTGGCGAACGAGGCATGGAGCGCCTTTGAGCACTGGCAACGTAAAGTGGATAAGCAACATTATTGAGACCTAGAGGAGCGTCACCATGGACGGCGTCACCGCCATCGCCAACGTCTTGCGGATGGAAGGCGTAGACTTTATCGGCTGCGTTCCCTATCAGCCGCTCTTGGAAGCCGCGGCTATTGCCGGTATTCGTCCCCTCGTCTTCCGTCAGGAAGGGACCGGCATCCACATGGTGGACGGCTATTCCAGGGTGACAAACGGTCGACGGGTTCGGACCGTCTTTGAGCTGACCAAAGACCGGCTCCACGATGATCTTGCGCCTGGCATATCATGCATTCCCTTCTGGCGTTCGCACTTTCGCCGCCATGTGCACTTTCGCCGCTGCGGGCTCTGCACTCGCTTCGGCATCCGGCTCGTGATGCGTCTGGCGGCCTGCGGCAATATTTCGCATCCATTGTTGCCTTAGCTCTATCAGCCGTATTACACTCCTCACCAGAAGAGTGCGCCAGGAAAGTTCATGGCGTCACCCATCGAAGATTGTATCTTTTTTAGATAAAGCGAATTGGGACCCACGATGGCTATCGATAAAGCTCATACGCCTCTCACACCTGAGATCCTCAGACCATTCCTGATAGAGTGTGGATATGATCCCTCGCTGCTAGTTGCCAATTACCGCTTTGGGACACCAATTGGCGAAGGAGATGTGGCGTTAGCTGCCTTTGCCCACCAGCCAGCCGATGCGCGGTCCGCGTGTGTGACCGTGATAGGTGCTAATGGAGAGCCGGAAGAAGCGGTTATCTCGTACCGTGGACTCGGTGCTCCGGTGATGTTTGTGTGTAGCCAAGAGCATCTTCAGTGGTGGCAACAACGGGCTGGTGCACCACAGTATCATGCGACATTGACCGCAGCGGACCTGCCGGGCTTTTTCCGAGAGCACCGTCAGGATTTCGCGCCTGGTGCTATTTATCGTGCGAAAACACGTGGTCGCTTTGAGAGCGATTATCAGCTCTCCTTTGTAGATCTCGGCCTTATGAACCTTGTCGAAGAAGATATTGGTCAAGCACTCAGTCATCTCGTCGAACAAGTCATTATTGAGACTACCGACTTCTTAAAGGCACAACCCAAGACAGGAACGTTTGGTCAGTGGCTGTTTCAGTCTGTATTCTGGCTTTTGGCAGCAAAAATCTTACGAGATAAACAAGTTCCGACTTTCCGTTCCCTGAACCTGTCCAATATCGACGAGGTGTTTTCCTGTATTGCTGCTCATTACGGCTCCTCGCGCAACCAGCATGCTATCAATCACAAAGAACGAGAAGCGCTTGCTGCTGCTTCTGACATGATTGACCAGTTCAGCCATCTCGGTCATGTAACGACCGAATCCTTAGCCTATCTGTATGAGAATACACTCATCTCGAAAAAAACGCGGTCGAAACTTGGTACTCACAGCACGCCGTCGTATCTTGTCGACTATATCATCTGGCGACTCGCGCCCTGGATCGAAGAGATACCCGTCACAGAACGTTGCATTTTTGAACCTGCCTGTGGTCATGGCGCTTTTCTCGTCTCTGCTATGCGCTTGCTAAAAGAATCGCTACCGGGGTCCACGACCGACCAGGCGGCCAGAACAGATTTAAGACAGCAACTGCATGGACTTGACATCGATGCCTTTGCAGTTGAGATTGCACGACTGTCCATGACACTCGCTAATGTTCCTTATCCGGATGGCTGGCATGTATGGCCTGCCGACATGTTCATTGGTAACACGCTGGAGCAAAGGGCAAAGCAGGCAACGGTCCTTCTAGCCAATCCGCCATTCGAGAATTTTAGCGCATCCGATAGAGCCCATTACACCCAACAAGGCTTTGCTCCTACCTACATCAATAAGACTGCCGAGATGTTGCACCGAACGTTGCCTCATTTACGGCCGGGAGCTGTGTTTGGCGTAGTCGTGCCTCAAGGCTTTTTGCACAGTAAAAACGCGGCGGAACTTCGAGCCTTTCTAAGTCGAGATTATGATATCGCTGAAATTTGTCTGTTCCCTGATAAAGTCTTTACGTTCTCAGATATGGAATCCGCCATCATCCTGGGACGAAGGGAGCCTGAATCACATACCAAAAGCAACAAGGTTTTCTATCGACGAGTCAGAGAGCCTGATATTGATCGCTTTCGGAGTTCCTATGCGGCAACGACTGACCGCTGGATCGGCCAAGAACGGTTTACCACCCGCCCCGATGCGAGTCTGCACGTTCCGGACCTCGATGAAATCTGGGAGTGGTGTCGGCACTTCCCACGGTTAGCCGATCTTGCAGAGGTTGGGAAAGGGCTTGAATATAAGGGGCGAGATTTGCCTGTCAATGCTCCGACCCTATCATCGATGCCGTTTCCAGGCGCTGTGCGCGGGTTTGCCCGTATTACACCAGAACTACAAATTGACGGTCAACCATCTGAGGTCTGGATGAGTATCGATCCAGCAGTTATCCGTCGCTCGTTAACAGGAACCGTGACAGGTGTGCCGCAAGTACTCTTGAATTATGCACCGGTGAGTCGTTCTCCTTGGCGCTTAAAGGCGGTCATTGACCGAGAAGGCCATGCCGTTACAAGCAATTTTCTCACCATACGTCCCGTGTCAACATCTTATCCACTTGAGCTTTTCTGGGTTTTGTGTAATTCGCCCTTCGCCAATGCCTACGTCTATGCACATGCAGAGAAACGGCACGTCCTGGCGGGGACTATGCGCGCCATGCCTGTACCACGAATCTCACCCGTTGAGTTGCAGCGCCTGGTGGAAGTCGTTCATGCCTATCTCGATGCAGTTGCCTCCCCAGCCCAGGCGATACTGGCTTCCACATTGTTTCACGCAGACGACGCTCGTACACGTTTAATGCAGATCGACGCGGAAATTTTACGTCTCTACGACCTTCCTCCACGCCTGGAACGCCAGCTTCTCGATCTTTTTGCTGGCCTGCCGCGTCCGGGTGTTCCTTTTACTTTCGAGCGGTATTTCCCAGAGGGTTTTGAGCCCTGTTTGCCGTTACATGTCTATCTTTCCGAGGATTACCGACGCTCTACAGCGGAAGCGTTGCGTGTACGATATACTCCGGTTACGGATCCGACCCTTTTAGCTGCTTTAGGGCGGGCTGAAGAGGACTTTGAGGAGTAGGCATGGGTGCGTGGGTATCTGCTGGATACGAATATCGTCGTGTATTGGCTCGATCAGGGACGTCCGCAGCACAATTCTGTCAGCCAATACATTCAAGAATTGCCACCTGAATCGCCTCTGATGATTTCTGCCATTACCTTGGGGGAAATCGAGTACGGCCTCTGTGTGGTGTCAGAGAATACGACGTCGCAGCATGAGACGTTTCGTGAGCTTGTTGATCGCCAGCTGCCTATGGTACTTGACGTTACGAAGACGACGCGCCTGTATTATGGGTTGCTTCGAGCTCGTGTATTCGAGAAGTATGCTCCTAGAGAAAAACGTCGCCAAGGGCTTCGTCCGGAACAATTAATCGATCCGATCACATCACGCGAGTTGGGTATCCAAGAAAACGATCTTTGGCTTGCTGCGCAAGCACTTGAATATAATTTGGTTCTTGTATCCAACGATACAATGAGACGGATTCGTGACATCAGCGAAGAAATCGAGGTAGAGAATTGGGCCAGGTAGGCGATGCTCGGCGCGAGTTTGCCATACAGAGGAGAGTCGCCATGGACGGTGTGACTGCAATCGCCAATATCTTGCGTATGGAAGGGGTAGACTTTATCGGCTGCGTCCCCTATCAGCCGCTCTTAGAAGCTGCCGCTATTGCCGGTATTCGTCCCCTCATCTTTCGTCAGGAAGGGACCGGTATCCATATGGTGGACGGCTATTCCAGGGTGACGAATGGTCACCGAGTTGGGGTGTTCATGATGCAAAATGGCCCCGGCGCTGAAAACGGTTTCGGCGGGGTCGCCCAGGCCTATGCCGAATCGGTTCCGATCTTGCTCCTGCCAGCAGGTATGGCCCGGCAGCGGCGGGGTGTACATCCTAATTTTTACCCGACGCGCAGTTATGAGCCAATCACCAAATGGTGTGAGGAAATCAATATGGTCGAACGAGTGCCGGAACTGATGCGGCGAGCTTTTACCAAGTTGCGCAGTGGCCGCCCAGGGCCGGTTTTGCTTGAAATTCCGCAAGATGTGGCCACGGCTGAGTTGCAAGACGACTGGCTCGATTACGAGCCCCCGCAGTGGATGCGTCAAGCCGGCGACCCCGAGGCCGTGCGGCGAGCGGCGCAGACCTTGCTCGCCGCCCAACGGCCAATTCTCCACGCCGGACAGGGCGTCTTATACGCGGAGGCCACCGACGAACTGGTGCAAGTGGCCGACTTCCTGCAGGCGCCGGTAATGACCACGCTTCCCGGCAAGAGCGCATTTCCGGAGACGCATCCGCTGGCCGTGGGCGCCGGGGGACCGAGCACCACCCTGGGGGTGTACCGTTTCTTGACCCGTGCGGATCTGGTGTTTGGCGTCGGTTGCAGCTTCACCTACACCAACTTCGCCGTGCCCATCCCTGCCGGCAAGACGATCGTGCATACCACGAATGATGAGGACGCAATCAACAAAGACTACAAGTGTGACTACCCGATCCCGGGTGACACCCAACTCGTGCTGCGGCAATTGCTGGAAGAGCTACACCGGCAGGCCGGCACGCCTCGTGCCGTCGACCAGGCCCTACACCAAGAGATTGCCGCGACAAAAGCGGAATGGCTGGCGCAGTGGATGCCCAAGCTCACCGCGACCGACGCGCCGATCAATCCGTATCGGGTGGTGTGGGACCTGATGCATACGGTGGATCTGGACAACGTTATCGTCACCCATGAATCCGGCAGTGCCAGAGAATACACTGTGCCGTTCTGGGAAGCTCGGCATCCGCGCAGCTTCATCGGTTGGGGCAAATCCACCCAATTGGGCTACAGCCTGGGCTTGGCCATGGGCGCCAAACTGGCGAAACCGGAGAAGCAAGTCATCAACATCATGGGCGACATGGCGTTCAGCACGGTAGGACTGGACATCGAGACCGCGGTGCGCTGTGAGATCCCGATTTTAACCGTCGTCCTCAACAACTCGTTTATGTCGATTTATGACAATAGCCGCTTTCCCGTGGCGCTGGAAAAGTACAACATCAAAAGCCTGTCCGGCCAGTTTTCTGAGGTGGCGCAGGCCATGGGCGCTTACAGCGAGAAGATCAAAGACCCGCAGGACATCGTCCCAGCCATTAAGAGAGGTCTGGCCGCAGTTGACGCGGGCAGACCGACGGTGCTGGAATTTATCACCCGGGACGAAGGCGAGTTTTCCAAGTTCTCGTTTGTCTAGGTTGCTGACACTTAAAGGTCCAAATCGCACGATAGGGTAATGCCCCCAAAGTACGCCGCAGTCGTTTTTACGGTGTCGGCGCACGATCAATAGGTCGCGGCCATCGCGGCGTCCCAATCGTGCGTCAGCCTTGACGAGCTTCCCAATGCCCTCCATAATAGTGGTATCATGCCCGATATTCAGAAAATCAGATATTCGTGAGACATCACATGAGCACTGAAACGTGTAAGGTTGGCAAGCGAGGTACTGTCGTCATTCCGGCGGTATTTCGCCGGCGGTTTGGGATGGAAGAAGGCTCCCTGTTGATTGCAGAAGAACGGGACGAGGGCATTCTGTTGCGTCTAGCGGTCGCGATACCGGTAGAAACCTACACACCCGAGCGGCGGGCCGAGTTCCTGCTCTCCAGCGCCGTCGATGCGGCTGACTATGCTCAGGTCAGGGAAGAGGTCCGCACGATGGGCCTCGATCCCGATGCGATCCCACACGCCAAACCCGGCAGCTGCTGAGGGATGGATCGCCTCTTTCTGGATGCAAACATCCTCTTTTCCGCCGCGTATCGCCCACAGGCTGGCCTTCGCCGCCTGTGGGAGTTGGGCGATGTCGAACTGGTCACCTCCTCGTATGCGCTTGAAGAGGCTCGGGTGAACCTTCAGGAATCCATACAGCGAGAACGCCTGGAGCAGCTCGTCCACACGATACGGATCATCGCGAGCTTCGTCAACCGTCCACTCCCTGAGGGTATGACCCTTCCTGACAAAGACCGTCCGATTTTGCTCGCGGCCATCGATGCCCAGGCGACGCACCTACTGACCGGAGATTTCCGCGATTTTGGCTCCTATTATGGTCACGTGGTGGAGGGCGTTCTGATCCTCCCGCCGGGAGACTACCTCCGTAGTCGCTCCTCATAGGCTGCGACCCACTTGTTGCATGGGCAAAACCACGGTCGCATGACCGATGACGTGCACGGTCCCTTCCTCGCTCTCGATAAACACGTCACAGTTAATCTGCGGCTCGTCGTCCACCACATGCTTGGACGTGACGACACCTTTGATTTCCAATGGACTGTTGTGAGGCACAACTTGTCGGAACACCACTTCCATCTTTTTCAGGGTGACGGTGGGCGACCAACCCGTGAGCAATTGCGCCATCATAGCGCTGTTCATCGCGCCCGGCACAATCGCACTCGGCAATCCCTCGCTCCGGGCATACGCGTCGTCGGTAAAGCGGCTTGGACCGGACACGCCGCCGCGTATGGCCAGGAAGGCCCGCACTTGTTCCAGACTGACCGAGCGCTCTACTGGGTCGATCTCATCGCCAATCTCAATGTCCTCGTAGTAGAGTTCAGCATTCATGACGTCGGTCGATTCCTTCGCATAAAGGAGTCCCGCACCAAGACCACGGTTTCGCCCTGTTGGTTGGTAAAACTCGTTTCCCAGACGACAAACACCATTTTGCCGGAACGCCCCGTCTTGCTATACACCTCTTGGAGACGCGTCCGCGCCTCCAACGTATCGCCAGGCCGAATCGGAGCGACATTCTCAATCGCCTGACTGGCAAACAGACCGACGTCGCCAAAGTCCAGCTTGATGTCCGGCCGTCTTAACCCATCGACGAAAATGTTACAGAACGTCGGCGGTGCGATCAGACCGCCATATGCAGAGGCTTTCGCCTGTTCCTCGTCACTATACAGCGGATGCGTCTCCGCCGTGGAGGCAGCGAATTCCAGGATCATCTCTCGGGTAATCGGGAAGGAGCCGATGTGATACTCCACCCCCAGCATACTGCGGTCATAGGTAATGTCGTCTTCGGTACTCATCGGGGGCGATACCCTCTATTTCGTGATTGGGTTGGATAGCTTGAATCATGGAGTTCCCCGATGCGCATCCTGTCCGCCCTTGATCCAATCCGCAATGCGCTCGGCCATCATAATGATGGTCGCATTGGTATTGGCGCGTACGACATCGGGCATGATGGAGGCGTCACCCACGCGCAAGCCCTGGAGACCGCGCACCTGGCCGTATTGATTCACCACGGCCATCGGGTCGGTATCCGGCCCCATTTTACAAGTGCCCGCTAAGTGATGCGCGGTTGACACATTGGCCAGCAGCCATCGGTCTAAGGCATCGTCCGACGCCAGGTCCGCATCGGTGGGCGAGATGCGCTCCGTCACGATGTGCCGCAGCGCCTCCGATTCGGCGAGTTGGACGGCCAAGCGGATGGCGTGGCGCATGCGCTGCCGATCCCCAGGCTCGGCCATAAACCGGTAATCCAACGCGGGCTGGACATGGGGGTCGGCCGAACTGAGACGGATCGCACCCGCGCCGACGGCACTTTCTAAAATAGCGACAAACCGCGTCCCTAACGGGTCGGAGTCAATGGCACTGCCGCCGCGCGGATCGGTGAACCAGGACGGCATCAGTTGCATGTCATTGCGCGAATCCGAACCCGGCGTGGTATAGCGCAACGCCAATTGTAAACGCGGGCGGTCTCTTCCCGGAAGATACGCTGCCGCGACGCGGAACAACACCGGTATGAGCGGGTGATCGCGAAAATTCTGTCCAACCCCCGGCAGGTCGTGCACCACCTCCACGCCCATTTGACGCAAATGCGCGGCCGGTCCCACGCCGGATAGCAGCAAGAGGTGGGGTGAGGCAATCGCCCCGGCGCTCAGCACCATCTCGTTGCCTTCGAGTTGAAAGCGTTCGCCGCCGCTTTCGACTTCAACCCCGGTGGCGCGTTTTCCCTCAAAGATCAGACGCAACGCGGTCACGTTGGCCTTGATGGTCAAGTTCAAACGGTGCCGGGCGCGGCTCAGATAAGCCAATGCCGTGCTCACCCTCACCCCGTCCTGATTGTTCATCGGAAACGGTCCCACGCCGGTGGAATCTGGGTGGTTCATGTCCCAATCGGGAGGAAAGTCCGCATCCAGGCAGGCTTGGTGAAACGCGGCGTGTAAGGGTTCCCAGGCCTCGCGAGGATGCTGCCGCACCGGCATGGGGCCGTCGCTGCCGTGATACTCATTGGACACATTGGCGTCGGTTTCCATCTTGCGGAAATACGGCAGAACTTTGGCATAGGACCATTCGTCATTGCCCCACGCCGCCCAGTGGTCATAATCCTCTGGCAGACCCCGCAACAGCACCTGCCCATTCATAGCGCTGGTGCCCCCCATGACTTTGCCCCGCGGCACGTCCATGGGTCCGGATTGATGCGGGTTGGCTTTGCCGCTAAACGCCCAATTATGCGGACCGGATAGCACCGGCGCCAGGTTGTATCCGAGCTTGAGGTCATCCGGTAGATGCGCAAAATCCGGGTAGTCGGGTCCGGCCTCCAGCAGAAGCACGGCTCGCGACGGCTCTTCCGACAGCCGGGTGGCCAGGGCGCACCCGGCGGAGCCGCCGCCAATGACGATGACGTCATACCGCATGCTGTCTCCTTCTTTATTTCGATTTCGCTGGTGCCGACACCGGGATGCCGGGAATTTTTACGTTCACCGAGCCCAGATGATTGCGGCTGGTAAAGTACAGGGTTTTCCAATCCGCACCGCCAAAACCGAGGTTGGTGGTAGCCGGCGCGCCGTGCACGATGCGGCCCAGTTTGGTCCCGTTCGGGTCCATGATCCACAGCCCGCCGGAACCGCCGCAGTAGACATTGCCTTCCACATCGACCTTCATGCCATCGGGAACGCCGGGTTCCTCGCCGGTCAGGTCGACAAAGACGCGGTCACTCGCCTTCGCCAGCGTGCCGTTTGGCTGCACCTCGAAGGCGCGAATGTGGCCGCGGCGGGAGTCGTTGATGTAGAGCACGCTCTCATCCGGGGAAAAGGCGAGTCCGTTGGGCAAAATAAAATCATCGACGAGTAGGGTGAGGGTGCCCAAATCGGGCGTAACGCGGTACACGCCGGAAAACGTCAGATCCCACTGCTCAGCCGGTAGGGGACTGGTCCAGGGATCGGTGAAGTAGATGCAGCCATCGGACTTGACCACCACGTCGTTGGGCCGATTGAGCCGTCTGCCCTGAAAGCTGTTGGCCACCACCGTCATACTGCCATCGGGCTCTTGCCGGGTGACCCGCCGGCTGTCGTGCTCACAGGCAATGATCCGGCCCTGCAGATCCCGGGTGAGACCGTTGGCTCGGTTGGTCGGTTCTTGAAACAGGGTGACGCCTTCTCCCGGCGTATACTTCATACGTCGGTTATTGTGGATATCGCTGAATAGTAGATAACCGCCCTCGGCCCACCAAAGCGGTCCTTCCGCCGGTCCCTGGGCGCCGCCGAATCCGTCCGCCAACTCCAGAATGGGCTCAGAGGTGGAAATAATCGTGTCCAACTGCGGGGATAATTGCTCGATCGGCATGGGATGCTCCTCACCTTCAATAGTGCAAACCAGAGTTAAACGAGCGCGCCTTCGCGCACCATCACTTCACCATCTTTTACCACGCTGTGGATGCGGCGCATGGCCGACATCTCCGTGCACGGATCGCCATCGACGAGAATCAGATCGGCCCGTTTACCCGCCTCCAGAACGCCCACCTCGTCCTCAATCCCCAGCGCCTCCGCCGCCAAACCCGTGACGCCGTACAGCACTTCAAGGGCGGGCATGCCGACGTCCGTGGTGAGAAATTCCATCAGTAAGGACAATTCATCAATGCGCGTGCTGGTAGAGCCTTGATCGCTGCTGACGACCAGCTTGACGCCGGCCTCCTGCATGCGGCGGATCGTCTCATAGCGCTGTTCCCACAGCGCCTGGGGATGGGTGCGCGCCTCTTGCATATCCTCGGCGCGCACCCGGTACCAGGTCGCCGGCATGGCGAGGCTGACGATGAGGTCTTTGCGGAGGATCTCATCGACCAACTGCGGGTCGTACTCGATCGTTCCGTGGGCGCGAAACGGCACGTGTTCCAGCGTGTCAATACCGGCGTCGACCGCCATGCGGATCGATTCCACCCCATGCACATGCGCCGCCACTTTCTTGCCCATGCGATGCGCATCTTCCACCACGGCTCGAAAGCCAGCGGCTTCATACTGCGCCGCCTCGGGATTGGAGCCGGGAGTGGCATTGCCGCCGGAGCCCATGAGCTTGATGAAGTCGACCCCGTGTTTGACGAGCGTGCGCACGGCACGCCGCAGCTCATCTTCCGTGTCGCACTCAATGCCGCTCCACCAGAGTTGTCCGGCGGTGGTGGTAATCACGGGACCGGAACACACGAGGCGGGGGCCAGTCAGTCCGCCCTCGGCGATAAAATCCCGCAGCGATAGACTCAAATAATTTCGATCGCCACAATCGCGTACCGTGGTTAAGCCGCTTTTAAGACCCTGTTGCGCATTTTGCACGCCCGTCAATAACGCCTGGTTATCCGAAGCGCTGCGCGATTCCTCGCCGCTTCGGGCGCTGCCCGTAAACAGAAGATGGACATGGGCATCAATCATACCGGGCATGAGCGTGCGGTCTCCGGCATCCAGGACGTCGATGCCAGCCGGAATCGACACTTCAGCCGCCGGGCCAACTGCAGCAATCTGTGGCCCGTTGATCACCACCACTGCATCCTGGATTATCGCTTGACGCGTTCCATCGTACAATCGCTTGGCGCGAATGGCCCATTGCATGCTGTGCTCCTACTGAGGTTACATGCCTTGCCGAATGAAATCTGCGATGCGTTCGCCGATCATCATCGTGGTCACATTGGTATTGGCGCGGATGCAGTCGGGCATGATCGAGGCATCCACCACCCGCAGATGGGTCAGACCATGCACCCGGCCGAACTGATCCACTACCGCCATCGGGTCCGACGCCGGCCCCATCTTACACGTGCAGGAGATGTGTTGCGAGGTGGTGACTTCGCGCTGCAGCCAGGCGTCCAGAGCATCGTCCGACGCCAGATCGGCGTCGGTGGGCTCGATGCGCTCGGCGATGATGTCTTTAAACGTCTCGTGTTCGGTGAGCTTGACGCATAGGCGCATGGCCTCCCGGAGGCGCTGGCGGTCGAATTCCTCTTCGAGGTAGCGGTAATCGAGGAATGGCTGCACCGTGGGATCTGCCGAGGTCAGCCGTAATTCTCCCTGGCCAACCGCGAGTTGAATCCCAGCCGTCATGCGAATCCCTAATGCCGCCATGCGGTTTCCACCCCGGTTAATGCGCTCGGTGGCAAAAGATTGCAGCGATATTTTCATGTCGTTGCGCAGGTCCGATCCCTCTGCCGTGTAGCGCAGGCAGACCTGCATCCTCGGCGCTTGGCCATCCAGTGGAAAATCGGGCTTGGTGCGCCAAGTGGCCCAGACCAAGGGGTGATCGCGTAGATTCCGGCCGACGCCCGGAAGTTCCGCCACCAGCGGAATACCCAGGCCGGTCAGTTGCTCGGCTGGGCCGACCCCGGAGAGCAGAAGAATGTGCGGGGAGCCGATGGCGCCGGCGCTAAGAATGATCTCGTCACCCTCGACGACAAAAATTTCGCCGCCGCGCTCCACTTCGACGCCGGTGGCTTGATGCCCGTCGAAGCGCAAACGGCGCACCAGACAATTGGCCTGCAGGGTCAGGTTGAGCCGATGCCGGGCCTGACTTAAGTGGCCGAGGGCGGTGCTGTAGCGGATCCCCTCTGGGTTGTTAAACGGGGTGGGACCAACTCCGGTGGAGTGGGGATGGTTGTGGTCGGCACAATCGGGGAACCCAGCGGCACGGCACGCTTCGTAGAAAGCAACCTGACTCTGTAGCCAGGTACCGCGCGGAAACCGATGGGCGATAATCGGACCATCGTTGCCGTGAAATTCATCTTTGAAATTCTGGTCGTTTTCCAGCTTGCAAAAATAGGGCAGCAGTTCCTGGAAGCCCCACTGGTTATTGCCCATCGCGGCCCAGGAATCGTAATCCTCCGGTACTCCGCGGAGGAAGACCTGGCCATTGATGGCGCTAGAGCCACCCGTCACCTTGCCACGCGGCACTAACATCTCCGGGGCCTGGGCGGTCGCCTTGCCGACAAATTGCCAGTTGTGGTCGCTGGTCATGA
>Ga0268386_10001332_pt1 | contig 16882 bp, 18 predicted proteins | sample RVTome_15_FD_200260 | JGI IMG/M metagenome (GOLD analysis project Ga0268386, IMG submission 200260) | Soil microbial communities from uranium-contaminated site in the Upper Colorado River Basin, Wyoming, United States - RVT150D86... ...
CAGCCGGTGAGATTCGTGCGGATGACGTCGTCCCAGTTCTCGAAGCTCATCTTGTGCATCGTGCCGTCGCGGGTGATGCCGGCGTTGTTGATCAGCACGTCGACCGGCCCCAGATCCGCCTCGATGGCACTGAAGCCGGCGCGCGTGGCCTCGAAATCCCCCACGTCGAAGCGGTAGGTTTGGATCCCGGTCCGCTCATTGAACTCCCGTGCCCGTTCCGTGCTGCCGAAGTAGTTTGCCGCCACGCGATAGCCGGCGGCGTGCATGGCTTCCGAGATCGCCCCGCCTATGCCACGAGTGCCACCGGTGACCACTGCCACGCGTCCCGTCATGTTTCGCTCCTCCAATGCCCGCGGCTTTTGTCTTTAATGCCTGCCGCTGCGCCAAACTATGGACGCGACCCGCCTCGATTGCCACCGCGCGCCGGGCTTGCGCCGCGGTCGGCGGCCGCTATATTGGCGGACTTCCCGTCTCCGCCCGGCCCGCGAACGCAATGACCACCGCCACCCCGGCCGAGCTGGGCTACCGGATGCCGCCCGAGTGGCAGCGACATTCGGCAACCTGGATCTCCTGGCCGCACAACGCAGAGACCTGGCCGAACGTCCTCTCGCCGGCCGAGGAATCGATGGCCGCTGCCGTCGGCGCCCTCGCGGCGGGAGAGACGGTGCGCATCAACGTGCTCGGCCCAGAGCACGAAGCGCACGTGCGCCGCTGCCTCGGTGAGGCAGCGGCCGGCGCGCAGGTGCTGTTCCACCACTTCCCGACGAACGACGCCTGGTGCCGCGACCACGGCGCCATCTTCGTCCTGGGCGCCGATGGCGAGCTGGCGGCGCTCGACTGCGGGTTCAACGCCTGGGGAGGCAAGTACCCGCCCTGGGACCTGGACGACGCCATTCCGGCACGGATGGCCGACGCGCTGGGCGTGCGGCGGTTCGAGACGGAGATGATCCTCGAGGGCGGGTCGGTCGACGTGAACGGGGCGGGCGACGTGCTGACGACGGAGCAGTGTCTGCTCAACCCGAATCGCAATCCGCATCTCTCGAGGGTGGAGATCGAACGGCGCCTGCAGGGTCTGCTGGGCGTGCGGCAGGTGCTGTGGCTGGGCGACGGCATCCTCGGCGATGACACTGACGGGCACGTCGACGACATCACGCGCTTCGTCTCCGAGGACACGATCCTGACCGTCGTGGAACCGGACCCGGCCGATAGCAATCACACGCCGCTGGCAGAGAATCTCGGCCGGCTGGCAGCGATGCGGCTGGCGGACGGGCGCCCGCCGCGGATCGTGGAGTTGCCGATGCCGGAGCCGGTGGAGCTGGGTGGCGTGCGCCTTCCTGCCAGTTACGCCAACTTTTACATCGGCAACGACGTGGTGCTGATGCCGGCGTTCGATCAGCCGCGCGACGCGGAGGCGGCACGTATTCTTCAGGCGTGTTTCCCGCGGCGGCGCGTCGTGCCGATTCGCGCCACGGAGCTGGTCATCGGGCTCGGTGCTTTCCATTGCCTGACGCAGCAGGTGCCCGCCGCGGGCCACGCGCTTGCTGGCGCGGCTGCGCTCGCCTAACCTTCCGACGTTTCGCGCACGACCAACTCCCGAGGTTCCCGAGGATGTCCGACGCAGCCGTTTCGCGCTTCCTGCGCCACCATTTCCGGCATTTCAATGGCGCCACGCTGATGGATGCGTCCGACGGTTACGTACGGCACCTCGAGCAGGGCGGGAGTATGCTCATGACGCTGGCGGGTGCCATGAGCACCGCCGAGCTGGGGCTGTCGCTCGCGGAAATGATCCGGCGGGGCAAGGTGCAGGCGATCTGCTGCACCGGTGCCAATCTCGAGGAAGACGTGTTCAACCTGGTGGCGCACGACCACTACGTGCGCATCCCGCACTATCGCGATCTGACGCCGGCGGACGAGGAGCAGCTGCTCGGTCGGCATCTGAACCGCGTGACGGACACCTGCATTCCCGAGGAAGAGGCCATTCGCCGCATAGAGAAATCGGTGCTGCAGGAATGGCTGGCGGCCGACTCGGCGGGAGAGCGCCGCTTTCCGCACGAGTTCATGTACCGGATTCTCGGGAGCGGCAGCCTCCGGCAGCATTACCAGATCGACCCGAAGGATAGCTGGTTGCTGGCTGCGGCGGAGCGGAACCTGCCGATCATCGTGCCGGGTTGGGAGGACTCGACGCTCGGGAACATCTACGCCAGCCATTGCATCACCGGCGAGATCAAGAACGTCCACACCGTGCGAAGCGGCATCGAGTACATGACGATGCTGGCGGAGTGGTACCAGAAGGAGACCGCGGCGCAACGCTCGGTGGGATTCTTCCAGATCGGCGGCGGCATTGCCGGCGACTTTCCCATCTGCGTCGTGCCTATGCTCGAGCAGGACCTGCGGATCACGGACATCCCGCGCTGGGGCTACTTCTGCCAGATCAGCGATTCGACGACGAGCTACGGCTCCTATTCGGGGGCCGTGCCGAACGAGAAAATCACCTGGGGCAAGCTGTCCGCCGACACGCCCCGGTACATCATCGAGTCCGACGCCACCATCGTGGCGCCGCTGATCTTTGCCTGCGTGCTCGGCTGGTAGCGCCCGTGACAATCCCGGCACTGGCCTGGGTCGGGCTCGGCGGGGCGGCGGGCGCGATGCTACGGTACGCCGCGAGCCTCGCCTTTGCCGGCACGGCGATGGCTCTGCCGTGGGGGACGCTGTTCGCCAATCTCACCGGCTGCTTCGGGATCGGCGTCCTTGCGGAACTCGTCTCGCGCGGCATGAGCGTCACGCCCGAGGCGCGCCTGTTTCTTGCCACCGGCCTGTGCGGGGGCTTTACGACGATGTCGTCGTTCATCTACGAGCTCGCCGGCCTGTGGCGCGAGGGCGCGACTCTGCTCGCCTCCGCCTACCTGCTGGCAACCCTCGTGGGCTCGGTGGTGTGCTTCGGCCTCGGCGCCTGGGCTACGCACGCGATCTGGCGAGGGTGACGATGGATATCCAAGGCAGCGCACAGCGCGTGACGGTGTTTCTCGGCGAATCCGACAAGGCGGGGCATCGGCCGCTGTTCGAGGTCATCGTCCAGGAGGCGCGGACCGCGGGTCTGGCCGGTGCGACCGCATGGCGCGGCCAGCTCGGCTTCGGCCGGACGGCCCGGCTGCGGAGCGCCGGCATCATGGATCTCTCCACGGACCTGCCGGTCGTCATCGAGATCGTCGACGCGGCCGACCGGGTGCAGCCATTCCTTGCTCGTCTGGGCCAGCTTTTCGAAGACGCCGGTTCCGGGGGCCTCGTGACCGTCGAGGACGTCGAGGTGCACCGCTACACCAGCCACCGACGCTAGCCCGCATTTGTCACCGGGACGCGAAGCGAGGGCGCGAGCTCGGGAAAAGACAAGGCGCGCACCGTCCGGGCGCGGAGGCGTACTCAACAGTACGTCGAGCACCCGGACCGAGTGCAACGCAGGATTTTCCCGAGCTCCGCGTCCGCAGCCGTGGACCGGCGAGAAATGCGGGCTAGCGTCGCGCCGCTGCCAGATCGACAGGGTTGTCGACGTCGCGCGCCGCGGCCGGCATGTCTACCACCGTGAGTGTGTCGCGCGTCCTGAGCCAGGACCCTGCGCCGGCATCCCCGTCGGTCGGCAGCTCGGCGAAATACGCGCAGGGGAGTATGGCGGGGGCGCCGACGGTCCCGGCGAATCCCGCGGCCGCCGGGTGGCCCGGGTTCGCCCCCCAGGCGGCCGCGAGCCGGACAAGGTCGGCCGCCGTCACGCCCGGCAAGTCGCAAGGCAGCACGAGCGCTGCGCGGCAGCGGCCGGCGACGGCGGCCAGGCCAGCCTCCAGCGAAGAGCCGAGCCCCCGCGCCCAGCGACGGTTGTGCACCAGGGCAACCGGACAGTCCGCGAGCGCGGCGGTAATCGCCGTGCGGTGCGCGCCCGTCACGACCCAGACGCCCGCCTGGCACACGACCGCAGCCGCCTCGGCGGCCAGCCGGACCATGGGGACTCCGTGCACCCGCAACGTGGCCTTTGGCCGTCCCATGCGCCGCGCCTGTCCGGCCGCCATGACGATGCCGGCCAGCCCGGCGACAGCCTCAGCCGGCCGCAAGCCGCTCACCGCTCGCGCCCTCGAGCGTCGCGTGAATGTCAGCGAGCGCGGAGAGTGCGATGGTCGCGGCGCCCTCGCCGCCGATATCCAGCCCCACCGGGCCCCGCAGACGCCCGTTCAGCCGCTGACGTGCAGGTTCCGGCAGCTCCGCCAAGACGCGAGCCTTGCGCCGCGCGGGTCCCAGGAGCCCGATCCAGTCCGGCGGATCGTGGGACAGCGCCGCCAGCCACGCCGCGTCGTCTGACAGCCGGTGGGTCATCACGAGGGCGGCATCCGCCCCCGCGGGAAGCGCCGCCGCCAGCCCGTCGGGCTCCATGCACAGCACGCGGCATCCCGCGGGGAATCGCTCCGCCCGCGCCCAGGCCTGGCGGCGATCCACGACGGTGAGGTCCCAACCCAGCTCGGCGGTCATGCGTGCCACGGGCACGGCGTCCGGCCCCGCCCCTGCGAGGAGCAAATGGGGCGGCGCCCGCAACGGCTCCAACAGCAACGTCGCAAGCCCGCCCGACAGGGGCAATTCGCCAATGGACTTCTTCGCGCCGGCGCGGAACCGGCGCACCGATTCGGCGGCCAGTTGCGTCGCTGCCGCGCCCGTTCCGCGCAATACCGTCACACCGTCAGCCGACGCGAGTGCCGCATCGCCAACCGCCAGCGCGGGGTCCGGACTGTCCAGTACGGTGACCAGCAGCGCCCTGTCGCGGCGCTCGACGAGATCCACGAGCGCAGCGAGAGGCTGGTACCCATTGGCGGCGCAAACCGGCTGCAGCAATATCCGCGACAGCCCCTCGCAACCGGCTCCGAGTCCCCACACGAGATCGTCGTCGCCCCGGAGATCGTAAGCGACGATCGCGGCAACGTCGTCCTCCGCGACGCGCGCTGCCCGCTCGAGCAGGTCGCCCTCGAAGCATCCGCCGCCAAGCAGGCCCCAGCCGCGACCATCCGGTGCGAGCAGCATCCGCGCCCCCGCCTTGCGGTACGTCGAGCCCTCGGTTGATACCACGGTCGCCAGCACGAGCGACTCGCGCCGCGCGCGGGCCTCGCGCAATCCCGGCGCGAGCATCTTCAGATCGGTAGACATGATTCCGGGATCCGTTGTCCGGGCAGACCTGATGGCCGCCGCGGAAACCCGCGGCCGGCGCGGCCGGGTGAAGTGAAATGGTGCGCACTATTGTCGGCCGCTGCAACGCAGCCAGGCTCGCAAACTCACGAGCGCGCGTCCACCGGACCGGCCGGCGGGACGGCCGGAGGCAGCTGACCGCCCGCCGGCGTCGCTGTCGGGCCCTGGCGAGCGGGCGGGACCCTCCGGATTTCGCTACGATCACCCGGATTCCTGAGGAGCCTTTTCGTCCATGACCAGCGAGGAAGCGGATCACGCGCCCGGCGCGAGGCCCAAGGCGGCCGGCAAGTATCTGGGCGAGGACCTGATATTTGTCATTTCGCTGCCGCGGTCCGGCTCGACCCTCTTGCAACGGCTGCTCGCCGGTCATCGCGACGTTCAGACGTCGGCGGAAACGTGGCTGATGCTCCACCCCGTGTATGGCCTGCGGCCGGCGGGAACGAAGGCTGAATACGGCCAGAAGTGGGCGGCGACGGCCGTGCGGGAGTTTCTCGAGTACTACGCCGATGGTGAGGAGACCCACCTTGACGGCATCCGCGCCTACGCAGGCGCGATCTATGGCCGGGTCCGGGAGAAGAACGGCAATCCCCGCTATTTCCTCGACAAGACGCCGCGTTATTCCCTGATCGTGCCGGACCTGTGGCGCCTGTTTCCGGATGCCCGGTTCGTCCTGCTCTGGCGCAATCCGCTGGCGGTCCTGGCGTCGCAGCTCACCACCTACATGAGCGACGGGGACTGGACGAAACTGGGCAATTTCAGGCCTGACCTGCTCGAAGCGCCCGCCAGGCTGCTGGAAGCCAGGGACTTGCTGCGCGGGGCGGCCTTCGAGCTGTCCTACGAGTCACTGGTGCAGGACCCCGAGGGAATGCTGCAGGAGCTGTGTGCCTACCTGGATATCGAGTACCTGCGGGGCATGCAGGAGTACGGCGACACGCCGGCGCCCCGCGGCATCATGAACGATCCCGTCGGCGTGCATCGCCACACGAGCCCCTCCGCGGAAAATCTCGACAAGTGGCGCTGGCTCGGACGGGATCGCCAGGCGCGTCACTTCGCGCTGGCCTACCTGGATGCCCTCGGTCCGACCGTGCCGGACGCCATGGGCTATCCGGCGGCGGAGCTCCGGGCCGCGATCGAGGCGGAACCGCTGCAATCGGGGCCGCGGCGCGTGTTCCCGTGGAGCGTCGCGATCACGCCCTGGCAGGAGTGGGGTCTGAAGCAGCGCGTACAGGCGACCTGGCACTTTGCGGCGGCAGATCGGGGCGTCATTGCGGGCGCAGCCGCGGCCGCGGGCGTCATCTGGCGCCGCCTGACGGGCGGCCTCGGCCGCCTGGCCGGGCATGGCGGGCCGAACCTCGGTCGCCCGCGCCCGCGCGGCGCCACCAAGTTCGTTCCAACGACGCCGGACGAGGACAACTCGCCGCCGTGACGCGTTTGCCCCAGCAGGCATTGGAATCGGCTGTCATCGTCGTCGCCCACCCCGATGACGAGCTGTTGTGGTTTGCCTCGATCCTGATGCGCGTCGAGCGTGTCATCGTGTGCTTCCCGGAGGCACCGTTCCTTCCGGCGCTGAGCGAGGGGCGCCACAAACTCGTGGCCGAGTACCCGATCAAGCTGGAATATCTGCCGCTGGCTGAGCTGGAATCGTTCGATACGGCCGGCTGGACCTCGCCCGAGGAAACCCCGGACGGGCTGGCGTTGCCGGGCGCGTCCGCCGAACTGCAGCGCGCCTATCGGGCGCGGGTGGAGCCCCTGGAGCGCGAGCTGCGCCAGAGGCTGGCCGGCGCGGCGAACGTGTTCACTCACAATCCCTGGGGCGAGTACGGTCACGAGGGCCATGTACAGGTGCACCGGGTCGTGGCGCGGCTTGCCACCGAAATGGGATTCAGGCCCTGGTATGGCAACTATGCGAGCAACCGCACTCACGTGCTGACGGACCGGTACCTGAGCGGGTTCGGGCGCGAATACTACAGCGAGCCGATCGACGCGCGCTGGGCGATCAGCTTGGCCGGAATCTATCGCCGCAACGGCGCATGGACCTGGCTGGACGACTACGTCTGGTTTGCCGAGGAGTGTTTCGTGTCCGGGCCGCTGCCGGCCCCGACACGGCGTGGCTACGGTGCGCTTTATCCGCTCAACATGCTGAGGTTGCAGCGGACGGGCGGTAGCCATGCGTCGGCCGGCAATGCCCACGGCAAGCACCGGGGATCCCGGCTGCGGCGCCTGTGGCGCCGCCTGCGAAAAGGCTAGTCCCAGGCGCTTTCGAGGACTGCAAGCGCCTCGTCGCGGTCGACCTCCACCGGATTGAAGATGATCGATCCGTCGTCGAGCGCCATGTCCGCGATGACCGGCAGCTGCTCCCGTTGCACCTTGCCCGTCTCCGTGAGCGTACGCGGCAAGCCGCAGCGGGCGTGGATCTCGTCGCGCAGGCGTCGTACGCGGCGGATGGTTTCCTCTGCGCGCAACGCCTCCGGGGTCGCGGTCCACGCCTCCGCTCCGCCCAGCGGCAGGAGGAGCTCGCCGATGGCCGCGCGGCGCGCGTCCATGTTGTAGTCGAGTACCGCGGGGAGGAGCACGCTCATGCAGGTGCCGTGGTGAATGTGGCACAGCGCACCGGTGGCGTGGCCGAGCGCATGCACGAGGCCCACCATCGAATTCGAGAAGGCGATGCCGGCCATCGCCGCAGCCTGTGCGAGCTCCAGCCGACCGTCTTCGTCGCCGGGGCGGTCGAGAACGGGCAGCAGGTGTGTGGCGATCGCGCGCACGGCGGCGAAGGCATACGCGTCGCTCATCGGATTCTTCGCCAGGCACGTATAGGCCTCGATGGCGTGCGTGAGCGCATCCATTGCGGTGGCTGCAGTGATCTGTGGCGGCAGGCTCAGCGTCATGCGCGGATCGAGGACGGCCGCGTCCGGCATGAGGAACGGCGACGCGAATGCCACCTTCACCCCGCGCGCCTCGTCCCTGATCACGGAGACGTAGGTGACCTCGGAGCCGGTGCCCGCCGTTGTGGGAATCACCACCAACGGCTTCAGTGGCCGCGGCAGGTTGCCGACGCCCGAAAAGCTAATGAGGTCGTCGGTATCTTCCGAGGCGAGGATGTTCGCCGCCTTGGCGGTATCGATCGGCGATCCGCCCCCCAGCGCGATCAGCGAATCGCAGGCGGCTTCGCGATAGCGGCGCGCGATCGCCCTGACGGCGACGACGGACGAGTCCGGCGGCACCTCGTCGAAGATGGCCGCCACCTGCAGCCCGCCGATGGACAGCACGTCGCGCAGCCGATCGACGAGTCCTGCACCGGCCACGCCGCGATCGGTCACGATCATCGGCCGGCTTGCACCGAGGGCGCCGAGCTCGAACGGGATGTTGTCCAGCGCACGATTTCCGACAATGAGCTTCACCGGACAGAAGAACTCGTAGTACTGCCTCGTCACGTCAGCTCCTTGCGAGCAGGTCGATTGCCATCCGCCCGTATACGCGCAGGTTGAGACCCAGCTTTTCCATCAGGCCAAGTCCCCGCGGGTATCGCTTCATGCCGCGAGCGGCGATGACGTGCGGCAAGAGCACCGCCTCGAGCCGATACAGGCAGCGCACGAGCCGTACGCCAGCGGCCAGGTCGCCATCCACCACCAGGCGACCTCTCGCGAATGCCGCCGGCGTGCTCTCCTGGAAGGAGAGCACCGCGAAAGCGTGCGAAAGATGCTTGAAGCGTATCGAGAGCTCGGGGCGGTGCGGCGGCCGGCTGCCGAGGTAGGCGAGCCGGCCGTCGGGCCGCTTCTGGAGCACCATGCCCGGCCCGCCGGGCAGCACCGTCATCTCGATCAGCATGCCGTCGGCGAAGCCCGTGGCCTCGCTCCGCACGACCGGGTCGGAGCGGCTCATGGCGCGCAACCCCCAACCGACGACGCGCATCATCGCGGCCACGAAGTAGTGCTGCAGGCGGAGGCGGAAACTGGGCACGGGCGGGTGTTCCGGTCGGCTTTTGCCGCAGGGCAGCAGAGTGTAGCCTTGGTCCACCGGCGCCGTCAGCCGGCTGGATCAAGCGGGCGGGCACGGGAACGGGAGTGGCTGCCATGGACCCGGAGCTGAATTGCTGGAAATGCGGCGCCCCGTTGGAGGATGAGCCGCTGCCGCTGTCGCGCACCGCCGCCTGCCGCCGTTGCGGGGCCGAGCTGCACGTGTGCCGCTTCTGCGAGTACTACGACGTAGCTTACGCCCGGTCGTGCCGCGAGCCGGTGGCGGATCCGCCGTCCGACAAGCTGCGGGCCAACTTCTGCGGCTACTTCCGCGCCCGTCCGGGGGCATTCGCGCCCGCCGCCGGCGGAGAGGCGCCTGCGGCGCTCGATGCACTGTTTGGGGCCCAGGGGTCGGATCCCGCTACCGATCGCCCCGCGGGCGACCCCGCCGAGCAGGCACGCCGTGCGCTCGACGATCTGTTCGGCGGCAAGGATCGCTGACACCGGTGCCTGCGCCCGCTGCCGGAGTCATGGGCCCGCCAGGATTCGAACCTGGGACCAAGGGATTATAAGATCAAGTGGTAGTCGCCCAAGCGAACCCTTTGACGCGTAAAGATGAAATGGACCACTGATTCCGGTGACAGGCTGGTGACTTCACCCGTCATGTTTTTTCGATAGAAGGCCGTGCACCCACCCGTTTGCCAGACCGTCGATTTCAGTTGATTCTTCACCTTGGCAACGTAGGCCCGTTGCACATCGCTTTTGGCATCGATGGCCCGGATGCCCCCTTTCCGCTTGACGGCGCGAATCGCTTTTACCGCATAGCTCACCATCGTCTGCATGTAAGAGATCTGTGAACTGTGGCCGGTGCCCGTGTTGGGACCGTTGACCTTGAAATAGTTGGGATAACCGGAGACGGTGATGCCCTTGTAGGAGGCAATCTCCTTTCCCCACTCGATGTTCAGGTTCCGGCCATCCCGGCCAAAGACCTGGAACGTGAGCGCCTTGTCCATGTCGGCATAGGCATAAAACCCCGTCGCGTACACGATGATGTCCAGGGGGATGTCCTTGCCGTCCCTGGTCCGGATCCCGGTCGGCGTGATTTTCTCGATCCCGCTGATATCGACATCCACGTTTTCCCGGGCAAGCGCGGGCAGGTAGTTATTGGTCGGTATGACCCGCCGACAACCCAGCTCATAATCCGGCATCATGTGCCGACGCAGTTGGTCGTCTGCGATGTATTTTTCGAGGTTCTTTCTGAGATTTCGCGCGTACAGGTTCTTGATGAGCCGGCTGATGGTCGCAGTCAAGGGATAGCGGCGAAAGGCGATGAATCTCACCTCGTGGTAGCCGAAGATCAGGAAACGCTTGATGTGCCGAATCCCCGGCCGATTCGTAATGAAGCGCTCGAGAGAACCGTATGTCCGGTCCGAACGCGAAATGATCCACTGGGCCCGCCCCATGAACACCGTCAGCCGGGCGACCTGGCCGGCAATGGCTGGAACAACCTGGGCCGCGGAACATCCGGAGCCGATGACGCCCACGCGTTTTCCCGCGTAGGACACATCGTGATTCCATTGCGCGGTATGGAATGACGCCCCCTGAAAGGTTTTCGCGCCTTCGATGTAAGGCGTCCTGGGGTTGGCCAGCACACCGCTGGTATCGATGACGAAGCGTGCGACATACCGCTCGCCCGATGCCACCTCGACGTTCCACACACACTGGCTTTCGTCCCAGGTCAGCATGGTGACGGCCTGGTTGGTTCTCGCATGTTCCCGCAAATGGAACTTGTTGATGATGTGGTGGGTGTATGCGAGCAGTTCGCTCTGGGGTGCGTATCGTTTCCTGAAGGGATAGGGAACGAAGGAAATAGAATACAAACCGGTCGGGACATCCACCTCGGCGCCCGGATATGCATTGTCCCGCCAGGTTCCGCCCAAACCGGAGCTCCGCTCCAACAGGACGAAATCATCGAGATGCTCTTGTTTCAGACGGATGGCCGCCAGCAGGCCAGAAAATCCGGTCCCGATGATGACGATTTCAAAACGCTGAGGATCGGTATTCACACGAGCATGATGCATGCCTTCCACGATGGGGGCTGCTGCGTTATCAGGCATCTGAGCATTCATGAGGACAGGGAAGATAGAGTGTCGTTTTCGAAGGATTGGCAAGCATGGGGCCCCAGATGGTCGGCGTGAGATTGCACTATTGGCCAGTGTGCCTGGACGCGAAGACGGCCTCGGTCACGCCGCTGTGATGAGGGTCAGAATAAAGGGGGAAGATTAAGAGAGTGTTAAGTGACGTCAGCCCCGAAATCGACGCCCATTTGGAACTGGACTAAGGTAGCGCTTCGAGGTCCTCGACCACCGGAGAGAGGACATGAAGCGATCGAAGCTCTCCGACGAGCAGATCACCTCGTGCGCCGGGCGGGCGAACTGGTAGCGCCCGGGCCAGGCGCCCGAGCAGACGGCCTTGTCGCAACGCATCCGGGAGATCGCCGCGGCGACGGTCAGGCGGTCACCGAGATCCTTGAAGGGTGGGTCGCCAAGCATGACGCGCCGACGTCGATCACCGTCGACTCGAGCACGCCCAGGTCGTCATGGAGGCTTGGCGCAACGACTACAATCACCAACGGCCGCACGGCTCGCTGGGCCATCTAACGCACGTCGAGTACCGCACACGACATGGCACGAAACGGACCTCGGAGGCTAGCTGAATCCAGCAACAGATGGTCTCGTTACGGGGCCAACGTCATATACGGCGATACTGCGTCAACGAACTGCTACACATAGTGGGTTGGCGTGAAGCTCAACGAGGCTCCCGCCGAAGCGGACACCACCCGGCACTCACTGGATAGCGAACGGAGGTGGGTGATGCTGACTTACGAGGACTGCTTGGGCATGACGGACTTGACACAGGAAGAGGTCGACGCGATTTCCGAGCATGAGCATTGTCCTGCAATCATTGCACTGGAGCTGGGCAACTACCTGGTGCGTACGGCCGAGGGCCAGCCCCGGATCCGCAAAATGATCCTGGACGATATCGCAGTGGCCGAGGCTCGCCGCGATGCCGCGCATACCGCGAAGCTGAAACTCGTGCTCAGAAATTTCTGCGAGAGATACCCGGCGGCTTCCCCACAGGCGGGACCCTGACCCCGGCCCTCCTGGCCCTACCGGCCTAAGGCCATGCCGTGTTAGCTCTTGAAGGTCTTGGTGGGCCCGCCAGGACTCGAACCTGGAACCAAGGGATTATGAGGAGCACTAGATCATTGTTTTTGCAGCAGCAAGTGTAAGACGCGTAAGGGACTCTCTGTCGCCTCGTGTCGCTTGGACCGGCCCACCGAACCCGCTCGCCGAACCTTTGCCGAACAAACGGGCCGCCTGCGCGGGCGGTTTCGCTGTCGCGGCAAACAGAAACAAGGCAGTAGGAATTCGATGCGGCTGCCGCGCCCGAATCCCGCCGAATTCAGACCGAACTGATTCCGAACCCGGCGACCGAACACTGGGTCTCCGTTTTCCCGAGCCTAAGCGGCGCTACTTGCCTTGCTCTGATCCGTCTGAGTTAGGGATCCGGTGTGCTATAGACGCGCGGTGTACGTGATCTGAACACCTATCGCGCTCAACCCAGATCTCCACTTCTGCCGGAACCATTCGACATCGCCGTCTCGCGCAGTGTCGCGATCGACGCCACGGTCGGCTTCGAGCAGCGCCGCTACTCGGTGCCGTTCGCCTTCATCGGCCGCCGGGTGGAGATCCGCGGCGCCGCCGGCCGGGTGCAGATACTGGCCGACCAGCGGGTGATCGCGGTTCATCCGCGGCACACGCCGGAGCGCATCCTCATCGATCCGTCGCATTACGACGGTCCGTCGACGGACCGGGTACAAACGCCGGTATTTCCGGCTCAAAGCGGACGATTCAGGTGCCCGAACGACGAAGGGCCGGGTCAGCTCGCCAGCATGGCGGCCTCGTTCTGCCGTCGTTCGCCCGGTTTCATCCCGGCCCTACGGATTGCGTCGCTGACATAAGGCTCCTTATACGCACTATCCGTGAGAGCACCCAACGACGGATGCTCGGTAAGGTTGACACCCGCACGACCTTTGCAGCTCAACAAGTCGTTGGCGCTGGCCTGACCGGACTTGAAAGCGAGGTACGATTCCTCCTTCCCTAGGGTTTGCGAAGAAATCCGTGGAAGGCTTCGTCTTCTCCAAAGTAGTCGCCAACGATCTGGCCCTTGGAGTTGATGCCCCAGGCCACGGTTTCGAACGCGTGTGGAAACGCGAGGCTTGTGAACCCGCGCCGGGTGAGAAGGAATGCGTTTACAAAGCAGTCCGGACATTCGGGGTCGCCGCTCCAGCCGCCGACGATGTGACCGAGAATGTTGATGCCGAGCGCTCGGCTGCCCTCGGCGCCCGGAAAATCGATCGACGAGTAGGTTCCCTTGTTCAGGAGGAACCCGTGGGGGACTTCGTTCGTGTCGATGTAGCCACCGACGATCTGCGTGCGGGCGTTGATGCCCCAGGCTCCGGTGATCGGGGCGTCCGGGAACTCGATGTCCTGGAAACCGCGCGCATCCAGAAGGAAACCGCGAAGGACCTCGTCGGTTCCGAGGTAGAAACCAACGATCCGCCCGCGTTCGTCGATACCGAGCAGAACGGTGCGAGGCGAGCCGGGCACGTCGACGGTGGTGAAGTGGCCATGCCGAAGCAGAAACCCGTGGCCGACCTCGTCATCATCCAAGTAAACTCCGACCACGTCGCCCCGATTGTTGATGTCGGAGGCGCGGGTAACCGTCGCGTCGGGGGCGTCGATCAGCGTGTACACGCCCTTGCGGAGGAGAAATCCGTGACTTCCGTTGGCGTCGTCGCAGCCGCCAACGATGTCACCACGGTCGTTGATGCTTCGTGCCGTGGTAAAGTTTGACCCCGGACAGTCGACGGCGGTGTAGGTCTCTGCCAGGGCGGGCTGGGCCAGCGTCATCAGCGCCAGCACGGGCCAGAACTGCCAGCCGCCATGCCCCAACCGCTGGCGTCCGGGAGGGCTTGTTGTCATTCGGTTCATTGGAATCTCCTTGGTGTTGTGCGAAGGACGCGTATTGCCGCTCAGGAGACGTGCGTCAATCTCTTTAAGAAATGGAACGCTCGGCAACAAAGCTGTAAGCAAGAGTGCCGACAGCAGGGGAGTGGCGAGAGACTCATAGTCCTCCGCAATGCCCAGTTTTGAAAGAATGCCCGGCGAGTCCTTGACGGCGGACGCGAGGACCACGAAAAGGACAAGAGCAGCACCAAGATAAAGGGTTGCTGCCAACTGATACTTGAATCGCGTCGTCGAGCTTGAGTTCGTCTGCGGCGTACCAAATCTTTGATGGGCGTACACCAAAACGATCGCCCCACCTACGAGCCATTCGAGCAAGTCTGGCGACATTGTAGTAACTCGACGTGCTACCGAAATTGTTCCTACTGAAACCTCGATTTCTGATCGAAGTGCAGCCCCCGTAATAGACGAGTGTCGAGACATGCCGTTTTATCGCAGAGACCGTCGCTGATAGGTCCGGCATTTACTTACAAGAATCGCCGGTCAGGGCATCAAGATCTGCTCTTCACTGTCGATGGGTGCACCGCAATCTCAGCCACGCGGATCTGGGCGATTCATGCGTAAGCAGTGGAATTCGCACGTAATTCGCTGGCAACCCAGGACCTGCTCCCCCTGATTGGTACGGAATCGGGTTAGAGTCCGCCCACCAGGAGCGGACCATGAAGAAGAAGCGATTTACGGAAGAGCAGATCATCGGGGTGCTGAAGGAGTCGGAGGCCGGGGCGAGGACATCCGAGCTGTGTCGACGGCACGGAAGCACCTGAACCACTTCAGGTGTGTCGATAAGGCAGCAAACCCCTGGGAGAGTGGCTGGTGGCTCATATCACCGAGCACCGCCGAGCAGCTGGTCGGGGCTAGCTATTCCTGCACAAGGGACAGACCGAGGCTTCGTTCTTCGGCGGTCTAATAACAGGCTTTCGCATTGAGACAGAAGGCCAATGGGCTGGAAGAGTCGTGTTTGCCTTCATTCCATGTTCTGAAGCCAAAGGGGTGAAGACTCCGAAAAAGGGAGGGGGAATGGAGAAGAAGGTGGTCCTGGAAGGCACGTAGACCCGCACGACCGGCGGCCTACTTCTCCTCTGCAGAGTCCGTTGCCTTAGACGGATTGGCGCCCGATCGGGAGCGCCAACCTTTGGGTCATCTAGTTCGTGGTCTCAAAGATTAGCCGCCTGAGGTGCCATCCCATCTGTTGGCCGCTAACGGCTCCTCGGGCCCATGCCTCGAGACGACAGGAGTCATATAGGCCAAGCCGCTGAAAGACCCTGTCGCCGGGCATAGCGCACTGCGCTCACCGTTTTCGGTTATCGACCTTCTTGCTCGCCATCAAGGCCCTCCTAGCCGCCTCCGCGAACGAGGGGAACATGTCGCCGAGCTCCGGCGCGGTCCTCTCCATGTTCGCGTAGCAATCCGTCCTCAGTAGGCACCACCGTTCGTACCTGGCCTGCGCCTTGATGGAGTCCAGTAGCGCGTCCCCGGTCTCGCTGCCGCCACCTTCGGCCTGGAAGCCCGCTTCCGGTACGGCGATCCGGAGGCCGCCCTTGTGGTACAGCACATTGCCGAACCCGTCGACCTGTCTCACCACGATATCCCCCGCGTGCGCCGCGGGCAGGGCGGCAAGCAGAAGCAAAAGCATCGTCCTCACAAAGATACCTCCCGGGCTCGAAGGGCAGCCTCCATTCCGGTGGCCCTTCCAGTCCGCCCGTATGTCCTTGGGGCCACGACCCAAACAGCTTCTCATGTTCTCTGATTAGGGACTGACGCCGGCTTGCTGGCGCTCGACTGCGCCGCCCACGATTAACGTCGGCGAGTGCCGACGTTCAAGCCAGTTCGCAGACATGCCTTCTATAAGCGGCAAGGAGATCAGGCGGGTCGCCCGCCAGCCGAAGCCGGGTCTCTGGAAGCATTGCTGCATCCGTACTAGGCGCCATCACGTCCGTGCTTAGGGTCAGCGCAGATGACCGGAGATTCGGGCCGGGAACGAGATCGAGGCCCTTTGCCTCCTGCAATACCCGGGCTGGCTGGCACTCCAATCCTGAGTAGGGCTGAAGTTTCCACTTGGGCGCAGTCCTTGCGAGTAGAGCCCCTACGTCAGTATCAGTGGTGCCTTCGGTAAGAGTCTCCACAAGGAGCCGGCCCCATAGCAGACGAAGGCCTGACGCGGCATCCACCAATCTCTTCGCCTCAGGTCCGGCCCTAATAGAAGTACGGGCCTTATCGGACGACCACTTTTCGGGAAAAGAAGCGATGGACCGTACGGCCAACATCATCGCCAGTTTTGCGGACCAGGTGCGAAAGGGAGCTGGCAGGCATCTCTACTTCGAGTTCTCTGAGCGCAGCTATTGGAGCCACGGATTTCACCGGGAACGCTGCGTGGATCCCAAGTTTAGGCTCTCGCTCGAGACGAAGGAGCAGATTCGATGTTGGGTAGCGGCGCGTGACGGGCCGGATCTCCAGTCGATTCGGATTCAGGAAGGCCAGACCGACGTCGTAATCTCGTGGAAGCCCCAAACCGTCCCACACTTCAGGACATTCTGCAGGATGCCCCCGGTTGCCTATCACGTGGATAGATAACCCCGTGTACAAGGCGCTCAAGAACAAGTCGCGCCAGCTCCGAGGCGCACCCCC
>Ga0268386_10001333_pt1 | contig 16875 bp, 16 predicted proteins | sample RVTome_15_FD_200260 | JGI IMG/M metagenome (GOLD analysis project Ga0268386, IMG submission 200260) | Soil microbial communities from uranium-contaminated site in the Upper Colorado River Basin, Wyoming, United States - RVT150D86... ...
TGCGGCGTTATCGGCGCTCGACGATGGCAACGCATCGCCGGCGCGCCGACGCCTTGCATCCGACCCCGCGGGGACCGCAACGCGACCCCGCGGACTTCCACCACGGGCTGCTAGGCGCCCGCGCTCGCCGGCAACGTCCGGTCGAGCCAGTCGGCGACGAGCTCCCAGCCGCGGCGGCACGCGGGGTCGGTGACCAGGGCCATGTGGCGGGGCTCGCGGCGGGTCCCGAGCTCGGCGCAGCCCAGCTCGAGGAAGGTCACTGGCGCGCGCTCGATCGCGGCGGCGAAGCGGCGGACCGAGGGCCCGCGGCAGATCCAGCGGTCGCCGCGGGCGTTGACGACGAGGACGGGGACCTCGATCCGCGCGAGGCCGGCGAGGTAGTCGGCGCCCCCCGCCGCGCCGCCCTCGCGCCCGCGCCAGCGCCCGCTCCGCGCCCACTCCCCGAACTGCGCGACGTAGCCGGCCGCCTCGTCGTCGCTGCCGATCCGCAGGCGCCGGGCCGGGGTGCGGCCGGCGAAGCGGGTCACGCCGTGCCAGAGCCCGAGCATCGCCCGCTTGTACAGCCACCACGGGAGCGAGGGCTCGTGAGCGCGGATCCAGACGACGGGGCCGACCAGCACCGCCGCGTCGACCGGCAGGTCGGGCCGCCGGCCCAGGGCGGCGGCGCCGGCGTGGGCGGAGAGGCTGTGGCCGACCCAGGCGCGGGGGAGGCCGGGGTGGCGGCGGGCGACCGCCTCGACGGCCGCCGGGACGTCGTGGGCGACGATCTCGTCGTAGGTCCAGTCGCCGCCCTCGCCGGCGCGCGGCCCGCTGGCCCCGTGCCCCCGCAGGTCGAGGGCGTAGACGTGGTAGCCGGCCGCGGCGAAGAAGCTCGCCATCCCGCCGCCGGGCGGCCGGTCGAGGCAGCGGCGGTCGACCATCATCCCCGGGGCGAGGACGAGAGCGGCCCGGGCGGGCCCGCTCCGCGGCGGCCGCTCCTCGAGGTGGATCGTCCACCCGTCGGCGGTGCGCACGGCGATCTCCCGCCCGCAGTCGGCGGCGCGCGGGTCGCTGGCGTCTCCCCGGCTCACGGCGGGCGATGCTACCCCGGCGGGCGGGGTTAGAATCCCTCTCTCCGATGAGCTCTTCGCTCCAGGACCCGACGCAGCGCGAGCCGGCCGCCGGCGCCGTCTCGGAGCTCGTGGAGCGGCTGACGGCGACCCTGGGCGAGGCGGACCGCCTGCTGCGCTCGGTCGAGGCCGGCAGCGCCCGCGACCCCGCCGCGGACGAAGACCTCGCGGCGCGGGCCGAGGGCCTCGAACGGCGACTCGCGGCGGCCGAGGCCGACGGCCGGGAGCTCGGTGCGCGGCTGGTCGACGCCGAGCAGCGCCTCCGCAGGATGACCGCCCTCTACGTCGCGACCTTCCACCTCCACGCCCACCAGGAGCCGGCGGCCGTCCAGCAGGCGATCGCCGAGATCGCCGCCGAGCTGGTCGGCGCCGAGCGGTTCGTCCTGCTGCTGCGCGAGCGGCCGGAGAAGGGCGAGGCCGGCCCGCTCCACCGGGTCGTGCTCCATCGGCCGGCGAACGTCGAGCCCGGTCAGCTCGATCCGCTCTTCGCCGGCGGCCACTACCGGGGCGGCGACCCGATGATCGACGCGACCCTCGCCGACGGCGTGCTGCGGGAGGCCGGCTCGGGCGGCGTGGGGCCGACCCGCGCGCTCGCCGCGGTGCCGCTCAACGTGACCGGGCGCACGGTCGGCGGCCTGGTCCTCCTCCGCCTGTTCGCCCACAAGGCGGTGCTCGACGACGACGACCGCGACCTGCTCGAGCTGCTCGCCGCCCACGCCGCGTCGGCGATGCTCGTCGCCGAGTTGTTCCGGGTCAAGGACCGCCGCATGCGCTCGATCGAGAGCCTCGTCCGGCTCGCCCGGGGCGAGGGGTGAGCGCGGCGGACCGGCCGGCCGGCGCTGTCAGGACAGTACACGGCGCTCCGGCCGTCAGGGGCGCAGGATGATCGTGGCCTGCGGGTGGTTCTCGAGATCGGGCGGCCACGGGATCAGCAGGCCCGCCCCGACCCGCGCCGCGACCCGCTCGCCGTAGAGGTGGTCGACGAGGTGCATCGCCACGTCGTAGCTCCGCACCCCGCCCTGCGAGGTCAGCATCTTCCGGTCGCGGACGAAGCTGACGTTGATCCGCAGGTCGACGCGCGGGAAGAGCTCGGCGAAGCGGTCGTAGTCGGCCGGGAAGGTGGTCGCGGCGTGGCCGTCGAGCAGGCCCGCCCGGGCGAGGACGAAGGCGCCGTCGCACAGCGAGACCACCCAGCGGGCGGCGGCTCCCGTCTCCCGGACCCAGGCGATCATCCGCTCGTCCTCGAGGTCGGCGTCGATCGAGCCCTCGGCGCTCGGGACGACGAGGACGTCCGGTGCGGGCGCGTCGTCGAAGCCGTGGTGGGGGACGATCCGGATCCCCTCGAACGTGACGACCGGCTCGCCGTCGGGCGAGACGAGGTAGGGCTCGATCGCCGGGCGGTCGCCGGTGTGGAAGCGGGTGTGGTGGAAGACGTCGTAGGGGGCCATCAGCTCGGTGTCGTAGACGCCGTCGACGACCAGGAAGGCGGCGCGCAGCGGCCGGTCGGCCGGGAGGTCGGGCGGCGGCTCGGGGCGCCAGGCGGGGCCCTCGGCCGGAGCGGCGGGCGGGGCGGGCCGCCCGTCCTCGAGGGGCGGCGGCTGGACGTCCGGGGCCGGCTCGGGCTGCGGCCGGGCGTCCGCGGCCCGGGCGGCCCGCGGGTCGGCGTTCGCGGGGGTCGCCGGCGCGGCGGCGCCCGCGGCGCAGGCGGCCGAGAGGGCCGCGACGAGAGCGAGGGTGAACCGGCGGGCCGCGGAGCGGCGGGGGGGCGGGCGGTGGCGCAAGGCGGGATCCCTCCGGGAATTCTGGTGGCTGGCCGAGCGTCGTAAGATAACAGCCCCGCGCGGCCGGCCGTCGCCGCCGCGCCTCGAGCTCGCACCGTTCGCAACCGAGAAGGAGGCCGTTCCGTGCCCTACAGCCCGTTGCTCGTCCAGCCGATGCGCGAGGAGCTCACCTCGATCGGGGTCGAGGAGCTGCTCACCGCCGCCGACGTCGACCGCTTCATGGAGGCCGGCGAGGGGACGGCGATGCTCGTCGTCAACTCGGTCTGCGGCTGCGCCGCGGGGATGGCCCGCCCCGGCGTGCGCCTCGCCCTCGAGAAGGGTCCGAGGCCCGATCGGGTGGCGACCGTCTTCGCGGGCCAGGACCTCGAGGCCACCGCCCGCGCCCGCGGCTACTTCCCCGACGTCCCGCCCTCGTCGCCCTCGATCGCCGTCTTCAAGGACGGCGAGCTCGTCTACTTCCTGCCTCGCCATCGGATCGAGGGCCGTAGCGCCCACGACGTGGCCGGCGACCTGAGCGCCGCCGTGCGCGAGACCGCCGCCCTGCGCGACGGCGCGGGCTCCGCCGCCACCGCCGGCTGAGCCGGCCCGCGCCGCGTGGGGACCTTCCACCAGGGCAGGCACCGGCTCCACGGGATCACCGTGGTCGTCGAGACCGACGGCCCGGAGGTCTACGTGGGGCGCTGCGACGACGTCGACGAGGGCCGGGTGATCCTGCTCGACGCCGACGTCCACCGCGAGGGCGACGCCGGCGCGAGCCGGGCCGACTACCTCGCCCGGGCGGCGGAGTACGGGGTGTGGGCGAAGCACCGGCGCCTCGTCGTGCCGCGCGCGCGGGTCGTCTCGGTCCGCCCGCTCGGCGAGCTCGCCGGCGCCGCCCCCTCGGCGGCGGGCTGACCCGTCTTGGGGGAGATCGTCACCCTCGCCGAGGTCGGCGAGCTCGAGCGCGTCCTCGAACGCTCCCGCGAGCGGCCGGTGTGGCTGTTCAAGCACAGCCTGACCTGCGGGGTGTCGGCCCGGGCGCGGCGGGAGTACCAGCGCTTCGTCGCGGCGAACGGCGAGGGGGCCGACTTCACCCTGCTCGAGATCCAGCGCGCCCGGCCCCTGTCCCGGGTGGTCGTCGAGGCGACCGGCGTGCGGCACGCGTCGCCCCAGGCGATCCTGCTGCGCGACGGGCGGGCGGTCTGGCACGCGAGCCACTCCGGAATCACCGTCGAGAGGCTGGCCACGGCCGCAGGCTGAGCCGGCCGCCGGCGGCCGGGACTCACGGGCGGGCGGTGCGCGCCTGGCGGCGGGCGTCGATCATCTCCCGGCGGAGCCGGATCAGCTCGTCGTCAGTCCGCGGCAGGGCGAGGCGGGCGAGGGCGTCGAGCTCGTGGTTGCGCGCGAACTCCTGCGAGCCGACGATCGCCGATACCAGGGCGGGGTAGCCGCTGTCGATCAGCAGGCGCACGTTGCCGCGGAAGCCGGCGTCGGCGGCCCACAGCTCCTCGGCCGAGCCCTCGCGCCCGAGCAGCTCGTGGTAGAGGTGACGGGCGACGTCCCAGGGCGCCCGGTTCTCGATCTCGCGGGCGCGCACGGCGTCCTGGGCGAAGGTCGAGGCGATCTGCCGGATCTCGGTCTCGCCGGAGAGGTAGATCCGCTCGACGAGGGCGGCGTCCGGCCGGCCGTCCCCGTACCGGATCGCCTCGAGGCCGGCGGCGATCCGCTCGGCGCGGAGCCAGCGGTCGCGGGTCTCGGGGCTCACCACCGGGTCGTTCGTCGACGCGGTCTGCTCCTCGACGTCGAAGGTGATCCGGCCGGCGGCGAGCTGGCGGCGGACGTCGTAGTCGCCCTCGATCGTGTAGAGGACCTGGCTGAACGAGCCTTCGCGCCCGCGGTCGTCTTCGTTGGGCTGGCGCGCGACGACGGTCAGGCCGTGGTCGCCGTAGGCGGCGGTGTCGATCCGCCAGTCGCCGGGGCCTTCCTCGAAGCGGACGGGCAGCAGGGCCTCGCGGCCCTTGCCGCCGATCACCGCCGTGCCGACGACGTGGACGTGGACCCGCTCGCCGACGCGCAGCGGCACGGGGTCGGCGGGCTGGATGTCGTAGAGCCGGCGCTCGCCGGTGTCCGCGTCGGTGACCGCGGCCTTGACGTCGATCAGCTTGACGCCGGCCGGCGCCACCGTGGCCCGGTCCGCCTGGACCTGGGCGGCCGCCGGCGCGGCGAGGGCGGCGGTCAGGACCGCCGCGAGAGGGAGGACGAGAAGCGTGCGTCGCATGATGGTCAGCTCCTGGGAGTGGGATCTCGTATCGTGTCGCCGTCGTTTCCGGGAGAGGGCGCCGCGGGCGCGGCCCCGCCTCACGGGTGCAGAGTGCAAGTTCCCGGCCAGAGTCCCGCCCGCAGGGGCGCGCTCCGGGGCGTCCAGGCGCGGGGTAGACTCCTGGCCTGATTCCAGGGGTGCGGATGCAGATCGACCGTTTCTTCAGCGGCGAGGATCTCGCGGAGATCGAGCGCCGGGTGCGCGAGGCCGAGCGGGCGACCGGCGGCGAGATCGTCGTCTACGCCGTCGACGCCTCCGACGACTACCCGGAGACCGCCTGGACCGCCGCGGCGGCCGGCGCCGCCCTGCTGCCCCTCGCCGCCGCCGCCGTCCACCGCGGCGCCGGCCTCTGGGGCGGGACCGGCCACTGGACCGGTCACTGGCTCCTCTGGATGGTGCTCCCGGCGCTCCTCGGCGCCGTCCTCGGCTGGCTCGCCGCCACCTTCCTCCCCGGGCTCCGCCGCCGACTCGCCCGCGAGGCCGACCTCGCGCGCCGCACCGAGCTGCGCGCCGCCTCGGCCTTCGTCTCCGAGGAGGTCTTCGCCACCCGCGACCGGACCGGAGTCCTGCTCTTCGTCTCGCTCCTCGAGCACCGGGTCGTCGTCCTCGCCGACGCGGGGATCCACGCCCGGGTGCCGCCCGGCTCGTGGGAGGCGATCGTCGACGGGATCGTCGCCGGCATCCGGGCCGGAGAGCACGGCCGCGCCGTCGCCGAGGGGGTCGAGCGCTGCGGCCGCCTGCTCGCCGAGCACGGCGTCCACCGCCGGCCCGACGACCGCGACGAGCTCGCCGACCCGATGCGCCGGGAGGAGCGATGACGGCCCTTCGGGTCATCCCGAGCCGCCGCTCGCCGGCGAGCAAGAGGAGGGATCTCGTCGGCCCGAACCGGCTCCACCGGCTCCCGGGCTTCCTCCTCGCCGCCCTCGCCCTCGCCGTCCCGGCCGCGGCCGCGGAGAAGGAGGTCCCCTTCCTCTCCGGCCGGGTCGTCGACGAGGCCGGCATCGTCCCGCCGGAGGCCCGCGCGCGGATCGAGCAGAAGCTCGTCGCCTACGAGGCGGAGACCGGCCACCAGGTCGCCGTCCTCACCGTCCCCAGCCTCGAAGGCGAGGCGATCGACGACTACTCGCTGCGGGTCGCCGAGGCCTGGCAGCTCGGCCGCGAGGGGGTCGACGACGGCGTCCTCTTCCTCGTCGCCCCCGAGGACCGCCGGATGCGGATCGAGGTCGGCTACGGCCTCGAGCCCGTCCTCACCGACCTCGAGAGCTCGGTGATCCTCGACTCGATCGTCGCTCCGAAGTTCCGCGCCGGCGACTACGGCGGCGGGATCGAGGCCGGCGTCGACGCGATCGTCGCCTCGCTCCGGGGCGAGGAGGTCGGCCCGCCGCCCGGCGCCGGCGACGGCATGCCGGTCGAGGACATGCCCTGGTACGCGCGCGGGCTCGTCACCCTCTTCGTCCTCTTCGTCCTCTTCCCGTTCTCGACCGCGGCCCTCGGCGGCAAGGGGTGCTCCGGCTGGTTCCTCTACCTGTTCCTGATCCCGTTCTGGGGCATCTTCCCGGGCGCGCTGATCCACCCGTACGCGGGCGTCGCCCTGGCCGGGCTGTGGATCCTCGGCGTGCCGCTCGTCCGCTGGTGGGCGAGGTCGCACGACCTGCCGAAGTGGCTGGCCGGGACCGGCAAGGGAGGATGGGCGTGGACCGGCGGCGGCCGAGGCGGCGGGGGGTTCTCCGGGGGCGGGGGCGGTTTCTCGGGCGGCGGCGGGAGCTTCGGCGGGGGAGGGGCCTCGGGGAGCTGGTGAGCTCGGTGCCGCCTTCGCCGGATCGGCCGCCCCCATCCTGAGTCGCCATGGCCGCGCTCGTCACCGCCCTCTGCTTCGTCGCCTACTTCCTGGGCTACGCCTTCTACGCCCGCTACCTGGCGCGGCGGGTCTTCACCCTCGACGGCTCGCGCCCGACGCCGGCCCACGCCCTGCGCGACGACGTCGACTACGTCCCGACCCGGCCGCACGTCCTCTTCGGCCACCACTACGCCTCGATCACCGGCCTCTCGCCCATGCTCGGCCCGGCGGTGGCGGTCATCTGGGGCTGGGCGCCGGCGATGCTCTGGGTCGTCCTCGGCGCGCTCTTCGTCGGCTGCGTCCACGACTTCGGCGCCCTCGTCGTGAGCCTGCGGGCGCGCGGGATGTCGATCGGCAAGGTGACCGAGGGGATCGTCGGCCCGCGGGCCAAGACCCTCTTCCACCTGATCATCTTCTTCGGCATCGCCCTGGCGATGGGCGTCTTCGTCTACGTCATCGCGGTGATGTTCTCGATCACCGACGCCTGGGACCCCGAGCGCCCCCTCGCCGCCCCCTCGTCGTTCCCCACCGCGGTCCTCCCCTCGGCGGCGCTCGTCCTGATCGCGATGGTCATCGGCCACCTGACCTACCGGCGGGGAGCGCGGCTCGGCCCGCTCGCGGCGGCCGGCTTCGCCCTCACCCTGGCCGCCGTGTGGGCCGGGATGGAGCTGCCCACCCTCGGGCTCGACCGCGCCGCCTGGCCGGGCCACGCGAGCTGGGTGCTCGTCCTCCTCGCCTACGCCTTCATGGCCTCGGTACTGCCCGTCTGGAGCCTGCTGCAGTCGCGCGACTTCCTCAACTCCCTGCTCCTCTACCTCGGCCTCGGGCTCGCCTATCTCGGCCTCTTCGTCGCCGCCCCCCGCTTCGCCGCCCCGGCCTTCCGCATGCACCCGGAGGGCGCCCCGTCGTTCCTCCCCTTCGTCTTCATCGTCATCGCCTGCGGCGCGGCGAGCGGCTTCCACTCGCTGGTCTCCTCGGGCACCACGGCCAAGCAGATCGCCGACGAGCGCGACGCCCGCTTCGTCGGCTACGGCGGGATGATCGGCGAGTCGCTCCTCGGCCTGCTCGCCGTCCTCGCCTGCACGGCCGGCGTCTTCGCCTCGGGCGGCGCCGGCCGCGCCGAGTGGCTCCACGTCTATGCCGACTGGGGCTCGATGCAGGGCCTCGGCAACCAGATCGGCGTCTTCGTCACCGGCGCCGCCCATTTCATCGAGCGTCTCGGCCTCCTCGACTTCCGCACCGCCACGGCGCTGGTCGCCGTCGTCGTCGTCTCCTTCGCCCTCACCACCCTCGACTCCGCCACCCGCCTCCTGCGCTTCAACATCTCGGAGATGGGCGAGACCCTCCGCCTCCCCGCCCTCCAGAACCGCTACCTCGCCTCGACCCTCGCCGTCGCCACGATCTCCTTTTTCGCCTTCTACGAGATCGCCGGCCGCCCCGCCGGCCTCGCCCTCTGGCGTCTCTTCGGCACCACGAACCAGCTCCTCGCCGGCCTCGCCCTCCTCGCGATCTCGCTCTACCTCTACCAGCGCGGCCGCAACCACTGGGTCGCCACCCTCCCCACCGTCTTCATGCTCGTCTCGACGGTCGCCGCCATGCTCGTCAACCTCCGCGACTTCTGGCGCCAGTGGCACGAAGGCGGCGCCGTCCTCTTCCTCCTCGGCCTCGTCCTCCTCGTCCTCGCCCTCTGGCTCACCGCCGAAGGTCTGCTGGCGTGGCGCCGCTTCCGCGGGCGGGCACCGCTGACGTCGCTCGACGTGCCGCTGGTGCATCCGACGTCGTCGCGGGCGGAGGGGGCAAAACCCCGCTGAGCACAGCGAGGAGACGACCGTTGAGCGACCCAGTTCTCGAAGCGCTAGACGAGCTCAAGACCGGCCAGAGACGTCTGGAAGCCGGCCAGAAGCGCCTGGAAACGGGTCAGGAGAGCCTCGGAGGGCGCCTGGTGCTGGGACCAAGGCGTTTCCGCGGAGGGGGGTCGCAGTGGCGGGGCTGCCGGGCGGGCCGGGCGAAGTCTCCGGCCCTCGGGCCGATCGTGCCGGTGCCCCTCTTCCAAGCGCCGCGGAGCTCAGACCTTCCACACGGTCAGGCCGATGAAGAAGAAGGATCCGGACCGCTGCCGGATGCGGAAGCTGTGGAATCCGGCGCTCAGATTCGCCGGATGCGGCTGGTTGATCGCACCGTTGAAGGGGAGAGGACCGTAGTTGAAGGCGTCGATCAGGCACTCGACCTGGGCGGGCCCGCCATGGCTTTGGAGCTGCGCGTTGCACACGTATGCACCCGCCGTGGGGGCCTTGAAGTAGCAGTTGATGCGACCGGTCTTGGTCTGCGGCGAATCCCAGAACTGGAAGCCCTCGGCGCTGAACCACGCTCTGCAGTCGGTCAGGCAACGCTGCATGTCGGTGAAGCCGTCGAAGTGGTCGGCGTCCCAGATGTCCAGGAACGTCGCGGTACCCGTCTTCTGGCACACCGAGAAGGTCGCCACGGGTTGCCACAGCCGGATCTTCGCAAGGGTGGGCACCTCCTCGAGCACCGCCTCTGCACCCGGCGTCCGCTTGAGAGCCGACAGGACCGTTCGTGGGGAGATCGTGGGCTTGGCCGGGCGGGCCGACGCGGGGCGTCGTTCGCCGAGCCGGGGTCGAGAATCCCCCTTCAGCGCAGTTCCCAGGGACAGGCGAAACTCAGGTTGCGTGGTCTTCGGCATGGTCTGCTCCTCGCTGATGTCGAGAGTGGGGCGTCACTCAGCTTGGGCGCCGCCGTGACCCGGTCGTTACCCAGGCTGGATTTCATCGGCTCACCCGAGCCCTGTCTCTCACCGGTGCTACCGTCGTCCCCATGGCCGGATACTCCGGAACCCCCCTCCCGCGCAAGCTCGGCCTGAGGCCCGGCCAGCGCATCGCCCTCCTCGACGCCCCTCCCGCCTTTCTCCCCTCCCTCGAACCCCTCCCTCCCGATACGACCCTCCTGGCCGCTCCCGAGCCCCCGATCGACCTTGCCGTTGCCTTCGCCGCCCGAGAAGACCGCCTGCGCGCCCACTTCGCCACCCTCGAGCCCATACTCGCCCCCGCCGGCGCCCTCTGGGCCGCCTGGCCCAAGAAGTCCTCCGGCCACCCCACCGACCTAGCCCACTCCCGCGTCCAGGCGGCCGGCCTCGCCGCCGGCCTGGTCGACGTCAAGGTCTGCGCCATCGACGACACCTGGTCCGGTCTGAAGTTCGTCCGGCGGGTGGAGGACCGGTAGCTCGGCGCAGTGAAGGAGGCAGTGGCGGGGCTGGGCCGGGCGAAGTCTCCGGCCCTCGGACGGATCGTGGCGGGAGGCCGGGGCGGGCGGGGGCTCCGTCGTGGGAAACGGCGGCGGCTTCCTGGGGATGGCGGTGGGCCGCCGCCTCCGTCGTCCCCGGTGCCGGGCGGACCCGGGCCTCCGGCGGGCAGTGCACGAGTGCCGTGAACGAGGTTCCCACGCCGGAGCCCCCGCCCGCCCCGGGTGGCAGTCCGTGGAGAGGGCCGGAAGCTCCGCCCTCCGGCGGGGCCGACCGGGACAGGAGCCTGCTGCCTGCGGTCATCTCGGTGTTGATCCGGCTCCCGCGCGGCCACCTTCGACTCGGGCCGGGAGGGGTGCCGTCCGGGGACGTCGCGAGCGCGGCATGGGCTGGAGCCGCCATGGGGCATGGGGGGTCGCGCCGGGCTCGCGCCGAGGCGGCACCGCCCCTCAGCCGCCAGGTAAGTGCCGCCGTTCCCCGGACGGCACCCCTCCCGGCCCGCCCGGTCGCCCCGCGTGCGGTACCTCGCCCTCGCTCCCTCAACCACTACCGGACCGCGCCCACCTCGATCGGCTCCGGCGGCCGGTCCGCCAGCCGCCGCGTCCGCAGCAGGAACTCCTCCGCCACCAGCCGGTACGCGCCGGCGCCGGTCGCCGTCGGGTCGTACTGGAAGATGGTCTGGGCGTGAGAGGGGGCTTCGGCGAGGCGGATGTTGATGCGGACCTCGACGCCCATGACGCGGGGGCCGTGCTCGGCGCGGATGCGGGTGACGTTGCGGCGGGTGTCGGCGGTGCGGTAGTCGACGCGGGTGAGCAGGATGCCGAGGAGAGAGAGGCGGCGGTTGTAGGAGGCGCGGACGCGCTCGGCGGCGGCGAGCATCGACTGGACGCCGGCGAGGGCGAGGAACTGGGGCTCGATGGGGACGAGCAGGGCGTCGGCGGCGGCGAGGGCGTTGACCGGGACGAGCGAGACGCCCGGGGGGCAGTCGAGGAAGACGTGGTCGTACTCGATCGCGGGACCCTCGAGGACCGAGCGGAGGCGGCGCTCGCCCTGGCGGTAGGCGCCGAGCTCCACGTCGGCGCGGACGAGGTCGGCCGAGGCGGTGAGGAGATCGAGATTCGGGACCGTCGTCGGGCGGATCGCCTCACGGACGGGCATCTGCCAGAAGAGGACGTCGGCCACCGAGGGGGCGAGGTGGGCGCGGCCGACGCCCAACGACAGAGAGGCCGAGGCCTGACTGTCGAGATCGACGAGGAGGACCCGGTGGCCGAGCTCCGCCACCGCCGCGGCGAGATTCACCGCCGTGGTCGTCTTGCCGACGCCACCCTTCTTGCTCCCGATGGCGGTGATCACGGCGCGGAAGGCGCCTCCCGGGACCGGCCAGCTCCGGCCCCCGGGGGCCCGCCCGCGGCGGCCCCGGAGGCGGCGGACGGCGAGGGGAGCGCCATCCGCGGGTTGACCTCGCGGACCTCGGCCTGGAGGGCGGCGGCCTCCTCGGCCCGGCCGGCCGCGCGGAGCGCCTCGGCGAGGAGCAGGCGGTTGTAGAGCTTGAAGACCGCGAGCTCGCCACCGAAGTAGGTGAGGCGCTCGTCGGCGGCCCCGAGGGCCTCGACGGCCGCGGCGGCGTCGCCCTCCTCGAGACGGCGGGCGCCGATCAGGTGGTCGAGCATGGCGCGGGACTGCGGGTCGCCGCCCTCGGTCTCGGCCACCCGCTCCTCGTACTTGCCCTGGCGCTCGTCCGCGAAGTCGGCGTGGCCGGTCGCGGCCGCGGCGCGCATCGCGAAGACCTCGGCCTGCCCGTAGAGCTCGTCGCAGCCACGCGCCGCCTCGTAGGCCGCCTCCCAGCTCCGGGACACGCCCTCCATCACCCGGACCTTGCACCCGACGGCGGCCAGCTCGGCGGGCGGGCAGCCGTCTGCCTCGCGGGCCTCGGCGAGGATCTCGTCGGCCAACGTGGGATCGCCCTCGAGCAGCGCCAGATCGGTCAGGTGCATCCAGGAGACGCAGAAGTCGGGCTTGAGCTCGAGCGCCCGGCGGAGCTCGGTCTCCGCCTCCTCCCAGCGGCCGGTCAGCATCAGGAGCTCGCCCAGGGAGTCGTGGGGGTTCGCCTGGTCGGGCGCGAGGTAGCGGTAGATCTCGAACTGCTCCTCGGCGTCCGCGAAGTCGCCGCGGGCCATGGCCAGGTACCCCAGATGGTTCTGCGCCTCCACCCAGTTCGGCTCCAGCCGGATCAGCCGGCGGTAGCAGGCCTCGGCCTCGGCGACCCTCTCGGCGCCCCAGTGCCGCCCGCACTCGAGGGCTACGGCGTAGGGATCGTCGGGGTGCTCGGCCAGGTGGGCCCCGAGAAGGGCCGTCGCCCGTTCCCTGTCGTGATCGATCTGCGCCAGATAGTACCCCACGAGCAGGCGCTCGCGCGGGGTGAGGCGGTCGAGGTCCGCCTGGCGCAGCTCCTCGATCAGCCGCTCGACGCGCTCGCTGTCGACCACGCCGAAGCGCCGGAGGTTGATCAGCTCGAGCCTCGGGACCACGAAGTCGGGGTCGAGGGCGAGCGCCTTCTCGAGCTGGGCGAGGGCCTCGCCGACGTAGAAGCCCTGGCGGGCGGCGATCGCCTCTTCGAGGGCGGCGGCCGCGGCGGGGGAGTCGGTGGTCCACTCGGGCCGCTCGTCGTGGCGGGCGAGGAGGACGCCGCCGACGGCGAGGGCGGCGACGAGGACGAGGACGATCAGCAGCTTCATCGGGGATCTCCTCCGCCGCGGGCTTCGGCGCCGGGAAGGCGGCCGATGGCGAGCAGCGTCAGGTCGTCGTAGGGCTCGGCACCACGGGTGAAGCCGTCGACGGCGGCGAGGACGGCGTCGATCACCTGCTGCGGGTCGGCGGGCGCCGCGCGCAGCACCTCGGCCAGCCGCTCGCCGCCGAAGAACTCGCCGTCGGGCGCGGCGGCCTCGACGACGCCGTCGGAGTAGGCGAGAACCAGCTCGCCGGGGCCGACGCAGGTCTCGAGCGCGCGGTGGCCGCCGACGGCGAGAGCGCCCAGGGGCAGCCGGTGCTCGGGGAACGGCAGCTCCACGACTTCCCCGCGGACGTCGCGCTTGAGCGGCTGCGGCTGCCCGGCGAGGACGTATCGCAGGCTGCCGCCGCCATTGGACGGCGCGAAGTAGCCGGCGGCGACGAAGCTGCGCTCGCCGATCTCGTAGAGGCGGCGGTTGGCGAGGCGGAAGATCTCCTCCGGGTCCTCGTGGGACAGGGCGAGGGAGTGCAGGACCTCGGAGGCGGCCATCATCATCAGCGCCCCGGGGACCGACTTGCCCGAGACGTCGCCGTAGACCAGGGCGCGGGCGCGGCCGTCGGGGCCGGGCAGGGCGGCGTAGAAATCGCCGCCGACGTGCCGCGCCGGGCGGCACGCGGCGGCCGCCCGCCAGTCGCGGCCGAGCTCGAGCCCCTTGGGGAGCAGCGAGGTCTGGATGGCCGAGGCGATCTCGAGGTCGCGCTCGAGCTCGGCCTGCCGCGCCCGCTCCTCGAGCAGCAGGCTGGTCTCGAGTGCGATCGAGGCCTGGTGGAGGAGGCCGCGGAGGATCTCGAGCTCCTCGCTCTCGTGGGCGACGCGGGAGACCTTCTCGGAGAGGAGCACCATGCCGACCCGGCGGCGGGTCGAGTCGAGGGTGCCGACGACCTCGACCCCCTCCTCGGCCAGCCGCGAGGCGAGCCGGTCGACGGCCGGCGCCCGCAGGCGGAGCAGCGACAGGTCGTCGAGCCGCGACAGCGACCCGCGCCGCTCGAGGTGGCGGCGGAGCGCCCCGGGCACCTCGAGCTCGGCCGGCAGGGAGGCGGGGCCGGCGACCCGCTCGAGCCGCTCGCTGCGGGTCAGGTAGAGGGCGGCGAAGCGGAGCCCGAGCAGGCGCGGCAGCTCCTCGACGAGGTCGCGGACGACCTCGGCCGGGTCGAGCCGGCCGGTGAAGGCGCGGCCCATCTCGACCATCGCCTGCTGGAGCCGGGTGCGGTCGGCGAAGAAGAAGCGGTCCATCGGCCCCTGGATGCGCCGCCGCAGCGGCTCGAAGAGAAGCACGATCGCCAGCGCGAAGACCAGCGGGAAGTAGGCGGAGCTGGCGAGCCCGGTGCCCTGGAACAGCGCGTTGAAGGAGACGATCGCCAGGGCGTAGAGCACGGTGACCAGCGCCGTCGTCCCCGTGTACAGCAGGCTCTTGCGCAGGATCACCCGCACCTTCATGAGCTGGAAGCGGATGATCGCGTAGGCGAAGGTCGCCGGCACCAGGGCGAGAGGTATCACCCCGTAGAAGATCAGCTCCTCGGTGTGGAGGAACGACGGGAAGCCGACCGCCAGCACGAGGAAGGGCACCAGCCCGAGGACCGACCCGGCGAGCACCAGGGCGGCGCCGCGGCGCTCCTCGGACTCGGGCAGGCGCGACCAGTTCCAGGTCAGCAGCGCGAGCCCCGCCAGCACCCAGGCGGCGAGGATCCACCAGTTGGCGACCGGCGCGCCGCTGATCGACCGGCCGGCCCGCCCGAGCGCCGGGAACGCCCCGGCCCACGCCGCGAAGACCAGGACCGGGACGAGGTAGACGACGGCGAGCAGCGCCGTCCACGCCCGCCGGCTGCGCAGCCGGCCCAGGGCCTCGCCGAGCCGGCCGTCCCACACCGGGCGCGGGAAGATGAGGAAGAAGTGGAGGAACGCGGCTGGCAGCAGGACGAGGGCCGCCGTGCCGGTGCGCAGGACGAAGGCGTCGATCCATGAGTAGGAGGCGGGGCGCAGGCGGCAGACGAGGAAGACGAGAAACAGCGAGCACAGCAGGAAGAAGACGTGGGCGGAACGCAGCCTCGGCTGGTGGAACAGGACGAACAGGCCGGTGAAGATGAAGCTGAAGCCGAGCACGCAGGCGTAGAGGTACGAGGTGTCGCCGATCTGGCGCCGGCCGAGCTCGAGCGGCACCTCGCGGAGCCCGCCCTCCTCGCCCCGGCGGACCAGGTAGGGGACGACCTCGCCGATCTCGTGGTCGTTGAGGATGGCCGCCGCCTCGGCCTTCGAGCCGAGCAACGCCCGGCCGATGCCGACGATCTCGTCGCCCCGCCGGATGCCGGCGCGGGCGGCCCCCGAACCCGGCACGACCGAGAGCACCCGGAGCTGGCCGGGACGGTCGGCCTCGAGCACCACCCCGTCGTAAGGGCGGGGCAGGTACATGTCGACGATCGACAGCGCCGCCAGGGCGAACGCGACCAGCCCCAGCGCGAGCAGGGCGGATGGGGGACGCTTCTCGGTCATCGGGGGCTCCGCCGGCTCATCTTATGCGTACGTCCCCGGGGCGCCCGGGTTGCCGGGGCCGCGCCGGCGGCGCGCCGGCGGCGTAGGCTGGGGCGGGCCTTGCATCGGCCCGTGGCGCGCCAGCGGACGCGGAGGAACGGAGATGGTCGACCAGCGTGACGGCGGGGCCCCGGCGGAGGGGGCGGGGGAGGCGAGCCTTCGCGGGCTGAGCCTGGTGTCGATCCTCGCCGGCGCCTGCGAGCTGATCCCGGTCCCCCTGCTCGACGACTGGGCCGAGAGCCTGGTGCGGCGGCGCGCGGTCGCCGACCTGCTCCGCGAGCGCGGTTTCGACCCGACGCCGGGCGACGTCGAGGTACTCGCCGGGCTCGAGCGGACCGGGGGGTGCGTCCAGCGGATCGTCGGCTCCCTGGTCAAGCTGCCGCTCTACCTGGTCAAGAAGCTCTTCCGCAAGCTGGTCGTCGTGCTCGCGATCCACGAGGCGGTCGACGCCGCGTCGGCGCTGCTCCACGAGACCTACCTCCTACGACATGGGCTGGCGCTCGGCGCGCTGGGCCGGGCGCCGGACGGGCGGGTCGACCGCGAGTCGGCGCGGCGGCTCCGGCGGGCGATCGAGGCGACGATCGCCGGGACCGACACCCGGCCGCTCTCCCGCGCGGTCCGCGGCGCGCTCGGCGGCAGCCGGTCGGCGGTCGCGGCCGCCGGGGCGCGGCTCGGCCGCCGGGCCTCCGCGGCGCGGGCGGCGGGCGCCGAGCCGGGCGGGGCCGCCGCCGAGCGGGCCGCCGAGGAGCTCCCGCTCGACCGCGAGGAGCGCGAGCTGGAAGGCGCAGTCGACCGGCTGCACCAGGCCGTCTGGCTCCAGGCTCCCTACCGCGCCGCGCTCGAGCGACGCCTCGAGGGGCACCTCGCGGCCGCCGCACAAGCTCCGGCGGCGCCTCCCGGCGACGGGCCGCGCTGAAGCGCGCCGCGGTATGCGCTAGCATCGAACCGTCATTTCCGGGTGTCGATCTGGGCGCAGGAGATCGGAGGTCCCCGTTTCGACCGTGCACGTCCCACCGCGCATCTTCCGCCGGGTCCCGTACGAGACCGCGGTCCGCTTCGAGTACGACCGGTTCCGCGGTTTCGTCGAGGAGCACTCGGCGGACCTGTCGCTCGGCGGCATGTTCGTCAAGACCGAGACCGCTCCGCCGGTGGGGACCGTGGTGCCCATCGAGTTCCGGCTCGACGACGGCTACGAGCTGATCCGCGGCACCGGCAAGGTGATCTGGGTCCGCGAGGAGGCCGACGGGCCGGACCATCCCGCCGGGATGGGGCTGCGCTT
>Ga0268386_10001335_pt1 | contig 16849 bp, 15 predicted proteins | sample RVTome_15_FD_200260 | JGI IMG/M metagenome (GOLD analysis project Ga0268386, IMG submission 200260) | Soil microbial communities from uranium-contaminated site in the Upper Colorado River Basin, Wyoming, United States - RVT150D86... ...
GTGATGCGGCGCGAGATGGTGCGGCAGGGGCTCGACGTGCTCGTCGGGATCGGCACGTCCTCGAGCTACTGCATGCCGAGGTTCGGTTCGACGCTCGGCATGGACGCGGTTGGGCTCTTCGCCTCCGACAAACCCGCGTCGAACGCGCTGAACGTCAAGGGCCTCACGCCCGACGGCCGTGCGCTCCTCCAACGCGCGACGGCCGCCTACGCCGAACGCTTCGGCGGCCCGATGAGCGCCGCGGCCCTCGCCGGCTTCTCCGGAGCCTGGGCGCTGGCGCACGAGGTGCTCTCGGGAGCCGCCGATCCGACGCCTGCCGCGGTTGCATCCGCGGCGAACGTCGTCGACCTGCCCGAGGGCTCGTTGCCGAACGGGAGCGGCCTGCGGTTCGGCGAGCCCGGCACCGTGACGGCGGGCGCGAACGTGCTCGCGAGCAGCGTGGTGTGGCAGTGGCAGGCGCCGGGCGAGTACGCGGTCGTCTGGCCGCCTCGGTACGCGACCAGCCCGATCGAGCCGCTCGATCCGCTGCCGTGAGGGTTCGGTCGCTCGCGCTCGGCGCCGGCGTGGCGATCGCCCTCGTCTACACCGCGACCGCCGTGCTCTCCGGTCACCTCAGCCCGCTCGCACGCCGGCCCCTGCTCGACGGTTTCGCGCCGCCAACCGCGTACCGGTGGGTCCAACCGCCCCCCGAGCTCGCGGCCACGAACCAGAAGCCCACCCCCGGCAGGTTCGTCGTGAAGCTCGGGAACGCCGGGAGCGAGACGTCGGTGTTCACGACCGGCGACGCGCAGGTCACGCTGATCTTCCCCGAGGGTTCGTTCGCGATCGCCGAGGGTCAACGGAGCGTGAAGGTCACCGTCGAGCCCCTGCCCTCCTCGATCGCCCACCCGGACGATCCGCTCACCGTGGTCGGGAACGTCTACCTGATCGAGGCCACGTACGAACCGTCCGGTGACGACGCCGCGCTCGCCCGCGTCGCGACGGTGGTGCTGGTCTATCCGCTCCTCGCGAACGACCACGGCAGCCATTCGATGATCTGGTCGCGCTCGGGCAACACCTGGAGTGCCCTCGACACGGATGACCTACCCAGCATCCAGCAGGCGGGCGCGGACATCGACGAGCTGGGCTACCTCTCGGTCGCCGGACAGCCGCCCTCGCCGACCGCCGGGGCAGGCACCGGCGACGGCGGATCCTTCGCGACGGTCGCGATCGTGGCCGGGTTGATCGTGCTCGCCGTCGTCGCGGGGGTGCTGTTGCGGAGAGGATCCACGAAGGGCTCGCGCGAGCTCGAAGATCGCCGTCGGGCGCGCCGCTAGCAGACCTGCGCGAGCAGAGGGAACGGGTTCACGGCTGGACTTCCGTACCCCGTGTTGATGACCGCATAGCCGTACGGGCTCACCGGCCAGTCGGTCGGCGTCACGTTCGGGTGCCACTCGAAGTGGTTGTGCGGCGTCGAGGTGTCACCGGTCGCACCGACGTAGCCGATGACGGTTCCGGCCGAGACCTGCCCGGTGACACCCGGCTGCATCAGGTGCGCGTTGTACGTGTAGCCGAGCGCCCCGGTCACGCTCACCGAGTACCCACCCAGCGTGTTCGAGCCGGCCTGCGCGTAGCCGCTGAACGTCGCGCGGATCGGTGTGCCTTGGGGCGCGATGATGTCGTTACCCGCGTGTGGGTGGTACCCACCACCGTATCTGGGAGCGCCGAACCCGTCGTACACGGCCCGCGGCTGGTCGACCGGGCAGACCTGGAAGACCGCGTCCCCGTGGAACTCCAGACCCGTGAGGGCTTCGAGCTCTCTCGCGTACCGCTTCTCGAGGCTCTTCACGATCTCCTGCGCCCGCACCTTCTTCGCGTTCAGGTCGTCGAGGACCGCCGCCTGCTCGTCGAACTTCGCGTCCAGGAGGGCCTGCTCGGCCTCGACCTTCTCGAGAGCCTTCGCCCGCTTGGTCTGGAGCTTCTGCTGATCCTCTTTCTGGGCCGCGAGGGCGTTCCTCAGGTTCTGGACCTGGGTCGCGAGGTCCGCGTCCTCCTGGCTGAGCGCGTTCACGTACTCCATGCGCGCGGACAGATCGGCGATCGTGCTCGCGCCGAGCAGGAACTCGATGCCCGATCCCGGGCCGATGATGTAGGCCTGGCGGGCGCGTTCCTCGAGATCCGCCTTCAGACCCTGGTAGTCAGCCTGCGCTTCGGCCAGCGCGAACAGCGTCTCGTGGAGCTGGGCGGTGATCTGCTCCCACCGGCCGTTCGCCACCTCCCAGCGCTCGGCGATGGCGGCCGCCTCCATCGAGAGCCGGTTCAGCTCCTGTTGCTGCCCCTCGATCTCCCGGGTCAGCTGCTCGAACTCCGCCTTGGCGGCCTCGAGCTTCTCCTCGGTGCTGGGCTCGGCCCCAGCGACCTGCGCGAACGCCGTGAGGAGCGCGATGGCGGCCACCACCGCGAGGGCGCGGCGGAGCACGACACGAGTACCTCGACGGTTTTCGGCCATTGGGGAAGGCCCTTCCTATCGGACGGCCGAGCAGGCTGTCAACCGTGCCCGTTCGAACGCCCCGTTGCAAACACCCTCGGCGGCCTTCTCGACCCTTGGGACCATCAGCACGATCTGCGCCTGAGCGCCGAGCTAGAGCTCGGTGCCCGGCAAGCCCAGCGCCCGGGCGATCAGCACGCGCTGGATCTCGCTGGTGCCCTCCCCGATCTCGAGCACCTTGGCGTCGCGATAGAAGCGGGCCACCGGGAAGTCCTCGACGAACCCGTAGCCGCCGTGGATCTGCACCGCCTCTCGCGCGCTCGACACCGCGACCTCGCTCGCGTAGAGCTTGGCGATCGACGCCTCGGTGGCGAACGGGCGCCCGTGGTCGCGGAGCCACGCGGCGCGCTGGTACGCGAGCCGCGCCGTCTCGACCCCCACCTGCATGTCGGCCATCTTGAACTGCAGCGCCTCGAACGCGCCGATCGGACGCCCGAACGCCTCGCGCTCGCTCGCGTACCGAATGCTCTCCTCCAGGCATCCGCGCGCGAGCCCTACCGAGAGTGCGGCGATCGCGACGCGGCCGTCGGCGAGCGTCTCGAGGAACTGCGCGTACCCGCGTCCGCGTTCGCCGAGGAGATGGTCCGCCGGGACACGGCACCCGTCGAGAGAGACTTCGTGGGTATCGCTCGCGCGCCAGCCCACCTTCCGGTAGCTCGGCCCGACCGAGAGCCCCTGCGTTCCGACCGGCACGACGATCGTCGACACGTCGCCGTCGTCCGCATCCTCGTCCCGCGCCGCGACCAGGATCACGGACGTGAGCGGTGTCCCCGAGTTCGTGATGAACGCCTTCGAGCCGTCGATCACCCACTCGTCGCCGTCGAGCCTCGCCGTCGTTCGGATCGCGCGGGCGTCCGAGCCGCCTCCGGGTTCGGTGAGCGCGAACGCGCCGATCGTCTCCCCCCGCGCCATCGGCACGAGCCACCGTTCCCGCTGCTCGTCGGTCCCGAACCGGAATATCGGGTTCGCGGCCAGGCCCACCGCGGCCTCGAGCGTGATCGCGAGCGACGAGTCGTATCGCCCGATCTCCTCGAGGCACAGGCAGAACGAGAGCAGGTCGCCCCCCTGGCCGCCGAGCTCCTCCGCGAATGGGATGCCGAACAGCCCGAGCTCGGCGGCGCGCTTGACGATCTCGGTGGGGAACTCCTCCCGCTCGTCCGCCTCCGCGGCGGCGGGCGCGACGACCTCCTCGGCGAACGCTCGGACCGCGGCTCGCAGGTCGTTCTGCTCGGGCGTGAGGTCGAAGTCCACCGGCCCGAAGCCTAGCCGGTCAGGCCTCCGCTACCGCCGAACGGCGCGTGACCAGCTCGGGCTCTCGGAAGGCTTGGAGCATCTTCGTCCGCTCGAGCAGGTCCTTGGCGCGCTGGACCTCCTCTGCTCCGCCGGCCGCGTCGGGCCCGAACACCTCGGAGATCCACCAGACCCGGCCGGCGACGTCCTTCGTCCTGCCCTCGTCGCGCTCGTAGCGCAGGAGCGAGAGCGCCTTCTCGAGCGCCGTCTCGCGCTCGCCCTCGGCGAGCATGATCTCGACATCGGCGTAATCCAGCCACTCCTCGTCGGCGGCGGTGTGGACGCTCGCGACCGAGTCGGTCTCGTCGAGTACCCGCCGCGCCGCCCCCGTGTCACCCGCGTTGACCAGTGCCCGAGCCAGCGCGCCCGCCGTCCAGGTGATGATGCTCCGCTCGTTCAGCTCGCGGCACAGCCGGTACGCCTCGCGCAGGTCCGTCACGGCGTCCTCCGCCCGCCCGGCGAGCCGTCGCGCGATACCCCGAGACGTGAGCGCGCTGGCGAGCTCCCACCGCGCCCCGAGCTCGCGGAACGCGTCCACGGCGCCGTCCAGGTGGGACTCGGCCTCGTCGAGACGCATCATGTGACGCAGCGTCCCGCCCACCGCCTCGCGGGCCACCGCGATCGAGAACCGATCCCTCGCCGTCTCGGCGATCGCGAGCGCCTCGGCCGCCAGACGCAGCGAGTCCTCCTCGTTCCCCTCCTCGCCCTCGAGCATCGAGAGCGCGACCAGCGCGCGAGCCTCCGACCAGCGATCGCCCTCGGGGTTCGCGCGCGCCGTGCGCAGCGCCTCGTCGAACATCGCATGTGCGACCGCGGAGTCCTGGCGGAAGTACGGCGCCCACCCTGCGACGAGCAGCGTGCGCGCGAGCGTCCACGGATCGCCCAGACCGCGAGCCGCCTCGAGCGCCTCGTCGAGCAGCTCGGCCGCCCGCTTGGCGTCTCCGAGGATCGAGAGCTCGATGTCGCCCAGGAACCGGGCAGCCTGGGCCCGGACCGCGAGGTCGCCGTCGCCGAGCTTGAGGGCGCGTTCGAGCACCGGGACGGCGCGCTCGAACTCGCCGAGCCAGTAGCGGATCTCGCCGAGGCTGGCCAGGATCCGCGCCTCCCGGAGCCCCCATCCGCGTTCGGGTCCGGCGAGCTCGAGCGCGCGTTGGTAATCATCCTCGGCCGCCCGCATGTCGGGTCCCTCGAGCGCGATGCCGCCGGCGCGCGCCAGCGCGTCGACCGCCCGCTCGGCGAGCGTCCGATCGCCTGGGTCGAGGTCGAGGGAGGCGACCGCCGCTTGCTCCAGGTGGAAGGCGATCGCGCGCGGGCGGCGGGCTGCCGTCTCGGGGTCGTTCGACAGCCCATCCGCGACCAGCAGGTGCAGCCGCTGGCGCTCGCGCTTGGGAAGGCTCTCGTAGGCGACGTCGCGGACCATCCCGTGGCTGAAGCGCCAGAGGTCGGGGCGATCGTCGTCGTGCTCGAGCAGCTCCTCCTGCTCGAGCCGGTCGAGGGCCTCTTCGGTCGGCACGGCGATCAGGTCGAGCTCGCCGAGCGTGAACGACGAACGGGCGAACACCGAGGCCTTACGGACCAGGTCCCGCGCCTGCGACGAGAGGTGATCGATGCGAGCGGCGATCACCGCCTGCACCGTCGGCGGCAAGAGCGCGGGTGGCAGCGGTCCGGTGTCGGCCGAGAGGCCTGTGCCCGCGTGCATCAGCATCCCGGTGGTCTCGATGATGAAGAACGGGTTCCCGCCCGCGTGCTGCGCGATCCGCTGAGCGGTCGACTCGTCCAGGCCCTCCCCCGCGTCCCGGGCGAGCTGGGTCGAATCGTCGAGCGAGAGCGTCTCCAGGTACAGGTTCACGGAGTTCCCTCGACCGCCACCCCAATCGGGGCGATCGTCCAGCAGGGCGTACCGAGCCGCGCACACCACGAGCAGCGGGATGTCCTCCGCCTCGCGCACCATCTCCTCGACGAGGTCGAGCATCGGCGCCTGGGCCGCCTGGATGTCCTCCAGCACGACGACGACCGTGCCTCGGCTGGAGAACCCGCGGATGAGCGCGAGCAGTCCCGAACGGATCTCGGCCACGCGGTAGCGCTTCTCGTCCCTGGCCTCCCCGCCGATCCCGAGCGCGATGCACAGGCGCTCGACGATCTGCCGAGCCTCCTCCGCCGAGTAGCGCTCGACGACGATCTCCTCCAGCCGCGCGCGCAGCGCGTCCGGTGGGGCGTGCGCCGCCTCCCCCATCTCGTGCAGGAGGATCTGCGCGAGCGGCCCGAACGTCACGTCCTCCTCGAACGGGCTCGCCCGGCCCCGCAGGACCTTGGTCTCGTCGGGCAGTCCCGCGACGAACTCGTCGGCGACCCGGCTCTTGCCGATCCCCGCCTCGCCGAACAGCGTCACCAGGTGGCCGCGCCGCGTCTCCCGCGCGCCGTCGAACGAATCCTGCAGCAGCCGCAGCTCGCGCTTGCGGTTGACGAACGGGATCGTCCTGCGGCCCGAACCCGGTTGCAGCGCCGCGACCGGCCACGCGCGCGCCTCGTCCTCGAACCCCTTCGCCTCGACCTCGCGCATCGGGCCGTACTGGACCTGCGACAGGGAGAGGAGGTAGCTCGTCTCGGAGACGAGCACGGTTCCCGGGTCGGCGGCCTGCTGCAGACGGGCCGCCATGTTCACGGTGGCGCCGTAGAGCAGACCCTGTTCGGACGCCTCGGTCCCGATCGCGACCGGACCCGTGTGGATGCCCACGCGGATCCGGAGCGGGACCGGGAGCCCGATGTCCTCGCCCAGGCGACCGACGCGGTCGACGAGCCCCAGGCCTGCCCGAACGGCGCGGAGCGCGTCGTCGTCGTGGGTGTGCTGCAGGCCGAAGACCCCAACGACGGCGTCACCGGCGAAGTTGTAGGCGCGGCCGCGGAGCGACTCGAGCTCCTCCGCAACCATGCGGTAGTAGCGGGTCAGGACCTCCCGGTAGCGCTCCGGATCGATCTGGCTGGCGAGCCGCGTCGATCCCACGAGATCGACGAAGATGACGGTGACGAACTTGCGCTCATCGGCCGGCCCTGCGCCCACTGGGTAGCCGCAGTTCGGGCAGAAGCGAGCCTCGTCGGGCAGAGGAAGCCCGCACCGTTCACACGTCAGCGTCGCCACGCCGGCAGTCTACGGGGGCGCCGAGACACCCTTCGAGCGCGCTCGTCACGCTCGGAGATCCCGCCCTCAGATGAGCCCTGGCTGTACCTTATGGCTCGGGAATCCGAAAGCCCTCGATATCGAGGATCGAGCCCGTTCTTTGGGGTTCGGGCTTGAGGACGACCTCGACGCGTTCGCCGATCTCGAGCGGTTCCTCCCCTGGCTCGAGCACCCGATGGAGCAGCACCGCGTCCGCGCCGTCGAGCCGAACGGCGCCGAGCGTCTCGGGCTGGCCGAGCGGCTCGCCCTCGATCCCCTGGAACACGATCGTGAACGAGACGAGCTCGCCGCCGGGGCCGACCTCGGTGTCGGCGGCGAGTTCCGCGAAGCAGCGCTCGCAGAACAGCCGCGCGGGAACGTACGTGTACGAACAGTGCTCGCACCGCGAGCCGAGCAGGTCGCCGCGCTCCTTGAGCGCGGTGAAGAACGCGTCGCCCGCGACACCCGGCGTGTAGCGGTGGCGGACGGGCAGGTCCCCCTCCCACCGCCGGATCAGTTCGGGGCGCGAGATCTTCTCGAGCATCAGGCGTCGCTCCGCGGCTTGAAGTACGCGATGTCGAGGATCGAACCCGTGCGTTCGCCGACCGGCTTCCAGACGGCTTCCACCTTCATCCCGATCGTGACCTCGTCGGGTTTGACCTCGCCGAGCGTGTGGAGCAACCCGCCGTCCGAGCCGTCGATCGAGATGACCGCGGGCAGCTCGGGCTCGTCGAGCGGTTGCATGTCCCAGCGCACGTTGCAGATCGAGAACGTCTGGACCACGCCCGTGTTCTCGACCTGTTTCCACGCGTCCGTCCCGCGGAAGCAGCGTTCGCAGAACATCCTCGGCGGGACGAGGACGCGTTCGCAGTTCCGGCACTCGCGACCCCAGATCGTGCCCTCGCGGAGGCCGTCGAGGAACCTGCCGATCGCGACACCCGCGTCCCACGCGTAACGTGCGCCGATCTCGTCGTCGACGGCGCCCGTCGCCGAACGGAACTCGGCGTCCGAGAGCGACTGCCCCGGCGTCGCGGTTGGAGGGGTCTCGAGCTGGGTCGCAGTGGTCGGCGGGCCGCCCTCGCGACCCATCACCACCACCGTACCGACCTGCATCAGGTCGCCCCAGGCCTGCGCGACGCCGCGCTCGGGCGTCCCGGGGACCTGGCGCGCGCCGGCCTCGCCGCGGAGCTGCCAGAAGAGCTCGGCGATCTTCATCAGGCCCGCCGCCGCGATCGGGTTGCCGACGCCGAGCAGCCCGCCGCTCGGACAGGAGGGCAGGTCGCCCTTTCGGTCGAGGACGCCCTCGCGAGCCGCCTCGGGCGCCTTGCCCTTGTCGAACAGCAACAGCCCCTCCAGGTGGTGCAGCTCCTTGTAGTCGAACGGGTCGTAGGGCTCGGCGACGTGGATCTGCTTGCGCGGCTCGGTCACGCCGGCCATCCCGTAGGCCATGCGGGCGGCGTTCGCGACGTACTCGGGGAACACGAGGTCGCGGTTGGTCCAGTACGCCGTGTCGAGGTTCCACCCGACGCCCTGGATCCAGACCGGATCGCTCGTGATCTGCTTCGCGGCCTCCTCGCTCGCGACGACGATCGCGACGGCTCCGTCGCTGATCGGCGAGACGTCCAGGCGCTGCACGGGCCACGCGAGCGTCTCGGAGGCGAGCACGTCCTCGATCGTGATATCGGCCTGCCCGAGCAGCGCCGCCGGGTGGTCGGCCGCGTTCCGCTTGTTCTTCACGGCCACCGCCGCGATGTCGCGCTTGTCGATCCCGTGCACGGTCATGTAGCGGTTCATCTCGAGCGCGAAGATCCAGAGCAGGTTCGGACCGAGCGGACGTTCGAGGATGTTGTCGAAGATCGTGAGGAACGCGCCCTGCGGATGCGGCTGCGTCGAGGACATCTTCTCCTCGGCAACCGCGAGCACCACGTCGGCCATCCCGCTCGCGACCGTGTAGTACGCCTGGATCGCGGTGAACACGCCGCTGCCGCCTCCGACGTAGGTGCGCATGTACGGCCGCCCGAACGCGCCGGCGCCGTCCGACAGGTACTCCCCCTTCATGTGCACGCCGTCGAACGCGTCGGGCGCGCTCGTGAGACATACCGCGTCGATCCGGTCGAGCGGCAGCTCACACGACGCGAGCGCCTCGCGCGAGGCCTCCCACGCGAGCTCCTTGCCGGTCTCCTGCGCGCGGCGGACGAACCTCGTCATCCCCGCGCCGACGACCGCGACCCGCCGCGCCATCAGACGATCCCCCCGGGGAACGCGTCGTCGGTCACGTACTCGATCAGCTGCATCGAGTTGCCGTCGGGATCTTGGAACGACGCATAGCGCGCGATCCCCGGCACCTCGCCCAGGTGCTCCTCGAACGCCACGCCGCGCTGCTCGAGCGCGGTCTTCGCGAGATCGAGGTCGTCCACCTTGAACACCGCGGTGCCTCCGTGCGGCACGGTGGCCTCGTCGCGCGAGCCGTGGAGCCCGATGTGGATCGCTCCCGCCTCGAGCTCGGCCCACTCGTCGCCGTGCCGCACGCGCAGCGACAGCCCGAGCTGGCCTTCGTAGAAGCGCACGGATCGATCCATGTCCGTCACCCAGAACCACACGTGGTCCAGCGCCTCGAGCTTCACCCGCCGGCTCCCTCGTCGTTCGCGAGCACGATCACCGCGGCCGACGTCGACGGAACGGCGCGCGAGGACTGCGCGACCGCGACGTATGCCTCGTCGACCTGGCGCTCGCCGGCCTCGTCGCGGAGCTGCTCGACGCATTCGAGAAGCCGGACGAGCCCGTTCGCCTCGAACAGGTTGCCCTGGCCGAGCGAGCCGCCCGAGACGTTGACCGGCAGGTCGCCGCCCGGTTCGAGCTCGCCCTCCTCGAGCAGCTGCGCCAGGGCCGCGGCATCGCCGAGCCCGAGCGCCTCGAGATGCTGCAGCTCCTTGTACGCGTACGTGTCGTCGACCTCCGCAAGGTCGATCTCCTCCTGGGGGTCCGTGATCTCGGCCTGGCGATAGGCGGACTCCGCCGCCGTGGTCACCGGCTCCGTCTCACCCCACGTCCGGCTCTCGAGCGACGGGCTCCCGGAGGCCCACCCGGCGCCGAGCAGCCACACCGGTCCTTCGGTGAGCTCGCGCGCGCGCTCCTCGGCGGCGAGCACGACCACGACGCAGCCGTCGGCGCGACCGGCGACCTCGAGCTCCCGCAGCGGCCAGGCGACCGGAGCCGAGTCGTCGACGTCGTCCACCGCGAGCGCGGCCGGGTACGCGGCGCGGGGGTTGTCGAGCGCGTTCGAGCGGTTCTTGGCGGCCACCATCGCGCAATGCTCCTCGGTCAGGCCCGTGCGTTCGAGGAACGCGTTCATGTCGAGCCCGGCGACCGCGTGCGTCGGGAACCGGAGCGGCCGGTTCAGCACCGGGTCGAGCGCGAAGGCCTCGATCGCGCCCAGGGTCCGGACGTCCGAGACCTTGCTGTGCGCCTCGACCGCGACGACCGACGCGAGCCCGGCACCGATCAGCATCATCCCGGTCGCCACGCCGAACAGCCCGTCGGCGGCGACCGTCTGCACCGGGCGTTGCATCGCGCCCAGCTGGTCCGGCACGTACTCGTCGAAGATCGACGTCCCTTCGAGCAGGTCCTCCGAGCAGCAGACGAACGAGTCGACCTCGGTCCGCGGGTCCGCGCCGGCGTCGTGGTAGGCCCGCTGGGCGGCCTCGAACATCAGCTCCTTGTAGGAGACGCCGGCGGTAACGGGCGCGAACCCCGCGTGCCCCACGCCGACGACGGCGACCCTCGGCTCCACGGACGCGATTGTCCCATCCGAGCCGCCGCCCCCGCGAGCCGAGCCGCGTTAGGCTCCGACCAGATGACGGCCTCCCCACGGCACGAGCTGTGGCAACGAGTCCGGTGGCCGGCGCTCGGGCTGGTGCTCGCGATGGCTTACGGGGTCGCCGGCTACATGATCCTCGAGGGCTGGCGGTTCCTGGACGCGCTCTACATGACCGTCATCACGCTCACGACCGTTGGGTTCCGAGAGGTGCGACCGCTCGACGACTCGGGTCGCATCTTCACGCTCACGCTGATCGCGATCGGCGTGGGGCTGGTGCTGATCACCGTGACCGTCATCGCCCAGTGGATCCTCGAGGGCCGCTGGGGCGAACGGACGAGGAGGTATCGGATGCAGCGGCGGATCGACGGCATGTCGGAGCACTTCATCGTCTGCGCCTACGGCCGGGTCGGCAGGGCGGTGGCGCGCGAGCTCGAGGCCGAGGGGGCGTCGTTCGTCGTGATCGACCCCGACGAGGGCCTGACCGAGCGCATGACCTCGGACGGCGTCGCGTTCATGATCGACGATCCGTCCCACGAGACCGTGCTGCGTCGGGCCGGGGTCGACCGGGCACGAGGGCTCGTCTGCGCGGTGGACTCGGACGCGACGAACGTCTACATCACGCTCGTCGCGCGAGCGGTCAGCCCGGACCTGTTCATCGTCGCGCGGGCGTCCGAACCGGGCTCGGACCAGCGGCTGCTCCATGCGGGCGCCAACCGCGTCGTGTCACCGTTCGTCTCGAGCGGCCGGCACATGGCGCTGGTGGCGATGCGCCCGCGGGTCGACGACGTCCTCGAGCTGGAGACGACCGACGCCGCCTCGATGAAGCTCGAGGAGGTGCGGGTGGAGCCGGGCTCACCGCTCGACGGCAAGACGGTCGGCGAGGCGATGGGCTCGACCCCGGTGCTCGCCGTCCGTCACGCCGGGGGTCAGATCGCGCCCAACCCGCCCTCGGAGCTCCAGCTGCGGCAGGGAGACCTGGTCCTGCTGCTCGGCGAGGAGGAGCTGGCCGCGGTACGGAGGTCCCCCGCGGCGCCCCAGGACTGAGGCCGAGAACCCTCGGCCCTCACAGCTCCTCGAGCTGCCTGCGGAACTCCGCCTCCTCGTCGAACTCGCGCCGTTCCTCTCCGAGGAACATCACCACGCAGCCCACCCACGCGACGGCGAGCCCGAGCACGACGTTGCGCAGTCCGCCGATCTCGATGATGCCGAGCGCCATGACGACGTACCCGACGGCCACCATCACGTACCCGACGATCTCGAGCTTGGTGGCCGGAGGTGTTCGCGCGACCGATCGGTTCAACGTGTCCATGCGTGATCTCCGCGACTCGTCCTGGTTGCCCTACCCTCCGAGGATCCTCTTCTTCTGGCTCTGGAACTCGTCCTCGGTCAGCACGCCCTTGTTCCGCAGCTCGGCGAGGCGTTCGAGCTCCCCGGTGGTGGAGGCGGATGCCGGCGGCATGGTGGCCTGGGCCGGCGCCGCCGATCCCCGTCCGCCCCCTCGATACATTCGCTGCTTGTTGAGCTCGCCCTGGTGGGAGATCGCCTTCTGGACCTCCTCTGGGTTGCGGATGTCGCCGAACACCTGACGCCCGAACTCGCTCGCCGAGCTGATGATGAGGTCCCCGGCGCCGATCAGCCGCTCGAACACGCCCTGATGGAACCGCACGTCGTTGATCGCCTCCAGAGGGATCTCCATCGAGCGCTTGGCGATCCAGCCCTCGCGGTGGATGACGCGGTCGGACGTCACGACGAAGTACGACGTCGCCCATGCGATGAACTTGCGGACGGGGAACGCGATCAGGAGGAAGACCCCGATCGCGGACGCGCCCCAGACCACGATGCTCCGGCTCGTCCCGTCCTCGGGGGCGTTCGTGAGCGCGAGGATCCACCCGGCGACGACGAGGATCGTCACGATGGCGGGCACCACGATCGCGATCCAGTGCGGACGCAGCTCGAGGACGAGCTCCTCGTTCTCGATCAGGAGCCGGCGGGGGAACGGCATGGGCGGAATCCTACTCCAGCCGCTCGACCTCTCCGAACCGCACGACCTGCTCGCCCGTCGGCGTTCGGACGACCAGTCCGCCGCGCTCGTCGACGTCCACGGCTTCGCCCTCGACGACCGCTCCGGCGATGGTCGCCCGCACCCGGGCTCCGAGCGTCGCACACACGTCCCGGTAGGCCGCGACCACGCCCCCGGCGAAGGCCGGGTGCGCGGGCTGGTACCCGCGGGCGAACGCGGACAGGAACGCGTCCAGCAGCTCGTCGTCCTCGACCTCGACGGCGCCGGCGCCGGGTATCCCGCTCGGTGGCGTCCGGAGGTTGACGCCGATGCCGATCACGACGTGCTCGAACCGGCCGCCGTCGACGCGGGACTCGGCCAGGATCCCGCCGGCCTTGCGCCCGGCCACCAGCAGGTCGTTCGGCCACGTGCAGGCGGTGCGCTGGTCGGCGAGCTCGGAGCTCGCCGATGCCAGGGCGGTGCCGGCCAGCAGCGTGAGCAGGCCTCCCGACCCCGGGTCGAGCTCGGGCCGGAGCACGAAGGAGAACATCAACGCCCTGCCGGGCTCGTCGAGCCATGTTCGGCCCAGTCGCCCACGGCCCTGCGTCTGGTGTCCCGCGGCCACGAGCGTCCACTCGGGCGTGCCTGCGGCGGCCATCTCGAGCGCCGTCGCCTGGGTCGAGGCAGTAACCTCCTCGAACCGCACGGGGGCGTTCAGACCGGCTCGTTCGAGGGTTCGGACCAGGGCGTCTTCGGAGAGCATCAGACGTTGACTCCCGTTCGGGGGTACCCGATTGTTCCGTGGGTACCCGGTTCCTCCGGGTCCTCGGGATGCCGAGGACCTGGTCGTCCAGCATGACGGAGCGGAGCGTGTGGCGAAACCTCGGGTCCTGATCGCGAACCGCGGCGAGATCGCGGTACGCATCATCCGGACCGTCCGGGAGCTGGGCTACACCTCGATCGCGGTCTACAGCGACGCCGACCGCGACGCCCTGCACGTCGAGATGGCCGACCAGGCGCATCGGATCGGGCCGGCCCTGGCCGCCGACTCCTACCTGTCGATCGGCGCGATCTTGGAGGCGGCCTCCCGGGCGAAAGCCACGATGGTCCACCCCGGCTACGGGTTCCTGTCCGAGCGCGCGCACTTCGCCCGCGCGGTGGCCGACTCGGGGTTCACCTTCATCGGACCCCCCGCGGACGCGATCGAGATGATGGGCGACAAGTCGGCCGCTCGGCGCGCGGCCGACCGGGTCGGTGTTCCGATCGTGCCGGGCACTCCGGAGCCGGTCACGATCGAGCAGGCGCCGGCGGAGGCGGAGCGCATCGGCTTCCCCGTCCTGGTCAAGGCCGCGTTCGGGGGCGGCGGGAAGGGCATGCAGGCCGTCCGCAAGCCCGAGGAGCTCGAGGGCGCACTCGCGCGCGCGACCCGCGAGGCGCAGGCGTACTTCGGTCGGCCCGAGGTCTTCCTCGAGCGGTACATCGACCGCGCGCACCACGTCGAGGCGCAGGTGTTCGCCGACACCCGGGGCAACGTGTTCTTCCTCGGCGAACGCGACTGCACGGTCCAGCGCCGGCACCAGAAGCTGATCGAGGAGACGCCGTCGCCCGTGGTCGACGCGGAGCTCCGCGCTCGGATCGGCGAGTCGGCGATGGCGCTCGCGAAGGAGGCCGGGTACGTGAACGCCGGCACCGTCGAATGCATCCTCGACGAGGACGGCAGCTTCTACTTCCTGGAGATGAACACGCGGTTGCAGGTCGAGCACACCGTCACCGAGATGGTGACGGGCCTGGACCTGGTGGCGCTCCAGATCCGCGTCGCCCTCGGCGAGAAGCTCGACCTGGCCGAGACCGCGTCGACGGGTCACGCGATCCAGTGCCGGATCAACGCCGAGGACCCGGCTCGGAACTTCCTGCCGGGACCCGGCCGGATCACGGCCTACCGGGAGCCGTCGGGACCGTTCGTGCGGGTGGACTCGGCCGTTCGCACCGGCAAGGAGATCCCCGCCGACTACGACTCCATGTTCGCGAAGGTGATCGTCTCCGCGGAGAACCGCCCTCGCGCGATCGCGCGGATGGAGCGCGCGTTGTCCGAGTTCCAGGTCGAGGGCGTCCCCACGACGATCCCGCTCCACCGGTGGGTGCTCGGCACTCGCGCCTTCGGCAAGTCGACCCACTCAACGACGTGGCTCGAGAAGGCGCTCCGCGACGCCGAGCTCCCGGAAGGTGGGACGGCGCCACCTCCGGCGGACACACGGCAGCCCGTGCCCGCCGAACTGCTGCTCGAGGTGGACGGGCGCAGGGTTCCGGTCCGGATCTTCGACCAACGCCGGGACACGGCTCCGAAGGTTCCGTCGCGCCACTCCGCCCACGGCGGCGACCACGTCCACAGCGTGATCGCGGCGCCGATGCAGGGAACGATCCTGCGCGTGCTCGTCGAGCCGGGGCAGGAGATCCAGGCGGGCGACGTCGTCTGCATCCTCGAGGCGATGAAGATGGAGAACGCGATCCCGGCCCCGCGGGCCGGCGTGGTCACCGAGATCCCGGTCGACGCCGGTCAGAACGTCCAGCCCGGGGACACGCTCGTCGAGCTCGACTGAGGGGGGGACCCTTCGTGAGCCGCTCAAGGGACCGCGCGGACGCGATCGTCTCGGAGATCAGCCGCGAGGGAGTGTTCGCCGGGCGGGTGTTCTCCGCGACGTTGATCGTGTCCGCGGTCGCGTTGATCGGTCTGTCGTGGGACGACATCTGGCGCGTCTGTGGCTCGGTCTACGGCGAGTGCGTGGAGCGATCGGCCGGCGGGATGATCCTGACGATCGGGTCCATCGCCGCGATCGGTTGGGGCGTGGGGATCCTCCTCCGCATCCGGCGCCGGCCCGTCGATGCGTCAGGGAGCTCCAGGTACGTCTGGGCGCTCGGCGCCCTGTTCGCACTCGGAGGGATCTTCATCGCAGCGAGGATCCCGGCCTTCACGTGCGAACGTGGGCACTTCGACGATGCTCTCGCGGTCTGCATGCACCCACCGTCGATCTCGGACGCCACGAGCTGGCTGCTCCTCAAGGAGGCGATCGTCGTCATCGGCCTCCTCGGAGGGGTGGCTGTCGCGGCGCGGCCGCGGAACGTCAGGGTGACGGCGCCGGTATCCGTCGCGGTGTGGGGCGCGGGGTTCGGTTGGTTGATCGTCGACACGATGGCCTGAGGACCGAACGTCCTCGACCGAGCGCGACCCCACGCGCTAGGAGTCGGGAACCCCCCACGCGTCGCGTCCCGTGATCCGCAATCCGGCGTCGCGGATCTTGTAGGAACGATTGATCGAGATCAGCAGCGCGGTGAGCGGCTCGAGCGTCCGCGCTTGCGTGAGGTCGCCGGCGTCGACCCAGCGGAGGTTGGGGATCTGGTCGACCAAGCCGCCGACGACAGCCTTCGCCTCCGTGTCGGTCCCGCAGACCAGGACGTCGCTCTCCATCGGGTGCTCGAGGTCCTGCAGCGCCTCTCCCGAGATCGTATGGAACGCGCCCACTATCCGAACGGGATGCACCTGCTCCAAGATGGCCTTGGCCTGCTCGGCGGCCGAGCCGTGCCACGGCCGGACCACCTGCCACGCGCGCCCACCGACCGCGGTCGCGAGCGGACTCGTGCAGTCGACGACGATCGCGTCCGCCTTCACGTGGTCCTTGATCGAGCGGTAGATCTCGGCCTGGCCGCCGAACGGCACGGTCACGATGACGACGTCCGCGGTCGCCGCCTCCTCGTTGGCCGCACCGTCGACGTTCGCGCCGGCGCCGAGCATCTCGCGGGCCGTGTCCGCGACGGCCGAACCCTTCTCGGCGATCCGCGAGCCGATCGTCACCCGGTTGCCCGCCCTCGCGAGCCGGAGCGTGAGCCCGAACCCCTCGTCGCCGGTCCCGCCGATGATCGAGATGTCCATGGCGGCAGAGCCTACCCTGCACCGCGATGGGCCAGACCCTCACCTACTTGATCGAGCTCGCGGTCGGACTCGGCTGCGTCGTCGTTGCCGTGCCGACGATGAGGAGCCCCGGACGTCGATGGCTCGCCGCAGTCCTC
>Ga0268386_10001336_pt1 | contig 16847 bp, 15 predicted proteins | sample RVTome_15_FD_200260 | JGI IMG/M metagenome (GOLD analysis project Ga0268386, IMG submission 200260) | Soil microbial communities from uranium-contaminated site in the Upper Colorado River Basin, Wyoming, United States - RVT150D86... ...
GCCCTCCCTGGGCTGGGCGCGGCCGGCTCGTACGATCGAGGCGATGCGCGTGGGAGACGATCGGTCCGATGGGTGCCTCGGGACATGTGGGTCCGTATGAGGCCCTCGACCGCTGTGTTCCTGAGCGAGCGGGCGGCGCTCGCTGGGTCCTTTGTCGACGCTGACCCGACTCAGCCTGTTGCATGCGGTGGCTGGACGGCTGACTATCTGCTCGCGCACCTCGTGGCGCAAGAGCGGCTGCGCGGCCTGCCCCTCATGCTGGCGAGCCCGGTGGTGGGCGCTCTATCAGCGTCCCGCCGCGACGCTGTACGCGCGACGCTGATCGGCTCCGCTACCCGTCGCCTCGTGGACCAGGTCGGCGACGCCGATCTCATCGCGATGCTGCAACGGCCGCCGCCTCGGATCTTCACGGCCCCACTACTGGTACTGACTCGGATCGCGGAGACGTGGGTTCATCATGAGGACTTGCGGCGTCCGCTCGACTCCTCCCCCCGTCGTCAGCACGAGTCAATCGCCGAGCAGCTCTGGTCGGCAGTCAGGCTCTTCGGACGGCGGGCGTCGATTCCTCGCGGGTCGTCGCTGACCCTCTCGGCGGGGGCCGATCGAACGCTGGTACTCGGCCGCTCCCGCGACAGGTCGGCATCAATCAGTGGGGAACCCGGCGAACTGCTGCTGTTCCTGTTCGGCCGGCTGAATCAGGCACACATTGAGGTCGTGGGTGGTCCCGAGGTCATCGAGCAGCTGTTCTCCGGTCGCCCACTCGTCTAGGCAGCGCTCATCGCGCCCGACACCGCACCGATGCAATTCTCGCGTAGCCGTTCCGATTGGCGTGTAGACACCACGCATCACGAGGGTCGTCGAGATTCGGGAGACTGGTGCCGTCTAGGACTCTCGTGCTGCGCCGTCACTGCCGGAGTCGACCAGTCGCTTGAATCGCACCATCTCCTGCGCTGTGTCGCTCTCCAACCAGCTCCGAAGGAGCGGCTCGGCGAGCCATCGCCACGGTCGCTTGAAATCGAAGGCCTCCCGGTGCGTGACAATTGTGCCTTCGGGGGTCTCCTCGCAGTCGAAGGTGCCCTCGAAGTCGAGGAACCAGCGAGCTGGACCCGCGACCGGCGACCCGAAACGCAGGCGCGAGTCCGTTCGAGTGAAGGGATAGACCCCCGAGGGGCCGGGCAGTCCTCGAATGCGGCCCGAGAACCTCACCATCCCCCGGTCGCCGTCATCCTCGATCGCGCCCACGCGACCGATCTTGCGATCGGCCTGTCGGTAGCGGTTGAGGTCGAGAACGAAATCGAAGATCTCGCTCACCGACGCCGAGACAGTCGTGGTCGCTTCGCCGACGATCATGCTTTGAGCGTAGAGCGGAGGTCTCAGCTGAGACTCACCCCTGGCAGGTGACCGAACTCACCGGCTACCCCAGGGGTGAAGTGACGCGACTCGACACGCGTCGATCAAGGGCGCAGATCGCGCGCTCCAAGACCCCGGCCCAACAGCTCGCTGATGCCGAGCCGATCGACGCGTATTCGGGGACGCCGGCCTCCAGGGTTCGGGGACGGCCGGCGGTCCAAACCCCTGTAGCGAAACGGCGATAGGGGACGCCCCTCGCTACGTTGGCCATGCGCGACGAACGCCCGTGTGGATGGTGAGTCTCACGATGCTGCTCGCTGGGTGTGCGGATGATGACAACAGTGGAGCGGGCCGCTCGGACGCGTTGGACTGTGGCCGGTTCGTAGTCTTCGACGAACCAGCGTGGGACTTCCTGGAGGCGGTCGACTACCCCGAGGATCTCGGCTCCTTCGGGGAGATTGAACCCGGGCTCGATTGGTACTCAGAGTTCGAGCGAATCGAGCCCGCGGCCGATGGTGCGTCATCCGAAGGCGTCAGCCTCCGAATCTCGGGTCACTCCATCGGACTTGCCGAGTTCCGCCGCGAGATGCCCGGTGGCGACGAATTCCAGGAGCGACACGGAGAGGATGGCCTGACGCTCCTTATCCCGAGCACCGACGTCGAGCCGAGCGTTCTCGTTCGATCCGTCACCGACGACTACACGCTGATGCTGCTGAGCTACGGCCTCGATCTGGACGAACTCACCGAGGTGGCTGCCGCTACGCGACCAGCCTGCGAGCAGGAGTGGCTCGATGTGGGCGGTCGGATACTCGACTGCATGCCAACGGAGCCGGACTGCGACGGTGGCTAGCCCTGCCGAACCGGCGTTCGGGGGCGGTGCCGCCTCTGAGGCGGCCGCGAGATCCGCCCAGTCACGAGAGGAGGTGGGTCCGCAACGTCGAGTCGAAGTTGCCCGACACGCTGGCGTCCACGGTGGCCTCCAAGATGCGCGCCGCCTACAGAAACGTCGACCCGTTGGCCGCCGAGGCCGACCTCGAAGCCCTTGCCCGCCAGCACACCAAGGCCCACCCGGGCGCCGCCGCTTCCCTGCGCGAAGGCCTGGCCGAGACGTTGACCGTGAGCCGGCTAGGCGTACCGCCGACCCTGGCCCGGACCCTGCGGTCCACCAACGCGATCGAGTCGATGATCGAGATCTGCCGGGACCACTCCACCAACGTGAAGCGCTGGCGCGACGGCGAGATGGTCATGCGCTGGTGCGCCGCCGGGATGCTCGAAGCGTCCAAGCAGTTCCGCCGGGTCAACGGCTTCATGCACCTGCCCGCCCTCCGCAAGGCGCTCAACGCTCACGCCGCTGGAGCTGTCACAGCCCCATGGGATGATGAGGAGGTCGCCGCCTGAACATCACAAGGCCGCCACCAAGGTTCCACGGAACTCGGGACATCCTCACGGCCAGTGTCGGAACCGATTGATATCGCCTCGCGTTCTTGTCACCGACCCTGGGGTGGGTTACCGCGCCCGGTGGGGAGGCGCTCCCGCGCGAAGGTTACCCACGATGTCGTCACCAACAGTGTGGGCGGACGCCCGGATCGACGAATTCGGCCACGAAACGTGGCGAACCAGGGTCACGATCGGGTTTCCGGCACCCACACCACAACGGCGGCGAGAGCCCAACCGCCGGAACCCCAATTACAGCCCGGTCAGACCATCGATCCGCTTCTCGGCACCGACAGGGGCGGGGAGCGTGAGCGGTTCGCCAGTCGCCAGTCGGTGGTAGTCGCCGCGGATCCGTACGTCGATGGGATCGCCTGTCGCGACCAGGTAGGTCTCATCGTCGTGGGTCAGCCTGACGCGGATCTGCCGGTCGCGGAACCGCAACGAGAACGCGAGGTCCGCGAAGCGTGGGGGGAGGCGGGTGTCGAAGGTGAGGTAACCGTCGAAGTCCCGAACACCCCCGAAGCCGAACACGAGTGCCATCCACACCCCGGCGGTGGACGCGATGTGCACGCCGTCGGACGCGTTCCCAGCGATGTTCGCCAGATCCATGAGCAGCGCGTAGTTGAAGTAGCGAGACGCAGCGTGGTAGTCGCCGATCTCGGACGCCACGATGCTCTGGATGCTCGCAGACAACGACGAGTCGCCCGTGGTCAACGGGTCGTAGTAGGCGAAGTTCTGCCGCTTCTGGTGCATCGTGAACTCGTTGCCGAGGAGGAACATCGCCATCACGACGTCGGCCTGTTTGATCACCTGTCGTTGGTAGATCGTGAGGGGGTGGTAGTGCAGCAGCAACGGGAACTTGTCCGCAGGAGTGTTCTCGAGGTCCCAACGCTCGTGTTTCAGGAACGAATCATCCTGGGGCGTGATGCCTCGTTCGTTGTCGTAGGGGATGAACATGTTCTCAGCCGCCTGCTGCCACCTCTGGACCTCGCCGGGATCGAGCGAGAGCTCGAAGCAGAGAGCGGCGAATGTGTCTGGTGACTCGGCGTCGAGCTGACCAACCACGGCCGCCGCGTATCGGAGGTTGAGCCGGGCCATCAGGTTGGTGAAAGCGTTGTCGTTCACCACCGTCGTGTACTCGTCTGGTCCTGTCACGCCATGGAGGTGGAATCGGCCGTCGTCGCCCTCGAAGCCGAGGTCCTCCCACATGCGAGCGGTCTCCACCAGGATCTCGGCACCGACCTCGGCCAAGAAGCCAGTGTCACCACGCACGTCGACGTACCGGCGGATGGCGTAGGCGATGTCGGCGTTAATGTGGTACTGCGCTGTGCCCGCCTGGTAGAGCGCCGATGCCTCGTCGCCGTTGATCGTTCGCCACGGGAACAGTGCACCACGCAGGTCGAACCCGGCGGCTCGCTCCCTCGCCTTCGGCAGCATGCTGTGCCGGAAGCGGAGAAGGTTCCGAGCGATCCGTGGCTGCGTGTACGCCAGGAAGGGAAGCACGTACGCTTCGGTGTCCCAGAAGTAGTGACCATCGTAGGCCCCACCGGTGAGCCCCTTCGAGGGGATGCTCGCGCCCTCGACCCGCCACGACGCCTGGCACAGCTGGAAGAGGTTCCAGCGGACAGCCTGCTGCACCCGCACAGGGTCCTGACGGTCGGTGACGGCGACGTCGGCTCGGTCCCAGAACCGATCGAGATGGGCTCGCTGCCGCTCGACGACGCGGTCGAGACCCTGGTCCACAGCTCGGTCGAGGGTCCGATGGCACCGCTCAGCCAGATCGCGTGGCGACACGCTACGAGACGTCTGGTACGTGATGTACTTCACGATTCGTATCGGCGCTCCGGGCTCGGGCTCGGCTGACAGGACCCATTCGGCCAGATCGGCTGTGACCGACGTCGTGTGGCGGTGGGGTGTTGCCGTGTCCACGACATGCTGCACGCCGAGGGCGTGGGTCATCCCGCTGTTCGTCACCTCGTAGCCGAGCATGATGCGGTCGCCATCGTCGACAGCGAGGTGCGGATGCAGGATGCGGTGTCCTAGTCGCCGACCGAGTCGTGGATCGCGATCCTCGCTCGTGGGGCCGGTTCCCTCCTCCGCGTGGGTGTCGGCGCGGTTGATGATCCGCGACGCGATGGCGATGGGGGCCGAACGGTCGATGGTCACCTCGTAGCTGATGACGACCAGATGGCGGTGCTCGAGTGACACGAGGCGACACGAACGCACGTCGACGTGCTTGCCGGCCGGCGTCGACCAAGTCAGCTCCCGCTCCAACGTGCCGCTCCGCATGTCCAGCACACGCGAGTAGTCGCGCATCCGCGCCGTCGGCACGAACATTGGCTCGTCATCGACGAACAGCTCCAGCACGGTCGCGTCGGGAGCGTTGATCATCGACTGGCCGACCCTCGCCAGCCCGTGGGCCTCCTCGGCATGGACGATCGGCCAGGTCTCGTGGAAGCCGCTGATGAAGGTGCCAGGCGCAAACGACGGACGGCCCTCGTCCAGCGTTCCCCGCACACCGACGTAGCCGTTGGCGAGCGCGAAGACGGTCTCGGCGCGCTCGGAGAACTGCGGCGTCCACCGAGCCTCGATGATTCGCCAGTCGTCGGACGGGAACCAGTGCTCGGGAGGCGCAACGATCTGCCGCTTGAGCATAGGGCACCGTACCGAGGCCGGCTCACCCGCCGCAGCCCACCGCCACAGGACCGCTCGCGAATATGTCCGAGCGACCTTCGAATCCTGAGTCATGGATGCGACGCTTGAAGGAGGACTCGGGCATCGCTGGGAAATGGCGTCCTGCGGGTGCCACGAAGTCGTCGGGGTGCGTGGCTCGATTCGACGGTGGCGGCGGGCGGTGCCTCTGGCGCGAGTGACGGGCAGGTCGCGGTCGGTAGTGGGGCCGCTCTTGTGGGCGGCGTGGGGTCTTTTAGGCAGCGTGGCGGTATTCGTTGATGAGGCCTGCACAGGGTAATCGTGCGTCGGACGGCCTGCCCTGTACGGGCTACCGAAGCGTCGGGGTTGTCGTTGGGCCTCGTTGGTGCCGACCGCGATGCGGGCGGTGTTCGTTGTAGTGCCGCATGAACTGGTCGAGCAGGTGGCGGAGCTGTCGCTGGTTCCAAATGAGGGTTCGATCCAACAGCTCGTGGCGACGGTGCGCACCCACCGCTCGGCGAAGGCGTTCGCTTGGGGTGCACCCGGTGGGATGGTGATGACGTCGGCGCCGATCGCAGCGAAGACGTTGTCGAAGCTTCGGGTGTACTGGCCGGCACGGTCACGGATCACGAACCGGAAGCGGGTGTCCCAGTCCAGCAGCAGGTTCCGGACGTGGGTGGTCCACCCTGAGGTGGGGTTGGTGGTGATCCCCGCCAAGTGCACCCGTCGGGTGTCGAAATCGATGAAGCGCCGAGCCAGCCGTCTGCGTGCTCGGAACGTGTCTCACGCCCCGTGTCGGGCCGCGAACGATCGGTCGCAGGCGCGGTCAGAGCTTCGAGCGCAGCACCTCACGCCGGGCGGTGAACTCGTCCTCGTCTATCTCACCGCGAGCGAACCGCTCGGCGAGGATGTCCTCAGCGGAGCGATCGGGCGGTCGGGTGTTCGACGAACCCCGAGTGACGGAGATGATCACCCAGGCGATGAGGCCCGAGAAGCCGATCATGATGACGACCATCGTCAGCCAGACACCCCAGCCCCATCCGTCGTTCCACATCATCGCAGTCTCCTTCCGTGCTCAGTCTCGGCGGTGCGGCGGCGGTCGGCCAGGGCCTTTCGTCCTGTTGGCATGCACCGCCTCCGGACGTTCGTGGCACGAAGCCCGCGCCGCACCTGACGTGGGCCCGGCGTTGTTGCGTTGCGGTACCGGCAGCCGCGCCGGGCGGGTGGCGGCCGGGGCCGCCCGTCAGATCATGTCCAGCAGTTCGTCGAACGCCGCCGCCAACCGCAGGTTGTGGCGCCGGGCGTCGACGCCGAGTTCGTAGTGCCCGCGTCGGACGTTCTGCACGAAGGCATGGCCACCAATCACCACCGCCGCGGTCCGGTCGCGTTTGAGGCTGCGCATCGGTCTCAGCCGGGCTTTCGGGCGTCCGTGATCGGCCTCGACGCGGTTGTTGGCCCATCGGTCGGTGTTGGGCAGCGCGTCGGGCAGCACGTCATCCACAGCGGCCAACAGTGCCTGGGCCTTGTCGGTCACCACCTCGACGGGCCGGGCGTGATCGGCCAGCGCTCGGTCGAAGAACCGGCGAGCCGCCTCGGTGTTGCGGCGTGGGGACACGTACACGTCGATGACCTGGCCGTGCTGGTCCACGGCTCGGTAGACGTAGCGCCAGGTGCCGCCGACCTTGACGTAGGTCTCGTCCACGAACCACCGATCCCCTACCGCATGCCGGCACGGCCGGGCGGCCTCCACCAGCAGTGGCGTGAAGCGCTCTACCCACCGGTAGACCGTCACGTGGTCGACGTCGACGCCTCGCTCGGCCAGTAGCTCTTCGACGTCGCGGTAGGGCAGCCCGTACCGCAGGTACCACCGCACCGCCACCACGATCACCTCGGGCGGGAACCGGTAGCCGGCGAACGCCGACAACGAACACGGAAGGTCGGAAGGCATCACTTCAGCCTCGGCCCCAGCGCCTCGTCGACGCCAACGCAACAAACCCGGCGGCCCGCACTTTCGAGCGCCTCGCCGGGCCCGTTCCCACGGACGATCCCGACACGGTGGAACGTCGTGGGAACAACCGGAGGAACACCGCCTGACCCGCAGGAACGGACCGGCCGACGACGAAGGCCCAGGTCGTTGACCTGGGCCTTCACGTCGAAGTTGGTGGCGGGGGCAGGATTTGAACTGCGACCTTCGGGTTATGAGGTTCGTTTGACAAGTTGTTTGACACGTTCGCGCCGATCCGGGGGACTCCACCTCGGCGACAACGAGGCGGATGAACTACTTGCCGTCCCCTCGTCGGTTGATGGAGGACGTTCGGCCCTTGGCTTCATCAGGCGTTGCCTCGACGATGAGCCTGCGACGAGGTGAGGAGCGCGCGATGAGCTTCGGGGCGAAGTGGGCAACCGCCATGACCGTGCTCGGCTTCACGACGGCCCTCGTCGTCTATCTCGCGACGGAGAGCCTCGGCTGGGCCCCTTGTTGGACTCCTTGGCTCGGGGATGGTTGCCAACACGCTGGTGCGCCCGAGCCGTGGACGGTGACTGCTGCGGTCTCGCTAAGAGTCGAGAGCGGCGCGCTAACGGGCCGCTAAGAGTTCAACGGGGCGGACGAGTCCCTCGTACAACCGATGTTGATGTCGGTGATGACGTCCGCCTCGATTGTTTGCACGGCACTTCCCACTGTGACCGTGGGCGACCTGGATCCGTTCGTCGCGCCGCCGCCGTCGCACAGGGTCGTCGACGCTCCGATTCGTTGCCGGGTGGTGTTGCACGGGCTCGTGCTCGATGTGCGCGTCGCGACCTGGGTTGGCGGGCCGGTCTTGGAGGTGACGCTGTCGGACGGATCCGGTGTGATGTGTCTCGCGTTCCTGGACCGCCGACACATCGCCGGCATCGAGCCAGGCCGCGTCCTCACCGCTGCGGGGACGATCGGCCTCCGGCACGGTCGACGCGTCGTGCTCAACCCCTACTACTGGCGGCACGCCCCGATGGTGGAGGTCGCTGATGCGTGACGTGCTGATCCTTCTGCTCCCCGTCGGCTTCTTCGCATTGGCATCTGCCTACGTGCGTGCCTGCGGCGCGGTGGTCGGGCCCGAGGTTCCACGAGCCGGCGAGCCGGACGACGAAACCGACGAAACCGAAATGACCGCGTGAGCGCGGACAATGTCATCGGCCTCCTGCTCGCGATCGCGGTGGCGGTCTACCTGGTCATCGCTCTGCTGTTCCCGGAGAAGTTGTGATGCGCGCGAGTGACTGGCTGCTCCTCGGAGCGTTGGTCGCCCTCATCGGTGTGGCGACGCCGCTCGTGGGCGGCTACCTGGCGAAGGTATTCGGCGGCGGTCGAGCACCCGGCGACCGCGTCTTCTCACCGCTCGAACGTCTCGTCTACCGCGCCGTCGGCGTCGACCCGGAACAGGAGCAGCGGTGGACGGTGTACGCCCGATCGGTCCTTGCGTTCAGCGTCGTGTCCGTCGTCGCGCTGTACGTCCTGCAGCGGGTCCAGGGCTCGCTACCGCTGAACCCGACCGACGTCGAGGGGGTGCCACCCGCGGTGGCGTTCAACACGGCCGTGAGCTTCGTGACCAATACGAACTGGCAGAGCTATAGCGGCGAGTCGACGATGAGCCACCTCACGCAGATGGTCGGACTGGCAGTGCAGAACTTCGTGTCCGCCGCGGTCGGGTTGGCGGTCGCCATCGCCTTGGTGCGCGGACTGGTGCGACGGCGGTCGGCGACGATCGGCAACTTCTGGGTCGACCTCACCCGCAGCGTGACACGCGTGCTGCTGCCCTTGGCGTTCGTCGCCGCCCTGGTGTTCGTGAGCCAGGGTGTGGTGCAGAACTTCTCCGGCGGCACCGAAGCACACACCCTCCAGGGCGCAGCGCAGGTCATCCCCGGTGGTCCCGTCGCGTCGCAAGAGGCGATCAAGGAGTTCGGGACGAACGGCGGCGGGTTCTACAACGCCAACTCGGCGCACCCGCTCGAGAACCCAAACGGGATCACCAACCTCCTGCAGCTCTTCCTGCTCTTGGCGATCCCGTTCGCGCTCACCTACACCTTCGGGACGCTGGCGAAGAACCGCCGCCAGGGGTGGGCGGTGTTCGCCGCCATGTTCGCGCTCTGGGCGGGCAGCGCCGTCGTCGCGATGGCCTTCGAGAGCGGCGGCAACCCTTTGCTCGACGAGCGTGGCGTGACCCAGGAGGCGACCGCGACCCAGTCAGGCGGCAACCTCGAGGGCAAAGAGGTGCGCTTCGGGGCTGCCGCCTCCGGCCTGTTCGCGGCGTCGACGACCGGCACCTCGACGGGTGCGGTGATCTCGTCGCACGACAGCTTCACGCCCGGCGGCGGCGCAGTGCCGCTGGTGAACATGATGCTCGGCGAGGTCTCCCCCGGCGGTGTCGGCGCCGGCCTTTACGCGATGCTCATCTTCGCACTGCTGGCGGTGTTCATCGCCGGACTGATGGTCGGGCGAACACCGGAGTTCCTCGGCAAGAAGATCCAGGCCGCCGAGATGAAGCTGGTCGTGCTCTACATCCTCGCCGCGCCGGTCGCCGTACTCGTGCTCAGCGCGACGTCGGCACTCCTCGGACCCGCGAAGGACTCGATCCTGAACCCCGGCCCGCACGGCCTGTCCGAGATCGTCTACGCGTTCACGTCGGCGGCCAACAACAACGGCTCCGCGTTCGGCGGCCTCAATGCCACGACCGACTGGTACACGACCACGCTCGGCGTCGCCATGCTGGCCGGCCGGTTCCTGCTGATCGTGCCCGTGCTGGCCATCGCCGGTTCGCTTGCCGCGAAGCAGCCGGCACCGGCATCCGCGGGGACGTTCCCGACCGACACACCGTTGTTCGCCGGGCTGCTCATCGGTGTCGTGCTGATCGTGGTGGGACTGACGTTCTTCCCCGCCGTCGCGCTCGGGCCGCTCGTGGAAGGGCTGGCGCTGTGAGCACTCAACAGTTGGAGCCACGGCTTGGATCGCCGGTCGCCAAGGCCCGGACCCGCCCCGCAGGAGCCCGCTCCCTCCTGGATCCGGCGATCGTCCGCCGTGCGTTGCGGGACAGTGTCACCAAGCTCGACCCCCGCCTGATGATCCGCAACCCGGTGATGTTCGTCGTCGAGTTCGGCAGCGTGCTCACCACCATCCTGTTCGTCCGCGACCTCGCGTCGTCGACGTCGGAGGAGAACGTGTTCGCCGGCCTGCTGGCGGCGTGGCTGTGGTTCACCGTGCTGTTCGCCAACTTCGCCGAAGCGGTCGCCGAAGGACGCGGCAAGGCCCAAGCCGACACGCTCCGCGCCGCACGCACCGAGACCGTCGCCCACCTGCTCCGCGACGGCACCACGGTGGAGGACGTGCCGAGCTCGCGGCTCGAGATCGGCGACCGCGTGGCATGCGAAGCCGGCGACATCATCCCGAGCGACGGCACGGTCGTCGAAGGCATCGCCAGCGTGGACGAATCCGCGATCACGGGCGAGTCCGCCCCGGTCATCCGCGAGTCCGGCGGCGATCGCTCCGCGGTCACCGGCGGCACCCGAGTGCTGTCGGACCGGATCGTCGTCGAGATCACCGCCAAGCCGGGCGAGACGTTCCTCGACCGGATGATCGCGCTGGTAGAAGGCGCCGCTCGGCAGAAGACGCCGAACGAGATCGCCCTCAACATCCTGCTCGCCGGACTGACCGTGATCTTCCTGCTCGCCGTTGTGACGCTGCAGCCGTTCGCCATCTACTCCGACGCCGAACAGGAGGTGCTCGTCCTCGTGGCGCTGCTCGTGTGCCTCATCCCCACGACCATCGGGGCTCTGCTCTCGGCGATCGGGATCGCCGGCATGGACCGCATGGTGCAACGCAACGTGCTGGCCATGAGCGGACGGGCCGTCGAAGCCGCCGGCGACGTGGCCACCCTCCTGCTGGACAAGACCGGCACGATCACCCTCGGCAACCGGCAAGCCACCGCATTCCTCGCCGTGCCCGGCGTGCTCGAGCATGAGGTCGCCGACGCGGCGATGCTCTCCAGCCTCGCCGACGAGACCCCAGAGGGTCGCTCCATCGTCGTCCTCGCCGAGGATGCATACGGCCTCAAGACACGCGCGCTCGATGCGGCCACGCTGGTGCCGTTCACCGCGCAGACGCGCATGAGCGGCGTTGACCTCGACGGTCGCCGCATCCGCAAGGGCGCCGCCGACTCGGTCCGGCGCTGGGTCGAATCCGAGGGCGGAACCTCGCCCGACGCGATGGACGCGATCGCCCACGGGATCGCCACCGTCGGCGGCACACCGCTGGTGGTCGCCGAGGCGGACAGCCGATCGGGACTGGTGCGCGTGCTCGGGGTGATCCAGCTCAAGGACATCGTCAAGTCCGGCATGCGGGAGCGGTTCGACCAGCTCCGAACCATGGGGATCCGCACGGTGATGATCACCGGCGACAACCCGCTCACCGCCAAGGCAATCGCCGACGAAGCCGGCGTCGACGACTTCCTTGCCGAGGCGACACCCGAGGACAAGATGGCCCTCATCCGCCGTGAACAGGCCGGCGGCCGGCTCGTCGCCATGACCGGCGACGGCACCAACGACGCGCCCGCACTCGCGCAGGCCGACGTCGGGGTCGCCATGAACACCGGCACCCAGGCGGCAAAGGAGGCGGGGAACATGATCGACCTCGACTCCAACCCGACCAAGCTCATCGAGGTCGTCGAAGTCGGCAAGCAGCTACTGATCACCCGCGGGTCGCTGACCACGTTCTCGATCGCGAATGACGTCGCCAAGTACTTCGCCATCATCCCGGCGATGTTCCTCGGGGTCTTCCCGCAACTGGACCGGCTGAACGTGATGGACCTCGAGTCCCCGCGCTCGGCGATCCTCTCCGCCGTCATCTTCAACGCGTTGGTGATCGTGGCGCTCATCCCTCTCGCGCTCCGCGGGGTGCGGTTCCGTGCCGCCGGAGCCGCCGACGTTTTGCGCCGCAACCTTCTCGTCTACGGCCTCGGCGGCCTCGTCGTGCCGTTCATCGGCATCAAGGCCATCGACCTCGTGATCTCCACCCTGGGGGTGAGCTGATGCGCGCCCAACTCGTCGCCGCTCTACGAGCCGTCGTCGTGTTCACCGCGCTCGTCGGGGTCGCCTACCCTCTCGCGGTCACCGGCGTCGCTCAGCTCGCGTTCGACGACAGGGCCCACGGTTCACTGGTCGCGCGCGATGGCCAGGTCGTCGGCTCCAGCCTGATCGGCCAGGCGTTCGACGGTGACGAATGGTTCCACCCTCGGCCCTCGGCCGCCGGTGACGGCTACGACGGCATGGCCAGCGGCCCCTCGAACCTAGGGCCTACCAACGACGAGCTGCTCGATGCGGTCACCGATCGCGTGGACCGCTACCGCGAGCTCAACGGGCTCGAGAGCGATGAGCCGGTGCCGGTCGATGCGGTGACGGCATCGGCGTCAGGCCTCGACCCCCACATCTCGGTGGCCAACGCCCGCCTGCAGGCTCCGCGTGTGGCTCGCGCCCGCGCCATGGCCCTCGACAACGTCATGGAACTCGTCGTCGAGCACACCGAGGCGCGGGCGCTCGGGTTCCTGGGCGAGGAGTCCGTGAACGTCCTCGAGCTCAACCTCGCCCTCGACGAGGCCCGGTAGCGGGAGACTGGGGCATGGCCCGCGGCACGCTTCGCGTCTACCTGGGCGCCGCGCCCGGCGTCGGCAAGACCTTCGCCATGCTCAACGAAGGTAGGCGGAGGCGCGGCCGCGGCACTGACGTCGTCGTCGGCTACGTCGAGACCCACAGCCGAGCCCGCACCGCCGAGCAGATCGGCGACCTCGAAGTGGTTCCGCGGCGCACGCTCGAGTACCGCTCGGCGACGTTCGAGGAGATGGACGTGGATGCCGTCCTCGCCCGCCGTCCGCAGATCGCGCTCGTCGACGAGCTCGCCCACACCAACGTCCCCGGGTCACGGAACGCCAAGCGGTGGCAGGACGTCAACGAGCTGCTCGGCGCCGGCATCAACGTCATCTCGACGGTCAACATCCAGCACCTCGAGTCCATCAACGACGTCGTCGAGCGCATCACCGGCATCGCCCAGCGCGAGACGATCCCAGACGACATCGTGCGGACAGCTGACCAGGTCGAGCTGGTCGACATGACCCCGGAGGCGCTCCGTCGGCGAATGGCCCACGGCGACATCTACGCAGCTGAGAAGATCGACGCCGCCCTCACCAACTACTTCCGCGAAGGCAACCTTGCCGCCCTTCGCGAGCTGGCCTTGCTGTGGGTCGCCGACCAGGTCGACGTCGCGCTGGAGGAGTACCGCGAACGCCACGGCATCAGCGAACCGTGGGAGACCCGAGAGCGGGTCGTGGTAGCGATCACCGGCGCGCCCGGAACCGAAGGTCTGATCCGCCGCGCTTCACGCATCGCCCAGCGTGCCCACGGCGAACTCCTCGGCGTCCACGTCCGCAGCCAGCAGGGACTGGCCGGTCCACCCGGCGAGCTGCTCGCCACCCACCGGCGGCTCCTCGAGGAGGTCGGCGGCGAGTACCACGAGACCGCGGGCAGCGACGTCGCCGCCGCCCTGATCGACTTCGGCAGGGCCGAGAACGCCACCCAGATCGTTCTCGGCAGCAGCCGCCAGAGCCGCTGGAACGAGCTGACTCGAGGCTCGGTCATCAACCGGGTCGTTCGCCGGTCCGGGCCGATCGACGTGCACGTCATCTCGCATGAGCCATCCCCGGCCGAGACCACGCTCCCTCGCCTGCCGCGCCGCCGAGGCGCCGCGATCGCGCCACGGCGCCGTTTGCTCGCATGGATCCTCACCCTCGCCGGTCTCCCGTTGCTGACCGCCGCCCTCACCCAACTGCGAGACCAGGTCGGCCTGCCGACGGTGATCGTCGTGTACCTGCTGTTCGTCGTCGTCAACGCCGCCATCGGTGGCACCGCCCCCGCACTCGTCGCCGCGCTCACCGGCTTCCTCGCCGTCAACTGGTACTTCACGCCCCCGATCCACACCTGGACCATCGCAAAGAGCGAGAACGTCATCGCCCTGGCCGCCTACCTCATCACCGCGGCGATCGTCAGCGGACTCGTCGCCGTCGCCACACGCCGAACCGCCGAAGCGGCCCGCGCCAGCGCTGAGGCACAAACCCTCTCCGCCCTCGCCACCGGCGTCGTCGAAGCCGACCCGCTCCCAATTCTGCTGTCACACCTGCGCCGATCCTTCGGCCTCGCCGGCGTCGCGCTGCTGCGCCGAACCAACGGCAGCTGGGCCGTCGAAGCCGCCGACGGCACCAGCGTCGACACACCCGAGGCCGCCGACGATCTTCACGCCGTCGGCAGCGACCTCACCCTCGCCCTAAGCGGAGGCGACCTCGCCGCCGAGGACCGCCGAGTGCTCAACGCCTTCGCCGCCAACCTCTCCGCCGCGCTCGACCGGCGACGACTCCACACCCAAACAGCCCAGGCCGCGGCGCTGGCCGACGCCAATGAACTGCGCAGCGCTCTGCTCCAAGCCGTCTCCCACGACCTCCGCACCCCCCTCGCAGGGATCAAGGCGTCGGTCAACAGCCTGCGCCAGCCCGACGTCACCTGGACACCGGAAGAGACCGCCGAGTTCCTCAAGACCGTCGAGGACGAAACCGACCGGCTCACCAACCTGGTCGACAACCTCCTCGACATGTCCCGCATCCACGCCGACGCCGTCGCCCCTGTCCTGCGCCCGACGACACTCGACGAAGTCGTGCCGGCCGCACTCGCCAGCCTCGGACCGCGGGCCCGCGACGTCGTCGTCGACGTCCCCGAGGCCGTCCCGCCGGTCGAGGCCGACCCGGCGCTGCTCGAACGCGTCGTAGCCAACCTCGTCGACAACGCCCTCACGCACGCGCACAGCGACTGTCCCGTGCACGTGGAGGCCGGCGTCGCCGCTGGGCACGTCCTGCTGCGCGTCGTCGACCGCGGGAAGGGCATCCCCGTCACCGAGCGAGAGCAGATCTTCCACCCCTTTCAACGGCTCGACGACACCGAACCCCGCAGCGGCGCCGGCGTCGGCCTCGGCCTTGCCGTTGCCCACGGATTCGCCCGCGCGATCGGCGCCGAGCTCACCGTTGAGGACACCCCCGGCGGCGGAACGACGATGATCGTCGAGCTCAAGGCCCGAACATGAGCCGCGTTCTCGTCGTCGACGACGAACCACCCATCCTCCGGGCGCTCACCGCCAACCTGCGCGCCCGCGGCTACCAGCCCGACGCCGCCGCCACCGGCGAAGACGCCCTGCGGCTCGCCGCCAAGCACCACCCCGACGCCGTCGTCCTCGACCTCGGCCTCCCCGGCATGAGTGGCATCGAAGTCATCCGCGGACTGCGCGGCTGGACCGCAGTACCCATCATCATCCTCTCCGCCCGCGGCGCCGAGCGCGACAAGGTCGCCGCCCTCGACGCCGGAGCCGACGACTACGTCACCAAGCCCTTCGGCATGGACGAGCTCTTCGCCCGCCTACGCGCCGCCCTCCGGCGCATCGCACCCGCAGAGGAAGCCGCCGTCATCGCCACCCCCGACTTCACCGTCGACCTCGCAGCCAAGACCGTCACCCGAGACCGCGGCGAGATCCGGCTGACACCCACCGAGTGGGGCATCGTCGAACTCCTGGTCCGCAACCGCGACAAGCTCGTCACCCAACGCCAGCTCCTCCAAGACGTGTGGGGACCCCAGTACGGCGACGAGACCAACTACCTGCGCGTTCACATGGCCCACATCCGCCGCAAGCTCGAACCCCAACAAGGGCACCCCCGCTACTTCCTCACCGAGCCCGGCATGGGTTACCGGTTCCATATCCCGGCCGGCGACCCCACATCGACTTGAACGTCGCGTTGCTCCCTGCACCCCACGAACTGACCTTCGTTTGCGGATGTCCAGCAACAGGGGCGGTGTTGCGTCTGCGCTCGGCTCAGGCGTGCGAGCCTGTCGATATGCGGCCCCGCCTTCCGTGTCCGTCGTCCGCGTTCGCCGGATTCCGCTTCCCACCTGAGGTGATCGTGGTGGCGGTGCGGTGGTACCTCCGCTACGGACTCTCCTACCGCGACGTCGAGGAACTGCTCGCTGAGCGAGGGGTCGAGGTCGACCACGTGACCGTGTACCGGTGGGTGCAGCGCTTCACCCCGATGCTGGTGGAGGCAGCGCGGCCATGCCGGCACGCGGTGGGGAATCGGTGGTTCGTCGACGAGACCTACGTCAAGGTCGGCGGCGTGTGGCGATACGTGTACCGAGCTGTCGACCAGCACGGCCAGATCATCGACGTGTATGTGTCCCGGCGTCGCAACACCGAAGCAGCACGGCGGTTCTTCGACGGTGCCCTGGCCGATCATGCCCGACCGGTGGAGGTGGTCACCGACAAAGCGCAGACGCTGCTGGCGGCCGTGGATGATGTGCTGCCCGAT
>Ga0268386_10001337_pt1 | contig 16839 bp, 18 predicted proteins | sample RVTome_15_FD_200260 | JGI IMG/M metagenome (GOLD analysis project Ga0268386, IMG submission 200260) | Soil microbial communities from uranium-contaminated site in the Upper Colorado River Basin, Wyoming, United States - RVT150D86... ...
GCTCGTGGGCGCTTAGCGGGCATGGATCGCAGGCTTGCCCGGTCTAGGCGCCGCGGTGCTTGCCGGGCTCCCAGCTCGACCCGTACGCGCGCGAGGCCAGGTTCATGGGCTCGGGCTCCAGCTCGGTAGCCATCGTGTCGTTCCAGCGGTTCAGGAACCCGAACAGGCCCACCACGGCCAGGATCTCAACGATCTGACCGTCATCGAAGTGACTGCGGAGCTGGTCGAAGTGGGCCGGCGTGACCTCGTTCGGCACGAGCGCCGCATCGCGAGCGAAGCGGAGCGCCGCCCGTTCGGCGTCGTCGTACAGGGGCGAGCGCTCGAAGTTCCAGATCTCGGCAATCTTGGCCTCGTCAACGCCGCGCGCGGAGGCGTCGACCGCCTCGTGCGCCTGGCAGTACCGGCACCCGGCCGCGACGCTCGCCACGATTCCGACGAGCGGCTTCAGCTCCTTCGGCAGCGTCCCGGTGTTCCAGATCTGCGTGATGAGGTCGCTGAACGCGCGGAGGATCTCGGGCCTCCGAGCCATCGTGAACAGGGAGTTGGGCACGAACGACAGCGTGCGGTCGTAGTGCGCGAACAATTCCTCCAGCTCTGGGTGATCCTCGCGACGAAGCGGTTGCATGTTCGCCATCCCGTAAGCTCACCAGTTCAGCACCCGAACCACCACCTTGCGGGCGCTCGGCCACGCTCTCTGAGCGGCGTCAGGCGGGCGGCGACTCGAGCGGCGCGACGCCGAACCCGACGCTGAACCGGCGGCACCAGATCACCGCGGTCACGAAGTCGCTCAGATCGACGCTGGTCGGGATCTCGTAGTTCGAGCTCCCGATGTTGCCCTTCAGCGGTCCGAGGTCCACCAACTCGCCGTCGTCCCAGACGTCCCAGTCATCGGAGAGGGGCTGGTCGGTCAAGATCACGCGGAGATCTGGGCCGCTCGACGTCTCGAGTCCGCCCAGGCGCAGGAACCGCCTGCCGTCCTCGAGTTCGATCACGAGCGCGGTGCCGGTCGTCGTGTGCTCGAGGCTCGCGAAGCTTCCCTGCGCCAGGGTCATGGGCCCGTCGGAGCCCTGCTCTGCGGGAGGAGCCGCGGGACCCTCGGCCGGGCCGGTCGCGGCTGGAACCTGCTCGGGGGCGCCGGGAAGCGCCTCATCGACCCGGCGGTCGATGATCAGGTTCCACGGGGCGAACCAGTACAGGGCGAAACCTCCGACTACCGCGAAGGCCAGCGCGATCATCGCCGTGCGGCCGGGGTGCCGGCGGATCTTTCCTCTGAGGGTCGAAGCGGCCTGCATCGCGTGCTCCTTATCCGTCCAATCGTTGTCTGGCATGCCGCCGATCCGTTACACGACGACCCGTTTACGTGCTACACGAGAAGTATGCCTCCGCGCCCCTTACAGGAACCTTGCGAGACGCAGTCGGACTCCTAGATCCGCTGGATGCGACCGATGCGTAAGGCTTCCGCAACATGTGGGGTGCATCATGGGAGCCGTGAATGCTACGAGGGTCCTCGTCGTCGACGACGAGCCGATGGTTCGAGAGGTGCTCGCACGGTACCTCGCGAAGGAAGGCTATGCCGTCGACGTCGCGGAGGACGGAGAGCAGGCGCTCGCCGCCTACGCGCAGGCGCTTCCGGACCTGGTCCTGCTGGACCTGATGCTGCCTCGCATCGACGGCCTCGAGGTGTTCCGTAGGATCCGCGAGCAGGCCCCGACCGCTGTGATCATGCTTACGGCACGAGGCGAGGAGACCGACCGCGTGGTCGGCCTCGAGCTCGGGGCCGACGACTACGTTACGAAACCGTTCTCGCCCCGTGAGGTCGTCGCGCGCGTTCGCGCCGTGCTGCGGCGCTCCTCGACGGCGACGAGCGAGCCGCCGAGGGTCGTCGTTGCCGGCGATCTGGAGATCGACGGGTCGAAACGCGAGCTCCGGCGTGGCGACGTGCCGGTGCGGCTCACCCGGAAGGAGTTCGACCTCCTCTATCTCTTGGCATCGACCCCCGGCCGGGCGTTCACCCGCTCAGAGCTCCTCGAGGACGTGTGGGACTTCGCGTGGGACGGCGACACGGCGACGGTGACCGTGCACGTGCGACGGCTCCGCGAGAAGATCGAAGAGGACCCCTCGAACCCCGTTCACCTGATGACGGTATGGGGCGTCGGATACCGGTTCGATCCATGAAGAACTGGCGCGCGCCCGTCCTGCTCGCGGCCGTCGCGGCGGTCGGCGCCACGGGGACGTTCGTCGTGGGAGCCGCGACGGGGATGGGGAGCAGCGAGCTCCGCCACCTCGCGGCGTACGTCGTTCCGGCCCTCCTCGTCACGGTCGCGGCGATGTGGGTAACGGGGCGCCTGCTGACGCGCGCATCGCTCGCGCAGCGGTTCGTCGTCGTCGGCGCGCTCGGCGCTGCGGTCGCCCTCGCCAACCTCTGGGTGCTCTCGCGACAGATGTTCGTCAGCGAGCACGACGCGACATTGCTCGGCGTCCTGCTCCTGTACTCGGTGGGAGCCGGGGTCGGCGCAGCGGTCGTGACAGCGCGTTCGTCGGCGAGGGCGGTTCGAAGTCTGACGGCGACGGCCAGCGCGCTCGGCGAAGGTGACCTCGACGCGCGTGCGGGGCAGATCGAGGGCGGCCCCGAGTTCGATGTGCTCGCCGCGACGCTCGACGACATGGCCGCTCGCCTGCAAGGAGCGCAGGAGCGTGAGCGTCAGATCGAGGCGACACGACGCGACCTGGTGACCGCCGTCTCGCACGACCTCCGAACGCCCCTCGCGAGCCTACGCGCGATGGTCGAAGCGATCGACGAACGCGTGGTTGACGATCCGGAGAGCATGCGCCGGTACGCCCAACAGATGCGACGCTCGGTCCGCCAGCTCGGAGCGATGATCGACGACCTGTTCGAGCTCGCACAGCTCGATGCCGGCGCTATCGAGACCGAGACACGCCGGGCGCGGCTTGGCGAGGTCGTGAGTTCGGCCGTCGCGACGGTCGGGATCCAAGCAGAGGAGAAGGGCCTTTCGCTGGTGGCCGAGCTGAATGGCGCCGACGACGCGCTCTGTTCGCCGCGATTGGCCAGGGTGATCCAGAACCTGCTCGTCAACGCGGTGCGACATACGCCGGCCGACGGCAGCGTCCGGATCGAAGCCCGGCTCGCCGCCGATGCCCTCGAGGTCGCCGTGGCCGACACGGGCGAGGGCATCGCGCCTCAGGATCTCGCGCGGATCTTCGACCCCTTCTTCCGCGCCGATCCCGCGCGTCAGGGCGCGGGTGCCGGCCTCGGGCTCGCGCTTGCCAAGCGCATCGTCGAGGCGCTTGGAGGTGAGATCTCCGCCGAGAGCGAGCCTTCCCAAGGCGCTCGCTTCGCGGTCACGCTCCCACGTAGCCCGCGTTCACCCTGCGCCGCCGCCATGGGCCAGCTTCAGAATTGAGCTTATCGATACGGGCGCATAAGGATGCCGTAAGGGTTCGTCACGCATCGTGCAAGGGTGACCCAGAAGGATCTCCGATCCGGCGCGCCCACCGAGGTGGCGCGGGCGCGCTCGGGATCGTCGCCTCCTGCCCCGCCTTCCCCATTGCGTGAACGCTGGCGAACGCTCGGCGTCGGCGCATTGATCGGTCTCGTCGCCGCCGGCGTGGCCATCGGAACGGCCGAACTCGTCGCCGGCATCGTGAACCCTGCAGCCTCACCGATCCTCACGGTCGGCCAGAGCGCGATCGACGCCACTCCGGAGTGGCTGAAGAGCCTCGCGATCCGGACGTTCGGCGAGAACGACAAGACCGTTCTGCTGGGTGGGATCGGGGCCACGCTGCTGCTCGCTGCCGTGGCGCTCGGGGTTGCCTCCGTGCGGCGTCTCTGGGTGGGCGTCGCCGGACTTCTGGCCTTCGGGGCGGTCGGTGTGGCATCAGCGCTGACCCGGCCCATCTCTCGATCGTCAGACGCGCTGCCGTCGATCGCGGCCACCGTGGCGGGTGTGATCGCGCTCCTCCTGCTCCGGGGCGCGGTCGTTCCGTTGGAGCCGCGGTCGTCCACCAGCGGCAGCGACGGGAAGGCGACCGGCACGTGGGCGATCGACCGACGCCGTTTGCTGCTCACGGGCGCCGCGGGCGTGGTGGCCGCGTTCGCGGCCGGGGGCACGGGGAACCTGTTCGCCCGCCGCTTCCGCGCCGATGAGTCGCGCGCCGCCGTGACGATCCCGAGGCCGTCGAGTCCCGCCGCAGCCGCCTCCGGCTCGGAGCTGTCGGTGCCGGGGCTCGGGCCCTTCATCACGCCGAACGACCGCTTCTACCGGGTCGACACCGCCCTGCTCGTTCCCGCGGTCATGGCGGAAGACTGGCAGCTCCGGGTGCGCGGGATGGTGGAGCGGGAGCTCACTCTCGACTACGAGCAGCTCCTCGCTCGGCCGCTGATCGAGCGCGACATCACGCTCACGTGCGTCTCGAACCCGGTCGGCGGCCGCTACGCGGGGAACGCTCGATGGGTCGGCGCGCCGATGAAGGACCTGCTCGAGGAGGCCGGCCCGCTTCCGGGAGCCGACCAGATCGTGAGCCGTTCGGTCGATGGCTTCACCCTCGGGACGCCCACCGCGATCGCGACGGACGGCCGCGACGCGATGCTTGCAGTGGCGATGAACGGTGAGCCGTTGCCGCTCGCCCACGGCTTCCCGGTCCGCATGATCGTGCCGGGTCTGTACGGGTACGTCTCTGCGACCAAATGGCTGGTCGACATCGAGCTCACGATGTTCGACGCCTACGACCCGTACTGGGTCCAGCGCGGCTGGGCCGAGCGGGCGCCGATCAAGACGATGTCGCGGATCGACACGCCCTCCCCGTTCCTGAACCTCGTTCCCGGCGAGATCCCGATCGCGGGCGTCGCGTGGGCGCAGCACGTCGGCATCGATCGCGTTGAGGTGAGTATCGACGGCGCGCCGTGGGTGACGGCCGAACTCGCGGGCGAGGACACGGTCGATACCTGGCGGCAGTGGGTCTACCGGTGGAACTCGACCGCCGGTGACCACCGGATACGGGTCCGGGCGACCGACCGCACCGACGCCACGCAGACCGCCGACCGCGCCGAGCCGTTCCCGGACGGCGCGACCGGACATCACGAGATCGTCGTTCGCGTCGGATGAGCGCGGGCGCGGGAAGAGGGAGGCAACATGGGAAGGAGGAACGCATGAGGTATGTGACGAAGCGTTGGGCGATCGCGCCTGCGCTGATCGGCGTCATGCTGGTCGCCGCAGCGTGCAGCGAGGACGAGCCGGCGGACGGGGGTGGGATGGGGGCGGCCCCGGCCGCGCCGTTCGGCGCCGCGTGTTCGGACGTTCCTGCAGAAGGCGACGGAAGCTTCGAGGGCATGATGACCCAGCCGGTGGTGACGGCGGCGGCCGAGAACCCGCTGCTCACGGCGCTCGTGACCGACCTCGAGCTGGCCGGCCTGACCGACTCGCTGAACACGGCGGAGAACCTCACGGTGTTCGCGCCGTCCAACGCCGCGTTCGAGGCGGCGGCTGCTGCCGATCCGGAGGGGATGGAGGCCATGATGGCCGATCCCACCGGTGACTTCGCCGACCTGCTCGCCTACCACGTGGTCGATGGGCAGATCGCGCCCGCGGACCTCGCGGGTGAGCACGAGTCGCTGCAGGGAGGCACGCTCACGGTGGAGGGCAGTGGCGAGGAGTTCACCGTGAACGGCACCGCGATGGTCGTATGCGGTGACGTCCACACGGACAACGCCACCGTCTACATCATCGACGAGGTCCTGCACCCGTAGCGTCGGGGGCGGGAGTGAAACTCCCGCCCCCCGGCCCGCTTCCATGCGGGCCGTGCTTCGGGTGCGGGCGGGAGATCGAAGTCGTCATCCGGAAGGGCCGACCCGAGTGCGGTGCCGCGGTGGTGTGGCTGCCCGACATGGTCCTCACACCGCGACTTCCTCGTCCGCTCCGCGCGAGCCGGCATCGGCTTGGGTCGAGGGCGGCGGGGAGGGGTGCATCGCACTGGCGGCAGACGGATCGAGAATCGTTATCGGGCCGGTGTGCTCTCGGCGCGGATCGTGCCGCCGAGCGCTTCGACGATACGTTTCGCGAGGGCGAGGCCAAGGCCCGCGCCGGGGCCCTTGCGGGCGGGGTCCGAGCGGAAGAAGGGTTCGGCATGCGGTGGTCGTGGTCTTCCATTCCATCGTCTGCCAGTACCGCCGTCGCAAGGAGCGGCAGGCCGTTCGCCAGAAACTCGACGCAGCCGGGCTGCATGCTCGTCGAGATACGGCTCTCGCGTGGCTGCGTCTCGAACCGGATGATGAGCACCCTGGACGTGCAGCGCTGAGGCTCACCCTCTGGCCCGGAGGCTACGATGAGCTCTTAGCTCGCAGCGGCTACCACGGAAGACCCGTCGAGTGGCTCGGCTCAGCACCTCTTCCCAACGTGGGCACCTGGCGAGCACCAGACCCTCGCCTGCCACGATCTACGCCGGCTCGATGACGCTCGACCTGGCTCCTGAGAGCGCACCCACGTTCGGGGCGCGTCCGCAGGGTCCATCCTGCATCCTCTGGGGAGGTCCCGCAGCTCACAGCCATTCGGGCTTAAGGTCGGAGCGGGGACAGGTCGATCACCTCGACGGCGCCCGAGACCGAGAGACCCGGCACCGTGCCGCCGGCGATCGTGTACACGACCGTGCCGACGACTACGACGGCGAGGCCGTGCCGCGGCGTGGGCATCGGCGGCAAACTGAACCAGCGATCGGCCGACACGTCGTACGCCTCGACCTCGTCGAAGGTCGCATCGGCCTCGCCGCCGGCGGAGACTACGAAGCCGTTAGAAGTGGCGGCCGCCGCGCTCCCGCCGCGGGCCGTCGGCATCGGCGGCAGCTCGCGCCACGATCCCTGGGCGACGTCGAGGGCCTCGGCCGCGTCCAGGTTCGAGCCGATCCCCCCGGTCCGCCCGCCGACCACGAACAACTCTCCGTCGAGCGCTGCCACCCCGAGGTGCTCCCGCTCGGTCGGCGGGCCCTCGATCGTCGACCAGCGGCCATTGGCGGGATCGAAGAACAACGCCTCGGCGGCCGGCCCGGCGGGGCCGACGCCGCCGGCGACGTAGAGGCGTCGATCGACCACGGCCGCGCCTCCGGCCGCTCGAGGCGCCGGCATCGGCGGCAGCTCCTCCCACACGCCGTCCCGCAGCGCGAATGCTCGATCGGTCGGGTTGGCGAGGCCCGGGCCGACGTAGCCGCCTGCGACCACGACCTCACCATCGAACCCGGCGGCCATCGGGTGGTTCACGGCGATCGGCAGGTCGGGGCCGGCGCTCCAGGTCGCCGTCTCGAGGTCGAATATCTCGACCGTCGCGACCGACGCGCCCGACCCGTCGAAGCCGCCGACCACCACGATGCCATCTCCGTCGGACGCGGCCGCCACCTCCGAGCGAGGCGTCGGCAGCGGAGCGAGGGCCTCCCAACGGAGCCCGCGAGGGGTGGGCGCCGGCGCGAGTGCCTCCTCCCCGACTCGGCCAGTGCAGGCCGCGAGCAGGAGCAACAGGGGGATCGCGAGCGAGGAGCGCGCGCCGCGAAGCGTCGTCACGGTTCGAGGAAGGATCTTGAGCTGAGTGAGGGTTCGGGAATGTTCCACGATGGCTGGGTCTTCGGACGATTCAGTCCCGACGGTCTTGGCGGCGCTCCTTGCGACGACGGTGACGGCGCATCACGCCCAGTCCGAACCACACCAACGCCCCGAGAACCGCGGAGGCCATGGTGAGGAGCCAAAGCGGCCAAGTGAAGCTCCAGACGAGGAAGTCGAGCTGCACGCTCTCGGTGTTCTGGATCATGAAGATGAGCAGCAGCCCTACCCCGATGAGCGAGGCGATCGCTCCTCCGCCGAGTCGGCGTCCGTCCGCCTCAGGGGTCGCGCTTTCACCAGAACTCTTCCGGACCATGGCTCCCCCCTTCGTGCCTGCCACGCAGGTCGTGTCTTTCGCGCCCCCTCTCCCCTCGTTAGCCACGAGAATGTGGGGTCGGGGGGCAGTGTGTCATTCGGCACTCAATTCCTGGTCACACGGCCCGACTTCTATATGAGGCGCCCACATAACGTCAAAGGGGCATGAGAGATGGCACCCATCGGATCGTGAGCTATGGGTCGATGTCGATGTCCCCACCGGCATGCGCGACGAGAACGACAAGGCCGACTACTAGCGCGATGGCGAGCAGCAGCATCCCAAGCCAACCGAGGAACCCGAGCATGGTGAGCGCAAGCACGTGAACATCGTCGCACTCCCGTCTCACCCAGGTTGCGAGTCGACGCTCGAGGAAGACTGGTCCTGGTCGCGTGCTCGCGCGCGAGTGCGCGAGGGTCGTTCACGAGCGGCCGTTTACGATCCGGAACTGTTCGAGTCCACTGGGGGGGCGGCCCCAGAGTCCGAGCCCCGAGCACGGTAGGCGGCCAGGCCGTGAGCGATCGAAATGACAACGCCGGGCGCAGTCTCGTCCCCGTCTCATCCCCGTGAAGGAACGGGAAACGATGGGGAACGATGGGATGTGATGAGACGCAAACTCGCAGCTCAAAGGCGATCCAGCCCTTTGACCTGCAAGTTTCGAGCAGACTCTTAATCCGCAGGTTCGGGGTTCGAATCCCCGGGGGCCCACAAAAGGGTGTCTGGAACTGACGGACATCGTGTACACATCGGGCTCCCGGATCGAGGGGAGGACCGATGACAGAGACAGGGAGTTCCGGATCTCGTAGCACGGCCGTCGCGGATGGAGGGCCAACGGCTCAGCGCAACTGGTTGAGCCTGCTGCCGAACCCGGCGTTGACAGAACACGCCCGCGTGCGTGCCGAGAGCGCCCAGAACCGGGTCGCGGACAAGATCACCGTATTCGCCGGCTCGATGACCTTCGTCTACATCCACATCATCTGGTTCGGGTGCTGGATAGGGTTCGGAGTCGAGCACTACCCGTACGGCCTCTTGACGATGATCGTTTCGCTCGAGGCGATCTTCCTATCGACCTTTGTGATGATCAGCCAGAACCGCGCGGACGCGAAACGACAGGTCGTCGCCGCTCAGCAGTGGGCAACCGTGCAGGACGAAGACAAGCAGAACCAAGAACTGCTCGACCTCTCGCGACAGATCCTCGAGTTGACGAAGCAGTTGCACGCGTTCGAAGCACGGCGGTCGCCAGGAGAGCCCCCTCGGCGCTCGGGGTCGCCGACCTAACGCAGATCGTCGCCTGGCGCCCGATCGGATCGACCTTGCTCTTGCCCCAGCTATAAACCAAGGTGCTATACACCTCCAGCTTGGAGTGGCGTATCCTCACGGCGACGTCAAGAAGGGACTGGACTTAACCTGCCGCAAGAAGCCCGGACGCCTTCGCCCAGACCGTCATGGACGTGGCTGGATACTGACCGATGACCAACGCCCCATTCGGAAGGCACGCAACCGACGATGGTGCGGCGCCCCCGACAACGCCAAGAGCGGATCCATCATCCAGCGAAGGCGTGTTGCCCTCCCTCGGCAGCGCAACCGAGTGGCTCAATTCGGTGCCGTTGACGGCCTCCGCCCTGCGGGGGCGGATCGTCCTGATTCAGTTCTGGACCTACACCTGCATCAACTGGCTACGGACGCTTCCCTACGTACGCGCGTGGCACCAGAGGTACACCGACCATGGCCTAACGGTCGTCGGCGTGCACACACCGGAGTTCGATTTCGAGCGCGATGTCGACAACGTTCGACGAGCTGCGAGGGATCTCAGCGTCGAGTATCCGATCGCGATCGATAGCGACTATACGATCTGGACTGCCTTTGAGAACCATTACTGGCCGGCCCTCTACTTCATCGGCGCGAACGGGCACCTGCGAGGGCATCACTTCGGTGAAGGAGACTTCGAACGATCGGAAAGGACGCTCCAAAGGCTCTCGACGGAGACCGGGATCGGCGACGTCGGCGACGAGCTGGTTTCGGTCGATGGAGTCGGCATCGAAGCCGGCGCCGATTGGGAGAGCTTGCGGTCCCCCGAGACGTACGTCGGGTATGCGCGCACCTCGAACTTCGCCTCGCCCGGCGGTCTGCGTGACACACGCAACGTCTACACCGCCCCATCGCGTGTCGAGCTCAACGAGTGGGCGCTGTCGGGTGACTGGACCGTCGACAGGCACGCTGCCGTGCTGAACGCGGCCGATGGACGGATCGCCTTTCGCTTCCACGCGCGCGACCTGCATCTGGTCATGGCGCCGGCCGCGGGAGTGGCATCCGTCCGGTTCCGAGTGCTGATCGACGGGCAGCCCGCCGGCCCCGATCACGGGATCGACGTCGACGAGCAGGGCGACGGCACTGTCATCGAACCGCGCCTCTACCAGCTCATCCGGCAACGGGGTCACGTGAGGGAGCGCACGTTCGAGATCGCGTTCGTCGATCCTGGTGTCGAGGTCTATGCCTTCACGTTCGGATAAGGGGCGGGTCAGTCCTCCTCACCCAACTCCGCCGCACGCTGGCGGGCCATGAGCAAAGTCTCGGATTCGTAGGAGTCGTCATGATGCAGCCCGTTGATGAAGGACGTCGGCGTCCCGTTCACGCCGCTTCGAACGCCGCTCAGGAAGTCCTCGTGGACCAGATCGGCGTGGACGTGCTCGGCGAGCCCCTTGCCGAACAGGTCGAGATCGAGGTCGAGCACCCGAGCGTACGAGTGGAGATCGTTGGCCGAAAGGCGTTGGTGAATATCGCAGCGAAGATCGGGGAGTACGCGAGGCCCGGAGAGGTGCTGGTCAGTCAAGATGTCGTGGGAACCCTCGGATCCTGCAGACGTGGTATTCACGGAGTTCGGGCCGGTCGAGCTGAAAGGCATCGCGGAGCCCTCCGGCTCCACGCCGCGCACGGACGCGTCTGACGAGTGACCCGTGACTGCACGAAGGGAGCCGACCGATGGCCACGTACGTCTTGATCCACGGCGCCGGCGACGGCGGCTGGTACTGGCACCTTGTGGATGCAGAACTGCGTGAACGAGGCCACGACGTCGTGGCGCCGGACCTGCCGGCCGATGACGAGGCGTCGGGACTCCCGGCGTACGCGGATGTCGTGCTGGACGCGATCGGCGATCGCACGGAGCTCGTCATGGTCGCGCAGTCGTTCGGTGGCTTCACGGCACCACTCGTGTCCGACCGGGTCGCGACCGAACTGCTCGTGCTCGTTGCAGGCATGATCCCGTCCCCCGGGGAGCCGCCCGATGACTGGTGGGGAAACACGGGTTACGAGCGAGAGGGTCGCGAGCAGGACGACGACGTCATCGCGACCTTCTATCACGACGTTCCACCGGAGCTCGCGTCCGAAGCGCAGAGGAGGGAGCGGGCTCACCCTTCCGCCAGAGCGATGCGAGAGCCGTGGCCCCTCGAGGCATGGCCCGATGTCCCCACCCGGTTCCTGCTCTGTCGCGACGACCGCTTCTTCCCGCCCGGCTTCCTCCGCCGCATCGCACGGGACCGCCTGGGCATCACCCCGGACGAGATCGACGGCGGGCACTGCGTCGCCCTCAGCCGCCCCTCAGAGCTGGCCGATCGCCTCGAGGCGTACCTCGACCCACGAGCGCCGGGCTAGCACTACCCTCCCGATCGTCCGATCGATGGTGATCACCCTCTCGACACAGAGGAGGCACGGCATGGACCGCGTGACGTCGAAGGACGGCACGTCGATCGCGTACGAGCACGACGGACGGGGACCAGCCGTGATCCTGGTGGGCGGAGCGATCGACGACGGCTCGGAGAATGCGCCGCTCATCCCGCAGCTGGCCGAGAACTTCACGGTCTACAACTACGCTCGACGTGGCCGGGGCGAAAGCGGCGACACTCCGCCGTACACCGTGGAGCGCGAGATCGAGGACCTGCAGGCGCTCATACCTGAACACGGTGGGTCGGCTCACGTGTTCGGCGCATCATCCGGTGGTGGTCTCGCGCTGGAGGCGGCGGCGGCGGGGGTCGCGATCGACAGGCTCGCGGTGTACGAGGTGCCGTACGCCATGGCCGAGGACGGGCCGCAGTGGAACCAGCGAGACGTCCCCGAGGTCGAGGAACTGCTCGCCGACGGCCGCCGCGGAGACGTGGTCGAGCTCTTCCTACGCACGGTCGGATCGTCCGAGGAAGACATCGCGGGAGCGAGGGGCTCGCCCTTCTGGCTCGCTCTGGAGGCTCTCGCGCACACGCTCGCCTACGACGCGGCCTGCATGGGAGAGGGTCCCCCACCCACCGCCCGCCTCGCGAGGATCACGCAGCCCACCCTCGTGGCCACCCGTGGCGGGACCCCCGATGCTCATGCGGGAGGGCTGCCATCAGGCTTCATGGATCGCGCCGCGGACGCGATCGCTGCGAGCATCCCGCAGGCGGAACGTCAGGTCATCGCGGGACACACGGTCGATGCAAAACTGGTCGCTCCGGTACTCGAACGGTTCTTCGGAAGGTGACGCGGCATGGACTCGCAGCGCGCGTTCGCGGGAGTGGTGCTCGAGGAGGGGCACCGGATGCTGGTCGCGAACATCGACGGCATCTCCATCGACGAGGCGCTCGAGGCCGCCGGCGGGTTCCGCTCGATCCTCGGCATCCTCAAGCACGTCGCCGGCTGGAACGCCGTGTACTACTCGTTCGCGTTCGATCCGGAACCGCGGCACTGGACGCAGACCGACTGGCCGCGGGGGCTTCGCGATCGGATCGAACCGACGAGCGAGTACCTGCACGAGCTCGTCGACTGGTTCGAGTCCATCTACGAGCGGTGGCTCGGGGCACTCAACACCGTCGACGATCTCGATACCGCCCGGCCGCTCCACTGGGGGGACACGGCACCCCTTCCAGAGATCGTGACCCTCGTCGCTGCGCACTGGCTGTACCACGCCGGCGAGATCAACGCGATCCTCGCGATCCGGCGAGAGGAGGCTTGGGAGCACATGGAGGAAGTCGAGGAGAATCACATCAGCACCGTCGGGCACCGGGTGCGGCCACCATGGATGACGGACGACGAGTGGACGCGCTTCGTCGCCGAGCACCCGTAGTTGCCGACCTCGGGGAAGGGTAGTCACGATCCCTGTTCGTCGAGGAACCACGCACTGGGTGGAGTGTCGGCGGACAGCACCGACATGTCGCCCTCGGCGAGCCGCTTGGCCGCGTCCATCATGGCCGCGACGGCGACCCAGGCCAGCCCACCGCCCACGCTCACCCGCTGCCCACCGGCCCGTACGATCTCGGCGAACGTCAAGCCCGATGTCGCGAGAACGTTCACCGGTCCCGAGACGGCCTCGCACACGGCTCGGACCTCGGCAGCGGTTCGCAGGCCCGGCGCATACAGCACATCGGCGCCGGCGGCTTCGTACGCCCTGAGCCGCGTGATCGTGTCGTCCAGGTGGGGGTTGCCGCGGATGTGGTTCTCGGCTCGAGCCGTCAGCATGAAGGGGAACGGCAGCGCATGCGCCACCTCGGAAGCCGCGGCGATCCGTTCGGCGGCGTGGTCGATCTCATAGAGACGACGATCCTCGCGATCGTAGTCCTCGATCGAGCCACCCACGGCACCCGCCTCGGCGACACGCTCGATGGCCCGTGGTGCACTCGCGGAGTCGGAGCCGTAGCCGTTCTCGAGGTCGACCGAGACCGGAAGCTCCGTGGCTCGGTCCACAGCACCCGCGTGCTCCGCCATCTCCTCGAGCGTCACCGTGCCGTCCACCCGGCCGAGGGTGAACGCGAAGCCCGAGCTGGTCGTTGCGAGCGCCGGGAAGCCGAGCGCCGCCAGCACGCGGGCCGATCCCGCATCCCATGGGTTGGGCATCACGAACGGGTCTCCGAGGTGCAGATCGCGGAAGCGCTCGGCCTTGGCCGTCTGGCTCGTCATCCGATGACCCGCAGGACGACCTTGCCTCGCTTACCCGATGCCATGGTCCTCTCGAAGGCCGCGCGGAACTCCTCGAGGGCGAAGACCGAGTCGATCGCTGGGTGAAGGTCTCCCTCGTCGACCAGGTCGCCCACCTTGGCGAGCTGCTCGCCGTCCGGTTCGACGACGAAGTAGGTGGCTTCGACGCCCTCGGGTGGCTCGTCGGCGATCGTCACCAACCTGCCACCCTGACGCAACAGCTGCGAGGACCGCGCGAGCACGTCGCCGCCCACCGTGTCGAAGACCAGGTCCACCGGATCGATGCCTCGTTCGAAGATCGATGCGCTGTCGATGACCTGGTTCGCCTCCATGCTCCGAACCATATCGGCGCCGGCCGACGACGACGTGGTTCCGATGACGTACGCGGCCCGCCGCGCCGCGAGCTGGACCGCAAGGTGACCTACCCCGCCGGCCGCCCCGTGCACGATCACACGTTGGCCCGACTCGAGCCTGCCGTGCACGAACAGCCCCTGCCAGGCGGTGAGGGATGGCATCGGCACGGCGGCAGCTTGCACGTGGTCGACTGCGTGAGGCTTCGGCGCGAGGACCGCCTCCGGTACCGCCGCGAACTCGGCGGCAACCCCGTCGCGGTCGAACGGGGTGAGCGCGAAGACCGCATCGCCGACCCGCACCCGATCGACGTCGGGCGCCACCGCGGTCACGACGCCGGAGAGCTCGTATGAAGGTGTCGCGGGCAGTCGGTCTGCGGGCCAGTCGAGTTCGTCGCGAGTGATCGCCGCGGCGTGGACGCGGATGAGCGCTTCGCCAGGCGCAGGATCGGGGACGTCGATCCGCTCGAGCGTGAGTCCCTTCGGCCCCTGCGGCGTTCGCGATCGGACCGCTCGCATCGTTCGTTGGCCGGTCTGCATGTCCTGCCTCCCATCGTGTGCTCGTCAGTATGTTGCCTTCCTCGAGCGGCCACTCAATCGGGGAGCAGCGGCACCGATTGGCCGTGGTCACGGCCGAGGAGCACGGCCGGCGTGATGGCTGCCCTCCCGAACCGGTCGCGCACGCTGTCCAGAGTGGCGTCCAAGGTATGAGCCAGCGGACGCCCGAACGGCAACGCGAGCTGGATGGCGGAGTCGTCATCGAGGTTGCTGAGGGTCACACCGATGAGGGTGATCCCCTGACTCCGGATCATCGGCATGGCCGTCGCGAGCAGCCCCCTCGCAACGATGAGGATCGTCTGGGTGTGCGCGGTCGCCTCCGACAGCGTGTGCGATCGCGTCGCGCGCGAGAAGTCGTCGAACCGCAGCCGGAGCACAACGGTGCGGCACACCCGGTGAGCCGTACGCAGCCTGCGGGCGAGGCGGTCGACCAGCGCGACGAGGTCGGCGTCGAGATCTTCGGCTGATCTCGGTCTGCGGCCGAGCGCGCGCTGCGTCCCGATCGAGCGACGACGCCGCCCCACCTGGACCCGCCGGGGATCCCGGTTGTGGGCGAGGGCGTGCAGGTGACGGCCGGCCGCCCGGCCGAGCATCCGAACCAGCGTCGCCTCACCGAGTCGTGCGACCTGCGCCACGGTCGTGATGGACCCTTCGTGGAGCTTCGCCGCCGTGGCCGGCCCGACGCCCCACAGCCGCTCGACCGGCAGCGGGTGCAGGAAATCCAGCTCACCGTCAGTCGGTACCACCAGCAGGCCGTCGGGTTTGGCGACGCCGCTGGCCACCTTGGCGAGGAACTTGGTCCTTGCGACCCCCACCGTCACGGGAAGGCCGACGCTTTCGAGCACGTCCGCGCGAAGCCGAACGGCGATCTCGGTGGGCGTGCCCGAGATCCTCCACAGTCCGCCGACGTCGAGGAAGGCTTCGTCGATCGACAGCCCCTCGACGAACGGCGTCGTCCGGTTGAAGACCTCGAACAGTGCCTTGCTCGCCTCGCTGTAGGCGTCCATCCGCGGGCGAACGACGACCGCCTGCGGGCACAGCCGACGAGCCTGCGAACCGCCCATCGGGGTGCTGATCCCGAAGGCCTTCGCCTCGTAGCTGGCTGCCAGCACGACGCCGGCCCCGACGATGACCGGGCGGCCGCGAAGGGCCGGGTCATCTCGCTGCTCGACCGACGCATAGAAGGAGTCGACATCGGCGTGCAGGATGGTGGCCTCGTCCGACACGAACGTATGTTCGCATCCCGCGCGGACACGTGCTCGGGTTCGCCGCGACCATGGTGGGTACCCCGTCAGCGGGACCGAAGGAGGTCAGCGCCATGAACGAGCTCGGCGCCACCAGCTCGATCACGATCGATGCACCCGTCGACGAGGTCTGGAAGGCGATCACGACCCCCGAGCTGATCAAGCAGTGGTTCTTCGGGGTCGACACGGAGAGCGACTGGGAGCCCGGCAGCCCGCTGATCCATCGAGGCGAGTGGCAGGGGAAGCCGTACGTGGACAAGGGAGAGATCCTGCGGATCGAATCGCCCACGCTGCTCGTCCACACGCACTGGAGCGATGTCTCGGGCTCGACGGACGCACCGGAGAACTACCAGGAGGTCACCTGGGCGCTCTCGGAGCGCGACGGCTCGACCGAACTGACGATCACCGAACGCAACCTGCCCTCGGAGGAGACGAAGGCCGTGTCCGAAGCGAGCTGGAAGACCGCGTTGACCAGCCTGAAAGCCGTGCTTGAGGGATCCGGATCTCCCTGAGACGTACGATGCGGAGCGACGTCCGCCCTCAACCACATGAACCCGATCCTCGAGGACCTCGATGCATCCGACCGGCGCCTCCTTCGGCGTCGCGCGATGCCGACCTTCGTGCCGTTGATGCTGGCCACCTTGGCCAAGAGCGCCTTCTCGGACCCAGCGTGGGTGTTCGAGGCCAAGCTCGACGGCCAGCGCTCGCTGCTGTGGAGGCGGCGCTCGACCGTGCGGCTGATCACGAGGAACGAGAAGGACCGCACGTCCCACTATCCCGATCTCGTCGAAGCGATCCTCGGACACGAGGCCGCGCCGATGGTCGCCGACGGCGAGATCG
>Ga0268386_10001338_pt1 | contig 16837 bp, 13 predicted proteins | sample RVTome_15_FD_200260 | JGI IMG/M metagenome (GOLD analysis project Ga0268386, IMG submission 200260) | Soil microbial communities from uranium-contaminated site in the Upper Colorado River Basin, Wyoming, United States - RVT150D86... ...
GCCCGCTTCGGTCAGGCCCCACGCGCCGAGCACCTCGCCGCGGACGAGGCGCGGCAGAAACTGGTCCTTCTGCGCCTCGCTGCCAAACGAGTTGATATGCGAGGTGCAGAGCCCGTTGTGCGCCGCGACCGACAGCGCGATGGCGGGACAGACGCGCGCCAGCTCCTCGATGCAGATGCAGTACTCGACCGACGACATGCCGGCGCCGCCATACCGCTCGTCGAACGTGATGCCCATCAGCCCGAGCGCCGCCAGCTTCGGCAGCAGGTCCTTCGGGAACTGCTGCGCCTCGTCCCACGCCATCACGTGGGGGCCGATCTCGGCCTCGGCGAACTCGCGCACCGTGCGCCGGAGAAGCTCCTGGTCGTCGGTGAGGCGGAAGTCCATGCTGGGACAAATGTATCATGCTCGTTCCGCGGGTCGCGGGCCGCGGGACGCAGGCCGAAGGCTCGCGGATCGTGTGCTCCGTGGGCACTATTCAGTTATTCTTGCCCCATGCCCACTCGCTGCATCATCGTCGCGCTCTTGGCTCTCCTGCTCCTTCCCACCGCCGCCGCCGCCGACGCCACGGCGTTCCTCGGCTCCACCACGACGCCGGAGAACCGGCTGAACCGGGGCTTCGCGATCGGGATGGGGCTGGTGATCGTGGGGTTCGAGTTCGAGTACGCGGACACCAACGAAGAGGAAGCGGATCTCGCGCCGGGGCTGCGGACGTTCATGTTCAACGGGCTGCTGCAGACGCCGTTTCCGATTGCCGGCATGCAGTTCTATGGCACGGCCGGCGGGGGCGTGTACCGGGAGACGCTACTGGATCAATCGGAAACGCATGTGGGGATCAACGTGGGCGGGGGCGTGAAGGTGTCGCTCGCAGGACCGCTGCGGCTGCGGTTCGACTACCGGGTTTTCACGCTGCAGGGAGAACCCCGGCATTCGAAGCCGCAGCGCTTCTATGCCGGGATCAACTTGAAGTTCTGACCGGCCTACTTGACGAGCGGCGTCAGGTTGAGACGGTTCACGTTCGCGAAGACGTCCACGAAGCGCTTCACCATCTCCTGGTTTTCCGGCGTGGCATAGTCTTTCCCCAACGCCTCGACCACGAGCATGACCGGATCGTACTCGGCCCCCTTGACCACCGGATCGACGTGCAGGACGTACAGCGCATTGCCGCCGGCGGCGGGCTCCGCAGCCCTGTACACCTGCCATCCCGTCAGCTGCTGTTTGCGGACCGGATCCTGGCTGTTCATCAGGGAGTCCTTCACCTTGGTCACCAGTTCCTCGAACGTCGCGGTTTGATCCCCTTTGATCGTGAACAGCAGAATGCCAGCGTCGCCTGTAAACGTCAGACGCGGTTCCTTGGGCAGTGCCGGCTGCTCCTGAGCGGGAGGCTGTTGCGTTGGCGGTTGAGTGGGCGGCGGTTCCTGGGCCAGGAGCGTGGCCGGCGCGAGCGCCACGACAAGAACGCAGATCGAAGTGACGAAGGGGCGACGCATTCAGACTCCTCCTTGAGCAAACTTCACAAGTACGAAAGCGCACACTTTACCGTACCCGAGTGCCGGGCGTATAGCCGGGCTTGTGCGCCACACCACGCGTTCGTGACCGTTCTGACCCGGTCTGGGACGAATCGGGGCAGGTCAGACGAACACCGCCATGATCTCGTTGGCAACAAGCATGCCCTCCCGGGTCAGACAAAGCCGGGGGCCGTCCCGCCGCACCAGTCCTTCCGCCAGGAAGGGCTCGAGCGCCGTCCCGTACCGCGCCCAGGCGTCGATGCCGTACCGGCCGCCGGCCGCGTCGACATCGACCCCCTCCACGAGCCGCAGCCCCGTAAAAAGCGCCTCTTCCAGGCGCTCATCGGGCGTCAGCTCCCGCCGCTCCGCCGCCGCGGATGCCGCGGCGGTCACCCGCGTGACGTAGTGCTCCGTGGAGGACTCGTTTTTCCAGCGCACGCCATTCCGGGTCGAATGCGCGCCGCACCCCAAGCCAAGCCACTCGCCGTCGGTCCAGTACTTCAGATTGTGGCGGGACTGCCGTCCGTGCCTCGCGACGTTCGATATCTCATATTGACGCAGCCCGGCGCCTTCCAGCCGGCCCAGGCTCCACAAATACATCTCCGCCGCGTCCTCGTCCGGCGCCAGCGACCAGCCCGCCCGGGCCATGTCCTCCTTTAACGGCGCATTCGGATACAGCTCCAGGAGGTAGAGAGACGCGTGCTCCACGCCGGTGTCGATCAGCCCTTCGACGCTCTCGTGCCACTGCGCGGGCGTCTGCTGCGGGAGCCACATCATCAGGTCGAGGCTGATGTTGTCGAACCCCGCGCCCCGGGCTTCCCGGACCGCCGCGCGCGCGCGTTCGGCCGAATGCAGGCGTCCGAGACGCCTCAGCTCCTCGTCGCGGAATGATTGGACACCGAAACTAATCCGATTGACGCCCGCGGCGCGAAACCCCTCCATCCGCCCAAGCGAGGAGGTTTCCGGATTCGTTTCGAGCGTAACTTCGGCGTCAGGCGCCACGTCGAAGGCGCGGCGGCAGGCTCCTACCAGCCGGCCCACTTCCGCCGGCTCCAGAAGCGAGGGGGTGCCGCCTCCGAAGTAGATGGTGTCGGCACCCTCACCCCTGCCGGCGCGGTGGATCTCGGCCGCGAGCGCCTCGACGTAGCGGTCTTTCAAGCCGCCGTCGAACAGACCCCTGTTGAAATTGCAGTAGTTGCAGATGGCTGAGCAGAAAGGGATGTGGAGGTAGAGGCCTAACATTGCGGACTGCGGATTCCGGATGGTCGATTGTCAGGCCTCGCAATTCTGCAATTACGAACCCGCTCGTCCCCCAGACCAGCCGAGATCTTTCCCCTTCCCTTCCGGGTGGCGGAGCTGCGCGCGGACGGGGCCTTTGGCCTTGGCGGGGAGCTTCCTCCGCGGCTGGGCGCTCCAGAGCTTGAAGAGGTCGTCGGCGCCGGTGTTCGGCGGCTGTTCGCGGAAATCGGGCCCGTCGTATTCGAGGAACGTGCACATCTCGCGCAGGCGCGAGTGAAGCCTGAACCCCACCCGCGCGAGCAGCGTGTTCACGTCGTCGCCGGGCACGTCTTCGTAGTTCGACGTGAAGATCGTCAGCTTCCGGTTGTTGTAGCGCGTATTGACGATGAGGTTCATCGTCTCTTCGACCCAGTCGGTGAGGCGTTCCGCGCCGAGATCGTCGAGGACGAGCAGGTCTGCCTCCATGCAGGGGCGCAGATAGTCGATCGGCGCCGTCTTGATCACCGGGTCGTACGTGGACCGGATCAGGGTGAGCAGCGCTCTAGTGTCGTAGTAGAGCCCCCGCGCGCCGGTCCGGCGGATCGTTTCGGTGAGTACGGCCACCGCGATGTGGGTCTTGCCGATGCCTGGCGGCCCGATGATGAGCAGCCCTTTATCGCACACGGGAAACGACGAGACGAACTTCCGGGCCGTCTCGATCGCCGTGACGAAGCGCTCGTTCGGATAGGCGATGAGCGAATCGATCGTGCACTTCCTGTAGCGCGGCGGAATGTGGGCGTCCTGCAACAGCCGAGCCGTCAGGCTCTCCCGCCAGCAGTCGCAGCGCGCGACGCGACGGACGCCGGCGTCGTCCACAGGCTTCCACCCGGTGCCGTTGCAGAGATCGCAGGACATTGGGAATGCTGAACGTCGAACGCTGAACGTCGAAAGCTGAAGGTCGAAGAGATTGTAGACCGTCAGAGACGATTTCTCAATTGAGCATTTTTTCCGAACGCTGAACTTCGAACGCTGAACTTTGAAAGTTGTGGGCCCGTCAACCGAATTATTCTTTCAGCGTTCGGCGTTCAGCGTTCAGCGTTCTTATCCTCTGCCGGCGGCGTGGTTCGCACGAGATCGGTGGGCGAGGACTTCACCATGGCCGTGCTCAGGCGCTGTTCCCAGTCGCCGATGCCGCGCGAGAGCTCATGCTTGACGTACTCCATGAACTCGTTGACCTCGCGCTGCATCGCTTCGATCTTGCGGCGCATGTTGAGGATGATTTCCACCCCCGCGAGGTTGACCCCGAGATCGCGGGTGAGCGAGAGAATCGTTTCGAGCTGCTCGAGATCCTCCTCGGAATAGAGGCGGGTGTTCCCTTCGGTGCGCGAGGGCTTGAGCAGCCCCTCGCGCTCGTACAGGCGAAGCGTCTGCGGGTGGATGTTGTACTTCTGCGCCACCGCGCTGATCATGTAGTAGGCTTTGCCGCTTCGCTTGGGCATGGTTGTCACGTGCTGCGTGCTACGTGCTACGGTGCTACGTGCTCTACGTGCTACGTCCGACGTGCGACGTGCGACGTGCGACGTGCTACGTGCGGGAGGTCCACAATTGCCGCCGCACGTCCACGTTGTTCCGGTCCCCGAATTCCCGCATCAACTCCCGCGATCGCCCGTCGACGGTGTCCGGCAGCACGAGTTTCACCTCGACGATCAGGTCGCCGTGCACGCCGGCCGGACCTGGCACGCCGCGCCCGGATAGCCGGAACCGGTGGCCTCCTTGCGTGCCTGGCGGGATTCGGAGCTTCACGGATCCGTCGACGGCGGGCACTTCTATCCGCGCGCCGAGCACGGCCTCGTGAACGGCCACCGGCACTTCACACACCAGATCGTCGCTGTCGCGATGGAAGAAGGGGTGCGGCCGCACCGACACGCTGACATACAGGTCCCCGTTCCGGCCGCCATTCCGGCCCGCGTGGCCTCGATCGGCGATCTGGAGCTGGTCGCCATCTGCCGTGCCGGGTGGAACGTCCACCGCGACGGCCTCCCCGCGGACGGTGCGCCCGCCGCCGGCGCAGGCGCTGCACCGCTGCGCGCGCTGGCGTCCAGAACCGCCGCAGCCAGGGCAGACCTTGGAGAACACCATGTGGCCGCGGGTCCATCGCATCCCCCCCGTGCCCTGGCACTGCCCGCAGCGGGTTTCGGCCGTCAGAATCTGTCCGCTGCCCCGGCACTGGCCGCACGGCACCTGACGCGTGACCACGATTTGCCGTTCGACGCCGCGCAGGGCTTCCAGAAAATCCACCGTGACGGCGGCGTGGATGTCGAGCCCGCGTTCCTCGCGCGCGTGCCCGGCAAGTGCCGGGTTCAACACGTCGGCAAAAAGCTCGCTGAAGGTCGCCGCCTGCGAGCCGCTCGCCGACGACGAGAAATCGAACTCCGTGAACTGCAGCGCTCCGTCCGGCGGCCGGCTCAGGGGTGTGTGTCCTCCCGAGACGTCGTACTGCCGGCGCCGGCCGGGATCGATCAGGGTCTCGTACGCCTCCACAATCCGGCGGAAGACCTCCTCCGCGGCCCGATCGCCCGGATTGACGCCCGGGTGATATCGCCGCGACAGCCGGCGATACGCGCGCTTGATCTCGGCCGCGCTGGCGTCCGGGCCGACGCCGAGGATGACGTAGAAGTCCATAGGTGTTACGTACCGCGGGCCGCGCCGTCTCTACTTCTTCTCCTCCTCCACCACTTCCGCGTCGATCACGTCGCCGGCTGCGCGGCTCTCGCCACCCGGTTCGCCGCCGGGCTGCCCGCCCGGCGCGCCGGCGCCCGCCGCGCCCGCGTTGGCGGCGCGATACATCGCCTCGGCCGCCTTGTGCTGCACCGCGTTGAGCGCTTCCATCTTGCGCTTCATGTCGTCGATGTCGTTCTTCTCGATCGCCTGCCGCAGATCCTGCACCGCGGACTCGATCGGCGCCTTGTCCGAAGCCGACAGCTTGTCGCCCGCCTCCCGCAACATCCGCTCGGCCGCGTACGCCGCCTGGTCGGCCTGGTTGCGGGTTTCGATCTCCTCCTTGCGCTTCCGATCCTCGTCGGCGTGCGACTCGGCTTCCTTCATCATCCGATCGACCTCGTCCTTGCTGAGCCCGCTCGACGCGGTGATCGTGATCTTCTGCTCCTTCTGCGTGGCCATGTCCTTCGCCGACACGTTGACGATCCCGTTCGCGTCGATATCGAACGTCACCTCGATCTGCGGCACGCCGCGCGGCGCGGCCGGCAGCCCCGTCAGATGGAAGCGGCCCAGCGTCCGGTTGTCGCGCGCCATCGGGCGCTCGCCCTGCAGGACGTGCACTTCGACGCTCGTCTGGTTGTCGGCGGCCGTCGAGAACGTCTCGCTCTTGCGCGTCGGGATCGTCGTGTTCCGCGGAATCAACGTCGTCATCACCCCGCCCAGCGTTTCGATGCCGAGCGAGAGCGGCGTGACGTCGAGGAGCAGGAGATCCTTCACCTCGCCGGCGAGCACGCCGGCCTGGATCGCCGCGCCCACCGCCACGACCTCGTCCGGGTTCACACCCTTGTGCGGCTCCTTGCCGAACAGATCCTTCACGATCTGCTGCACGCGCGGGATGCGCGTGGAACCGCCGACGAGCACGACTTCATCGATCTTCGACGAGTCGATGCCCGCGTCCGCCAGCGCCTGCTTGGTCGGCCCAACCGTCTTCTGGAGCAGGTCCTCCACGAGCTGCTCGAACTTCGCTCGCGTGAGCTTCTTGACCATGTGCTTCGGACCGGTCGCATCCGCCGTGATGAACGGCAGGTTGATCTCGGTTTCGACGACCGTCGAGAGCTCCATCTTGGCCTTCTCGGCCGCTTCCTTGAGACGCTGGAGCGCCATCCGATCCTTCCCGAGATCGATCCCCTCGTCTTTCTTGAACTCGGCGATGATCCACTCGATGATCCGCTGGTCGAGATTGTCGCCGCCGAGGTGCGTGTCGCCGTTGGTCGCCTTGACCTCGACGACCCCCTCGCCGACTTCGAGGATGGAGATGTCGAACGTGCCGCCGCCGAAGTCGTAGACGGCGATCGTCTCGTCCTTCTTCTTGTCGAGCCCGTAGGCGAGCGCCGCGGCCGTCGGCTCGTTGACGATCCGCATCACCTCGAGGCCCGCGATCTGCCCGGCATCCTTCGTCGCCTGCCGCTGCGCGTCGTTGAAGTAGGCAGGCACGGTGATCACGGCGCGCGTGACGGTCTGCCCGAGATACTCCTCCGCGGCCTGCTTGAGCTTCTGCAGAATCATCGCGGAGATCTCCGGCGGGGAGTACTGCTTGCCCCCGGCCTGCACGCGCACGTCCCCGTTGCCCATGCGGGCGACCGTGTACGGCACCATCTTCATTTCCTCGTTCACTTCATCGAACTTGCGTCCCATGAAGCGCTTGATGGAGAACACGGTGTTTTCGGGATTGGTGACCGCCTGACGCTTGGCCACCTGACCCACCAGCCGCTCGCCCGATTTCGTGAAGGCCACGACCGACGGGGTGATGCGGCTGCCCTCCGGGTTGGTGATGACCACCGGTTCGCCGCCCTCCATGACGGCCACGACGGAGTTGGTGGTCCCAAGATCAATTCCGATAATCTTGCTCATGTGTCAGAACCTTTCGTTCGCCCCCCTTACGCCCGCAGCGTCGAGGACAAGCCATCGCTCATTTCACGAAGACGGGTATCTTGATAACAAGAATAATATAAAATCTGAGTTATTTTTTGTCAACTCAGATTTTGCACTCCTGGGCTGCGCCACGATTTAAGTGAGTGCTATACTGGGACTTGCCAGCCTGCCTCAGCGGTCACGCGGACCGCTGGTTTCGGGAACAGTTCGCTCCCCGAGGTTCCTATGGCCCGCCTGCTTTCCGGTTGTGTCGTTCGCGTCGCGTGGCTTCCGCTTGCGCTGCTGCTGGCCGCCGCGCCGGCTGCCGCCCAACAGTCGGACGAGCAAGCGCCTGCCCATATCTCGATCGCGGAGGGGACCGTCATCCTCGAACGCGACGGGCGTCCCGACTCTGCGCCGGCGTCGATGCCGCTGCTGGCCGGGGATCGCGTCCGCACGCAGAACGGACGCGTGGAAATCCTCTTCACCGACGGCAGCACCCTGCACCTCGACGCGAACACGACCGTGGACGTTCAATCCGACGAGGTCATTCGACTGCTCGACGGACGTGTGCGCGTGACCATCAGCGGGCCGCAGCGGCCGATCGCGTACCGGATCGATGCGCCTGCCGCCTGGGTACAGATCACGCAGCCGGGCGAGTACCGTGTGAGCCTGGTCGCCGGGGAGCGGGCGCCGGAAGTGGAGCTTGCCGTGCTGCGGGGTGCCGCTGAACTCGTCAACGAGGGGGGAACGACGCGCGTGCAAGCGGGCGAGCGGGCGTTTGCCGCCTCCGGCCTCGCGCCTTCGCAGCCCTACGTCTTCAACTCCGCGGCATGGGACGATTTCGATCGGTGGTCCGAGGCCCGGCGCACGGCCCGCCTCGGCGTGACGGGGGAATACATCCCGGCGGAGGTGCAATCCTATGCGCCGGTGTTCAACGAGTACGGGTCGTGGCGCCAGGAGCCGACCTACGGCTATGTCTGGTATCCGCGCGTGTCGGTCGGCTGGCGCCCGTACTATCGCGGGCGCTGGTCGCATCTGCGGCCCTGGGGCTGGACGTGGATCGGACATGATCCCTGGGCCTGGCCGACGCATCACTACGGCCGATGGGGCTTTTCAGCCGGGCTGTGGTTCTGGATTCCCGGCCGGCACTGGGGACCGGCATGGGTCTCCTGGGCCTATGCCCCGGGGTATGTGAGTTGGTGCCCGCTAGGCTGGAACAACCGGCCGGTGTTCAGCTTCATCAACGTGAACGTCTTCGGCGGACGCCGGTACACGCCGTGGCACGCCTGGACAGTCGTCCCGCACCGGCGGTTCGGATCGGGATTCGTCAACGTCAACGTGGTGAACATCAATCGGCTGGACCTCGGCACGCGACGGGCCTTTGCCGTGCGCGACCGAGCCCCGGAGTCCCGCGGCTTCGCGGTGCCGAGATCGCAGACGCCGATCCGCGTGGCGGGTGCGCGCTCGGGAGTTGCCGTGCGGCGCGGCGGCGCCGCGGCGGCACCGCAGGCGGCCGGGCGCGAGGCAGTTCGCGGCGCGGGGTCGTCGGGCGCCGCGCTCTCCGGCCCCGGCTTCCCGGCGCCGGCGCGCCAGCCGAACCGTGCCGCGGTCCCGCGCAGCGGGTCGCGATCGGCGCCCGCCGCGACCGCGCCGCCAGCGGCCCGATCCGCCGCGCCCCGCGGGTCGCGATCGGCGCCCGCCACGAGCGCGCCGCCAGCGGCCCGACCCGCCGCGCCCCGCGGGTCGCGATCGGCGCCCGCCACGAGCGCGCCGCGCAGCGAGTCGCGACCAGCGGCCGCCGCGCCCGAACGGACCGGCCCGACGCCCCGGGCTGTTCCGCAAGGAAACCGCGGCGCCTCTGGCGGCGCCGTCCGCCGCTCGCCCGGCGGAACCGCTCCCGCCGCTCCAGCGGCGACGCCCCCACCACGCGGCTCCGGAAGCGGCGGTGCATCGGCGCCGGCATCGAGCGGCCGCTCCGGCGCCGTCCGGCGATCCGGGGGGGGCTCGGCCTCTCGCGCGGTGCCGAGCCGATCGACCCGCCCCGAAGCCTCACGGCCGCCGGCGCGCGCCGATCGGTACCGTGCGGCGCCGCGCCCGAACGATTCCCGGGCCTATCAGCCGACGCCGGCCCCGCGGTCCACTGAGCGTCCGCAGTACGGAGTCGCGCCGCGCCGAAGCGGCCCCGAGCAGCGGTCCGCGCCGAGCTATCGGCCCGAGCGCGCGACGCCGAGCCGTCCGCCCGCAGCCTCCCGGCCGTCCGGACGCCCGTCGGGCGGCCCGCCCTCGCGCTCGGTGGACGCCCCGTCGCGCGGCGGACCATCGCGGCCGTCCGCGTCGCCGGCACCCTCGCGCGGTGGCAGCCGGGGAAGCGCGGGCGCACCCTCCCGCTCGCGCGGCGGCGGCCCTCCCTCGGGCGGGGGCAGACCACGCGGCGGAAACTGAGCAAGTTCCAAACCCCGACCCCACCGCCCGACGCCCAACTGCCAGGAAAGAGTTGGGCGTTTGGCGGTGGGAGTTGAACTGACGGTAAGGCACACCTTCCAATCCCCGACGCCCAACTTTCAGACAGGTTGTGGCAGTGAGGGCTTTTGGGAGTTGCGGGGTTTTGGCAGTTGGGAGTTAGACTTCGATCACGACATGGCCAACTACATCATCAAGGTGGCGCGCCGCGCCGGCATCGTGCTCCTCTTCGTCCTGGCCGCCGTGCTGGGCATCACGAGCGGGGTCCTGTTCGCCTATGCCGGTGATCTGCCGGAGATTTCCGCGCTGGACGACTACTCGCTGAGCACGATATCGCGGGTGTACGACGCGCGCGGCGGGGTCGTCGGCGAGTTTGCCATCGAGCGCCGCGAGGTCGTGACCGCCGATCAGATCTCGCCGCGGCTGAAGCAGGCGATTCTGGCCGCCGAGGATGCCTCCTTCGAGCAGCACTTCGGCCTCAGCATCCCGCACATCGTCATCACGCTGATCAAGGACATCATCGCCTGGGAGAAAGTCGGCGGGGCGAGCACCCTCACCCAGCAGCTCGCCCGGAAGCTGTTCCTCACCGACGAGAAGACGTGGGAGCGCAAGATCAAGGAAGCGATTCTCGCGATCCAGATCGAGAAGCGCTACACGAAGACGGAGATCTTCACGCTGTACTGCAACAAGATGTATTTCGGGCACGGCGTGTACGGCGTGGAGGCGGCGGCGAAGCTGTATTTCGGCAAGTCCGCCAGGGATCTCGCGCTCGAAGAGGCGGCGCTGATTGCGGGGATCCTGCAGGGCAACGTGCGCCAGAGCCCGTACGTGAACATGAACGCGGCGATCCGGCGCCGCAATTACGCGCTCACGCGCATGGCGGACGTGGGCTACATCACGCCCGAGGAAGCGGAGGCCGCCAGGAACAAGCCAATCGTGGTGCGCGACGATCCTCCCCCCTCGCAGAACACGTCGGCCGCGCCGTACTTTCTCGAAGAGGTCCGCAAGGAGCTGGAGAGCCGCTACGGCGCGAAGAAGCTGTACGAGAACGGCCTCGCGGTGCAGACGGCGCTCGACCTGTCCCTGCAGCGCGCGGCGACGGAGGCGCTCGAGCGTGGCCTCCGCACGATCGACAAGCGCCGCGGATTCCGGAAGCCTCAACGCAACATCGTGAAGGAAGGGCACGCCATCGAGAGCTTCCGCCAGCCGCGGTGGGAACGGACCATGCGGCAGGGGGATGTCGTGCCGGCCATCGTGACCGGCATCGAGGGAACCGTCATTCAGCTGAGGGCCGGCGCGCTGCGCGTGAAGATCGATCGGAAGGGGTACGCCTGGACGAACCGGAGGGCTCCCGGACAGCTCGTCAGGGAGGGAGATCTCGTCGAGACCCGGCTGCTGACGATCGCCGACACCGGCGACGCGACGGGCACGCTGGAGCAGGCGCCGGCGGTCGAGGGGGCGGTGCTGGCGATCGACAACCGCACGGGTCAGATCAAAGCCATGGTGGGCGGCTACAGCTTCGAGCGGAGCAAGTTCAATCGCGCCGTCCAGGCCTATCGGCAGGTGGGCTCCGCCTTCAAGCCCATTGTCTACACGGCGGCCATCGACCGCGGCTATACGCCGGTGAGCCTGCTGATGGACACGCCCGCCAGCTTCCAGACGGGCCCGAACCAGCCGCCCTACTCGCCGCTCAACTACGACAGGCAGTTCGAGGGCCCCGTCACGCTGCGGCATGCGCTCGAGCAGTCGCGCAACGTGCCGGCAGTCCGCGTCATGGAGCAGCTCGGTCCCGCGCAGGTGGTGGCATACGCGCGCCGGCTGGGGCTGGAGGGCACCATCCCTCCATTCCTCGCGGTGGCGCTCGGCGCGGCGGAAGCGACGCTGCGGGACATGACGAGCGCGTACTCGTCGTACCCCAATCAGGGCGTGCGGATGCAGCCGTACAGCGTGCTGAAAGTCACGGACCGCGAAGGCAACGTGCTCGAAGAAAACCGGCCCGAGCCCAAGGACGCCATCCGGGCGGACACGGCGTATGTGATGACCCACCTGCTGCGCGGCGTCGTGCAGCGCGGCACGGGCGCCAGGGCTGCCTCGCTGAACTGGCCCATCGGGGGAAAGACAGGCACGACCGACGACTACACCGATGCGTGGTTCATCGGGTTCGATCCTGACATCACGCTGGGCGTGTGGGTGGGCTACGACCTCAAGCGCAGCATGGGCCCCGCCGGTACCGGGTCCGACTCCGCGCTGCCGATCTGGATCGAGATCATGAAGGCCTGGATCGGCGATCGGAAGGAGGCCCCGTCATTCGACGCGCCGGGCAACATCGTGTTTGCCGCCATCGATCGCCGCACCGGGGATGCGGCGGTCGAAGGCATTCCCGGCGCGATCACCGAAGCGTTCATCGCGGGGACGCAGCCAGGCATGGGGTTCCGGCAGTAAACCGGCGGCCGATCGCCGATCGCGTCCCATCTAGTCCTCGTCCCCCACCGCCTGCCCCAGCGTCCCGGAGGCCTTGCGCATCAGATAGGTCTTGATGAACCCGTCGATGTCGCCATCGAGGACGCGATGCACGTCCCCGACCTCTTCCCTGGTTCGATGATCCTTGATGAGCTGGTAGGGATGGAGCACGTAACTCCGGATCTGGCTGCCGAACGCAATGTCCTTCTTCTCGCCGCCGAGCTGCTCCAGCTTCGCCTGCTGCTCTTTCAGCTTCAAGTCGAACAGCCGCGCCTTCAGGACCTTCATCGCCTGCGCGCGATTCTTGTGCTGAGATCGTTCGTTCTGACACGACACGACGATCCCCGTCGGCAGGTGCGTGAGGCGGACCGCCGAATCCGTGACGTTCACGTGCTGGCCGCCGGCGCCGCTCGATCGATACGTATCGACCCGGAGATCCTTGTCCTCGATGGCGACGTCCACGTCCTCCGGCAGTTCGGGCCAGACGAACACCGACGCGAACGACGTATGCCTTCGGGACGCCTGATCGAACGGTGAAATGCGCACGAGCCGGTGCACGCCGGCTTCGGCCAGCAGCATCCCATACGCGTAGTCGCCGCTGATCGTCATCGTGGCGCTCTTGATGCCCGCTTCCTCCGCCGGCTGGAGATCGATCACGTCGGTCCGGAACCCCCTGCGCTCCGCCCACTTCAGGTACATGCGCAGCAGCATCTCGGCCCAGTCCTGCGATTCGGTTCCGCCGGCGCCCGGGTGGATCGACACGATGGCGTTCTTGCGGTCGTGTTCCCCGCCGAGCATCTTTTTCGTTTCGGCGGCATCCACGCTGGCGGACAGATCGTCGAGCGCGCGGCCCAGATCGTCGGCGACGGGCTCCCCCGACCCGGCCCACTCGACGAGGACGGCGATGTCGTCCAGCCGCCGGGTGAGCGATCGGCTCAGCTCGAGATCCTCTTCGAGCCGCCGGCGCCGCTGCAGGAGCTTCTGGGCGGCCGCCTGATCCTTCCAGAAATCCGGCTCCGCGACGCGTTCTTCTATCTTCGCGAGTTCGTCGGCAGGACGTGCGCCGTCAAAGATGGCTCCGCAGGTCCGCGGCCCGGCGGGCGAGGTCCTCGTACCTGCGAAGCTGATCCTCTATCTGTAGGGCCACGGAAACACCTTGTTGTGAGCGTGGATGTACTGCGGGCGATCCGCGCTGCGCCGATCGCGAAATGCCGGAATCATTGTAACTGAACTGTCCGCGTGTGAGTGAAAGCTGGCGAGTTGGAAGTTGGGAGGGCCAGATCCCACGCGGCGTGCCCTGGAGGTCGGGAGTCGGCGCCTGGGAATCATCGCCGCCGCGGCGCCCACGTCGCCAGCAGCGCCGCCGCCGTCAGCGCCAGGCACAACCACGCCACGAGATCGCCGATCCGCGAGTAGACGGTCCGCGCCTGCAGGAACCGCAGGTCCTCCACGAGCAGCGCCTGTTCGAAGAGCTCGCTCCTCGCCAGCACGCGCCCATACGGATCGACGAAGCCGCTGATGCCCGTGTTCGCTGCGCGCGCCAGGTACCGGCCGTTCTCGATCGCCCGCATGGCCGCCTGATCCCAATGCTGGTACGCCGCCGACGACCATCCGTACCACGCATCGTTCGTGATCGTCGTCAGGAGTTCGCTCCCGTCGAGCACGAACTCCCGCATGAGGCTGCCGTAGATCACCTCGTAGCAGATCGCGGTGCTCGCCAGGTGCTGTCCCACGGGCAGCAGGACAGGCGTCTCCCCCGGCGTGAAAGCAGCGACCGCTTCCACGATGGTCCCGACAAAGAACAGCAGGCGCTTGAGCGGCACGTACTCACCGAACGGCACGAGGTGCATCTTGCGATAGACCGCCCCGATGCCGCCGTCCGGCTTCACGAGAAACGCGGCGTTGTAGTACCGCTCCGACACGACCGTGCCGGCCACCGGGCGGACCGGCTCGATCTGGTCGCTGCCGATGAGCAGCGTCGCGCCACCCTCCCGCGCCAGACGGCGAATGGCGCCGCCCCGTACGAGATCGTGCTCGAAATAGAAGGGCGTCGAGGACTCGGGCCAGAGGATGAATGTCGCCCCGCGTGCGATCGCCTGCCGCGTCATCAGGATGTAGCGATCGGTGATGACGTCGGCGAATGCGGGATTCCATTTGTCTTCCTGGGCGATGTTGCCCTGCAGGACCGCCACCCGCACAGGCTCGCCAGCCAACGTCAGATCCCCGTGCCGGAGCCGCGCCTGGCCCCACAGGACGCAGCCCACGAGGACCGCGCCCGCCAGCGCGCTTGCGAGCCATCGACGTCGACCCTGCCCGAGCACGAGCAGCGCGAGCGCGCCGGACACCAGGACGATCAACCCCGACACGCCATAGACGCCAACAACGCTCGCGATCTGCGCCACGGGCAGCAGCGTCACCTGGCTGTAGCCGAGAAGCTCCCACGGGAAGCCGTCCCAGAGGTATTGCCGGCCCAATTCTGTCGAGACCCACACCGCCGGCGCGAGAAGCACGGTCGTGGTGGTGCCGAGACTCGGGCGGAGCCGGGCGAAGATCACGGCGAACGCCGCGGGGAAAAGCGAGAGATAGGCAACCAGGACGCCGGCGGCCACGACCGCGAGGATCGTCGACAACCCGCCGAAGGTCGTCATGGTCTCGACGAGCCAGTAGAGCGTGCCGGCGAAGTAGACCGCGCCGGTCGTCAAGCCAAGCCGGAATGCACGCCGGATGGAGCGGGCGTTCTCAGGGGTGCGCGCGAGCGCCACGATCAGCGGAGTCAGCGCAATCCACGCGAAGACTGGATGGCCGTACTTCGGGAAGCTCAAAACGAGCAGCGCTCCCGAGAGCAGCGACAGCGGCACTCCCAGTCCCCTGGAACCCTGATGCGTCACATAATTCCCGGGCGGGGCGTCCCGGCTCGCCGCGTTGCTCCTCCCTCACATATGCCCAATATGCTCGGTCGTCGCGCCTTGCGATCCGGGCGCCGCGCTCCGGGACTTATGCAACACATCACGGTTCCAGGGGACTAGCACATCGGCGAAAGCGCAATTTTTCCGCGCGTGCGCAGGAGGCACGCCGGTGTGCTTCGACGCCTTGACCCGCTTACCGTCTGCGTTGGGAATTGGGAGTTGAAATGGTATGCGGTATGCTGGCCTGTATGCAGCCAGCCCCTCGAATCCTCCTGATCTGTCTGACGGCCGCATCCCTCGCCTGCAGCACCCCGTCCGCCCAATCTCAGCAGGACGTGGAAGCCCTCAAGAAGGAGCTGGAAACGCTGAGGAAGGACGTGGCGGAGATCAAGGAGTTTCTCCGCGCGGCGACGGGCGGCCGGTTCGGCGCCCCAAAGCTCGAGGATCAATCGGTTGACATCACGGGCGCCGCCGCGAAAGGGGAGCCCTCGGCGCCGGTCACGCTCGTCGAAGTCTCCGATTACCACTGTCCCTTCTGCCGCCGGCACTTCCAGCAGACGCAGCCGCGGATCGATGCCGACTACGTGAACACGGGGAAGGTCCGGCACGTCTTCCTGCACTACCCGATCGACCAGCTGCATCCCGACGCGTTCCGCTCGCACGAAGCGGCCGCCTGCGCCAACGATCAGGCGAAGTTCTGGGCGCTGCACGCGAAGCTGTTCGAAAAGCCGGCCCGCACGACCGACGAACTCGTCTCGGTGGCGCAATCCGCGGGGGTTGACGCGTCCGCGCTGCGCGCGTGCATGGAGGGCGGGAAACACTCGTCCGCCGTGCGCGAGAGCGTCAAGCGCATGCAGGAGCTGGGCGTGGACAGCACGCCGATGTTCCTGATTGGCAAAACCCCCGCACCCGGCCAGCCGATGCAGATCATCAGCGTCGTCAAGGGGGCCCATCCCTACGAGCAGTTCAAGGCCGCCATCGATCCCCTGTTGTAGGCGCGCAGTCGCGAACCTCGCTTCGACGGATCTTCCGCCGCGAAAGTTCCACGCGCGCTATAGCTCCAGCGATTGGAGCTGGGGCTCCGTGGCAGGATGGGGGAGCGACGGATTCGTGCGGGTTTTTGTTGCATTCACGTGGCACAACCGTTGCCCTAGGGATCGTCGTGATGCCAGGAGCCAAGCGAGTCGAAGCGGCCCGCCCTGAGCGAGCGATGCGAGTCGAAGGGGCCTGGTGAGGCAGATAGATCGACCATCGGCAACCCGTTCACACACACAGATTCAGAAGGAGCAATCGACAATGGCACAGACAATGACCCGTGGACAGATCCAGGACCTGCTCGCGAAGTTCTCGGTCGAGAACGCCAACTACCGCAAAGCCTTGATCCAGAACCCCAAGGCCGTCGTGGAGAAGCAGTTCAACAAGCCCCTCGGCGGCGTGCAGGTGAAGTCCGTCGTCGAGACCGCCGACACGATGTACGTCATCGTCCCGCACGTTCCCGGCGAAGGCGAGCTGAGCGACCGTGACCTCGAGAAGGTGGCGGGCGGCTTCCTCGACTTCCTCGCGGCCGAGATCAACTGCGAAGTGACCGGCGCGCTGAACATCGGCACGGTAACCCAGATCAGCCTCTAAGCAGCTCTCCGCCTTCGGCTTCAG